>ENA-UPTA01005111-UPTA01005111.1-activated-sludge-metagenome-genome-assembly--contig:-NODE-5111-length-12223-cov-8.129602_pt1 | contig 12223 bp, 9 predicted proteins | sample MGYA00238184_ERZ773361 | MGnify/ENA primary metagenome ERZ773361 (study PRJEB29100, sample SAMN05720205) | activated sludge metagenome | isolation source: anaerobic digester from wastewater...
GCAACACCTCCCCGGATGATTTCCGCAGCGTGGTGTGGGAGGGCAGCCTTCCTGTACCGGAAGAGTATAAGATCCACGCCAGAGAGGATCAAGACTGAATCTGGCTGCTGGATTTCTGCGATAAACAACAAAAAACAGCCCTGTGTAAAAGGGCTGTTTTATCTCTGAACGAATTTTCTAACCGATCGTTGGCAAGGCCGATTTCTCGGCGCAGATAATGCCCACCATACCCCGGCCGGTGTGCGCCCCAAGCGCGGTTCCCAGGGTCACGGTTGGCTTCCACTCACATTTGAAGACCTTTTCCATGGAAGCTTTTAGCAGTTCTGCCCCTGAAGGATTACCTGCGGAAACAATTTGCGCCACAAGCTCGGTGCCAGCAGGGTGCTTCTTATTTACCAATTCAGTAATTCCATCGAGAGCCTTGTTGAAAGAGCGTTTCTTTACCTTGTCGTAGTATTTTCCGTCCTCTTTATTGACCTCGATCACCGGTTTAATGCCCAGCAGTGAAGCCATCAAGCCTTTTAGATGGCTGATACGACTGCCCGCGATCAGGTATTTTAAATCGGGGAGGGTGAAGAAAGTGGAAGTGGCATCCTGGATCTTGCGCATAGTGGCGACTATTTCTTCCAATTTATGGCCTGCCTGCATCATAGCAGAGGCAGCACGTAGTTGCCAGCCAGTACCGGCAGACAGCGTGAGCGTGTCGACGAGGGTGATCTTTGCTTCGGGAACCAGCTCTGCTGCCTGAACCGCAACATTGAAAGTGGCGCTCAAGCCGGAAGAAATATGAACGGAAAGGATCTCCGGATCTTCAGTGGCGAGGCGCTTGTATACCTCTGCAAATTCACCCACGGATGGGGTTGAAGTGATGGGCATGGTTGGACTTGCATCCATTAAGTCATAAAACTGCTCAGGATCGATGTCTATACCGGATTTATAGGAAACACCAGCTAAGTCTACTTTTAACGGAAGCATGGTAATTCCAAGTGATTTGCATTCCTCAAATGAGATGTCCGCCCCACTGTCTGTAACAATTTTCATATTTGCCTCTTTTGTATTAAGGGTGGCTGTTGTATTAAATGCGAGCGTAAAAGGTCGGACTTTCAGCCATCCACCAAAATCTATTATAACCGGGAAAATTGAGGAAAAAAAAACGTTCAAAAAATTATACAAGTTTCATAGACATTAAAAACAGCCCCGGAACTTTCCCGGGGCTGTTAGTCCGTTGCGTATACTAAGCGTTGAGCGCTTTGTGCCAGGCTTGAATCACCTTGCGGTTGCGCTTTTCAAGCGTCTGGGTCATCTGGTTGATTTTTGACAGAATATCAGAAATGCTCCAGCCCTGATTGGAGATAGCCTCCCTCACAGCTCGTTCGGTGTGTTCGCTCAGGCGCGACTGGCACAGCATGTCCACAAGGTGCCAGGCAGAATGCGCGTTTCGAAGTGTGTCAGCGGTGATGTCTTCAAGCTTCTTGAGCACTTCCGCCATCATGCGTTGCCCGACCTGCAGGTCAGCTGCTTCGATGTAAATACGGTTGATAGGTTCGGTGCCAGAGGCGCGCATGCGCAGATAGTAGTGGTCATCCCCGCTTGGATCGCTGAGTTGCATTTCCACCAGTTCATAGCGGATCCCGCCCAGGTAATCGATGTTCAATCCAGCAATCTTCAATCCATCCTCGCTGACATGATCCGGCAGGTCGAGGTAGTAATCAATGAAGGCTTCTTTCGCTTCAAGCGGCGCGTCGACGTCCGAGCGTCCAGCGTGTGAGGTTGGGTCCGAAGAAGTGCCGAAAGATTCCCATAGCCCGGGAAGACTGACTAATTCGTTCCAGATTTCCTGCAGGGTTACCAGCGGTTTTTCAGCGCGGGTGCCGTAATAGGAAAGCATGTCCAGAATCAGCAGGTTTGCCCAGGGGCCGTCCTTGTCGGTGATGTGACCGCGCGTGGTCAGGCCGGAAGATTCCTCGCCACCGATCAGGATGCGGTCGCGCCAATCCTCTGGAAGCACTTTGAGGTTGTTATACGCGGCATCGGTGCGGCGGATCTCCTCGATGTATTTGATACCCACTGGAACAGCAAAAGCGTTTTTGAGGGTGCGCGAAGCGATATCGCCCACACGGGATTTATAAATCCGCTGCCCGACGTATCCTGGCAAAGCACCCTCAGCTGGTTTATTAACCTCGTTATTTGGGATCATACCTGCCAGCACCTCAAGCAGAGGTGAACCAGTCTGTGTGGCGATAACACGCCCGGTGATGCCGCGGTCCACGCCCAAATAGCGCAATAGCATCGGCAGGATCTGGTTGGGTCGGAAGTACACTCCACCCTTATCTACGACCCCATAACGGTCGGCGTCGGTGTCCATGCCCATGCCGATCTGCGCGCCAGTCCGCGCGACGGCCTCTTTGAGCAGCTGATTGAAGGGCTCTTCGGGGTTGGCGTAATCCTGCCCGCCCAGGTCCGGGTCAACATTTGCGTGAATAACCGTAAAGCGCACGCCTGCTTCGCCAAGCAAGCGGGTCAGGTAGCCCCGACCAGAGCCGTGCATCTCATCCACCACCACCATCTTGTCGGCAAAGAAGCGCCGGATGCGGTCAAAATCGATCGGGATGCGGGCGTTGCCATTACCGTTATTCTTGATCCATTTGGTGTAATCGTCCAGGGGATCAAAACCCTCCACCAGCCCGCGCGCGCGGGCATCCTCCACGTCGCTTTGACCACCAGTGTGGTCAATCAGTTGCAGTTCGTTGATGCGGAAGGCAATGAAATCGGTCACGTTGGTAGGCGCGGGATAGCCCAGGCGGGGGTTGAACTTGATGCCCTGCCACTCCGGAGGGTTGTGGCTGGCAGTCGCGATGATCAACCCCGCCACTTGGTCTTTTGGAAGCACCTCGGTTTCGTAGAATGCCAGGGCTGGCGTGGGCACGTCACGCGTGCCGATGTGCACCTTGAAGCCGTTGGCAAGGCAGGTTTCCGCGGTCCACTGTGTGACCACGTCCGAATTGCGGCGGGTGTCATGCCCGAGTACGATCACTTTACCCGGAAGATCTTCAGCCCCGACGAAGGCAGGCACGTTCTCGTTGTTCAAAAAGTCACACACAGCCTGCACGACCTGGCGGGCACGGGTCTCAGTGAAATCAAAGCCCCATCGTCCACGGACACCGGATGTGCCAAAGCGCAAATACTTGCGGTCATAGATTTCCCGCAGCAAACCCTTTTTGCCTGCCAACCCCAGTAATATGGGATCCCCTGTGCGAAGTCGTAAAGCAAACAGACGTTCGAAGATGTTGCCGATCTGGATCACGCGGTATGCCATAAAGCGGTCAGGGTCCACCTTGTCGTCCAGGCTGTCAATCAGAGGCAGGATCTCGTGGCTGATCGCCTGCGAGATGCTGGCAAAGACCGGGCTGTTCAGGTATTCCCGGGCAATCGCGATGGCTTTGCGGCGCATCTCACCTGAACTGGGCAGGTAATCCTCATCGATCTGAGCGCGCATTGCCTTACTGGCATCATCCTTGGCCTGGTAAAGCTCCAAACGACCCTGTGTGCCCGTGGCAGCCAGGGTAAGGAGCAGGCTGAAAATGCGCGATGAAGTTACGATGTCTTCCCCGATCGCTTCCGGGTTATTTGTCAGCCAGGTCTCCAGTTGCGAAAGGAAGACGTTCATGTTCGCGATGGCGGGTTGCCAGCTTTGGGGTTTGTCCGCCACGAGGATGGCGCGGTTGAGGCGGTTAAACTCTGTTGCCAGTCCCGCAATGAATTCTGAGGTTCCAGTAAATGGTTGCATAAATACTCCTTATTAGTTTTCAGTTTCAGGGCGGGGAACCAGTCCCCCGGCGGATACGTTTAAGACTTCGATCTTTGCGCCAGGCGGAGTGCCTGTCTCGCGTTGTATCAGATCGCAGATTTCCCAGCAGATCACTGCCAGTTCATGAGTGCTGTGGCGGGTGTCGGTTTCGATCATCAGTCGGTATTTGGGCTCAGTGCCCGAATAGCGCGAGTTGAGTTGCACCAGGCCGGGCAGGCGGTGTTTGATCGCATCCAGCATAGCCTGCAAAGGAGCCATGGTTTTCAGGTCGAGCTTGTTGGCGACGTTGCAGGATGCCACCATTTGAGGGTATTTTTGGATTCGTGCGGCAAGCGCCGCCATGGAAGGCTGATCCTGCTCAAGCAGGACCCGGAGCATAAAGATGGCTGTACGCAAACCGTCGCCCGTGCGATGGTGTTCATCCAGCAGGATAACATGCCCTGATTGTTCACCGCCCAAGCCTAATTTGCCTTCAGAGTTGTTCTCGGCAATCAAACCAAGCAACGCCTCGGTAACGTATTTGTCACCAACCGGCGTTTGGATCAGCTCAAAGTTGTGTTCCGCGGCATACTGGTGCAAGGACCCGTTAGCCATCACAGTTGTCACAAGTGAGTTGGCAAGCAGCCTGTTCTCCTGGTGAAGCGCGTCTGCCAGGATTGCCAGCATGTGGTCCCCGTCAATCAGCTGACCAGTCTCATCCATCAGGATCACGCGGTCAGCGTCGCCATCAAAAGTGATGGCAAGGTCGGCTTGATGTTTGGCTACCAGGGTTGCCAGTGCTTCAGGCTTGGAACGGGCATATTCCGAACCGGCATGCACGTTGATGTTGATCCCATCTGATTCCGTGTTAAGCGCAACCACATCAGCTCCCAAACCTCTGAACAGATCTGGACCAACCCGGTAAGCCGCTCCATTTGAGCAATCCAACAGTATTTTTAGACTGCTTAGATCCAGGTTTTCCTGCGTGGTGAGCAGATCTTGCAGGTAAATGTCATAGAATTTTGTGCCATCCACCCTGAGTCCAGCCTCAGGCAGTTCCAGGTCTCCTTCAGGCAGGCTTGCCATATAGGCTTCAATGGCTGCTTCCTGGCTTTCAGAAAGCTTCATCCCCTGGGGGTTCAGAAATTTGATGCCATTCTCTGTGGCTGGATTATGCGACGCGGAAATGACCGCGCCAGCAGTCGCGCCAAGCTCACGCGTCAGCCAGGCAATTCCGGGCGTGGGCAGAATCCCAAGGTCCATCACGCGCGCGCCACTGGTGAGCAAGCCGCGCGTCAATGCCTCCTGCAGCAGCGGACCTGAGGCACGGGTGTCGCGCCCGATCACAAACAGATCCGGACCAGGTGTTTCAAGGCTGAGCACATGACCCACCGCAACTCCCAGGCGATAAACAAATGCCGCTGTCATTGGTGGTGTGCCGGCTGTGCCGCGGATTCCATCCGTACCAAAATATTGATTGCTTGCCATAAGTGGCTCCTCTATTGAAATTTGATGTCAGCTACGACTGGCAAATGATCAGAAATCATGTGCGAAAGTGGCGTGCTGACAACGTAGCATTTGTACTCCACCAGCCGTTTAGCTGGGAAGAAATAGATGTGATCAACCGCCCCCGCGTGGGGATGGGTGGCGATGTTGTCCTGCGGCTTTAACTGCAGGATACCATGTTCCTGCTCCAATAAATCGCGCAAGGTGTATTCATCCGCGGTGGCGTTGAAGTCACCCATCAGGATCATAGGCAACTGCGGGATGAGCACATGCTGCTCAACCAGGCTGATCACACCGCTGATCTGCTGCGAGCGCGTGATCCTGGCGGCGTCCACCACTTCGCTCCAGGCGTTTTCACCCCGTTCCCCCACCAGGGTGGTCAGGTGCAGATTGAGAACAAAAGGGTAAGGGGCTTGCTTCAGGCGGGTGAGGATCACATAGCGCGGATCGGTATCGCGTGAGCCTTCGTAGGTTACAGGCTGAAACAGGGGCACGTTGCGTGGTACGCCAGTTTTGGTGACGTCGCTCAAACGGCTGAAGGCAATGTTCGAGAAGAGAGCGTTGCCTTTGGACCAATCCCACCAGTCATTAAACAATCCGTTCACCATCAGGTCTTTCTTGACCTGCATATGGCGTTTCATGGAGAGGGTTTCGCCATAAAAGGCATGCAGAAAGCCGCACTCCGTATGGATGCGGTCAACCATACTGTGGGTAATGCCATCCGCGTCGATGTAATGGGCGATCTCCTGCACGCCAAGAACGTCCGGCTTGATCTCTTCAATTAACTGAACGAGTGCTTCAGCTTTATTCTCCGTTTGTTCGGGAGAGCCAGTGAAGTTTTTTTCCCCGCCGCCCAGGTTGAGGGTCATCACCCTTAAATTTTGCATAAGCAACCACTTTCTCCGATGTACTGAGAGGTATTATACCAATCAACACCCTGCTTATCTGGCACTGTATCCGGGTATGCACAAGGGCTTTACATTGTCCTTGTAAATTTATAAAATCAGGTATGGCTAATCAACAAGAACCCGATCAAATTACTCCTAAAGCACTCTACCTGAACCGCAGGCAATTCCTGAAACAAGCGGCACTATTTGGAGCGGGCTTAACCCTGGCTGCTTGCGTGCCTGGAACTGCGCCTGGCGGACTGCCAGCCGCGTTCAAAGATGAGATTACCGAAAAATCCGAAGCGCTGAATTTCATCAATTACTATGAATTTTCCCTGTCAAAACGCTCGGTGACTGAACTCGCGAAGGATTTTTCGATCGAGCCCTGGCAAGTGGAAGTGGGCGGATTGGTGGCAAACCCCGTCACGTACACTATCCCCGAACTGATCGAGCGCTTCAAAATCGTGGAGCGGACCTACCGAATGCGCTGTGTTGAGGGATATTCGATGGTTCTTCCCTGGTCGGGTTTTTTGCTCAGCGAACTGCTCGAAGAGGTACAGCCGCTTCCGGAGGCAAAGTTTGTCGCCTTTGAGTCCGTTTTGCGACCGGAGGAAATGTCTGGTCAGGTTTCCTTGCGCACTTATCCCTGGCCCTACCAGGAAGGGTTGCGATTGGATGAAGCCATGCACAACTTGACAATTATGGCAACCGGGATGTATTCCGAACCTCTCTCAAAACAGAATGGCGCTCCACTCAGGGTGGTGGTGCCCTGGAAGTATGGCTTTAAGAGCCCGAAGGCAATTCAGCGTATAACCCTCACAGCCGAACAACCACCCACGCTGTGGAACACCCTTGCGCCCCAGGAATATGGCTTCCTTGCCAACGTCAATCCATCGGTGGACCACCCGCGATGGTCCCAGGCGACAGAACTTCGCCTTGGCGAAGGCGAGCGACGCCCAACTTTACTTTTTAACGGTTATGACGAAGTCGCTTCCCTCTACGAAGATATTGATCTGACGGTTGAGTATTAGGATTTCTGGACTTTGTTAGAGGAACGAGAGGGTTTTTCAAGGCGCAGCAGCGGCAATTCCAGAACGAATTCAGCTCCGACTCTCGGATGGTTGCGGACGTACAAATTCCCGCCATGAACGCGCGCCAACCTGCGGGCAATCGCCAAACCCATACCCTGACCGCCATTGGCAGGAACTTCACTGCAATTTAACTGATAATAGCGATCAAAAATCGTTTCCAGTTTGTCCGGGGGAATGCCTGGTCCATGGTCACGCACGGTGAGTATCGCAAGGTTTTCTTTTTGATAGACAGCCACATCAATCGTACTGCCTTCCGGGGTGTAGCGCATGGCGTTTTGAAAAAGATTCTCAAGAATTTGTTCGATCCGGTCGATATCAATTTCAACGATCATACCCCTTTGTAAGGCGATTAGCCGAACGCGGCGTTGTTGTTTGGTGAGCATGCTCTCAAAACGCGAAATAACCGACCTGGTGAATTCAGCCAAATCCTGGGAGCTCTTTCTGGGTGTGAACATACCCTCATCCAGCATTGCCACCAGGCTCAAATCTTCCACCAAGCGCACAAGGTGGGTGTTCTGCTGCTTAAGCATGGTGAGCGTTTCCTGATTGAATGGGTAAATGCCATCTTCCACCGCTTCAATGCTTGCCCTTTGCACTGCCAGCGGCGTGCGCAGGTCATGCGCCAGATCAGAGAAAAGGCTGCTGCGTTTAAGATCATTTTTTTCCAGGTTGACAGCCATATCGTTAACTGCTGTGGTCAAATCTTTTAAGTCTTTGTAAGAGTGCACGGGCAATCGCTGTTTAAGATCACCCTCGGAGATCTTCTGGGTCGCTTTGATGGTTGCCTCGATTGGTCTAAGTAAACGGGAAGCCATTAAGATCGCCAGGAGCAAACCAATTAACAATGTAACCAATGTTGCCAACGACAAAGATTTCCACAGAAGCTGAAGCAGAGTTTGGCTGAAATTCGGAGGCATACGATTTAGAAAGTGACCAGAGACGAGGTATCCAACCAGCTTCCCACCAGACTGAATCCTTGAGGCAAAGATCAGGTAAAAAGGCTCGCTTTTTGTTCCTTCCATTTCTTTGTCCATGGCAAAGATCACATCCCCCTCTGGTGATACCAGCGCAATATGTTGTTCTCTAAAGAAGAGCTGATCAGCTTCAGGGATATCCGAAGAGGTAAAGTAAGCATCCACGCCTTCCCATCCACCGTGGCTGGAGTAGTATTCCGCCAGGTCTTGCATGTAGGGATAGGAGTGAGCAATCTGGCTGCGTGAGAGATAGTCCACGCTGGCGTTGCTGAGGAATACGATCGCGCTGGAAAAGGCGATGATGATCGTCAGGAGCATCACAAAGGCGTATGTCAGGATAAGGCGATTGCGCATTGTTAAACTTTACCCCACAGCCCGGTAACCCTGACCAAACATCGTCTGAATATAACATCTGTCTGGATCAATCCGCTTGATTTTCTGCCTTAAATTCATGATATGCACATCGATTGTGCGTTCGTAACCAGCATAACAGGCGCCTTGGGTTGCCTGGAGTAATTCAAGTCGCGTAAAAACTTTACCCGGCCTGCAAGCCAGTTGGAAGAGCAGATTGAACTCGGCAGGAGTGAGATCAAGTTTTGTGCCCTTCAGCTCGACCGTGTGAGAATCCAGTTCGATGGATATTTCGCCAAGATGGATGATGCCCTCACTGAAAGGTTGACTCTTGCAACGGCGCAGTACGGCTTTGACACGCGCTACAACTTCCCGCGGTGAGAAGGGTTTGCTGATGTAATCATCCGCGCCTAATTCCAGGCCGATCAGCCTGTCAAGCTCCTCTTGCCTGGCTGTTACCATGATGATAGGGATCTGGCTTGATTTCCGGATCGTTCTCGCCACGTCCAATCCGTCCATATCCGGCAAATTCAGGTCGAGCAGAACCAGCGCGGGTCTGGACGCCTGCCATCGTTGCAAACCTTCCTTGCCGGAGTGTGTGGAGATGGGCAGAAATCCACTATGGCGGAGATAGTCGGACAAGATTTTGTTCAGGTTTACTTCATCTTCAATGATCAATATGGTGGTCATAAAGTTTTATCCATCACTTTTCGAGCAGTCAAAAAGCACTCGTTTATAAAATTGCCTTCATTCTAAATCAAATCTGAATAAGAACTGGATATAAACTCAATCAGCACACTGTAAATTAATAGCATCACCAAATAAGTGGTGAAATAAAAATAAGGAAAATATGATGAACAAGAAAATTTTAGGTATCGGTTTAACAATTTTGGTGCTTGGCGCCTTGGTATTCTCAGTAGGTGGATCGGTTTTTGCCCAGGAAGACACCCCTGAGGTGGAAACAACTGAATTACCAGAACCTGTAGTAACCCGCCGTGCGCGTGGCTTTGGAGCTGGCACTGGCGTATGCGACGGAACTTGCGACGCTGATGGCGATGGCGTTCCCGATCAGCTGCAACTGCGTCTGCAGGATGGCACCGCTGCCGGCATGCAGAACGGTTATGGCTACGGACCTGGTGACGGCACATGCGACGGAACTTGCGACGCTGATGGCGATGGCATTCCCGATCAGATGCGGCTGCGCGATGGCAGTGATACCGGTATGCAGTACGGCCCCGGTACAAAGCAAGGCGGTCAGGGCGAAGGTGCTGGTCAGAGCTATGGACCCGGCGAAGGTCAGGGCTTCGGACCTGGCGCTGGTCAGGGCGTTGGGCAAGGCATGGGGCCTGGTGACGGTTCCTGTATCGACGACTAAACAGTTTGTCTGACACATTTCACTTTCTTAGCAACCACCTGGCAGCGCCAGGTGGTTCGCTTTATAAAAAGCAAGGTCAAATATTAATGGAACTCGTATACAACTTACATACCCGGGAAAAGAAAAAACAAGCAAAATGAGATAGAATCAGCCCAACAATGGAGTGTGATTTAATCAACAAAATGACAACAACGCAACGCATAACTGACGATCTGGAGGCGATGCTGGCAGTCTTCCCTCCGGAAGTTGCCCAGGCAGTACAATCCAGAGATAATTTTGACAACCTGCTCGAGGTCATCCTTGACCTTGGTCGTAATCCGAGCGCGCGCTTTACAACTGGCGAAGTTGAATTACTTGATGAGCCGGTGACACATGACGATTTGAAATACGTTACGGATCGCATCGGCGATTTTGACGCAGACAACCGCGCGGGAATGGAACGCACGCTGCACCGCATTTCGGCAATCCGCAACCGGCGAAGCAAAGTCGTTGGTCTCACCTGCCGGGTGGGGCGGGCGGTTTATGGCACGATCGAGATCATTGAGGATTTGGTAGAGTCTGGCCAAAGCATCCTGATCCTGGGCAAACCGGGCGTGGGCAAGACCACCATGCTGCGCGAGGCAGCTCGCATTCTGGCACAAAAGCACCGCGTGGTGATTGTGGACACCTCGAACGAAATCGGTGGAGATGGCGACGTGCCCCATCCAGCTGTCGGGCAAGCCCGCCGCATGCAGGTGCCAAAGCCCTCGCTGCAGCACGAAGTTATGATTGAGGCGGTCGAAAACCACAACCCGGAAGTGATCGTGATCGATGAGATTGGGCGCGAGCTCGAAGCGCTCGCCGCCCGTACGATTGCTGAACGCGGCGTGCAGTTGATTGGGACCGCGCATGGAAATGGGCTTGAGAACTTGCTGTTGAACCCGACTTTGTCGGACCTGATTGGCGGGATCGAGTCTGTTACCCTTTCTGATGATGAAGCCAGGCGGCGCGGCACGCAAAAAACCGTGCTTGAACGCCGTTCTCCGCCAACCTTCACGGTCATGGTCGAAATTATTGATCGGGAGCGTGTGGCAGTCCATCGCGATGTAGCCAGCTCTGTAGACTCGATCCTGCGCGGCTATCCCATGCTGCCAGAAGAGCGCTACCGCGATGAGTATGGCAAGGTCCACATCGTCAAGACAACCAAACCCAACATGCCCACGGTTTCCCAGTCCCTGCGGCGCGGAAATAACATGGAGACTTCTCCTTTCCAGCGCAACGGAGGGCAGGCGGCCGCTCAAAACAAGCAGCATGCCCAGCGCTACAGCATGATGAATGAGATGCGTGACAAGCAGGACGACACCAGTGGAAACACAAACTCCGTTGAGAAGCGCATTTATCCGGTTGGCGTCCCGCGCAGCCGCTTGATCCAGTCGGTCAGGGAACTGGGCGTCCCTGCGGTGGTGGTTAAGGATCTCAAAGATGCTGACGTCCTGGTGACCCAGCGGCGGTATTACCGTGATCGTCTTCAGCCGATTGTTGACGCTGAGGAACGCGGCATTCCTATCTTTGTGGTCAAGTCGAATTCCATCGGTCAGATCGAACAGTTTTTGGCAGACTCTTTCCCCGGACAGTTTACTTTGCGCAGGGAGGGCGTCTCATCTGAGGCAATTGAACAAACCATGCAGGCGATCGAAGGGCTTGGGGAGGGACAGAAATATGTCGACCTTCAACCTGCGCCCGCTTCTGTGCGCCGGCAGCAGCACGAAATTGCTCGCCAGGCGCATCTTGTCTCGGAATCTTTTGGAAAGGACCCCAATCGCTTCGTGCGAATTTTTAGGGATTGACCATGTTTATTACATTAGAAGGTCCGGAAGGCAGCGGCAAGAGCACCCAAATCAAACGTTTAGCCAAACGCCTTGAAGCGATGGGGTATCCAGTTATCACGACCCGCGAACCAGGGGGCACACCCATCAGCGATCAGATCCGTCATGTTCTGGTGCGAATGGAAAACAAAGAGCTGCACCCTCGCACTGAGATCCTGCTCTTCCTGGCAGCACGCGCGCAGTTGGTTGAACAACTGATCAAGCCGGCTCTTCAGGATGGTAAAATCATACTTTGTGACCGCTATGGCGATTCAACTCTTGCTTACCAGGGTTATGGGCATGGGTTGGATCTTGAGAAGCTGCGCCAGATGCTCGATTTCGCGACAGATCATCTTAAGCCCGATCTGACAATTCTGTTGGACCTGGATGTGAAGACCGGTTTGATGC
>ENA-UPTA01005114-UPTA01005114.1-activated-sludge-metagenome-genome-assembly--contig:-NODE-5114-length-12218-cov-6.381649_pt1 | contig 12218 bp, 5 predicted proteins | sample MGYA00238184_ERZ773361 | MGnify/ENA primary metagenome ERZ773361 (study PRJEB29100, sample SAMN05720205) | activated sludge metagenome | isolation source: anaerobic digester from wastewater...
ATAGGACCGGGTTACCGGCTGGTATGGCTTTGGTATGGAGGATGTCCGGTGCGGGGTTACTGACATTCGGCTGGATTTTGTTGTCTTTTGGGGAATTGATGAAACGGACCTCACCCCGGCTCCGCCGCTCGCCTCTCCACGTGGAGAGGGCTCCTATGGAGGGGAGGTGTTGCATTTAATCATGGTATGAACCTCCAGGACGCCTCCAGAAGATTTCATTCTGAAATGTTATTGACCATACCGCTGAGGGTCTTCTATTCATAGCATATATGTGTGTTGAGACGAATTATACACTTCAACGAGCCGGATTGTATCATATATCCCGGTACTCTCTACACTGCTCAAAGGAGTAATGAAATGAACAAAAGAATTTTTATTTTATGGACCAACGACAACCCCGTTACCGCTGAACTGATGGTGTGCATGTACGCACATAACGCAAAGAAAGAAAAATGGTGGGACGAGGTGACTGTCATTATCTGGGGCGCCACTACCCTGCTGGCCGCGAAAGATGAAGCGATTCAATTTAAACTCAAAGAGATGATGGCCGACGGCGTTAATGTTTCGGCATGTAAATCATGCGCCGACCAGCTTGGGGTGTGTTCGGAACTTGAATCTCTTGGTATTGAAGTAAAGTACTGGGGAAAAGGGCTCACGGAGATACTAAAGTCTGAGGACAGGCTGCTTACTATTTGATTTGGGGATTGTGCGGGTGTTGAGGATTTTGGTGTCTGATCATCCGGGGAAATCATTCGAGGGGATTGTGTGCTATGCCTTGAGTGGTAGATTCTCCTGTTGCCTGATGGTAATAGTGTTTTATATTATCTATGAGTTTCATGATAATCGAAAACCCGTTTCTATTTTCTTTGTTGTTGGATTGATATATTCATGGTACTATACACTACTCCTCCTCAAACCCATGTGTATCAAAGTTTAACGTATTGCAATTCTCACTTACAATACGTACGACATTTTCAGAAATACCAGCAGGAACATTGACACTGATCTCCATTGTTACATCAACTGTTGCGCCGACAATACCGGAAAGATGCTGGATCACTTCCTCTGCTACCTTACCAGCATCACGCCCTGCTCTAATAGGGTCAAGCTTCACCGATCCATGGAACCTCTTCAGCACATGATTATCGACATCACTCTTCTGTGTACCACTTGTCAAAGGAGTGTTACCATCCCCTGGGGTGGCTACAGGAGACCCAGTTTCTGCAGCAACGCCATGTTCAGCTTGAGCGGCCTGCTGGTCTTCTGACATCTGTCTTTTTGCCCTTTCTGGTGTCACAACTACATCATTGCCATCGGATAATATCCGCACTCCTGTTCCTGCAGATAAACCGATGTACCTGTTACGCACCTCATCGTATTTCTCAGCGAACGCAAAGGTCTCGGACTCCCATCCAATTCGGGCAACACCGTCACGGATCGCGTCTAACAATACACCTTCATTCAGGAGCCGTGGAAGGTAAAGATATGTAGCAAAAACTTCCGTCAACTGTTTAACACTGACATGACCATCCCTCCAGAGAGGTATACGGTCAAGCTCATGTTTCAGATTGATGCTTCCAAATTGCGGCATTAGTTTTGCATCATTTTTAAGTTTTTTCGATGCCTTCACCGCAAGGGGGTCATTACCCTGTAATTTAATCTCTTCCCATAATACCTGCACCATGGGATCAGGCTGATCCGGTACAAGGAGCCACTGGAAGGTTTCCGGAATACGAACCTCGATTGTATCGTTTGCACTATTGTATTTGGTTTCCGCCTGGCGTGTCTGAAATGCATCGAGGTTTAGAGCCTCCTTTTCTTCACAGATCGATTTCCACGACAGGAACATTCTCACAGCATGTTCAAGGTCTTTAAGACGCGAAGAATCAGCAGCAACAAATACAAGGGTATTTTTATATGTACGGGGACCGGTCCCCCGCGAATCGAGTATATTCTTCGATTCTTTCATCGCAGAACTTTCACCATCTCGTTGAGTATGGGTAAAAGTTGGGTCGAGTATTACCAGACGTGCTTCTTTTTCATCGGGTATATCATTACAGGAAACACAGGCATGTACCTTGGAAAAATCACCCCGTGTTCTCGCCTGAATTCTCAGCCTGCGCTGTATTTCTTCATGAATTATATGATCGTCCAACTGATTAGCACGGTCATCAGCAAGTCTTGCAACCGTCGGAAGCGTTGCATACCAGTACCGTTTACTATCTACATAAAGGTACGTTGCCCGGTCTGTCAAACGGCGGAGGGCATCTCCAAATGTGGCCACACTTTCGCCGGGCTGTACACATCCCAGTTTCACCAGCCGCTCTTCGATACCTCGATTGGCGGCCCTTTGTGTTGGAGCGGACCCCATATAAATTGTCCGTGCGACACGCCTGCTGGCAGAATACCTCCCCAGGTTTGGTGTTTCCCTATCAATCGAAAGGGGTAAAGAATGAGGCCCATCCACGTCCTTTGCGATTACCGGTTGCCACTGATCTTCAAGATAACGGGTGAGTTCAAACTGGACACGGGAATCATCCACGGGCACATGTGCCGGCATTATAAGAAGACTGCTGTCCTGCCTTTCCCACAGGCTGTGTATTACCGCGGCCATGAGACGCAGGACACCCCGCGTCCTCTGAAACTTGTCCAGCGTAGACCAGTCATTAAAGAGACGGTCAAAGAGTTCCGGGTGTATTGGATATGCTTCCTTTATCCTGCGCTCGTAACTGGCCTCCTTGCAGTCGGAAGGAAATTCCTGCTGCTGGTCGCGGTACATATCGACATAGGCCTTTGCCACCAGGTCACGGAACACAAAGAGTTCCGAATTAGCAATCGGCTGAAAAAGCCGTCGTCTCACAATTTCAAAACCTTCATCCTGACTTGCAGGACGCCATGACGCCTCCACGCGCCCTATCGCGTTCTTCAGACGTGACAGGGCCTGCTTCCCCCTTTCTCCACCAACTTCAATATCGGACACCCGATCACTTCCATCATGGGGACTGGGGCTTTCCGAAGCGGGGATACTGACCACGAGCATGCTGTTTTTCGCAGCTTTTATTGTTTCCGTGAGCGCCTGAGCAAAAGTAAACTGGGTATCGAATGTGCCCCCTGCAAGTGTTGCATCCTCATGAAGCTGACGTGCATACGCAACCCACTCATCAATGAGCACAAGGCAGGGAGAGTATTTGTTAAACAGGTCTTTAAGGGCATCCCCGGGATTCGTTGCAGTTTCATCGGCTTTTTTCACAAAGCCATACCCTTCTGCACCGCCAAGCTGCCAGGCAATCTCTCCCCAGAGAGTTCTTATTACCGTACCGTCAGGTTTTTTATGGGGCTGACCGGGAGATATCTTTGTTCCAACAAGAACTGCCCGGTTTACCTTTTCCGGCGCTTTCATTTTTTTCTCTGAAATCAATTTATCCACGCCGGGAAGCTCAGACAGAGGTGTGCCGGAAAAAAGGTGATAGAGAGCCAGCATCGAGTGGGTCTTGCCGCCACCGAAGTTTGTCTGGAGCTCAACGACAGGATCACCACCTTCACCGGTCATTCGCATGATTGAATTTACCAGAAGCTGTTTTAATCCTTCTGTTATGTATGTACGCCTGAAAAATTCCATGGGGTCCTTATATTCATCGGAACCTTCATTGCAATATACCTGCCATAGGTCAGCGGCAAATTCCGCCTGTTGATAACGTCCCGACGCCACATCGGGGTGAGGGGTGACAATTTCTCTCCAGGGCCGGAGGTTACCCGCAGGAGCCCCATCAACTGGAACAACTGACTTCTTTCTTGACTCCGACCGTCTCTGTTCATCAAACCTGAGCCTGAGAAGCTCATCTTTTCGTTTTTCAATATCATCCGCTTCAGGTGCAGATACTGCAGATAAAAGGCGACCCATACTATCAAGGGCGCGGTATGTATCATCAGTACTAAAACTCTCCTTGTGTGCCCATTTATTTCTCACATCTCTGAGCTCGCTCACAATACTGCGTTCCGAATGGCCCAGAGGGACTTTGAATACATTGTTCCACTGGTCCCACATGACCACCAATATTGTCTGTGGATCATTCCAGTTTATTTTCTTCCCCGCCTTCAGCATATCGGAGAAAGAATTGTCTGCCACTTCTTTCCATCTTCCTTTATACGATGCCTGCATTTCCCTTTCAATAAAGGGAACAAGTCCTTTCACCAGAAGGTCAAGACCTTCACCCACTCTTTCCTGATTGGTCTTTGCCATTATTATTTCTCCTGTGGCGGATAATCTGATATTAACGAGAGAAGCCTGTGAAGACCTTCAATAAATACCTGAAAACTGAGCGAAGTATTGCCCTCCAATGACATAACCTGTGCCATTTGGCGTGCGCCTGATATTTTTTGAAACGCAGGCACCAGGTCACGCATCTTTTGAGAAGGTTTCATTATAGCATCGGGATTGTTAAATGCCGTTTTACGCCCGATGTTCTGAACTTTTTCATTGCCATAGACTTTTGCAATTGCCGCCGGTTCACCGAAATACCAGGCTTCAAGCTCCTGGCAGACAATACGTACAAGCGTATCCTCTCTGCGTCCTTCACGGCACAGGTCCACAAGATGTTCCTTTAATGCGATGCAGTCACCGCTGTCGTTGTCACGCAGAACCACAAAATGAACACCCGGCTCACGCCACGCGCGTAGTTTGCGTGGTATGCTCTTTTCCAGGTCCTGTTTTCCTTCATGAGGTACACATTGAAAATGCATGTCAGGAAATGCTCGTGGCAGCAAGCCGTCCAGCAGGGCCTTCATTGAACGCTCTTCGAGGAGAAACACAATACGGCTCATATCAACCCCGCCCCCTCGAAAAGCCCCTGCTTCCAGAGCGTGCCGGGGAGATCGCCTTCCTCCACAAGGTTTCGAAGCAATTCGCTCTCCGATGCCCTTCTCGTGGTGGTAAAACCTTCCTGCTTGACAAGCCAGTATATTTCATCAAGGTTTACGCCATTCAAGAATTCCGGCGAGTGGGTGGATACAAACACCTGCCCTCCCCTGCGGGCGTATTCGCGAAATTCTTCCACCAGTTCCATCAACAATTCGTGGTATAACTGGTTTTCCGGCTCTTCCACCGCAAGGAGCGGGTGAGGTTTGGGATCATACAGCAATACAAGGTAGGCAAACATTTTAATGGTACCGTCGGAAACATACCGGGCAATGAAGGGGTCTTTGAAACTGCCGTCCTGAAAACGGAGCACGAGGCGTCCATCTTCCGTGGGTTTTGCCTCGACGCTTTTTACTCCGGGCACACGCTTCTTCATTACATTTAATAATTCATTAAAACGGTCCCTGTGATGTTCATACAGGTACTGGGCGACCTGCGCCACGTTATCACCGCGCGTTGAAAGATGCTCCGCATACCCGGCGTCGACGCTTGGCCTCGCATCGGCAATGTGAAAATCCGAGACATGCCAGTTCTCAATAAGACTACGGAACTCTGAAACCACACGGAATTCCTTAAACTGTCCCAATCCTTTAATCGCAAGAACACTGGGGTCATCGAGGATGTATTCCTTGCGTTCTTCCTCCGCACCTTCCTGGCCATACGCCGCTTCATTTGTGATGGCAGTTCCCCTGCCACGAGAAAAATCAATAAAATGCCACGGCTGGCCATATTGGCCCCGACGAAACTTTAGCACTTCACGTAACACGAAAGGATGCCCATCCTCAGAGGATATATCCACCTGGTATGTCGCCAGACGCCCGCTGCTTTCCCGGAACTTCACTTCAATGATTATTGGCCCTTCCTGCCCGCGGCTTACCAGTTCTTTGAAGCCACCCCTGCGTGCAACAGCCTGGGACACGTTTCCCGTAAGGGCATCCTTTAAAAAACTGAAGATGTCAAAGAGAGTGGACTTTCCGGACCCGTTCGCGCCTACCACCACGGTCATTCGGGGAAGATTGCCAAAGGTCGCATCTCTGAAAAGCCTGTAATTTTCCACATGAAGCGACTCGATTTGCATATACGTACCTCTATATTATTCTCAGATTTTCCGCTTTGACCTGTTTCTATGTCCCAATCATAACACGTCCTAAAGAATAAAGTCCATCGCGTTGGAGGTCAAGCATTTTGCCCCCCGCCGTGATGTCAATAGTTGAATGTGCCTATTTCGTCGTTTTCCTGTTCGGACGGAACCTTTCGCGAAAGCTCCGATATGGCCGGCCACGACATTACAAGACTGTTGTACGACAGGGCCTCCTGCGACCACTTTTTTCTGTCGCAGATGCTGTACAGGCGGTATGCGAGGTCACGGGCCGTTTCACCGATCCCCCCCAGTTTCCGCAAAAGCTCGGCAGCGCCAGCCTCGCCTTCTTTTTCAAGGGCACGTATGAGATACTGGGCGCTCTCCCAGATGGTGAGACGCCTGTCTGCGGAGGGGTCCCAGTCCTCTTTCAGTTCGTCCCGTTTCAGGAGGCGCACCTTCCCTCCCTTTGAAGAAAGGATGCCCGCTTCCACGAGGCCGTTCACGGAAGTGTTTTTCGCGGTGGAAAGGGTTTCCGCCACGCCATAAGGCCCCTCGTTCATGCCATTCTGCTCAAACCACGCCAGGGCCCACCGTGTGTCGCCATCGAACTCTCCCTCCTGCTCCGCAAGGGCCTCGTCTAAAACCTGATTAATGAGCCCCAGGGCCGTGCGCACGGTCATGGGGGAGCCGTCCGATTCGAGCACTTTGGAATACCGGGTAAACACCGCCATACCGGGACCGATGGACGCCTGTGCGAGGTCTACCGGAGCAATGTTGCCCTTCTGCATATTACCCACCGCCCGGGGAAGTTCCATTTTCAGGGTCGATATGAATTCTTTGCGGGTTGTGAGTGTAGCGCTGTCATCAGCTTTACGGCAGACGATGACGATGCTTGAGGCAAGAGCATTGGTACCAGCACCAATCATACGATTACCAAGCTCAGTACGCATAGGCCATGTACCTGTAATTGCAAACCCTGCTTGTAATAATGCATCGAGAAACGTTTCCCACCCGGTGCTCGCAATACCAGCATCACTTTCGCTTTCCGATTGTTTAAATGCATAGTAGATAGTAACAGGAAAATATGGATGTGATTGTTCAGATAACCGCCGCATTGCCTTTGTCATACCATCAAGGAAATATGCTTCGGCATTTTCTTTTCCACCATGACGGTAAGGAGTTGCAACCAGTTCTTGTACTTTGGGCACTGCAAGTGTAGCAAAAATATCAGGTAATATTGTTTTTAAAGATCTTCGCAACCATACATAAAAGAAATCAGACAAATCTGCATATCCAATATTATCATAGTATGGTGGATCAGTTGATACAATTTTATCAGTACAAATAGATTGAGCTTGGGCATCTCCTTGTATCGCAAAACCAGGTATAGTCGATGCAAAAGATACCAATACCTTTTGGGCCCACTCAATTCCACTAGAAACATTACCGGCGGAATCAGAAAACCCATTAGTTTCAGCATAATCCCAAGTCATTGGTATTGCCTGTCTGCTAAATACATTTCGAATTAGTTCTTTACTTTGATGCCATGTATTGATTGTCGACCAGTAATCTGTGGCTTTATCAATACTAATTCCCAAATACACTGCCACCGCATCAGCATAGGCAGTTGCCGTCTTTCCCCCTTCCCACAAAGGAACTCCATCATCTGCCATTCCCGCGGCGAGGGCATCGCTTTTCACCAGTTCACGCGCTTCCTGGACAAGGTCGGAAAAGGTGGTGAGAGCAACAAGTTGGCGGGGAGTGAAAAGATCACCAAAAGTAGTTAAGCCATAAGCTGGTGTCCAAAGCGCACGTGGATCAGGAGCCAATTCTGTTTCCGGTTTCCATGCTGGAATTGCGGCATTTGCTATTTTTTCCATTTCATCTATTGGCGAAAGGTACACACGCTTATGATCACCTTCAGCAACTATTGCCATTAACCTTGCTCTCATGCGTCCGGCTCTTCCTTCAGCTTTTATATGATCACTCTGCATAGGCGTATCAGACATCAAACATTTAAAATTAGCCCCACGGGCAAGCTTGGTGCCATTCTTTGCCGCTTCCGCATCCTTCGGCGTCCCTGTTTTTACCGTAAACCGGTATCCACCTTTTTCAATAACCGGCTCCACATACGCTTCCTTTCCCTTCTTCGTTGAGAGCATAAATGTCGAGGCAAGGGGCACATCCACATCTGCGAAGGCGGGGTTGGGGCTTTTCACCGTGCGCGCCCATATCCACGCAATGACGGTGAGTTCCCTTCCGAGGTATGGTTTCAGGTCAGGACGCTCCGACGCCATTTCCCCTGTTACCAAAACCTTCGGGTACAAATGGCCAATGCGCTTTTCCGCCTGGCTTCTCATCCACTTCCCATAGTAGCGCACATCTTCCGCGAGGCCCTGGGCACCTTCCCATGTATTGGCGGCTTTTTCTTCAGAGAGCTTACCCTGATAATCCGGATTCATCGGCGCCATACCGGCAAACTTGGGAGGAATTTCTATCATGGCTTTGTTTATGAGCACCGCCACGGGGTTCAGGTCGCTTGCGTAGGCCTCAAGGCCAAGGCGCTGGGCCTCAAGGGGAATTGACCCTCCCCCGGCAAAGGGATCGTGAAATGCGGGGAGCTTTTCGGGATTAAACAGCTCCTGTGCCCTGGGGTGGTCCTTATTGTCCTCACAGGTACGGCGCCAGCTTGTCCATATTTCATCCTGTGCCTTTCTGATGACTTCTTTGTTCGTGGTATTTTCCCATAGCACCAACTGCTCAATTATTCGAAACAGACGCTGGCGTTCTTTCTCCTGTTCTTCCTCTGTGGGAAACAGCTCAGGGCGACTGGAGGGATCATCCACAAGCTGGGCAAAGAGCACCGCCCGTGCTGCCGCGAGGGGACGCCTTGCCCACCAGAGATGCAGCGTGCTTGGATGCCCATGACGAATTGACTTTTCCCTTGCGGAAGCTTTGTTTATCGCATCGAGGGGCAACGCCACCTCTATAAGTTTCTTTCTCAATTTCATACTTATTTAGTTCGGCTCCGTTGATTTCTGTATCAGTTCTCGCAGTTCATAGTTCACGCTGTTCGCGGCGAAGTCGGGTTCCCGCTGGAAGGGATTCCGCACGTAACGGGGTGTTGCGCTGTCACCGTCAACTTCCACCAGGGCAAGGATAAAGTCATCGGGCTTGTTCAGGGCGGTAAGTATTTCCCTTCGCGTCACCGTTACGGTGGCGGCCCCCTGTACCCGGCCCTTCACTTCAATAAAACGCAGTTTCCCTGTTCCCGGCACGGATGATTCTATGTCATACCCCACCTTCTGGGCGCTGACGTCTTTTGGTACATACCCCAGGTCCTTTTCCGCTTCCATTACCGCATTCATGGCTGCCATTTCAACCCTTTTTGTGTCCCGTGCAAACATCGCGGGACTTGTGGATTTCTCCTCCATCTTCTCAAAGAACCCTACGGGCAGTATTAATGCCCCTCCAAGCACCACGGGGGGAAGGGGGGAAAGCTTCTTTTCCTCCTCCAGTTCCGCTATTCGCCGTTTCAGGCGGGCATCCAGCTCGTCTGCCCTGAGACGCGCCTTGCCCGAGTTGATCCGCGCGTTTACCTTCCCCGCAAGTTCCTGCTCTTTCAGCTCCTCGGCGCGCCTGTCCCAGTAGGCTATCTCCGTGGTGAGGCGGTTTTGCACGGCAACCATGGTGCGTCCCACCAGGTTTTCAGTCCGTTGTTTCACATCATGCAGGTGTTCCGGCACAAGGTGTTGTGCCGCATAGGTCATCACCTTCTTTTCCACATTACAGTGTATCCACTCCGGCAATGTGACCGAACGGAGCAGCGCCGTTTCATGGGAGTCAACCGGGCGGTAGTCAAGATACGGGGCGTACCCCGCGCTTTTTACACTTCCGTCGGGAAGCATCTCCACAAACTGCATCTGGCGCGACACGACGTGACGCCTCCCGTGACCTGTGGGCCGTGCATCCTGTATTGCGTGTTCAAGGAACACGAGTATGCGTATGTCTTCACCGGGGTCGTTCTGATCAACCAGCATTGTACCGCACCGGAGAAGATCGCGGTACTTTTCCAGAATTGCATTAATGGTTACGTCAAGTATTGGATGGCCGGGACACACGAGCTGTGCCATCGGCTTTCCCTGCAGGTTCATAAGGTCTTTTTCAAAGGTGATACGTTCATATTTTGTCAGCACCGGTTCCCTTGTACCGATTGTCTTACTTTTTGTACGAATCGCAGCGGGGACATGGGTAAGCTCATATCGTCTCCGTTCCCTTTCCCTCGCGGTGCCCCCCAGGTGTTTTAGAGCCTCAATAAAAAATGACGCAATGAAGTGGGGCTGAAGCCTTCGCGCATCGGCACGTTCCATTTCCTCCCGAATCCTCATTACTTTGCTGGTGTCCATTGAATCCCTTGCAAGGGCCCTCTCCTCAAGGAGTTCCTGAATGTGGTCATGGTCAAGGGCGCCATCAACCACCTGATACAGCTTCGCCTTTACATCCGGTCTGTCTCCGTAACGGACCGCCTCCATCAGTAAGTCACGAAGGGAACGGTCTTCAAAGGTGATCCTGCCCAGCACATCAAAGACCTGCCCTCCCAGGGCGTCCCTCTCCCTGTCTAATTTCTCAAGTAACCTTCCATAGACATCGCCTTCCCGCGTTTCACGGGCAACGAGGTTCCAGAGGTGACACACTTCCGTCTGCCCTATTCTGTGAATCCGGCCAAAGCGCTGTTCCAGCCTGTTTGGATTCCAGGGAAGGTCATAGTTTACCATGAGGTGCGCGCGCTGCAGGTTGATACCTTCTCCCGCCGCATCGGTCGCAATCAGCACTTCAACATCTTTGTCCTGCGTAAAACGCTGCTCCGCAGTCTTTCGCTGTTCCCGTCTGATAGCTCCATGGATGATTTCAACCGCCTCATGACGGCCAAGGAGGGATGTTATTTTATTATATAGATAATTGAGCGTGTCTTTGTGTTCGGTAAAAATAATAAGTTTTCTGCGGTTACCACCCGCGTCGAACATCTCCTTCCTGTTTTGAAGGATTCTGGACAGCTCGTCCCATTTCCTGTCCGTACCAGACTGTTTCACCAGAAGCGCCGCTCTCTCAAGTCGGCGGAGGATATCAATTTCGATCTGTAATTCCTCAATGGTCCGTGACGCAGATGCCTGATCTACGACAATCTCTTCAAGTGCTTCGATCTCCTCATCAGGTGCATCGTCAAGGTCTTCAAAATCCTCTATATCAAATCCATTTATGGGGCTATTAATATCAATGTCAGAGAATCTGCCTGTCTGTATTTCATGTAGCCTTTTCTCAAGCCGCTCCCTCCTTCGCTTCAGCGACTGATAGATCGCCTCCGGTGACGATGCAAGCCTTCTCTGGAGTACCGTAAGGGCAAATCCCACAGTGCCCCTTCTCCCCTCGTTCCCGAGATTATCTGCACGGTTAAACTCCTGACGCACATATTCTGTTACCTGTTCATAGAGTTCATTCTCTGCTTCAGAAAGCGTGTAGTTTACGGTATAGGCAATCCTTTCAGGAAAAAGGGGAGTCCCATCAAAACGCACAAGCTGTTCCTTTACCAGCCGACGCATAAGGTCGGTGGTATCGCTCGTATGAACGCCATCCCTGAACCTTCCTTCAAACCGATCAGGATCAATCAACGCCATGAAAAGCTGGAAATCTTCTTCCTTCCCATTATGAGGCGTAGCAGTGAGAAGCAGAAAATGCCGTGTAACAGATGAAAGCAGTTGTCCAAGCCGGTATCGTTTCGTATACTTTAGCTCACCTCCAAAGAAATGTGCGCTCATTTTATGTGCCTCATCACACACAACAAGGTCCCATTCGGTGGCACGCAGTTTTGCCTGGATATCCTCATCCCTGCTCAACTTGTCCAGTCTACATATTGCAAAGGGATTTTCATTAAACCAGTTGCCGGTCCGTGCCGATTCAAGCTTATCGTTTGTCATTATCTCAAAAGGGACATGAAACCGATTATACATCTCATCCTGCCACTGCTCAACAAGATTACCCGGACTCACGATAAGACACCGCTGCAGGTCACCCCGGGCATGCAGTTCCTTAATGAGTAATCCAGTCATAATAGTTTTTCCCGCTCCGGGATCATCCGCCAATATGAAACGAAGCGGCTGGCGCGGAATCATTTCACCGTATACTGCCGTAATCTGATGCGGCAACGGTTCAACCAGTGATGTATGA
>ENA-UPTA01005118-UPTA01005118.1-activated-sludge-metagenome-genome-assembly--contig:-NODE-5118-length-12206-cov-8.173813_pt1 | contig 12206 bp, 11 predicted proteins | sample MGYA00238184_ERZ773361 | MGnify/ENA primary metagenome ERZ773361 (study PRJEB29100, sample SAMN05720205) | activated sludge metagenome | isolation source: anaerobic digester from wastewater...
AGGATCTAACCTTGCTATTCGAGGCGAAATCGCTTGAAATGCCGGTGGACCAATACGCCCCCTATCTCATTCGCAAATTACCACATCTGACGAAAAACTAAATCAAGGATAACTAAAATGAAATGGTATCCCGAACGCATGACGGAAGTTGAAATTGAAGTTCCTAATCACTTTGCCAGAAAGGTGACAGAACTTCTGGCTGATGAAGGCTTTCTGCAAATGGAGGATATCAGTTACTTGCATGCGGAGGGAAGTGATGTCCATGGATCAAATTGGCAGGTCAAATCCAGCCAGTTTGCTAACCTTGAAAAACAGCTTCTCGAAACGATGCAATCCCTGAATATTGACTCAGGGCACTCAACTGACGAGCGCATCAAGATGATTTCAGAACCTGAAGACATTAGGCCTTTCATAGATCAGTTGGAGCAGGAGATACAAGCCAAATCAAAGGACCTGATGGCTGCCCAGCAGGAAATTAACCTGCGTAATGGTTATATCCGTTTGCTCACTCCCCTTTCTGACTTAGACATCCCTTTCGAAAGGATCCGCAACCGGCGTTACATCTATTCGGTTCTTGGCACAATGCCATCTGACAAAATTGACCGGTTTAAGACCAGCATGACTAACATCCCTTTCGTGCTGCTGGAATTAAAAAAAGAGGGTGACCAGGCAATAGTGCTGCTGTTAGGGTCACGTCAAAACAAAGAATACCTCCATAGAGCAGCCCGCAACGCATACCTGGTGGGTGTTGATTTGCCGGATAGTTACCGTGGCACTCCCTCGGAAATAATCGCCCTACTGAACAAAGAAGTCGAGACTCTTCAATCCAAGTTAGAGAGCAGCTCTCATGAAATTGAAAATATCCGGGACAGTCGCTCAAATCGCTTGCGAGAACTCTATTGGCGGGTACGGTATAGCCGCTTGCTGTCTGAATCATTAATGCGCTATGGGAAATTGAAGCATAGTTACCTGGTGGCAGGCTGGTTGCCGAGCAATAAACTGGAAAAACTTTCGAGCGATCTACAGGACATCTCTACCTCTATCATCATTGACATCAAAGAAAGCGGTAAGGATTCTGAAACAAGAAACGCCCCTATCATGATTGAAAAGAAGGGGTTTGAGCAGGGTTTTCAGAAGTTGGTAACGACTTATGGAATGCCCTCCTACAATGAGCTAAACCCAACATTGCTATTACTACTGACTTTTCCGTTAATTTTCGGAGCCATGTTCGGAGATGTAGGACACGGACTGATTCTCACAATCGCAGGATTGGTTTTAATGCTTAAAAAAATCAAAAAACTGGAGCGTTTAGCCAGCCTGGGTTCAGTGGTTCTGCTGTGTGGCATCTCGGCAATTGTATTTGGTTTCCTTTTCGGAAGCATATTTGGTATAGAAGATCTGCTGCCAGCTATTTGGATGCATCCGATGCACAACATAATGAATTTGCTCTTAATTACAGCTGGGTTTGGTGCAATCTTGCTTTCAATGGCAAATATCCTTGCCTTGGTTAATGACTTTCACCAGCGGCACTGGGTGCATTTCTTTTTCAATAGTAAAGGCTTGGCGGGCTTGCTGCTTTATTGGTCGCTATTAGGGTTAATTTTAAGTCTATTTATCGAGAATTTTCCGGTTGATAAGGCTGTTTTCATTGCGATTGTGATCGCGAGTATCGTGATGATTTTCCTCTCTGGATTCCTCGAGCGCTATTTCGAAAAGAAAAAACCGTACTTTGAAGGCGGTTTGCCGCTTTACTTCATCCAATCTTTCTTCGAGCTCTTTGAAACATTGATAGGCTACCTGAGCAATTCTCTATCCTATGTTCGCATCGGTGCTTTTGCTGTCGCGCATGCAGGCTTGAGTTCAGTGTTCTTTATTCTGGCTAATATTGTCGACCCTGGCAAAGGGGTTGGTTATTGGCTGGTAGTTGCCTTTGGCAACATTTTTGTGATCGGTTTTGAGGGGATGATTGTCAGCATTCAAACGCTGCGATTGGAATACTACGAATTTTTCAGCAAGTTTTTCTCAGGCGGAGGGCGAAGATATCAACCTTTCGGACTGGCTAAATCGAATTCAGAAGGAGCAAAATAAAATGCCTATTCTTACTTACGCAATCATTTTTCTAATCGGGCTTGTCCCACTAATTCCGGCTTGGGTCTATTTCAGATATCGCCTTAAATCCCAACCGGTAAAAGCCACCAAGAATGTGCTCATCGGGCTGGGTGGACTCAATGTGGTTATTGGGTTGATGGCTGTCGCGCTGGGAGTTATCTGGTTAATGACGCCCACAGGCGTGCAGGCTGCGGGTTTCATACAAGAGGCTGCCAGTGATCCTTACGCCTCTCTTGCTGCTGCCATCTCAACCGGCGTTGCTGCTGTTGCATCTGGCATAGCAGTTTCAAATACCGGATCCGCTGCTTTAGGGACAATTACTGAGAAACCAGAACTATTCGGTCAGGCCCTGATTTTTGTGGGTTTGGCTGAAGGTATTGCCATCTATGGGCTGCTGATTTCCTTCCTGATCCTCAATAGATAAGGCTGTCGTGAAAGTTTGGGTTATCGGACACGTCGACGCCGTACTAGGGTTTGCCCTGGTTGGTGTTCACGGTGAAGCCGTAGATTCCGTCGAGGGCATGAATCGAGCACTAGATGCTGCGATCGCCAATCCTGAGCTTAGCTTGGTTTTGGTGACAGAAGATTGTTCCAAACTGGCACCAGAACGTGTAGCCCGATTAAAAAGCGCGATCGAACCACCTCTATTCTTAGAAATTCCTTCACCCAATTCAACAAATTCCGAGGGAGTTTCTTTCATGGGCTTGGCTGAACAATCGATCGGCATCCGAAAATGACGATTAGCGAAACGGATTAACAACTATGTTGAAATCGATGGATGAAAGAATAGCGGATTTAACGCGCACAATTTTAGATGCCGCCCAAGCCGACGCTGAAAAAATCAACACGGAAGCCAGGCACCAAGAGTCTGAAATTCTAAAACGTGGAGAATTGCAGGCGAAGCAACTATACGCGGAGATTCTCGATAAAGCCAGGAGAGAAGCTGAGCTGCGCAAGGAGGAAAAACTTGCTGAAATAACGGTTAAAGCCAGGGTGGAAGCTTATGAGAGGCGGGAGCAGTTATTGGAAAACGTTTTCTCGCAAGTCCAGGATCGCGTGGCAAATATCCCAGATGAATCCAATTACGCCGAAGCATTGATGGGCTTGGTTCGGGAAGCCATCAGGTACTTGCAATCCAAAAACGTGGTGCTGAAGTTTGACGCCAAGTCCCGGGAGCTGATTTCGGAAGAAGACTTGAGAAAACTCAGTTCTGAGCTTGGCACTCGAATCGAGATCGGAGAAAATCTGATCGAGGGGACCGGGGTAGTAGCCATGGACGAAAAGGGACACCGCAGCTTTGAAAACACGCTGGAAAGACGACTGGAAAGGCAACTGGAAAGGCTTCGAAGTAAGGTTTTTGAGATCTTGATAGGAGAAAATGCATGACAGATGCAGCAGCTGTTATCACCTGGATCAACGGACCCGTCATTCGAGCTCGAGGATCAAGCCAAATCGCCATGGGAGACATGGTTGGTGTAAGTGACCAGAATTTGATTGGGGAAGTGATTGGTTTGCACGACGATGAGATGACTATCCAGGTCTTCGAAGAGACCAGCGGTCTGACACCTGGCATGCCAGTTTATAGCACAGGTTTGCCGCTCTCTGTCGAATTGGCTCCCGGTTTGATTGGCAGTATATTTGACGGCATTCAACGCCCTCTTCCTGTCATTGAACAGAAAACTGGTTCATTTATTGGTCGTGGCTTTGGCGTCACCCCCCTTGATCGGCAAGCACGCTGGTCATTCTCGCCTCTGCTTGAAAGCGGGTCGAAAATCACCCAAGGTCTTGTGATTGGAGTTGTGCCGGAAACAGGCATGATTATGCACAAGATCATGACCCCACTCGGGATCTCAGGTAAGTTAACCTGGGTTGCAGCTGCGGGCGATTACACAATCGACGATGTGATTGCCAGAGTTGAAACTGAACATGGAGAAGAGTCAATCACCATGTTGAGACGCTGCCCAGTACGCAAGGCGCGTCCCTTTAAAAATCGCAAAGAAAAAAACCAACCTTTGCTCACAGGTCAACGCGTTTTGGATACCTTTTTCCCACTGGTAAAAGGTGGCTCCGCAATCATCCCCGGAGGCTTTGGAACCGGAAAAACCATTACCCAACACCAGGTTGCCAAGTGGTCAGATGCTGATGTGGTTGTCTATATCGGTTGTGGTGAACGTGGCAATGAAATGACGGAGGTTTTGCAGGAGTTCCCCAAATTAATCGACCCGCGTTCGAAGAGACCTTTGATGGAACGCACCATCCTGATCGCCAACACCTCCAATATGCAGGTAGCAGCACGAGATGCCAGCGTATATACCGGGATAACCATCGCTGAGTATTACCGGGATATGGGTTATCATGTTGCCCTGATGGCGGATTCCACTTCGCGGTGGGCGGAAGCAATGCGTGAAATATCCGGCAGACTTGAAGAAATGCCAGCTCAAGAAGGCTATCCTGCGTATCTCTCATCGCGGCTGGCAGAGTTCTACGAGAGGGCAGGCTTGGTGGAGACTTTCAATGGAGATACGGGCTCTGTCAGTATCATCGGCGCAGTTTCCCCTCCAGGTGGAGATTTCTCCGAACCTGTCACCCAACAAACCCGTCAATACACCCGGGTATTTTGGGGACTGGATAAAAATCTGGCTTCAGCACGCCATTTCCCATCAGTGAACTGGTTGAATTCCTATAGTGAGTATCTGGACAATGTAACTGACTGGTGGCAAGCAGAAACTCAGATGCCCTGGAGGGAATTGAGAGCGAGAGCCATGCAGATCCTGAACGAAGAAGGTCACCTCGACCAAATCGTCAAGCTGGTTGGTCCGGATGCACTGCCAGATGAACAGCGCGTCACCCTTGAAACCGCTCGCCTGCTGCGGGAAGCATTTTTGCAGCAAAACGCCCTTGACGAAATTGACACCTATGCCACCCCACAGAAGCAAATGAAAATGCTCGATTTGATCCTGCATTTTCAAGAGCGGGCAGAAGCAATTGTTTTACAAGGTGCGATCATTAACGCAATTCAGCAATTGCCTGTTCTCAATTCCCTCATCCGCATGAAAAATACCGTACCAAATGAACAGCTCGAACGGCTGGATGAGATCCGCAACTCGCTGGATGAGCAATTCGACCAATTGGAGTTACTCTATCGATGAAAACGACTGAACGCAGCGCAGGCTTGTTAATTGCTGGCATCAAAAGTGTCGAAGGACCAATTATCCGGGTTGAAGATACCGGAATAGTCGCATACGATGAATTCGTTGAGATCATCGATTCCAAGAATCAAATGCGGGTTGGTAGAGTATTGGAAGTTGGTGATAATTTTGCTGTGATTGAAGTCTTTTCAGGCACAAGCGGTTTGACCACCGCGGGTACAAGTGTGCGTTTTAGTGGAAGATCACTACAAGTGCCTGTGAGCCGCGAAATGCTCGGGCGGATCTTTAATGGAATGGGAAAACCAATCGATCACGGTCCTTTGCCTTTGGCACATAACTTTGCTGATATCAACGGACAACCAATCAACCCAACAGCACGGATTTATCCTCGCGACTATATCCAGACCGGAATCTCCACCATAGACGCCATGAATACTCTGGTTATGGGTCAAAAAGTGCCCATTTTTTCTGGCAGCGGAATTCCGCACGACATGCTGGCCAGCCAGATTGTGCGTCAGGCGCGAATTGGCAGCCAGGCTGGGACCAATCAAGAACGAGACGAGAATTTTGCTATAGTTTTTGCCGGCATGGGAATTAAACATGATGTGGCAGAATCGTTCCGAAATGCGTTCACTGAGAGCGGCGCGTTAAACCGCGTTGCGATGTTCCTGAATCTGGCCGATGACCCTGTTGTGGAGCGCCTCGTTACACCTAAAATTGCTCTAACGTTAGCCGAATACCTGGCGTTTAAGTGTGACCTGCATGTTTTGGTTGTAATGACAGACATCACCAATTATTGTGAAGCACTCAGGCAGATCTCAAACAAACGCGGTGAAGTTCCCAGCCGAAAGGGCTACCCCGGGTATATGTATAGCGACCTGGCAAATCTATATGAAAGAACTGGCAGGATCAAAGGCAGTAAAGGCTCAATCACCCAGCTTCCGATATTGACCATGCCCAATGATGACATTACGCATCCCATTCCAGACATCACTGGTTACATTACTGAAGGTCAGATTGTGTTGTCACGCAGTCTCACATCTCAGGATATTTATCCCCCTGTCAGCGTGCTCCCATCACTCAGCCGCTTGATGAAGGATGGTATCGGAGAAGGTAAAACCCGTGCTGACCATCCCGCGCTTGCGTCACAACTCTATGCAGCCTATGCGCACGTCCAGGATGTACGCTCACTAGCCTCAGTGATTGGGGAGGAAGAGCTCTCGTCAATTGATCAGAAGTATTTTGAGTTTGGCAGAGCTTTCGAAGCGCAATTTGTCAATCAATCGTTCTCCGAGAATCGATCCATTGAACAGACACTCAATATCGCCTGGAAAATTCTCTCAATTCTCCCAAAAACAGAGCTGACCCGCATTAACGAAAGCGATATCGAAAGGTATTATGGTACCGCTTAACATTGCCCCCACCCGCAGCAATCTTCTCCAGATGCGGACAAAGCTGGCTTTTGCCAGGGAAGGATTCAGCATCCTGGATAAAAAACGAGAGGTGCTGACCGGGGAACTGCTGCGCGTGGCTGGGGAAGCTGAAACATTAAATCAACAAGCGCAAATCTTGTTCAAGGACGCTTACCAAGCGCTGAAACTGGCGCGTTTGTCCATGGGACAGGAAAGAATCGAGTGGGCGGCAATGGCAGTGACCCACTCAGTTGAGGTGAATGTAATCAACCATGGCATGATGGGAGTTCCCATACCGAGGGTGGAAGCTCACGGTGAACCACCAGCTATCTCGTATAGTCTGGGAGACACTTCTGTCGCCTTGGACGTATCGAATGAAGCATTCCGAAAGGTGTTACAGATTATCCCCCGTCTGTCTGAGCTGTCTGTATCGGTCTGGCGTCTCTCACGCGAATTAATCAAAACACAAAGACGCGTGCATGCTTTGGAAAAGGTCTTTATTCCTCAATACGAGGAAACGATCCTGTTTATTGAAAACACACTTGAAGAGCAAGACAGGGAGGAAATCTTCACGCTCAAATGGCTGAAAGCCCATCAATCCAATCAGGTTTGAGTAATTATCAGTACCCGGGGGGATAATGAATCGCCCTCCATCATGCCAAAGTTCTAGCCCATCAGATCCCAGCTGTTTACGCATCGTTAGAGGTTCTTGACCATCACGTCTCCATTCACGTTCAAAGGGGATCACTCATAGAGCAATCACAGCCTGATCCAGTCAAATGCAATCGGACATTTCTACAAATTCATCATCACCGCATTTTCCTGAACATCCCACCATTTGACTCCACAGCATATCATGTTTATTTCGCGAAATGGTATACTTGACAAAAGCGGGTCGAACCGTTTAATATGCTATTAATTGAACTTTGTTAAGTTACAAAGGAAGGAATCCTAAACATGGCACAAAAAAAATCTCAGAGCCTGCTTTCTTCTTATCGTAAGAAATCGCGCAAGAACAGCAGCAAAGCGCTCTTGTTGATCCTGGTTGCTGTCTTGATCATTGCCGGGTTGGTGATGCTGGCTTTATGGGCGACTGGCAACCTGGGCGGTGGCGGACTGCAACTCTTCGCGACTGACACCCCCACCCCCACCCTGACCCTGACCCCCACCCCGGTCACACCGACCAATACCTCCACTTTCACGCCGACCATCACTGAAACGCCGACTCCTTCGCTGACACCTACCCTGGACGGACCTTTCGATTACATAGTTAAGGAAGACGACTATTATTGCGCGCAAATTGCTGAAAAGTTTGGTGCTGACCTGGAAGTATTTTTATCGATCAACCCGGATTATGTTTCCGGTGGCAACTGTTACATCAAAGCTGGCGACATCGTCAAGGTGCCTGCCCCCTGGCAGCGCATGCCCACCGCCACTATAGTCCCCACGGAACTTGCTCGAGGTACGGTCCTGGACTACTACGTCGAAGCTGGCGCCACGCTCACCTCGGTTGCGCAATGGTTCCGCTCCACCCCTGAACGGATCATTGCTGAAACGAACAAATACCGCTCATCCATTGGGAATACTAATCTGCTTAGTGAGACGACGCCGCTCTTCATCGGTGAACTGCTCAAGGTGCCGGTCAACATTGCCACACCCATACCCTCAGCGACTGCCACGCGCACGATGACCCCATCCCCCACACCCTAATCCTGAAGTTTGAATCAAAAACGGATGCGGTTGCCGCATCCGTTTTTTTGTATCTTTTTTAGGTTAATCTTTGCACTGTTTAGGTGGTATCAGTGCCAAAAATATTTTAACTAAGTGTTGTTGCAAGCCTTACAAACCGTCATCAGAATCGCAAGAGTCAAGATCAGGATATTTTCCTGTCGCTTTAATGGTTTCAAACTCATCTTCCAGGAAAAAGTTCATCAGGAAACGCAAAAGTATGATGATGATCAGGAACATCAAATCCGAAGAAGAAGGTGAAATTGTCAGACGCAAAATATCCGAAGCAACCACAAATTCCAAAGCCAAACTTAAGCGATGACCCAAGCGCAATCTTAACCTTTCAGAAGACCGCAGCTTTCTGGAATAATTCAAATCAACCAAGCCCCTCAGAAAATTGTACGTCACTTGAAGTGCAGAGACACCTACGATCAAAGTCGCTGCCCCTTCGCAGATTAGTATTACAAAGCCCACGACTTTTTCCAAGGTAAATTCATAAGGAATTTGAACAGAAGGTTCATTGACCGGATTCGTTCGAATTAAATATAGCAAGAGGATGATGGCAACAATCAAAATAAATGGGAGTAGCCATTTTCCTATTCCTAAATGGTCAGATCTTGGTTTCAATTCTTCAGTAGTTTCTGTTTTTTCCATTATTGAATTCTTTCTTTGTTAATTCTTTAGGTAGACCAGGTTGCCATTATCCACAGCGGACTGGAATAAGGCGTCGATGACAACCATGTTGTTGATGGCGTCGGATAGTGGGAATCGCGGGACATCCTTGCTGACTGCTACATTGTAGAAATGATCCAACATGCGTTTGTAGTCGTTCTCCGCGCGGAAATTGATGCGCTTGCTTTCCTTCCCAGCCACATTCAACACAGCGCTGGTGCCTTCTCCGACCGGGAGGAAGGGTTTTTCGATGTGGATCGAACCTGCTGAGCCGACCACGCGCAGGAATTGAGAGCCGTCAGCGTTGAACGAAACCATGAACTGCCCAAAAACCTGGTCGCCAAAGTCGAGCGTAGCGACAGTCTGCAGGTCCACCCCCGACTTACTCATCTGGCAGAGCGCTTGAACACTGGTTGGTTCACGCCCAACCAGCTGACGTTGAAAATTGACGTTATAACAACCCAAATCGTATAACGCGCCGCCACCCAGATCGGTTGCAAGCCGGATATCATCCGGGTTACTGAGCGTAAATGTGAAACTTGATTGAATAAGTCGAATTTTCCCGATGGCTCCGGAGCGGACAAGCTCATGGATCTTCTCAAAGCGCTCGCTGTAGCGATACATAAAGCCTTCCATCAGCACAACGGAATGCTCGAGTGCGGTGCTTATCATTAGCTGGGCTTCATCAGCTGTGAGGGCAAAAGGTTTTTCCACCAAAACATGCTTGCCGGCTTGCATCGCCTTGATTGCCCAGGGAGCGTGCTGGCTGTTGGGCAGTGGAATGTAAACCGCCTGGACCTTACTGTCGGAAAGCAGCTCTTCGTAACTGCCATAGGCACGCGGGATCTCAAAAGGCGCGGCAAATTCCTGCGCGCGCGTCAGATCGCGGCTGGCAACTGCGATAACCGGGGTATGTTTCATGCTGAGCAGGGCTGGAATAATAGCTCTTTGCGCGATCCCGGCTGTTCCAAGAATTCCCCAGTTCAAATCCGGCTTGCGAAACAAGTTGCCCCCAATGGGCTTTGATGATAAGATATCCACGAGACCTCAATTCTATAACTGCATGATGCCGTTTGTAAACATTATATACCGTATTCGTGCAGTTTTTTAACCCGAAAAAATGAATATTAATAAAGGAGAAAAATGACCTCACCCGAAGTAATTCAAAAATTGCAGGAAAAAATACAATCCCAACGCGATCAGATCATCCGCTTTATGCGCGAGATTTGCGCGATCCCCAGCATGGACTCCGATATTGAAGCCGTTGGCAAACGCATCGCGAAGGAAATGAATGCGCTGCATTTTGACGAAGTTCGTTTCGACAAAATGGGCAATATCATGGGGCGCATTGGGAATGGCGAAAAAGTGATCGTGTTTGACTCTCACATCGACACTGTCGGCATCGGCGACCCGCATGAGTGGAAATGGGATCCCTTTGAAGGCAAGGTTGAAGATGGCGTGCTCTATGCCCGCGGTGCCTGTGATGAGAAGAACTCGACCCCTGGTATGGTCTATGGATTGGCTGCCGCCCGCGATTTGGGCTTGCTCGAAGGCTGGACCGCCTGGTACTTTGGCAACATGGAAGAGTGGTGCGATGGCATTGCCCCCAACACCTTCGTGGAAGTTGACCCAAAGATCAGACCAGACTTTGTGGTCATTGGCGAACCCACGAAGATGAACGTTTACCGCGGTCACAAAGGACGCATTGAGTTAAAAGTGACTGCCAAGGGCGTTTCGGCGCATGCCGCCAGCAATCACGTGGGCATCAATGCCATCTACCTGCTGCTGCCGGTCATCGCTGGCATCCGCGACCTGGAGCCTGAGCTGGGTGATGATCCGTTCCTTGGACACGGCAAAATCACGGTCTCAGACATGGTTGTGAAAACCCCCAGTATCAATGCGGTACCGGATGAGGCTGTCATTTATATCGACCGTCGCATGACATTTGGAGAGACCCGGGAAGCGGCGATCGCGCAGGTGGAAGCCCTGATCCCGGAAGAGAGCAAGGATCGCGTTAAGGTGGAAGCCCTGTTCTATGACGTGCCTTCTTATACTGGTTTCGTATTCCCGGTGGATAAATACTTCCCCGCCTGGGCGATCCCTGAAGAGCACACGCTGGTGCAGGCTGGGCTCGAATCCCGCCGACTGATTGGGCTGGAGGACGCGCCGGCTGGCAAATGGGCTTTCAGCACCAACGGCATCTATTGGGCTGGCAAAGCGGGTATCCCCTCAATTGGCTTTGGTCCTGGCGACGAAGTGACCGCGCATACGGTCAACGATAGCGTGATATTGAATGATGTCGTCAAGGCCGCGGAGTTCTATGCCCTCGTGGCGAGCTTGATAAAGTAAACATTCTTTAGTAGTTCTGAATGTTGGCCGGGTTGTTAATTCAACCCGGCTTTTGTTTTCTGGAGACCTTCGGTCAAAGGCCGTGCTCAGTGAGGGCACCGGCACGATCAGGGATTGGCGGAGGGAGCAAGCCCCCTCAGTTCTAAAGAACCTCGTGGAGAATGGCGTTGAAAACCTAAGATCTTTTCATGTTCTCTTATAAGAAGAGATGTTTGTATAGGTCAGGTTCCGCAGCCTGCCCCGTGTTTTTTTTGCGGGGTTGAACCTGACATAATGGGCACGTGCCGACAATGGTTATGATTAAGAATCCAGAATTTTGCTGTATTGAATTACAACAATAGACGCAAAATCTAAGGACTGATGCAGGCTGAGGTTTGTTATGTCAGGTTGAAAATCGCAACCTGACCTACGCGAAAGCTTGCTTGGAATAAGAGGAAAAAACCAGGTTTTTGCTGTATTAAATTGCGCCAATAGACACAAAATCAAAGGACTGATGCAGGCTGAGGTTCGTCATGTCAGGTTGAACCACCCACAAAGACGCAAGCAGGATCGCAACCTGACCTGCGCGTTCCAGTGTCTATATCATTCATCCATTTTAAAGTTTGGCACGATTTTGTTTTAGAGTTTGGCTTTCTCCTCGTGATCTGTGTGAGAGACAGGGAAGCTAATCTCTCAGGCCAAACAAAAAACTGTCAACAATCAATTTCTTGTGGTCAAAGTATGTCTTACTGGGTATAATCAAGAAAAAACCCTAAAGGAGAGAAAAAATGCAAACCTTTTTACATGG
>ENA-UPTA01005124-UPTA01005124.1-activated-sludge-metagenome-genome-assembly--contig:-NODE-5124-length-12192-cov-8.049353_pt1 | contig 12192 bp, 11 predicted proteins | sample MGYA00238184_ERZ773361 | MGnify/ENA primary metagenome ERZ773361 (study PRJEB29100, sample SAMN05720205) | activated sludge metagenome | isolation source: anaerobic digester from wastewater...
TTAAAAGAGACAGAAGACATTTTGTCACTTTCAAAGACCTGACTGCGCCATGGGAAAAAAGTGAGTATTATGTTCCAGTTGAATGTAATAAAGAAAAAACTGAACCAGAAATATTCAGAATCAGAACAGGGAAGACAGATAAGCATTCTATTGCTTATATCCAGATGGGTATTGAAAGTAATGATGTAATATATGATGAAGACATCTGTATATATATTAACAGTCAGCTGATAAGTGGGGTAAAAAGGGTAGATGAACCAGATTATTACATAAGATCTGGACGGTATATATGTAAAATTCCTGATATAGATATGATAAATAATATAAATATCGTACAGGTATGGTCTCGTACAAAAACATTTACTATCACGCACATTGAAATAATAATAAAGCGAAAGGACAATATAGAATGATTAAATTTAATTTGCTTCATCCGGCAGATCAGATTGTGATGCTGATGGAAAGAATATATAGATATGGAATGACTACTACCAGCGGCGGGAACCTCTCAGTACTTGATGATAATGGCGATATTTGGATAACACCAAGTGGAATTGATAAAGGAAACCTTAAAAGGATTGATATAATGCAGATAAAGACTGATGGAACTGTCATCGGTCCTCATAAACCATCTGTAGAGCTTCCTTTTCATGCGCATGTGTACAAGACACGCCCGGATGCAAAGGCTGTAATACATGCCCATCCTCCTGCTTCAGTCGCTTTCAGCATTGTCCGTCAGATACCAAATGTCCATCTTGTTCCCAATATAAATAAAATATGCGGCGAGGTCGGGATGGCTGAATATGATGTGCCTGGCAGTGAGGCTCTGGGTGAGAAAATATCTGTTGCATTTACTAAGGGATATGATACTGTGATGATGGAGAATCACGGAGTGATTGTAATTGGCGCTAATCTTTTTAATGCTTTTATGAAATTTGAAACTATCGATATGTGTGCAAAACTAGAAATAAGAGCAAAAAACATAGGAATCATAAAACCATTATCTCAGAAGCATATAGATATATCACTTCAGAAAAAAGGCGAGCCGTTGCAGGAGTTTGTCCCATCAAGTTATTCATCTGAAGAAAGAGCTGTAAGAAGGGAGATGTGCGAACTTATACACCGTTCATATGATCAGCAGTTGTTTACAAGCACTCAGGGAACATTTTCTGTCAAACTAAACGATAATTCCTTTGTAATAACACCATATGGGGTAGATAGGAAGTACATTGCTGTGGAAGACTTGGTTAGAATTGAGAATGGAAAATATACAGAAGCAGGTAAGACACCTTCACGTTCAGTAACATTACATCAGCATATATATAATAAACAGCCACATGTTAAAAGCATAATTATCTCACATCCTCCGAATATGATGGCATTTGCGGTTACTGATGGTATTTTTGATGCGCATACTATACCGGAAAGTTACATAGCATTAAGAAATGTGCCTAAAATGCCATACGGATCAAGTTTTTTACAGCCAGCAATGTTTGCCAAAATTTTTGATAAGAAGACACCAGTTGTCCTGGTGGAAAATGACTGTGTTATAGTTACCGGTTCGACGCTTCTGCAGGCTTTTGACAGGCTTGAGGTTGCAGAATATAGCGCAAAAGCGCTTATTGACACTAGAGTTCTTGGAGAAATGGTAAAAATTAATGAGGATCAGACCAGGCAGATTGAAAGAATCTTTAAACTTGATTGAGGAGGTTTGTACTTATGTATGATAAAAAAGATTTGAATATATTCGGATTGGATGAAAGTTTCACAAGAGAACAACTAGAACATGAATATTCACTTATGCTTAAAAGAGCAAAACTTGATCCCCAATACGATATTTCCAGCGCTGAAGAAGCATATAATAGAATATTGGGTATAAAACAGCCAGAGAAGATATCTGCTGAGGAACAGAAGAAACGTGACAGAAAAATGAGGTTTTCAGAAAACTCCATATTCTACATAGCAGGAGGTATAGTCCTTTTAATATTAGCAATAGCTGTGCCTTCAGCAATACTAAGAAAATCAGTGGATCTTCATATATGCATATCAGGTGAATTTGCAATAACTGATACAGAATTAGTTAAGGAAGTTATTCGTCCTGGAGTTAAACCTCGAAAGACTTCAATTGAATTCATATATGCGTCATTTAATACTGGTGACGATGCGGCTTCATATTCACTGCAAGCTTTAGCTTTATCGCTTCTTGCTGGAGATTATGATTTAATGATAACAGACTATCAGGTATACCGTTTCCTAATATCAAACCCGAACGATCTTCTGGTAAAGGATATATCTCAATATATTGATGATTTGGGGATAAATATAAATGATGAGCGCTTGATTGAACTTTATGGGGGTATATATGGAATAAAGGTAGAAACTAGCAGCGTGCTTGAATCAGTATCTCCTTATCAGGAAGGTTACTATTTATCTATACCTAATAAAGCAGATGATATTGATAATGCGATTTTAGCAATAAAAAGAATATTAGAGGATTAGGAGTAATTTATGATCAGTAACGAAATTAAAAAAAGATATAACGCTTTTTGGGACAGGACATCATATGAAAGATGCACATTATTCATATCCCAAAGAATAAAGAGAAATTCAGTAATGGAAGGTGCTTCAGTTACCGAAAAATGGACTGATCTGCAAAGACGCACATTGGCTGCTAAGGAATCATATACGAATATAAAATATTATGCAGAAGGATTTCCAACAATATTTACTAATTTCGGACCAGGCAACATGGCTGCATGTATCGGAGGTGACTTCGTACTGGCCGAATCTACAATATGGTTTGACCGGAATCCCATTATAAAGGACTGGTTAAAAGTTCCAAAATTGAAATTGAATGAAGACAGTGATATGTGGAAGCTGATGATCGGATTGACCGAAATGCTTTGTAAGAACTCGAATGGAGAATATTATACATCAATGGCTGATATTGGCGGTTCATTGGATGTTGTAGCTTCATTAAGAGGCTCTGAAGAACTTTTATATGATATAATCGATTATCCTGATGAAATTAAAAAAATTCACCACAAAGTTGAAAATTTATGGAAGATTACATATAACAAGCTACACAACCTTACTTCATCATATCAGAATGGGATGACAAGCTGGATGCCCATATGGTGTGAAAAGAGATATTATCCTTTACAGTGTGATTTTTGTGCAATGATTTCTCCAGAAATGTTTAAAGAATTTGTAAGGCCGAATCTTGCAGCTCAGACAGAATGGCTTGACCATTCTATTTATCATCTTGACGGACCGACTGCAGTATGTCATCTTGACCACCTTCTTGATATTCCTGCGCTTGATGCGATACAATGGAGTCCTGGAGATGGCCGGATGCCTATATATGATGAATCATATTTTGACATGTATAACAAGATTGCAAGAAGCGGTAAAGGGCTTGTGCTTTTTTCAGTACCATTATCAAAGTTAGAAAATGTTTTAAAAAATATATCAACTAAAGGCTTGTATGTAAATATGAGTGTTGAAAATGAGAAAGAAGCTCAAGAAGCAATTAGGATTGCACAAAGTTATGGAGTAAAATGACGAAATTTAAGATATGGAGGAAGTGTTTATGAGTTTTAAAATTGGTGTTATTACAGATTCATTCAGGTGCACATTGGAAAATGCAATTGAAAAAGCAGCTTTTTTAGGAGCAGACGGTGTACAGATATATGCAACTGGTAGAGAGCTATCACATGATACGCCTGATGATATTGTAAAGAAGATAATGCATCATTTAAGCGATGCGCATCTGGAACTGTCTGCATTATGCGGAGATATCGGAGCGTTTGATGACCCAAACATTAATATTGAGAGAGTGAAAAGATCTAAAAAAATTGTAGACCTTGCAGTAAAGATGGGAACGAAAGTAGTCACCACCCATATAGGAACAGTACCTGAGGACAAAAGCCATGAGAAATATAAAATCATTCATGGCGCATGCCTGGAGCTTGGAAGGTATGCTGATTCTCAGGGAGTAAAATTCGCTATTGAAACAGGACCGGAGAAAGCGCATATTTTAAGAATGCTTCTTGATGATCTTGACTGTACTGGAATAGCGGTAAACTTTGATCCTGCTAACCTGACAATGTGTGTTGATGATGATGCCAGAGCGGCAGTAGCATTACTTGCTCCATTTATTGTACATACTCATGCAAAGGATGGCATTATGTTAAGTAAGTATACAGCAGATCCGAGATATAGCGAATTAGCAAAGCAGAGGAAATGGCTGGAACTGCCGTTAGGAGAAGGAGATGTCGGTTTCCCGACATATCTTGAAGCATTAAGAAAAACAGGTTACAAAGGCTTTCTGACAATTGAGCGTGAAGTAGGAGATGAACCTGCAAAAGACATAGCGAATGCAGTATCATTTTTAAGAAAACTTATATAGGAGGATAAAATGAAAATCGGAATAAGTTCATATTCATATGAAAAGCTTGCGAAGAAAGGATTGATTGATTCTTTCAGTATTATAAAAAAAACAAAGGAATATGGGTTTGATGCTATAGAATTTTCAGGAATACCTGGTGATACATACGAAAAACGATACCAGATGGCAAAAGAGATTAAAAAAGCATGTGATGACTGTGACCTTCTGATAGCCAATTATTCTACAGGTGCTGATCTTATAAAAGGTTCTGACTGGAATTTGAAAAACGAGACAGATCGAATAAAAAAGGAGATAGATATAGCTGCAGTTCTTGGAGTAAGTAAGATGAGGCATGATGCATCTTTCGGCTTTGGAGCAACAGACCCTAAAGCACGTCCTTTGGAGTGTTATCTTGACAGGCTTGCACAAGGATGCAAGACGCTGACAGAGTATGCCAAAAGTGCAAACATACGCACAATGGTGGAGAATCACGGGAAATACTGTCAGCACAGCCAGGATGTTTTAAGCATATATAAAGCAGTAGATGATGATAATTTCGGTATATTAATTGATATTGGTAACTTTATTTGTGTAGACCAGGATCCAGTTGAAGGTGTAGCTGATCTTGCTCCATATGCTTTCCATGTACATGCAAAAGATTTCCATATGAAATCAGGCATTTGCATGAATCCGGGATGGGGATGGTTTCTGAGCAAACACGGTAACTATTTGAGAGGTGCTATAATCGGTCATGGCGAAGTTCCTTTGAAGGAATGTATTAATATTTTGAAGACTTATGGATATAATGATGTGCTTTCAATTGAGTTTGAAGGTATTGAGGATGTATTCTCTGCTATAGACAGCGGTCATTCCAATCTTAAGAAACTGGTTGATATGTAATGGAAGGGAAAGACACAAAAAATAGTAAGAATATATATATTTGGCTGATAATCGGTTCAGCAGTTGTAGGTATGATATTCAGTATACTTTACCTGGGTTTTGAAATTTTCATACCAGCTGCAAGCGCATTAAGCTTATGTATTATGTTCTTTTTTATTCTCGCAGTTGTAAAGAAATATCCTGATTTTCTTACCAGCAGGCAAAAAAAGGTAATAAAAATAATAGCATGGGTGGGGATGATTGCAGGATTTTTAGCTGCGGTGATCCAGCTTATTCTATTCTTCAAATTTTAAGAGAGTATCACTGAAGATGAGGGATAATCATATGTATTATTCCTTCTTTTTATGTTAAAATAACGATAGAGGTCAGCATGAAAATTATTTCCGGCTTTGACATGCATTTGTTCCGTGAAGGAACGCAATGCCAAGCATACAGGATGTTCGGAGCGCACCTTACGGATAGTGGGTGTGAATTTTCAGTGTATGCTCCGAATGCTGAGCAAGTCTGTGTAGTAGGGGATTTTAATAACTGGAATATATTCGCACACAATATGAACAAATCATCTGATGGCGTGTTCAGCATATTTATTAAAAGTGCAAAAGAATGGGACAGATACAAATACAGGATTATTACAAAGGATAATGAGGAGCTGTATAAAGCAGATCCATATGCATTCTATGCTGAGCATATGCCAAATACAGCTTCAAAAATAGCGCAGATTGATGACTATATATGGTATGACAGCGATTGGATTGATAAACGTAATAACACATCCGTGCATGACAAGCCGATTAATATATACGAGATGCATCTTGGTTCTTGGAAGAGGCATGCAGATAATGAATATTACACATATGAGGATTATGCGAATGAACTGATTCCGTATATAAAGAATATGGGATATACCCATATAGAATTAATGCCGGTTATGGAATATCCTTTCGATATGTCATGGGGTTATCAGTGTTTAGGTTACTTCGCTGCAAACAGCAGATATGGATCTCCGAAGCAGCTTAAAAATCTGATAGACCGCTGTCATCAGAATAATATTGGAGTTATTCTAGACTGGGTACCAGCTCATTTTCCCAAAGATTCATATGGCCTTGCCCAATTTGACGGATCCAGCCTTTATGAATATTCCGATTATAATAAAGCCCATCATAAGGAATGGGGTACATTGATTTTTGATTATGGGAAAAATGAAGTATGCAGTTTTCTGTTATCTTCAGCATATTTCTGGATTAAGGAATATCATGCAGATGGATTGAGAGTGGATGCAGTATCTTCAATGCTTTATCTTGATTATGGCCGAAGAGAGGGAGAATGGGTACCAAACGAAAAGGGTGGAAGAGAGAATCTGGAAGCTGTAAGGTTCTTACGGTCACTGTCCATGAATCTTTTCAGAGATTTTCCAAATATAATACTTGCTGCGGAGGAATCAACAGCATGGCCTAATGTTACATCCATGGTCTGTGACGGAGGACTGGGATTCAATTTTAAGTGGAATATGGGTTGGATGAATGACACTTTATCATATATTTCAAAAGATCCCTTATTCAGGAAATATGATCATCATAAACTGACATTTTCTATGGTGTATGCTTTTTCAGAGAATTATATTCTGCCTCTTTCGCATGATGAGGTAGTTCATGGCAAGAAATCACTTGTTGAAAAAATGCCTGGGTCATATGAAGACAAATTTTCCAATCTTAAGGTATATTATGCATATTATATGTCACATCCAGGCAAGAAGCTTATGTTTATGGGAGGCGAATTCGCCCAGTTTATTGAATGGAGATACCAGTCCGGATTAGACTGGGTTCTTCTTGAATATGAGTCACACAGAAAACTGATGGCTTATGTCAAAGACCTAAATGTGTTTTATAAAAAGCATAAAGCCTTCTATGAAAAAGAGAGAGACTGGACAGGCTTCAAATGGATTAATGCAGATGCAGATGCAGACAGTGTGCTTTCATATATAAGAAGAGATAAATCAGGAAAGAACGATATATTAGTGATAATAAATTTCACGCCTATCGATCGTAATGCATATCGTATTGGAGTACCATATACTGGCAAGTATAAATTATTAATGAATTCATCAGACGAAAACTATTCCATATCAGGAAAAACAATTCAGAAGGAATATGCTGCACAGAATATTCCATGGGATGGCATGAAAGCAAGTTTATGTGTTGATTTAAAAGGATTAACAGCTTTATATATTAAAAAAGTATAGGAGGATATATGCGAAATAAAGATTGTATAGCCTTAATACTTGCAGGCGGGCAAGGGAGCCGTTTAGGAGTTCTTACAAAGAAAGTTGCCAAGCCAGCGGTAAATTTCGGTGGGAAATACAGGATAATTGATTTTCCGCTCAGTAACTGCACAAACTCCAACATAGATACCGTTGGGGTTCTGACTCAGTATCAGCCATTGGAACTCAACTCTTACATTGGAAGCGGGCAGCCATGGGATTTGGACAGAAGTTTCGGAGGTGTATATTTACTGCCTCCATATATGAAATCAGAAACAGGGATATGGTATAAAGGAACTGCTAATGCAATATACCAGAATATGGACTTCATTCAGATGTTTAATCCTAAAAATGTGCTGATTCTTTCAGGAGATCATATATATAAAATGAATTATGCGAAAATGCTGGATTTCCATAATGAAAATAATGCTGATGCAACTATTTCCTGCATTAAGGTACCATGGGATCAGGCAGACCGTTTTGGTATTATGGAAACAGATAAATCAATGCGAATAAGTAATTTCTTCGAAAAACCGAAAAATCCAGTCAGCAATATGGCTTCAATGGGTGTTTACATATTTAAATGGGAGGTTCTTAAAAATTATCTTATCAAGGATGAAGCGGATCTGAGTTCTTCTAATGATTTCGGGAAAAATATCATACCGACAATGCTTCATGACGGTCAGAAAATGTTCGCTTATAAGTTTAAGGGATACTGGAAGGATGTCGGTACAATTTACAGCTTATGGGAAGCTAATATGGAGCTATTACATAAGAAACCTGCTATGAACCTGTTTGATAAAGGATGGAGGATTTATTCAAAGAATGCTATTCAACCTCCACACTATACTGCACAAGGAGCAATAATTAAGGATAGTATGATAACAGAAGGAAGTGTCATATACGGAAAAGTAAAAAACAGTATTATTTCCAGTGGTGTGAAGATAGGGAAAAATTCAATAGTGGAAGACTCTGTGCTGTTTCCATCAGTTGTGATCGAGGAAAACTGTGTTATAAAAAAAGCTATAATAGGTGAAAGATCAGTTGTTATGGATAACAGCAAAATCGGTGTTGAAGATGCAATTGAAGGACAGGTTCCTTCAAAAATGTGCTCTGATGGAATTGTACTTATTGGATCAGATCTCATAGTAGAGTCTGGATCAAATATCGCTAAAAACGTAATGGTGGAGTAGGTGAATATATGAAAGATGCATTAGGAATAATTTTTGGAGAAGGCTCAGATGCAGGATTGGGTTCATTAACAGCAAAAAGATCATTAGCTGCTGTACCCATAGCATCAAGATACAGGATAATAGATTTCATATTGTCCTCTATGGTGAATTCAGGAATAACCAATGTCGGCATTATAACTCAGAAGAATTATAAATCCCTTATGGACCATCTGGGAACTGGCAAGGAATGGGATCTGAACAGAAAAATCGGAGGGCTCCTCTTGATGCCGCCTTATTCCTCAAGGGAAACGATGAGTAATGAGAATGGTGATCTGGCAGACCTTGCAGGTGCGTTGGATTTTTTAGAGAAATCACCTCAAAAGTATGTCGTTTTATCGAAAAGCCATTTGATATGCAACCTTAATTTCGATGATGCTTTTGAAAAACATGTACATGCGAATGCAATAGTAACAATCCTGTATCAGAATCTTGAACCCAAGGGCGAGATAAGCGGATTAAAGAACAGATTTTTTATAAAAACTGATGAGGATGACAGGATATCGCAGATAAAAGCTTATTCATCAACAAATGAAAGCAACAAAATTTCTTTGGATATTTATATTATAAATAAGGAATTCTTAATCTATCTCATAAGAGATGGCCTTGCATCAGCTGAAAAAGGAAGCTTAAGCGAGATATTCTCCAGAAGAATAGAACATATGAGGATGATGGGATATGCTGCTAAGGATTTTGTTGCCAGAATTGACTCTATAAAGACTTTTTATCAGGCTAATATGATGATTTTGAAAAAGGAAATTAGGGAAAAGCTTTTCTTTAAACCAGGACTTATATATACGAAAGTTAAAGATGAAGCCCCATCAAAATATATGGAATCCGCGGTTGTCAGAAATTCATTGATCGCTGACGGATGTGTCATAAACGGCCATGTAGAAAACAGTATAATATTCAGAGGAGTAAGAATAGAAAAAGGAGCTAGGATATCTAATTCAATTATCATGCAGAATTCCGAAGTTCAAGAAAATGCGATACTGGAACATGTAATTCTTGATAAGGAAGTAATTATAAGACAGGATATCCGTCTGACCGGACAGGAATCCTATCTGGTCCTGATTAATAAAGGAGCGATTGTGTAATGAAGATTCTATATGTATCAACAGAAGGAACCCCTTTTGCCAAAGCTGGAGGACTTGCAGATGTAATAGGAGCATTGCCATATGCTGTTGCTCAAAAAGGACATGATACGGCAATAATGATGCCATACTACAAAAGTATAAGGGATAAATGGAAATATGAAGTAAAATATTTGACAAGCACTATAGTGACTGTAGGATGGAGAAAACAGTATGCAGGAATATTCTACCTTAATCATAAAGGAGTCACTATATATTTCATTGACAATGAATTTTATTTCGGTACTGATAAAATTTACAGTTACGGAGATTACGAGGCTGAGAGAACTGCATTCTTTAACAGGGCGGTTCTGGAATCTATAAGACTTCTTGATGTAACATTTGATATACTGCATCTTAATGACTGGCAGACAGCTATGATATCATTACTTTTAAAAGAGCAGTATAAAAACAAAAAAGAGTATGAAGGATTTTATGATAATATCAAGACAGTATTTACAATTCATAATTTAAAATACCAGGGAATATATGAACCATCAGTGTTACCAGACCTGTTCAGTCTTTCGATGGACTATATGGCAATAGACAAGCTTGAGTTCTTCGGAAGAGCTAATTTTATGAAAGCCGGTTTAGTATACTCCGATAAGATAACAACAGTAAGCAACACATACAAAGAGGAAATCAGAAACCCATTCTTCGGTGAAAACCTTGATGGCGTAATAAATATGAGAAGTATGGATTTGTATGGAATAGTGAATGGTCTTGATGAACTGGAATATGATCCGAAATCTGATAAAAGCATCTATGTGAATTTTGGGATTCGGGATATTGAAAAAAAGAAAGATAATAAGAAAAACCTGCAAAAACAACTGGACCTTGATATAAATGAGAATGCTCCTGTAGTTGCTATGATCTCAAGGCTTGTATCACAGAAGGGGTTTGATCTTGTAAGGAGAGTATTTGATGATCTGATGTCTTTTAATATTCAATTTATAGTCCTGGGTACTGGAGAAGAGCAATATGAGAACTTTTTTGAAGATGCTCATACCAGATACTACGGTAAAGTAGCTTCGATTATACGGTTTGACGAACAGATGGCAAGAAAAATTTATGCTGGTTCTGACATGTTCTTAATGCCGTCTCTTGCAGAACCATGCGGTATAAGCCAGTTGATTGCTATGAGATATGGCACTATTCCGATTGTAAGAGCAGTCGGCGGATTACGTGACACCGTGACTCAGTACGATCCCCAGAAAGAAACAGGGAATGGTTATCTTTTTCAAAATTATAACGCGCACGAAATGGCTCATACAGTTTATCTTGCATGTCAGACATATAAAGACCAGGAAAAATGGTTAAAACTTGTAAAAAGAGCTATGAAAACCGATTTTTCTTGGGATAGTGCTGCTATACAGTATATTAATGTGTACGAAAGGACTATAAATTAGTATGAAATATGGAATTTATTATGCTTTTTGGGAGAAGCAGTGGGGTGCTGATTACACAAAATATATTCAAAAAGCAGCTTTGCTGGGATTTGACATTCTTGAACTGTCATGTGCTTCTCTTGATCAAATCAGTAAAAAAGAAGTAGAGAAGTTAAAAGCAGCAAAGAACAGTTATGGTTTAAAATTAACTGCAGGATATGGCCCAAAGCCTTCACAGAATATTGCGTCATCTGACCCGGTTGTCGTTAAGAACGCTTTAGATTTCTGGAACAAAGTTTTTCAAGTTTTATATGCATTGGATATAAACACTGTAGGCGGAGGATTGTATTATTACTGGCCGGTAGATTACACTAAGCCCATTGACAAACAGAAAGACTGGGAAAGTTCAGTAAAAGGTGTTAGACAATTAGCGGATTTAGCATCAGATTTTGGTATAAATATATGTATGGAGGCTTTAAACCGACATGAAGGATTCCTTATAAACACAGCAACAGAGTGTGTGGATTTTGTGAATCAGACAGAACGAAAAAATGTAAAAGTCATGCTTGATACATATCACATGAATATGGAAGAAGATGATATGTCAGAAGCAATACTTAGTACCAAAGGATTATTAGGTCATTTTCATGTTGGAGAGAATAACAGACGCCTTCCAGGTCAAGGAACCATAGTGGACTGGAAAAAAATAGGAAAAGCATTAAAAGAAATAAATTACAATGATGCTGTCGTAATGGAACCATTTGTTCTAATGGGAGGAAAAGTTGGCAGTGATATAAAAATCTGGAGAGACTTATCAAATCAGGCTACTGAAGAAATGATGGATCTTCAGGCGAAGGAATCTTTAGCCTTTTTAAAGAAAATATTTGATTAGCTG
>ENA-UPTA01005126-UPTA01005126.1-activated-sludge-metagenome-genome-assembly--contig:-NODE-5126-length-12190-cov-4.289658_pt1 | contig 12190 bp, 8 predicted proteins | sample MGYA00238184_ERZ773361 | MGnify/ENA primary metagenome ERZ773361 (study PRJEB29100, sample SAMN05720205) | activated sludge metagenome | isolation source: anaerobic digester from wastewater...
ACAAAGGCAGGATCAAGCCTTACCACATTATCTTCTTCATCTTTGTTGTGAGTAATGTCGGAGGGGGACTGACCCCGATCGGTGATCCACCATTGTTCCTCGGATTCCTTAAAGGCGTACCGTTTTTCTGGGTCATTGAGCATGTATGGATCATCTGGTTGTTGGCACTTTTCATGATTTTGGGTATTTTCTTTGTTCTGGATCACAACAATAAAGCCGGTTCGGACAGCAAAGACACATACACGGGTAAGATCGAGTTTAAGGGGCTAAAAAATCTTGGTTACCTTGCGGCGATAATAGCGGCGGTTTTTATCGATCCCGCTGTTATGTCATGGGTACCTTCTCTTGATCCCTTGCCTGTCGGCATCAGGGAGATCATCATGTTCGGTGTGATCTTCATGGCATACAAAACCGCTGACAGGGAAGTGCTGAAGGCCAATGAGTTTGATTTTGGTCCGATAAAAGAGGTAGCGTACCTTTTTGTCGGCATATTCTTCACGATGATCCCGGCACTCAGACTGATCGCTGACATGGCGAAGGAGAACAGTGAGATGTTCACAAGTTCGCTCTTTTACTGGGCTTCCGGTTCGTTATCGTCGTTCCTCGATAATGCTCCTACATACCTTAATTTCCTTAGCGCGGCTATGGGCAAGTTCGGGTATGATCTCAACGGAGGAGCCGAACAAACGAGGAATTTCCTCGCCAACGGGGACGCGGTTCAGTATCTTATGGCTATTTCGGTCGGCGCCGTCTTTTTTGGGGCTATGACTTACATAGGTAATGGACCAAATTTCATGGTAAAATCGATCTCGGAGAGAGCCGGTGTAAGAGTACCGACCTTTATCGAGTATATGATCAAATATTCACTGCCTGTACTCTTGCCGGTTTACGCGGTGATCTGGTTCATCTTTTTTAGAGGTTAGCAATGACGATCAAAGAGACTCTGGCCCAAAAGAAGACCGGTTTCCTTTATGGAAACAGAATGATCCTCCCATTCAAGGCGAGGTTCTTAAAAGTGGTTATTGACAACGATATAATTACTGATTTTTCACCCAGTTCAAAAGGGATTTCGTTGGTTGAGGAAGACTATTATACCAGTCTCTACTTCCACGAATACGATTCGCTTAGGGACACCCTCTCAAAGTTCGAGGCGATAAAAATTGTGCTTGTTGAGAAAGAGGACGACATTTTTGATATAAGCAAGCATTTGAAACTGGCGGTTTACAGAACCGAAACACATACAGCAACAATTGAAGAAACTGATCACGACATTTTATTTATTGAGTAGATATGGATTTTAACATTTCAGACATTTACAGTTATCTGCCTCTCGTTATCCTGGCATCTGTTATCCTTGTATCTCTCGTCATCGAGATGTACGCAAGGAGCGCTGACAAGATCATTCCCTGGCTTACTATTTTAAGTTTCCTGGGTGTGGCTTATCAGTCACTCCTGACGGTGGGAGATCAGGGGCTCTATTTTAACGGGATGCTGGCAACCGGAGGTCAGGTGAACCTCTTCTATTTCATCTTCAATTTCGGCGCCGCGGTGGTTGCTCTGATCACGGTAGATTACCTGAAAAAAACGGGTATCTATCATGGTGAGTTCTATATCCTTCTGCAGTCGGCAGTTCTTGGCATGATGATGATAGCCAGCGCGAGAGACCTGGTGATGATCTTTATCGGACTCGAGCAAATGTCACTCACATTCTATGTTCTGGCCGGATTCGCCAGAAAAAGACTTTTCTCGAATGAAGCAGCACTAAAGTATTTCCTTTTGGGTTCGTTTGCCACCGGATTTATCGTTTATGGTCTTGGTTTGCTCTACGGCGCTACCCACACACTGAATATCAGCCAGTTGTACTCATCTTTCACATTCGACAAGAGCAACATCACCGGCGTTATCGGTCTTACACTTTTCTTCCTTGGATTCGCTTTCAAGATAGCTGCCGTACCTTTCCACATGTGGGTGCCTGATGTCTATCAGGGTGCTCCTACTGCTTCGACAGCTCTTATGTCGACTGTAGGTAAAGCCGCTGCTTTCGCTGCCCTTATACTGGTGGTATCTCCCGCGTTCCAGAAGGAAAAATCGATTGAAGTGTTAACTCCGCTCATCGCTTTCTTCTCGGTTCTTTCGATGCTATATGGTAGTATCACAGCCATACTTCAGACAGATATCAAAAGAATGCTTGCATACTCATCGATCGCTCATGCCGGTTACATGCTTATCGGTCTCGCTGCCGGGAACAAAGAAGGAATCGATGGACTGATCTTTTACCTGGCTGCCTACGCTTTCATGAACCTTGGAGCTTTCGGTGTCATTGCCCTTATCGAGGATAAGGAAGAAAAGAATCTCGCGATAAGCGACTATTCAGGTCTGGGGAGCAAATATCCATTGCTCGCCGGTCTACTTGCTCTTTTCATGTTCGCCCTTTCCGGAATTCCGCCATTCGCCGGTTTCTTCGGTAAATACTATGTCTTTGTGGCCGCGATAAAGGCTGATCTGACCTGGCTGGCCCTTGTAGGTATCATTTCATCAGCGATCAGTGTTTATTTCTATATCAGGCTGGTTGTTGTGATGTACTTCGGCAAAGAAGAATCGAAACTTGAAATTGTAAATTCGAACTCAACAATGACGGGAATAATTGTTTCCGCCATTCTGATCGTACTTATGGGAGTGCTTCCGGGTTCGGTAATCGACCTGATCTCGAAGTTTTAATTAAGATTCAGGATTTTAAAGCTGTATCGGATGCCGGCTCATTGCAGCCCAACGATACAGCTTTTTTGTTTTTAACCAATGGGAGTCTGTTATGATAATGTTATTCACATCCGAACAAGCCAAAGAAGCCGACCAGATTGCCAAGGAGGATTTTGGGTTTGAGAGCCTGATCCTTATGGAGAACGCGGGGAGAAGTGTGGCCGCCTCTCTTGAAACCCTGCAGCCTGAGCACAAGAGCGTGGCTATTATATGCGGGAAAGGGAATAATGGCGGGGACGGATTTGTTGCCGCGAGGCATCTCCGTGACCAGGGTTGGATCGTAACAGTGGTCTTTGTCGGTGAACCTGAAGACTTCTCAGAAGACACGAAATACTTTTTTGATCTCCTCACAGAGGTACCGCAAGGTATCGCGATATTTCAGTACAAAGATCCTGAACAGTTGAAGGAACTGGTAAGCGGGAGCCTGATAATTGTTGACGCCCTTCTCGGAACCGGCACTAAAGGTGAGCTTCGCTACCCGTACGATGAGATCGTGATCACTCTAAACGATGAGAGGGGAGTAAAGGTCGCGATTGACATTCCTTCAGGGCTTGATCCAGATACCGGAACCGGTGGGATAGTCTTCAGGGCTCATCAGACGATCGCGATGTGTACCTACAAGAAAGGATATTTCTACGGTAAGGGAATTGACAACAAGGGTACCCTCGATTACGGTCACATAGGAGTGAGGGATCAGGATCTTGGTCTTGAAAGCGACTGGCTTCTCTACGAACCGACTGATGTAAGAGGTGTGATACCTTTCAGAAAAAAGACGATTAACAAGTACAGTGCCGGTGGCCCGGTGATAGTGGCCGGCTCAAACAGATACCCCGGTTCTGCATCACTGGCATATCAGGGTGCTTTTTTCTCAGGTTCCGGATCGCCCATATTGTTGACCTCAGAAAAAGCAGCGAGTGTGCTGCTGAACCAGACACCAGAGGCTGTTGTTATCGAATTCCCTGTGAATTTCAATTCCGACGCGCTGAAGCCGATGTTTGACGCGCTTGGTAAAAAAGATGTTCTTCTCATCGGTCCCGGTCTCGGAAGATCACCTGAAACAACAGTAGCACTTGACAAAGTGCTAAAGATAGATGACCGTTTGGTCATACTTGATGCAGATGCCCTGGTACCACTTTACAACGGAAGCTTCAGGGATTATGATCTGCGCGGGAAAATACTTTTGCCTCATACAGGTGAGTTTGCCTCGATTCTTGGTAAGCCGCTTGAGGAAATTGAAGAGAATATTTTCGACACCGTTGAGGAATTTACTGAGGAAACAGGCGCCATACTCGTGCTAAAACACGCGGCTGTTTTCATCTCTACTCCGACGGGACTGAACTATGTGTGCGACTCAGGCACAGAAGAGCTGGCAAAATTTGGCACTGGTGACGGGTTGGCGGGTGTAATCGCTTCAGCGCTTGCGCAGATCCTTGCTCTTCCGAATGTGGATGCAGTGGATGTAATCGACTCGATCAAAGAGCGAAATCCTGATACAAACGAGATATTCGCCGGAAGGATCGCCGACGCGGTTCACACATTCAATATCGCCGCGCATCTGCTGGTGAAAGATCACCCGGGAACGCCGGTCACCTCATCCTCGATTGTTCGAAACATCCCTGCAGCTATTAAGAAATTAAGTGAGATAAGTGACTCAGCAAATTAAAAAGAAGCTTTCTCTCTGGATCCTCGTCGTTTATTGGGTTATCCTTTTTCTGGGGACCACGCTCCCTTCGAGCAGTTTACCCGATACGCCTTCCGGGGATAAGTTAAACCACTTCGCCGGCTACGCTGTTCTCTCGTTCCTCCTTTTCACCTGGGTGCGGATAAAGCAGGGAAGTGCCAAGGGCGAGATCAGGCTTTTTCAAAAGTCGTTCCTCATCGCTTCAGTGTATGGAGTGTTCGATGAAATCCATCAGCTCTTCATCCCCGGAAGGTTTTTCGAGTGGTACGACATTCTTGCCGATATCAATGGCGCCGCACTCGGGCTGGCAGTGGCATTTATCGTTACGAGAACTTTTCCCCGTTTTTATGAGTAAAATCGGAAACAACAACACTTCAGATGGCTGATAGAATTTTAACCGATCCACGCAAAAACCAGAGGCAGGTACTCGAGCTGAGCACCATCGCTGTGCTGTTACTGATGGTGCTGCTTTTCAGATTCTGGCCATTCAGCAAATCTTCCTCGGCGGTCTTCACCGGTGACGACAGGTTGATCGAGATAGAAGATGCCATCGAACTTCCCGCGAATGAAGAAGAGGAGCTTCCCCAAAAAGAAGAGAACACTACGAAGCCTAAACCTAAACCTGATAAAACTCCGGTGGAAACCGCTGTTAATAAAGAAATCGAAGTGGTTGTGGCTCCCCCAAAAGACAAGATCAAACTTGAAAGTCAGGATATTGATAAAGAAGACCTGTTGACCCTCGACAAACAGGGCAAATACAAAAAGAACGAAACCAACAAAAAAACCACAGAAAAAGACCCCAAGGCCCCGAAAGACAATGTCTTTCACACTGCAGTTCCATACATGCCCGTCCCGGTTGGCGGGTTCGAGGCCATCCAAAGTAAAGCAGTGTTTCCACAGTCAGCCAAAGATGCGGGGGTATCCGGTCAGGTATTCGTCACGGCTTTCATTGATGAAAGCGGCACTGTGGTTTCCGCAGTAATTACAAAAGGGCTTCATCCGGCGTGCGACAATTCCGCGCTATCGGCCGTCAGAAGGACGAAATTCACTCCCGGGAAAAAGGACGGCAAGCCTGTGAAGGTTCAAATGTTGATACAAGTGAATTTTAAGCAATAAACCGTTGTTATAACATTAGAATTTGGATCAACGGACAGAAAAGATGATGTAATTCTTTACCATCATCAGTCATGTTGTTAAATTTACTTGCTTTAATAGAAATTTTTGAAGACTGATTCACTTTACAATTCCAGATAGACTAATAGTATTTATTTATGAGTAAATCATATTCTTTACGGAGACTTGATGCATTTTAAACGGTTGTTAATAGTTTACATTTTAATGCAAACAGTCGCGTTTGCGCAAAAGGGAGACACGGTTGCTGTAGATCTGCAGAAAGCCATTTCAATAGCTTTAGAGAACAACTACGATCTAAAAACCGGGCTCTTAAACAGGGAGATAGCCTACGAGAAGGTTGAAGAAACATGGGGTCAGGCAGTTTACCCCGAGATCCGCGGTTCGGTAAACTACCGTAGAGCGCTTAAGAAAGGCGTTTTCACTATCGATGCTCCGGGTTTCAGCGGAACATTCCCGATAGGAACCGATAACACACTGACGACAACACTGAGTCTGAACCAAAACATTTTCGCGGGTGCTGTTTTCATTGGCGCGCAGGCCGCGGAGGTTTACGCGAAAATAGCTGATCACACGGTTGCGGCCACCGCACAGGAGATAAAATACGCGGTGAAGTCGGCCTGGTTCGGGGTACTCCTCACGAAGGAAGTGCTGAAAGTTGCAGAAGCGAACCTGTTTCAGGCTCAGGACAACCTGAAAAACACACAGATCAAGTATGACGCGGGTCTGGTTCCAGAGTACGACCTTGTTCGTGCGAAAGTGGCGGTCGAGACCTCAAAGCCTGAAGTAGAGCAGGCGGAGAACGCGATCAGGATAACTCAAGACGCGCTCAGAAATCTGATGGGGTTACCGTTCAATACTGAGGTAGTAATTACAGATTCTCTAACATATTCTGAACTTATCTCTACCGGACTTGATGAGTCGCTCGAACGGATGCTTCGTTTCAACCCGGTGCTTAAACAACTCGAAGAGACCATCAAACTGCGTGAAAAAGCAGTCGGAGTTTACAAATCTGAATTCTTGCCATCCTTAAAAGCCTACGGAGCCTGGAATATCGAGTCACAAGAGAACGATACCCGGGGCATAGGAGGCTGGCGATTCAACAACTCGATCAACCTTGGTCTCGAACTCTCGGTCCCCATCTTTAACGGATGGAGCTCAGCATCAAGGGTTACACAGGCAGAAATAGAAGTGAAGATAGCCGGTGAAAATCTAAAGAAAGCCAAAGAAGGGCTCTCGACCCAGCTTAAGGAAACACTTCTGAACATAGCCAATCAGAAGGAGAAATTAAAGGCCTATACCGAGGCGGTTAAGCAGGCCGAACTGGCCTACTCTCTCGCCCAGACGAGGTACAAAACCGGGGTGGGTACTCAGCTTGAAGTGATCGATGCTCAAGTCGGGGTATCACGCGCCAAATACAATTATCTGAACGGGGTTTACGAATATTACCTCCTCAATGCAAAACTTGAAAATCTTGCCGGAAAGGACACTGTTGAATAATGAGAAATTTTGAATTTACAACCGGATACCGTTTGGTTTTGCTCCCTGTAGTTGCCATGCTGTTTTTCGCGGGCTGCGGCGATGACAAGAAAACAAGTGATGACAAGAAGAAAAAACCTGAGAAGACAGCCGTTGTTCAGGTTCAGCCGATAAAACTCGAAAGCTTTACCGGTTACATAGATGCCATCGGACAGGTAAAACCCGATAAGATCTCGAAAGTTGGAGCTGCCGCGGGCGGAAAGATAGTTAAATTTAATGTGGATAAAGGTTCAAGAGTCGTAGCAGGCACACTGATCTGCGTGCTTGATAACGCGATTCTGAAGGCCAACCTCGATGCCGCTAAAGCTGACCTTGATCTCTCAGAGATCAATCTGAAGAAGCAGGAACAAATATACAAGCAGAATGCCGGTACCGAGTTCCAGTATCTTCAGGCAAAATACACGCATGAGGCAAAGAAAGCTTCCTTCGAGGGGATAAAAGAGCAGTATGAGAATACATTTGTTAAAGCTCCTTTCGCAGGTGTGGTTGATATCAAGCATTATGAAATAGGTGAGGTGGCAGCTCCCGGAGCGCCCATAGTTACCATCATTTCCGATGCTCTAAAAATTGAAGCAGGCTTCCCAGAGAAGTATGTTACTTCGCTAAAACCGGGTAAGAGAGGAACTTTGATATTTGCCGAACTCGACAGCCTTCAGGTTAATACAACAATATCCTATGTCGCTAAATCGGTTAATGCCTCTTCAAGAACCGTAAATATTGAAATGAGGCTTCCCAATCCGGCCCGTTTTAAGCCTGAGATGAACGCTGAAGTCAGGATCGACGACAGGGTTTATTCATCAGTTCCTGTGATCCCGGAGGAAGTGGTTGTGAAGACCGACCTGGGTTATGTGGTGTTTGTGGCTGTTAAACGGGGGAACGAGACTGTTGCCGAGATGCGCGAAGTTGAGATTCTCTCCCGCTCTAACAACAGGGTAGCGGTTTCAGGTAAACTGAACGAAGGCGACCAACTGATCACTGTTGGATACCAGACATTGGTAAACGGCGAAAAGATCACAGTAAAGTAGCCGGGGCCAGAATAGATGAAAATAACCGACATTTCAATTGACAACAAGACCAGTGTTTTCGTTCTGGTCTTTATTATCACGATCATGGGTCTGGTATCATACATCTCCCTGCCGAGGGAGTCGTCGCCCGATATCTCGATCCCATTGGTGATTGTATCCACACCTTACATAGGTGTTTCACCCGAAGATATCGAGTCATTAGTAACGACTCCGATCGAAAAAGAGATTAAGAAAATAGCTGAAGTTAAAGAGATTAAATCTTCTTCATTCGAAGGTTACTCACTTATTCAGGTTGAATTCCAAGCCGGATACGACATTGAAGACGCGTTGCAGAAAGTTCGCGACAAGGTGAACAAGGCTGAGTCGGAACTTCCCGCTGATGCCGAGAAACCTGAGATAGTTGAGATCAACTTCTCAGAGTTCCCGATCCTTACTTACGAATTATCAGGACCGACCGGCCTCTCCAAACTTAAAGACATCGCTGAGGAGTTGAAAGACAAGATCGAGACAATCAAAGGTGTTCTCGAGGTTAAGATCAACGGAGGTCTTGAGAGAGAAGTGCAGGTCGATGTCGATTACAGAAAACTTCAGCACTATAATATCCGTTTTGATGATATTATTGGCGCCATCAGGGATGAAAACAAAACCATCCCCGGTGGAACGATCGATGTAAATCAGTCGAGTTTTCTCGTCCGTGTGCCGGGCGAGTTTAAAACCCCGTATCCGCTCGAAAATATTGTGGTGAAAACCAAGGAAGGGCAGGGAATTTACCTCAGGGATGTGGCCACACTTACCTACGGATTCAAGGAGAGGACATCATTTGCCCGTACCAACGGGGTTGAGGCGATCTCGATACAAATATCCAAAAGATCAGGCGAGAATGTTATCGATATCGCCAGAGAAGTAAAAAGCGTTATCGATGAAAAAGAAGCCCAGCTTCCTGATGAAGTGAAACTTACTGTGGTTACCGACCAATCGGAAGAGATCGAAAAACAGGTAAAAGAGCTTGAGAACAACATTTTCTCCGGTCTCGTTCTTGTTATTGGTATTCTCTTTTTCGCGCTTGGGCTGAGAAATGCTGTGCTTGTTGGAATTTCCATTCCCCTGAGCATGCTTATCTCCTTCTTCATTCTCCAAATGCTTGGTATTACCCTTAACTTCGTAGTACTGTTCGCGCTGATTCTCGCGCTGGGTATGTTGGTTGATAATGCCATCGTGATAATAGAGAACATCCAGAAGTTCCTTGAAGAGGGCTACAACAAACTGGATGCCGCCAAAAAAGCTACGGCAGAAGTGGCGTGGCCCGTTGCTTCATCCACCCTCACCACGGTTGCTGCCTTCTTCCCGCTACTGTTCTGGCCGGGTGTAACTGGTGACTTTATGTCATATATTCCCATAACTGTTATCGTAACTCTAACTTCATCACTGTTTGTTGCCTTGGTTATTAACCCGGTGTTCGCGGTTGCGTTTGTCCGTCAGGAGCGCCATGGTAAACCGGTGATGAAAAAGACCGTAATGGGGATAATAGCGTATCCCTTCGATTTGGGCACTTATATTTTCGTTGACAAGCTCTTGCCGGTGGTTTTAAGGGCCTATGAGAAGACGCTTGATTTCTCCCTGGGAGCCCCACGGGAAAAGGGGAGACGGATCAGTCTCCGCTCCTGGCTCGGGATACTAGCCTTTTTTGCACTTTTCGTTGTTGAAGGTATTCTGGCTCAGTTTCTGCCGCTAACGGCAGAAATAGTGGTCACTGCCATCCTTGGTGTGCTGGTTGTGCTTGTATTCAAGAACATCCGGTTAAGGTTCATGGCAGGGGCCTTCATCACGCTGTTCTTTATCACACAGGTTTACGGCGTGCTTGGTTACGGTGTTGAGTTCTTCCCTGATGTTGAACCACGAAGGGTCTATATCAAGTTCGAAGCTCCCACCGGAACGGGTATCAAAGAGACCAACGAGGTGATTAAAAAAGTTGAGGACAAAATCCTTACCGCCAACTTTAAGGATATCGAAAAGTTGCTCGCGGTAGCAGGTTCTTCAACCAACCCTTTCGATGCCGGATCATCCACCCCGAACAAGGGGAGCATTACGCTCGAGTACACCGATTACGAAATCAGGGAAAAAAATTCGAAAGAGACCACCGAAGAGATCAGGAAGTTGATCGAGGGGACGCCCGGAGCTGACATCACCATCGACAAGGAAGACATGGGGCCTCCGGTCGGGTTACCCGTGAACATCGAGGTATCAGGTGAAAACTACAATGAGATCGGTAAACTGACACTGAAGATCATGGAATATCTTAAGGATGTTCCCGGTCTTGTGGATGTTGATGACGATTATGACGCGGGCAAACCTGAGTTAAGAGTGGTGATCGACAGGAAGAAAGCCGCTACCTACGGGCTTAATACTTCACTCATCGCGGGTACTATCAGAACCGCCATAAACGGAACTGAAGCCTCAAAGTACCGTGTGGATGAAGATGAGTATGATATCACCGTTCGGCTACGGAAAGACCAGAGAAGTTCGGTTGATGCTTTGAACAATCTTACGATCATTTACAATAATCAGAACGGTAAAACCCTTTCGGTTCCTCTTAGCAGCGTCGCGAATGTTTACCTCGATAAAGGTCCCGGTTCGATTCGCAGAAAAGACCTTAACAGGGTTATCACCATTTCAGGTAATGCCGCCGAGGGGATGAACGCTAACGAAGTGCTTGCAAGCGTGAAAGAGAAGATGGCCGAATATCCCTTGCCTCAAGGATACACTGTAACTTTTACCGGGCAGAGTGAGGAGCAGGAAGAAGCCTCGGCTTTTCTTGGGAAGGCATTTGGTGTAGCCATACTTCTGATCTTCCTGATCCTTGTGATTCAGTTCAACTCTATTTCGCAGCCGTTCATTATAATGACCGCGGTGATAATCTCACTGGTGGGTGTGTTCATCGGACTGCTCGTATTCAAGATGCCTTTCGGGATCATCATGACCGGAATTGGTGTGATAAGTCTTGCGGGCGTGGTTGTTAATAACAACATTGTTTTAATCGATTATATGAACATCCTGAAAAAACGGGATTTTTCTTTGATCGAGATAGCCAAATATGCCGGTATCCGTCGTTTCAGACCAGTAACCCTGACAGCGGTTACCACAATTCTGGGACTTATCCCGCTATCGTTCGGATTCGGATACGACATCTACACAAATTCGTTCGTGTTTGGTGGTGAGAGTGCCGAGTTCTGGAGATCGATGGGTATCGCAGTTATTTTTGGGTTGGGCTTCGCTACATTTCTCACGCTTGTTCTTGTGCCCGTTATTTTTGTGGTATGGGAAGAAATGGGTGACGCGTTCAAATCAACCTTTTCTTTTGGGAAAAAGAAAGAAAAGCTACCCCAACCTGAACCGCCAAAGAATGAGAAACCTCACATATTTGAAGATTAGATCAAGAGGCAGCCTTCCGGGCTGCCTCTTTCGTTTTTAAGAGGGGAGGCTTTTACTTATATTATATGTCGGAGAAAAAGAAGTTTTAATGACCGAGAACAAGATCAGCTCAATCAGACAAAAATTAGGAAGAAGGCTCTCAGGTGTATTCGACCTGTTGGTTCTTGTTCTGCTCGGCGCGATCGATTTTCTAACCTTGATCCTCGGCAAGTATCTTAATCACCGGCTCGATCTCGAAGAGTTCAACCCCCTTTACCGCGGCAACTTCTTTACTTTGGTTTTCAGCGGGGTGGTTATCGTTGCTTTTCTGGTCTTCTGGCTAAAAGACAGGGCTGAATTCACCCGTAAAAGGATGCTGATGCTCTCGTTTTGGTTTATTGGTTTCGGATTTACAATTGCAGGGATATATCTTAATCAGAGCAACACAGGTCCCGATCTTAACCTCCTCGACACACCGTTTTACAAACTTTATACCGGTATTTTCTTCAATATCGGGTTCGCGTTTAAAGCACTTCTTCTGGCTTATCTACTCATGAAGGTAATCTCCGGTAAACGCTTCATTGTCGCGGGGTCGGCAATTGTACTGGTCGTGGTCTATCTTTTCATGTTCATTTACACATATGTATAT
>ENA-UPTA01005130-UPTA01005130.1-activated-sludge-metagenome-genome-assembly--contig:-NODE-5130-length-12176-cov-5.945302_pt1 | contig 12176 bp, 25 predicted proteins | sample MGYA00238184_ERZ773361 | MGnify/ENA primary metagenome ERZ773361 (study PRJEB29100, sample SAMN05720205) | activated sludge metagenome | isolation source: anaerobic digester from wastewater...
ATAGACAAAACAACTTGGTTTTATACTAATTGCGAAAGGCAACGTAGAAAAGGTGCGAAGATATGTGGGTGTTGTCCTTTTAGAAAAGGTATAGAAAATCAAGAATGAACCGCATCTTTGATATATTATTTTTTGTCTTTCTACTCACCATTCCTCAAAAGGATCCCATGTATAATAAACAGGGGTCGCCATCGACCTATGGAATAGAACAGTACATTAAAAATCATCAAGAAATCATAATAAAAGAATATGAACATCGAATTGATACTCTTTATGATGTTTATGTTTTTACTGAAAATCTAAGCGACGTTGAGGATAATAATGATTTAGGTATATTTTATTTACCCGATTACATTATAATAACTAATGAAGAAAAATTCGTTGCGTACGAATTTAAAGATTTGAGTAAATTCAAAAAAAGAACAGTCACATATGATGACAATACAGTAAAGGGTGTGATTTTTCATGAATTAACCCATGTATATTTTAATCAAATTTTGGTCATGATGAGAAGCGAAAATTTACACGTTTCTCCCGAATATGGGTCAATTAGATTGTTCCCAAATCCCGCATCTCGATTTGGGGCAGAATTCATTGAAGAAGGTGTTTGTGAATACGTGGTACAATATCTAGAAGAAACGCCCGAATTGAAAGACATACCAATTCCTGAGAATGAAGAAGAGTTATTGTCTCCAGAAAATAAGGTTAATAATGTTTATCGATATTCTGTTATATTTCTGAAAGATTTCCTTGATAGTTATGGGCTTAAAAAAGGTATCCAAATCTTGTTAGGAAATAGACCTCCAAGTGCAGATGAAATTCTTCATCCGAATAAGTATTATATGAGATTGAATATAGGTTCAACAATATTTCAACCACAAACAGCGAAAAATTGAAAAAGATTTCCTGAAGATGAAGAATACTCACCCATATTTATTATATTATGAGGGTGATTTTCATTTATATATTATCTCTTCTATTACTTTCTGGCTGTTATGAAACAAAAAGGCAATCGTATTCGGAAAGAAGAGGATTAATGTTATTAGAAAAACACGAATATGCCAGAAATCAAGGGGTTTACAAACCATCTAAGAAAAGAAAGAAGAACGTATCAAAAAAGATAAAGAAATTACAGTCAGGAAGTAAGAAAAATAAGGCTAAAATTTCTTATCTAGAATAACCAATTATACCATAGAATCAATGGTGTCGAAACATATTTATTGTTGTAGTTTCGACGACCATGAACTTAAAAACACAGATATTATCCTTATTCTTATTCCTATGCTTAAATCTAAATGCAACAATGTATTTTGTTGCACCAAATGGTAGTAATAGTGGCACAGGATCCGCTGTTTATCCTTGGAGAACTCTAGAATATGCTTGTACAAGAACAGTCTCAGGAGACGTTATTTTTATTCGTTCTGGGACACACAATGGTATGGGTAGTATCTCAAGACTACCTTCGGGCGTAAGTGTTGAAGGAGACGGGGAAACAAGTGTCCTTGTCGAAACTACCATTCTTCTTGAAGGTGGCATTGGAAACCAACATATAACCAATGTTAAATTTGATGGAAACAATAAAGATGTCTTTACCGCAATTATTATTGATAATAGACACGATGTTATTTTATCTAATTGTAAATTCGTTAATTTTAAAACAGGAAACAGATTTTACGCAGATATCGCATATGAATATGCTATAGAGTTAAGACACAGTTATAATATCGAAATCAGTAATAATATTATTGAGGCGGGTATACGTTCTTTTTATGATAATAGAAATCTTAATATTCATCACAATTTAATTGGAAAATCATCTATAAGCCTTGAACCAGAAGTCGGAATTTATCTTTGTGATGTTGACAATATACGTATTTGGAATAATAAATTTAAAAATCTAGCAACGTTCATCGAAGTATCAGCTTATGGAATAACAAAAGTTAAAGATGTTTATATCTATTGTAATTTAATGACCACGGCGGGAATTAGTGATATAACTACTTGGGGTTATGGGTCAGGTATAAGATTTGGTGGGTTAACAACAGGTACAGTAAGAAACATCAATGTAATGAATAACACCATTGTAGGAAATCCAGGCAATAGATATACTATGATAGGAATTTGGTTACCAACACTTGGAGATGGTACGATAATAAATATAGTAAACAATATCATTCACGGATTTCAATATGCGTCCATTTTTGCAGCAGGGCCCGACCCAAGAATGGACTCGGTTTATATAGAAAATAATATACTTTTTATGAACGCCATTACTGGTCGTTCTTATGCTCCTAATAATCTACCTTATTTTACAAATGTTCCATTACCACTAATACTTGTCCAACAAAATAATATAGAAGAAGACCCATTATTTATCGGTAATAATGATTTTCATTTACAAAACACGTCGCCAGGGGTTTCGGCAGGTTTATATATTCCATGGATAGAATTTTATCATGACGACGACACATATTTCGGAACGCCAAACATAGGTGCATATAATGGATACCCAACAATTATCATTGACCCCGTAGTAGAAGATGAATTAATTATATACCCAATTCCTGCAACAGATAATATATCAATAATGATTAAAGATCCAAAGTTCCAACCTAATCGTTTAGATATTTATGATTATAATGGTAAGATATTAATATCACAAAAAATAGATACAGATTTTATTTCACATCTTCCAATTAATTTGAAAACGGGATTTTATATTTTAAAAATTACTAATTCACGTCAAAACATATTAATTGGAAAAATAATTGTGAAATAATTTGGTAATAATAATTTTTTTTCGTATTTTTGTTTCGTAAATTACATTGCCATGGAGATCACAAAAGAAGGAATCGAATCATTAGGTTTCAAGTTTCATCCTTGTAAATCCTCAGATACAGATTTAACTTTTAGTCAGAAGAGCACAATTGAAGGATATTATCTTTGTGTCGCTTGGTACTCTGCAACAAACAGATTAACGATTATTCATCACAATTATGATTTCATCGATCAACCTTGTTATAAGGTTGAAAAATTATACGATGGTACAGTTAATTCTCTTGAAGATATCGTAAACATATTGAATTCAGACGGCATTAGGATTTTTGCTCATCCTGTAAAGGATTAGCGTTTTTCCATTTTTAATTGGTTTACTCGTCTAAGGGTGTTTCGTTTAACCAGAACGACACCCTTTTTTTTAAAATATTATTTTAATATAATTTGGAGTTCTTTAAAAAAATTCGTACATTTGTACCCACAGTACTAATTTTAACACATATCTAATGAAAAAAGAAGAAATTGTTATCGATGATATTGAAAATAAGATTAAGTACTTCCCTTACTTTATAAGAAGAATATTTTTAAAAACCTATCATAATCAAGGTATGGTTTATATGGATAATAATAATCCATCTCGTTTGCCGTCAAGTACCGTCAAGTGGCTCGAAGAACTCACAATAATAACAACATCCCAAAAACGAGCCGATAAATTATCATGGGAATACTTCGATAAAAAATACCCAGAATACAAAAATTGTGTCCAATTATTTTAATTCGCCGCCATATGAGTGATGCCGAACTATTAGAAAAAGCTAAAAATAACGATGAAAAAGCTTTCAAAGAAATAATAAAAAAATACAAACGACCGCTTCATCACATGATATTCCAAATTGTTAATAACTCAAGCGTAGCTGAAGATTTAACAATGGAGACATTTGAAAAGGTGTTTAAGGATATAAAAAATTTTGTTCCTGACTACAAATTAAGTACGTGGATATATCAGATTGGAAAAAATCATGCTATTGATTATAAAAGAGTAAACGGAACTAAGCCAAGAATGGTAGAATTGGATAATATGATAAAGGAGAGTTTAGACCCAGAAAGTCAGTTGATAAGTAAGGAACAATCCAAGCGTATAGAGAAGGCAGTAGGAAAATTAAAAGGAAAGTATAAAGATATTGTTATTCTCAGGGCGGACGGTCAAAGTTACCAACAAATTTCAGAGACATTAAAAATTCCAATCAATGTGATATCAAATTATCTACATAAAAGTCGACAACAAATATTAAAAGAACTGAAATGAAAGAAGTAATTAACGAGCTTAATAAAAAGCTAGAGGAATACACCGAAAAGTGGAAAAACATTGATAATGCTATAGAGGCATTATCTAAGATAAATGATGAGTCATTCTCTGAAACTAAAAGAACCACATTGGTTTTTTTAAGACTTGAAGAAAAAAAGTTTAGTGATAAATGTCAGCAAGTCAGAGATGCTATAAGTGCGTTTCAGCAAGTGTGTGAACATAAGCTATCTGACGGTAGTTCAGCGTTTTGTGGCTCAGGTCATGATAGTCATTATTCCTATGAAACATGCAAAATTTGTGGATACGAAGTAAAATGTTAAGAACAAAATATTTTATTTTTTATAAAAAACTTCAAAAAAAATTTGGCAGTTACAAAACTATGACATACTTTTACATTCAAATTAATTAAATCTTCTATGAGTAAACAAGGATTTTTAAAAGGTGGACTAGGAGGAATGATATTTGAATCTGCCAGACAGAGCCAAACTGCTCAAATATACGCATTGGTTTTGATAATCATTATGTTTGGATATCTTCAGGACTTGGCCTTCAGGTCACTAGATAAAGCGTTATTTCCATTCAAACACGATGGACAGACAAAAAGAAGTGTAACAAGAAGAGTAAAAGAATTAATCGTAAAAGGATGAAACTATTTAATAGAACAGAAGATAACGACAAGCCTATTGTTGAACCTGTAACAGAAGTAAAGGTAGAAAACCCTGTTCGTCGTGGTGGGTTGTTTAATAACGATAAAGCTTATACTCCCCCAGTCGGTGAAACAAATAACCCTGCAACAACAATATTCAACGAAAACCCGCCTGCAGTTATCAGTTTACAAGGAATTCGTCAGGTTTATCATTCAGATAAAAAAGATTTTGTTCTGTTTGATAACATTAATTTTGAAATTGAAGATTTACCTGGCCAGGGGCAGTTCATTTCTATTCTAGGAAAAAGTGGTTGTGGAAAATCAACTATTCTCAGGTACATTGCAGGACTTCAAAATCCAACGGAAGGTGAGATATATGTCTATGGTAAGAAAAAAACCGAAGCTGATCATATTCCTATGGTCTTTCAACAGTACTCATCATTCCATTGGAAATCTGTAATTGAAAATGTGGCTCTTCCGCTTTTACTTAAAGGTACAAATAAAACTGAAGCTTTTGATAAAGCCGAAGAAATAATCAAACTTGTTGGTCTTCAGGGACAGGAAAACAAATGGGCAAAACACCCACTACTTTCTGGCGGTCAGCTCCAACGTGTAGCTATTGCTAGAAGTCTTATTGCGAATCCGCAAATTCTTTTGTTGGATGAACCATTCTCAGCCTTGGATATAAAAAACAGAACCGAACTTCAAAATGTTCTATTGGAGTTATTCTACTCCGATAAAATTGACGTTACGTTCATTCTGGTGACCCATGACATAAGGGAAGCTGTTTACCTATCAAACAGGTTGTTTATTATGAAGAATAACCCAGCGGACTTCTATAAGTGGTTTAACATCGATTTCGGACCTCAGAGAAGAAACCACGATACAAAATATCAATCGGATTATATCGCAATGACTAAACAAGTCGAAGATGTTTTTAATGAATTGAACTAATATGGAAAAAAACATAGATTTTTACGGAAAAAGAAGTAGGATATACGGAATTTTATGTCCAATCTTTTTATTGATAACAATCATTTTGTTGTTTGTTATGAATGGTAATGATAAAGCACACACCGATGATTGGAGTATTTTTCTCACGCCTGTCGGATATGCGTCAATATTTTTTGGTGTGTTTGGTTTGGTATTTTATATACTTTGGGACAGATTCAGAAATAAAGAAATGTCTCTCTTGCGAAAATTAAAGAAAGAGAGAGACCACAAGGAATTTGAGACGATGATACAATTGGTACGAGACGGTAAAAGTGAGGAGGCCGTCGATAAATTAACTCAATTTTTATCCTCTCACTATAATATTTGATACGTTTTTTGGTTTTGTGATTTTTTTTCGTTATCTTTTAATATTAAACAATAAAAATTTAATTATTAAAAGAAATGAAGAAATTAATCGTTTTATGTTTGCTCGTTCTCGGATCCCTTGCAGCATCTGCACAGGGTCCATTCACAGGTTTCTTTAAGCCTGTTCCTGACAATCTCTTTACAAATACTGAGTATCTAAAAGCAGGAGTATCAAGTGCTGAAAGTGTGTGGCTATTTCGTTTTGATGCTGCCATTACTGCCGTTCAATTGGAGTATGTAAAGGCCGATAAGAAATGGGTCGCAGCTCCTCTTAGTTCCGCTGGTCCAGGTATAGGATATCGTCATTACATTCAGGTAAATGAACAACCATATTGTAACTTCGGTGTTAATGCTTTACTACTTGTCGGATATAATTGGACAGAAATATCTACCGCTAATCTATCATTAGTTGGGACAGTTAATTTCCTCGACAATGTAAATGTTGGGGGAGGATATAATTTCACAAACAAAGCTCCAGTAATTATAATGGGAGCGACTGTTACATTTTAACTTAAAAACAAAATCAATGGAAGTAAATACTGTAATTCTATCTCTTTTTGAATACAATACCCTTAGAGATTTCAAGGAGAATTTGGAAAAAAATAACACTTATCACGTTTTGGGATATTATGATACGTGGTGTGGACAAACGAATACAACCACATTCGTATCAACTGATGAGGCGGTAAAAATGATCGCAGAAAAAAATGAGACATTATCAAAAAAGATAGCGGATCTCACACAAGAAATCTACGATTTGAAACACCCGAAGGAAAAAGAACCCACGACAACAGAGCTTAAAAAATATTCGTTCTGGAAACTTTATAAGTGGTGGAGAAAGAAAAGATAACTATAATTTAAGGGAGAACAAAATTCTCCCTTTTTTATTTGGAAAATTGCAACATTATTCATATCTTTGTTTTTGTATCAACATTATAAAAATGGCCAAATTAAGTAAAACTCAGCTTAAGAAGATTGCAAGGATGCATGCGGCGGCGGTGCTTATGGCCACCGAATCAAGTTGGGCGTTTGAAGCTTCCCGATTATCGAGAGAAGAAATTCAATACCTTGATAAGACATTTGAAAATATTGCAGGAAAACTTCTTCAGGGGGAAACTCCAATTTATAATGCGGATGAAATTGTTAATTATGTAAAAAACAACCCCGAATGAAAAGACCTGGCGACGGTTGGACTAAAATAACTTGGTATATCTGTCCCACTTGCGGAAAGAAGGGATATTATCAAAAATTTGCCAACAGTCGTGGATGGTTTTGTAAATATTGTAGAACTTATGGTTATTCACCAAAATCCGTCGAGAAGGCATAAAAAAGTATAAATTTTAAACATGGAAATTACAAAAGAAAAAATCGTAAACTTGGGATTTAAATTTACAGATTTTGACGATCAAACAGACAGAGACTACACATTTGAAAAAGAAATAAAAGACATACCAAAAACTTATTTTTATTTAGTTTGGCAACCAATATCAAACGAAGTAACGATATCTCAGTACGATAAAAAATATAGAGGAACGAACTTTACAATCAAAAGAATATATCAGGGGTTTCCTCGCAGCATTAAAGAATTAGAAGAAACTTTAAATACGTTACAAAATGGGACATTATGACAGTTGTTACGAAGCCGACGCTAAAGAACAGGGAAAGAAGAAACATGAAAAGATTAAAAAAGAATTAATCGAACTCATTAACAAACTTAATGACGATGAGAGAGAACTTCTTATTCATGTTATAAAGAACATCAAGGAGTTCGAATCCACTATCAATTTTCTCAAAAAAATGACGAAATGATAAGGTTGGATAAAAACAACACCGAACTTCATTTTGACAAGTACGTTCATCGTGGTTCAATGATGTACTTACGCTCAGCGTTACCACTTAGTGACCCCGATCAACTCTACAACTACATAAAATCAAGTTCGGTCTTAAAAGATGCAGGACTAACCCCAGAAGATTTTAATATCTTTCATCCTGTCGCAGAACAATTCAGAAACAAGAACAAAGAAGAACTGATTTCTGTGATTACTGAGTTAATGTTGAAAATAGAAGATATGGAAAGGCCATTCTAGAATGAAAAAAATTGAATTCATACCGTGTCTTTGTGTTTTAAACATCACTTCATGGGCAGGTTATAGTCCTGGCGCTGAACATGTTTATGGTCGATTAACATTGGTTGAGCAACATAACAGTCCTGATTACGACCCAATCTCTATTGATAATATTGAAGAATGGGCACCAAATGGTAAGGATATAGAACTAAGAAAGAGACTTACCCTTGAAGATGCAAGATTACTTGATGAAAAAAGTGGGGGACGTACATATCAGCTCTCCGTTCAAAGAGGTACACCTACATATACAAATCGTTTCAATACAATAAATGAAGTCACAAAAGCAGGTGTTAAGAAGTTTAAACAACTGAAATTGAACTGTGATTTTATTAGTTTATATGAGGGAGAGAAATTTAAAGATAGTATAATAATAAAAGGTGATGAAAAACATTAAAAGAATTTATTTTCGATCAGTTGAAGGATATTATGAAACTCTCTTAGTTGGAGATGATAACTATTCCATCGGTACTGAATTATATGAAATAACAGATTTGATTGGAAGGCGTTTCTTACTTCCTATAAAAATGACAGCAATGAAAATCGAAAACTGGGACGGTAATATAGAATACGCTCCTCGCGAATATACAAACGCTCTCTTGGAATTAAAGGGAGAAGTAACAGGAGTAGTAACAAAAAATAAAAAATAATGGGACAGAAAATTGTTAAAATATCAAATTGCGGTCAATGCCCACATTGTAGCTTTGATTCAGAATCAGGACACATAGTATATTGGGGCAAGTATTATTGCGAAAAACTTGACCGAATTGTAGAACCCGATGAGGATATCCCACACGATTGTCCTCTCGAAAACGCAGGATATTAAGATGAGTTACATTAGATCTGGAAGCAATCCTGAAAAATTATACATCTACGGTACTGAAGACCGAGTGTATATTTGTGAAGGCTCTAAACCTGATTGGTGGATTCCTTTAAACATCTTCAATGGTTTATTGAGAAAGTATCATCGATATTTTCATGATTGTCCTCGTGATTACAAAGGGGCAAAAGTTGAAGAAATATGGGTTGACCAGAATAACCATGAATGTGACGATGAGAATTATAGTCCATCTCTTGACAAACTTCTTGAATGTAAAGTGAAGTTATCCTATGGTGACAATTTCGTTTACATGTGGGATGTCACCTGGGAATATATTGTTCTGTCTTATATTCTAAGAAACGACAAAAAAAAGAAAGTCTACGTCCAATGGGATCCTCTTTATGAAAAAGTCATTTGCGTTCATGAAAAACCTAATATGGTATGTAAATCGTGTGTAAACGCAAATAAAGTTAAAGATGGTTATAGGAACACGTATCGAACTGAAGAAAAGGGATTTTCAATTGTTCCAGATTACAATCTATCAAAAGATGGAAAAGATTGATGAATGGGTTAGAACCTGTCTTCATAAAGCAAGATTGTCTGAAGGCCGAGCTAACTTCATTATAGAGGAAGCAAAGAAAGATAAAAAAACATTATACAAATATTATTGCCCTCATTGCTTTGGGTGGCATTTAACAAAAAAACCAAGATGAGCACAACATTTGTTAATACCAGATACGAAATTATTAAAGAAACCAAATATCTAAGGTTTATTAAACTCGAACGCCCGCCAAGCAAAAAGACCGATATCATATTGATTGATAGTGTTTCTGGTAATTATACACTTGGTAGAATAGAATGGTTTGGCCGTTGGAGGCAATATTGTTTTTTTCCATATGAAGAAACTGTATGGAATATTGGTTGCATGAAAGAGGTATATGAAGTTCTAGAAGATTTAAAAAACAAAAGAAACAGGAATGAAAAGTTATGAGGATTGGGAAAATTCCGAACTTGATTTAACAGAATTTGTTCAAGCAGGAGATGAAATTGATTTTGAAATCTATGAACATATAGGTTATGCTCTGGTCGGCCCAAACTATGACGATGGTAAAGTTCTTCAATGTGGCGAATGTTCATTTGAACGTGATGGGGTAGATTACTATATGACTGCAATGGAAAAGGACGGTAAGTATTTTTATCTCGGTGAACTCCCTGATAAAAACAAACCCGTCAAAAGAATAAAACTTCCTGCACCCAAAGTAAAACCAATAGAACTACAAGTCGGAGATCCTGTCAGGGTAATGGATCCAGGTTTGATTATGTTGCAAAGATTTGCGCCACCAAACGCTAAGCCAAACAATGAAGGTACTGTATTGGAAATATGGGACGATGGTAAAACTATACTTGTAGATTTTCCTATAGGTGATGACGACCCTAAAGAACATTCACAAGCCGTACCTTATCCTGTTAATCTAGTAAAATTAATATCAAAATAAAATGGAAGATTTCATTAAAAACCTTATGGAATTAGGTAATTTCATCCATGAAAATAAAATGGTAGGTGGATTACCTATTGAAAAAGCGGAAAAAGTAAAAGAATTGTGGAACGCATATAAACTTGATGAGATCACTAAAGATTGTTCAATAATCGTAGGCGATTTCGGTAACCTGGGTTCTTTAATTATCAGAGAAGTTATTGAAACCAAACCATTTCAGAAATTGAAATATGAAGAAGGTAGTTATGATTTCGTTTCAATAGTCAGTAAGCAAAGAAGTATTCTTTGGACCGATTATTCCGATATTGAACCATATAACAGACAAAGTGGTTTATATTGTGGTGGTGCAAGTTTCGAATATACGGGTGAACCAGTAAAGAAAGAATACGGATACAGGGAGTTTGATTTCGCTTACAACCATCTTTCAAATATTTCTTTTGGCGTTTGGGGATTCGAATACAATGACTATTATCAAACAGTCAGATTTGGGATATGTCTTAAAAAAGAACATGTAGACGAATTTATAGATAAACTTAGAAAAATAATTGGTAAATGATATGAAAAACATTGTTGAAATTACAGTAAAACTTGCTGATGGAACAGACCTCACGTTTCAACCCAAATACAATCCTATCATTAAAATAATGAGGGGTGTACGTAAAGAACCAAATGGATTTATGTCACAAAGATCCCTTAATGATAAAGAAGCATTAATAATTGTATGTGCACCGCCTGAAGTTCAAAATTTTTTTAATGACAAGGGAGATATACACTACTGGATTGAAGAAGAACTTAATAAGCGTTGAATAAACACTAAGTTGGTAAAATGATTGTAAAGAACATATATAATGACGTTTACGACGCAGATTTTGTTTTTATTCTTTCGGATTCCCGTGATGAAGTTTTTCAAAAGTTTGGCATAGAATGGAATGAAGCTGGCGGTGCATGTAGATTTCGTGAAAAAATATATATAATTTACAACCCAGAACAACCACTATCCACACTTGTCCATGAATGTGACCATGCCATCGGATTATTATGGAAAGAACGTGATATAAAGAAACTTAGTGGTGTTGATGAATGTTATTCTTATATGCTTTCATGGATATTTGATAAATGTTATGATTTTATTAAACTCAAAAAAATAAAAGTGAGATGAGAGAGTTTATTGACCATCTTGGAGACAAATGGGATCTTGACGACCCTGAGACTTATTCATATTTGAATAATCTTGATTTGAAACAACTCGATGATAAGATGTTCAGTCTCATTGGATACGCTTACTGTTACATGAACTTTTTTCATCCTGATTGGGGTTGGGGAAAGAAATCAAAAGATGGGGGACAAAAGAAACGCATAATAAAAATGGTTAAAGATTTCTGTGATAACAGACGAAATCATTATGAAGATAAACAATGGTATCTTGAACAGATATTCTTATTTGAATGTGAAACAGAAAACATGTGCTGAATTATGAATAAAAATGAATGGAAAACAGTATTAAAAGGTGCTTTGATTGGGTTATTTTTCGGTATCTTTGCAATCGTCGTATTATACATTAAATTAAAGCATCTTCCGATAGCCACAACTATAATAACAAGTGGAATTGGAATATGGACGATAGTTTGTTTTTATAATTACCTTAAAGAAA
>ENA-UPTA01005131-UPTA01005131.1-activated-sludge-metagenome-genome-assembly--contig:-NODE-5131-length-12175-cov-5.404538_pt1 | contig 12175 bp, 10 predicted proteins | sample MGYA00238184_ERZ773361 | MGnify/ENA primary metagenome ERZ773361 (study PRJEB29100, sample SAMN05720205) | activated sludge metagenome | isolation source: anaerobic digester from wastewater...
CCCCATGAAGAAACTCCCCCCGGGAATATACACCATGGTTATTCCCACAACAGTTTTCTCAGTGCCTGCTTTCAGCGCAGCTTCGGCTTTACCGGGGCCTTTCCCCGGTTCCCCGTCATAGGCGAACACCGGCATACCTTTTTTGATTCTGCCAATTTCGGGGCGATATTTTTTCTCAAGGGAACATTTTACCACAGTCTGCATGGGAAACACCGCTTTCATCACAACAACCCGTTCGCCGAGTTTCAGGTACATTTTGCTGCCCATACGCACTGCCTTCGTGTCCTTCGAGAGGGACACCACCACTTCCCCCTTCGCCGGGGATACCGTATAAACTTTTCCGATACGGCCTCCGTCAGAATACAGTACAGAACTGATCAGAACAATCACCGCCGCCATTGCTGCGAGTTGCAGACATTTCGTTTTTCCGGTCATACGGCCCCCATTACGTGATAGTATCTACCGCAGCTTTCTGAAAATACCGGCAAAATTCTCCGCCACTGCTTTATCAGTAAACGTATAAAAACCCATTTCATTGAATACTCCCCAAGGTGTTCGCAAACACTTGCTGCCGCTCTTGCACCATACCGTTACAAGAAATCCGTTGTTGCGGGTCGTGACATCAATATTCCCGATCTCATTAAATGGCATTTCCCGCATCCTGCCATCAGCATATTCATTGTACAGCATACCGTCCCTGATGAACAGTTTCCCATATCGGATTTCATGCAGGTGGTCATTGATTATGGCGTTTAAACGTCCCAGCGTATATTTCCTTTCAGCTTCATCGCCAATGCCCTGTCCCGCGGCATTAATATCATCAGTGACACCCTGTACATACTTATGCACCGGCATGCTTATCTTCAGGCCGGCAAGATATTTACGGTGCTGCCCCTCAAGGCGACATTTCACCACGGTCTGCATGGGAAAGGTCGCTTTCATGATCACGGCCTTACCCTGCACGCGGGCATACAGCCTGCTCCCCATCCTTATATCAGGCGTTATCGACTGAACCACAATTTCCCCTGATCTTTGGTGCACCTTATATATTTTCCCTATCCGGGGGCCCTCGCGGACTGCCTTTTTCTGTTCATTCAACGTACTCAATACATCTTCACGGATAGCTGCCGCTCTGTCATTTTGATTTTCTTCAGGGAGGCCCTCCGGTTTCTCGCGGGGTTTTTCTTCACCATTGTCACTGAAGGCTGGTTTATACCTGTCAGCATTTCCCTGCTGCGGCTGGGCGCTTTCACAGCCCGTCACCGCAAGCACCGCTATTACTGTTACTGCATAGAACATGTTCAGGAACCTGTTATAATTCATGATGTCCATCCCTGTTTCAAATATTTTTCATTGTCCAGTGTACAGACTGTTTCACCTTATTGATGAGGTCTGTGTTCCTGTACCTTTACCGCTTCCCGCAGACTTTCCCGTCAGGAATGACGGAATTATACCGCTTTTTTGTACGGGAAAACATTCCATTACAGCTGTACACCCCTGGCACGCTCAGCTGCGCTTGTTTCACCATATTTTTCCATCAGATATGAGTAATTCTTCCGGGCTTGTTCGATGTTCCCCATTGCCTTGAACGCAAGTATCAGCCCGTAATAGGCCTCCGCCCGTGTCATCGCATCGGGATAGCGCCGTATCAGTTCATTGAATGTCTCCACCGCGCTTTTGTAGTTCCTGAGATATATCATCGCCACATGCCCCTTCCGGTACAGCGCGATATTGGACTCCTGATTGTTTTTGAATTTTTGCACAAACTCATCATAGGCCCCGCTCGCTTCCTTCCATTTGCCCTGCTGTTCAAGCTGAAATGCCTTCTGCATCAGGGTTGTATCGAGCATAACAAGGCTTATTGTTTCTGCCGTCACATCCCGGGGAGAGACCACCACCTTCTTTTCCGCTGATTCGTAACCATCGAGTTTTGCAAGTACCGTATGGTTCCCTTTTGCAAGGGACAGCGTCACCGGAGTTGTTCCGGAAGGCATTCCGTCAATGCTGATATCCGCGCCGGATGGAATTGTATCAATTTTAATTGTCCCCACCCTGTTGGTGAGAACATCTTCAATGGTGCACGCGAGGCTTCGGGCCGCAGGACGCAACGCAGCCGCTGATCCGATCTCACGGGTGCCAAGAAATACGATACGGTTATCGGCAGTGTTGTACAGCCGGTAATTGATGCACACGATGTCATCAAAACTGCGCACATCACCCGCAAGCTTGTACTGCACACCATTGGTGCAGAATGAGGCGTTGGCATTGTCATTCTCAATGACACCTGCCATTTCAAGTATCTTCTCGTCCACGAGGGCCTTTGAAAATTTCCGCTCAACGGTCTTCACCAGCACGTACGAACCAAGCTCGCTGTTCAGAATTTCCGCGAAGGCGCCGCTGTATCCCGCACGCGCTGTTTTGCTGTCATGGTCATCAAAGCGGTACACTGACAGCACCGGCTGTTCCGCCACGCCCTGCAGGCGCTCTCCGCAATATTCCTTTGTAAGCTTGTTGTCGATATACCACTTTATATCCTCCACGGCGTCACCAAGGGTCGCCTTTGTGACACCGTGCGAAAACACGATTGTCCAGTCATTAACGTTTACGACCCGCGTGTCAACCTCATAGCCGGAACCGAACCGTGACACCGTGCCCACGGCGAGATAATCAACCTGCAGGTTTTTCGACATACCCTTTACCGCTGAAGCGTGGATAAGCCCCAGCTGCGCCTTTTCGAGGAGGGCGATATAGCTCCTCACCGCACCGGACTGCCGGACAAAAAACCGTTCGTTCGACGTGAAGGCATGCTGAATCCCCCCCGCCGCGGATGATCCGGCCCGCTCCTGTTCCGCAGCGGACGTCACCGCGTCGTCGAATCCCGAAACCGCGATTCGGATTTTATCACTCTGCGTAAAGGCAAGCCCCGCGATACCAAGCATTGCCGCAATTAACACTGTTACAAGATATTTCCGTTTCATTATTTACCCCCTCAACAGGCTGATCCAGGTTTTTACCAGCGCCCTGTCCTGGGCGTTCGGACGAAGTTTCAGATACTCCTGATAATGGTGTACCGCCTTCGCCGGGTCCTTCACTTTTGTTTCATATACAATACCGAGATTCCGGTGCGCAGGGGCATAATCGCTCTTAATCGAAAGCGTCTTTCCGAAAAATGTAACCGCCTCCGCCGATTTCCCCGCCGTGCTGTAAAGGACCCCGAGGTTGTTAAATGCCATGAAGTGCTGCGGGTCCAGTGCAACAGCCTTTTTGTACTCGTTTATTGCGCCGGGATAGTTCATCTGCTTATAAAAAGCATTCCCAAGTTCAAAATGCGACGGTGCGAAATCAGACTTCAGCTCAATTGAATATACCAGCTCCTTTACGGCGTCCTGGAATCTGCCCAGTTCAATATATGATCTTCCGAGCATATACCTGGCCAGGTACAGATTGGGCCTGTATTTCACCGCGATATGCGCAGCCTTCGCTGCTTCCGCAACAGTCCCTTTCCGGATATGAATTTCCGCGATTGATGAACTTATTGACGCCCGTTCCGCATCGTCCTTCGCTGTTTTCATCTGCTCCTGCAATTTTCTGAGGGACACATTCACCGAAGCGTTTTTCGCGAGGTCCCCGTGTTCCGCCAATATGTCCTGATCAGTTTTTTTACAGGAGATGTTCAGGCATAATACGGATGCGAATACTATGCATACTATTTTTTTCATTATTCCTCCATGAAAGGCATCATATCGGCTCCCTGTTACAATTCCGTGAAACCGCTGCGGGGAGATATTTACCTGATACATGCACTACATTCATTTTGAAGCATTTATTTTGCATGAAATGAATTATTTCAACATAAATTCATATTGAACAGGCACCATTTCAGAAAAATAATCAAGTATTATTGCATATTTCGTTCAACAAAAAACAATAATCAGCGACTCACTTCGTTTCCTCAGAGAAGAATTTTCTTATTTATTACACAAATTTTTTAATATTTTGTCCCACGCATTACCCTATTCGGGTGTGTGCATATCCCATGTTCGCCAACAAGTTGAACCGGCGTTATTTCACGCGACAAGCATATTTTACATCAGTTTTGGTATTTTTGTGTTGACATATTGCTTTCAGTATTCTATTGTATCTTAAAAAAAATTTGGATATCTGATCAGAAATACTATTAAGATGAAGAAACCAGGATTTTACATCAGGTCAGTTGCTGAGGCACTGTCAAAAATCCTCTTCACCAGCAGGGCATGGGGCATTGCTATTGCTTTTGTATTCGGAATTACCTTCGGCCTCGGTCTGTACACATTCATCTATGCCAGGGGCCTTTCATATCTCAGCAGCGATCCCCAGGCCTGTGTCAACTGCCATGCCATGAATCAGGTGTTCGAAGGATGGATGTCCGGAGACCACCGCCATGTTGCGGTTTGAAACGACTGCCACCTGCCCCATAATGCCGCATGGAAATGGATAATAAAATCAGAGAACGGATTATATCACAGTCTGGTTTTTACGTTTATGAACGTTCCCATGAACATCCGTGCCCGTGAATCAAGCAGGAATGTTGTGCGGGAGAACTGCCGCCGGTGCCATTCCGTCATGGCTTCCAACGCGATTGCGAATATCAATGGCCGGGAGGAATCCCTTGACTGCCTTTCATGTCACCGGGGGACCGGCCATGCTCATCATCAATAACCGATACGGGGGACAACTATGAACTTCAAACTCCAGAACAATAAAGCTGTCATCCTCTCCGCATTCATCGTCGGTGTCATGATTTCCACCGCGATAGCGGCGCTCCTGACAGACATCTTTGAGAACATCCAGGAAGGCAGCCGTTATCCTCTTACGATGTATGTGTTGTCCGATGACGATATCAACCCCGCGACATGGGGCAGAAACTTCCCCCTCCATTACGAAGATTATCTGAAAATGAAAGACGAAAACCGTCCCACGAACTTCGGAGGGAGCCTCCCCTACTCAAAGCTGATCCGATATCCGCAGCTCACCCGTCTCTGGTCAGGATATGCCTTTGCCGCCGACTTCAATGAAGAAAGGACTCACTTTTATGCCCAGATTGATCAGCGTGAAACATTCCGCACAAACCGTGAATGGCTGAACAGGCACGGGTTTCCGAAATTCACAGGACAGCCCGGCGCATGCATGAACTGTCACAGCAGCTGGGCGCCAAAACTTATCCGCCAGCTTGGCTGGATACAATTCAACAACACCCCGTATTTCAATCTTGTCGCGATGTTAGACAAAGCCCACGGCAAAACACAGTACGGATCGCAGTTAGGGGGCGCGTGTTCCGACTGCCATTCACCGAAAGACATGTCACTCCGGATAACGCGGCCTGCATATATCAAGGCAATGATAGCCCGCGGATATACCGCCGACAGGGAACACGGAATCGTTGCGACAAGGGCTGAAATGCGAAGCCATGTCTGCCAGCAGTGTCATGTGGAATATTACTTTAAAAAAGGCACCAATGAACTTACGTTCCCGTGGAATCAGTGGCCAAAAGGAAAATCGCTCCGTATAGAAATGATTGAATCATACTATGATGCGATCAAGAACCTCTTTGCCGGGGACTGGGTACATAAGGAGTCGGGGGCGGTTATGATAAAAATCCAGCACCCGGAAACCGAACTCTTTTCAAGCGGCATCCATGCGCGGAGCGGTGTCACCTGCACCGACTGCCACATGCCCTACAGAAGATCGGGGGGAGTAAAAATTACGAATCACAACATATCCTCCCCGATGCACCGGATAGAAGAAACCTGCGGCTCATGCCACCCGCTTTCAGCGGATGAACTGAAGGCCCGTGTCGAGGTGATCCAGTTTTCAACCGCCCTTGCCCTGCGAAACACGGAAAAGGCGATTCTTGCCCTTGTGGACGACATAGTGAAGGCCAAAATGCGCATAGAAGCCCAAAAAGGAGCAGCGGCACCCCGGGCTCTTGATACCGCATTGAAGGCCCCCCGTGACTACCATCGCCGCGCACAGCTGCGGTGGGACTTTATTTTCAGTGAAAACAGCACGGGATTTCACAGTCCCCAGGAAAGCATGCGTGTCCTCGGGCAGGCAACCGAACTGGCCCGTCAGGGACAGCTTGCCCTGCAGGAAAGCCTGATCAGGCTGAATATATCCTTCACACCGTCAATCGGGAGCGGTAAAATTCCCGCCCCCGGGAAACCGATTCCGGAACGGCACAGTCCCGCGGGGGACCCTCCTCCGCAAAAGCTGCTGGATTTTGACAGAACAGTGAAATAAAGTCCATTCTCAAGGTCACCGTGCATATACATCATTACCGTTACAATACGGTATTTTATCATGGGCGTTCATTGTTGACGTGTACGTTATAGAAAATTCTAAAACCATGTAAACCCAACTATTGATAGCTCACAAGCAGCATCAATTACTGAAATTACGAGCCCACAAGGGCCTAGAAGTTCATTTATTTGAAATGCTCTTATATTATTAAAATGCCCCCTTCAGACAGAACTGCCAACCTGGGACAATATCTATTGTACGACCGTCCCGCTTAATACTGTCACTCTGTGAATATGTCACAATAGTAGCGGATGAAAGATTTAATTCGGCCATAGCCTCAATTAATGCGCGCACCTCACGATCCAGTGTTGCTGAGTCACTAATATCATAACTGACCTGTATTAACGACTGCGTCCCCTTTTCGTTTAAAACTAAAAAATCGACTTCTTTTCCGGATTCTGTCCTGTAGTAGTAGATTGAATCTGTTACAGTTTTTATACGCATAAATACAAGGTTTTCCAGCATAAATCCATTCTTTTCTGAAATGCCGGGATCAATTGACATTACAATCCCATGATCAACACAATAAATTTTTTTCATGTTTACATTCTGTTTCGCTACGGACCGGTCATATTTTTTAATTGAAAACATGAAATAACAGTCCTCAAACCACTGCAGACCATCTGAGACAAATTCTTTCGATGTTTTAAAACCCATTCCTTTAAGATAATTAAAAAGACGGTTCAGAGAATAGGGATTTGCGACTGAAGTCACAAGCCTGTAGGCAAGCTGAATTATCGCCTGCGGATTACTGCTGTTATATCGATCAATAATATCACGATTGATTATTGCTTTGTAATATTCCTGATGTGTCCGAATACGAAGAGCCGGTTCAAGGTCAAGCACTTCAGGAAACCCGCCCGTCTGGAAATATTCATCAAATGCCCTGCCGCACAACCTGGTATTCTTTGTTGTAAGTGTGTGATAATCAATTCCACGATGATCAAGATACTCTATGAAAGAAAATGGATACAATTCCCATGGAAGTGACCGCCCCCTCATCTGTGTCGCAATTTCTTTAGAAAGCATTTTTGCCGATGACCCGGTTATGAACACCTGGCACTTTTCAGTCCGCATAATCCTGTCAATAAAGAGTTCCCATCCCTGTACCTCCTGAATTTCATCAAAAAAACAGTATACAGTTTCATCACCCTGTTTTTCCGGATATAGTGAAAAGTATGCATCAAGGACAGGAGTAAGGTCACCCTTACGAAGCTCAGTGAGTCGATCGTCAAAAAAGTTTACATAAAGGATGTTTTCTAACGGCACACCCTCTTCACACAGGCTTTTAATAATCTGGTTAAAAAAAGTCGATTTACCGCTTCTCCTCACGCCAATGCAAATAAAGGCTTTGCCAGGAAGTGCCGAATAATGAATCTGTCTGCGGGTCCCTGTATATAGTTTACTGTATTGAAAATCGAGTATGATTTGCTTTATCAAATCGGTCATATATTATACCACTTATCCCCAAAAGTGGTATAATATATGACCGATTACCAAAACACTGTCAATGAATTTTTTTTAAACGTTGAATATTACGCACCGTGTCGAAACTGTTGCCCTGAAAATCATTGACGCAGATGTTTTAATAATTTATTATACGGAATAATATTTTTATTCAATTATTATCAAAGGAAACACTGCGATATGAACATATATCTTGCGGGCCCGCTTTTTACAACAGGTGAGCGAAACTTCAACCGGGAGCTGACGGTGAGTCTTTCAGAATCGGGGTTCGATATTTTTCTTCCACAGAAGGAATGCGATGGCCTCAAAGCACCGGAAGACATTTTCAGGAAATGCTGCGAAGGCCTTATGGGGGCCGATATCGTCGTTGCAGTCCTTGACGGGTCCGACGCGGACTCAGGCACCGCATGGGAAACAGGATACGCCTGCGCGAAGGGAATTCCGGTCATCGGGGTGCGGACTGATTTCAGGCTTCAGGGGGACGATAAAGGACTGAACCTCATGCTCTCCCGGAGCTGCACGCAACTCATTGAGCATTCAAGCCTTGAGGACATCTCCCCCGCTGCGATAGCGGAAGATATCGCCCGCCGGATAAAGAACCTCTGATTTTTGCTGAGATGTACTATCAATCAAATATCACTGTTTTATTACCATCGACGAACACGCGCTCATCGAAGACGAGGTTCAGCGCCCTGGCAAGCACCGTCTTCTCGACGTCCTTCCCCGCCTGCATCATGTCATTGACGCTGTGGGTATGGTCAACCGGAATGATGCTCTGGTGAATAATGGGGCCTTCATCAAGGCTGGTGTTCACAAAATGGGCCGTGGCGCCGATTATCTTTACACCGCGGGTGTATGCCTGTTTGTATGGATTCGCACCGATAAAAGCGGGAAGAAAAGAATGGTGAATATTTATGATTCGGTTTGGGAACCTTCGGACAAATTCCGGCGTCAGTATACGCATATATTTCGCAAGGACCAGGAATTCCGGTTTATAGCTGTCAATTACTTCAAGCAGTTTTTCTTCATGGCCTTCACGGGACAAACCTTCATGCGGCACGAAGTGATACGGTATACCGAACCGCTCCGTGAGGGACCGCAGGAGTTCGTGATTGCTTATAACCGCGAGAATCTCCGCGTTGATTCTGTCAAACTCGTTGCGCAGGAGCAGGTCCCCGAGGCAGTGATGCTCCTTTGTCGCTAATAACACAATCTTTTTCTTTTTCTTTCCACCGAGGGAAATTCTGACATCTTCCGGCAGTTCCTTTATCAGGTCACCGATCACTGCGGTGCGTGCGAATTCCCCGGAAAATTCCGTGCGCATAAAAAAGTGCTTTGTTTCCGGGTTCACAAATTCGTTGTTCCTGACAATGTTCAGGTTATGACGGTAGAGTACCCCGGTTATTTTATATACAAGTCCCGTCTCGTCCCGGCAGTCAATGAGAAGAATATGCGTTGTGCCGTTGCTCGTTTCCATAATTCCTTTATGTCACTGTATAAAATATTTTTGTCAAGCGAATATCCCGCGCCGGTTATCCATGGATCAGTTTTCCGCACATACGCGCAGACATCACCGCAATATCCTCCGCGCTGTACACCCGCTTTACGGATTCATCAAAGAGTATATCGGCATCAGGGGGAAATTCTTCATCACCGGCACGGTATATGAGCACCATTTCAAGGGCTCCAAGAAGGTGCAGGGCCGCGCCGAAGTCGCCTGTTCCAATGTCACGCCATGAAAACCGTTCCATTCTCCGCCGGAGTTCCTGCACATCATTGCCGATGCGCTTCACCAGGGGAACAACGGTCCTTCCGCGGAACGGTCCCATGTAGAAACTGCCACCGGGGAGTTCCCGGTACGAAATAAGCTTCCCTGAAGTTTTTAGAAAAAAATCACATACAAGATATCGAAGCACCAGTATCTGCACCCGTACGTCCGCAGGGACGGCCGATTCCTGCAGGAAAAGCTCCAGGGTGCCTGTATCCAGGGCGACAGCTTCCCCGAAGGCGGTGAATACAAGCATGTTCCCCTGTTCCTCGTAATCGATACCGAGGACGCTGCAGCGGGTACGGATATCCGCTCCCTGTAATTCATCCCGAACAGCCCGAAGCGCCGTGTCATACCCTTTTTCGCGCGCCGTTATATCGTCCATAAAAGAACCGTTTGTTATTTATTTTCCATTCTTTTTTTCCATCCGTTTCATCACCGAGGGGAAACGGCTGAAATCGGTATGGGGGATAAAAAGCGCCGCAGTGTAGCGGTCCATGTACTCTGGTTCATCGCTGAGGTTGATATAGGTCATACTGTCCGCAAGCTTCTGCTGCCGTTCCCAGTGCTCCCTTGAAAGGAGGGACATTGTTGACCCTTCCAGTGAGGCATTGCCGATATATACAAATTTCTCAAGGGGGAGATCGGGAAGGAGGCCGATAGCAATAGCATTATTCAGATTGAGATACTGGCCGAATCCCCCGGCGACATATACAGCGCCGAGATCGGGAAAATCCATACCTGCGTGTCCCAGAAGAAGCTGCGACGCAGAGTAGATTGCCGCTTTTGCCCGCATCACGTTGTCAATATCTGTTTCCGTGATAAAAAGCGATGAGCCGAATGCGCTCAGGTCCGGTCCCGCCAGTTCATAGAGTCCCCGGCGCCCTTCCCTGCTTATGGCCGGAGAGCCTTTATCGTCCCGAAACTTTCCTGAAGGGTCAAGGAAGCCTTTCAGGAACAGTTCCGCCATGAGGTCTATGACCCCCGAACCGCAGATCCCCTCCGGCTTCACGCCCTCAATCACCGTTACCGAAGGGGCACCTGTTACCGGATCAACACTCACTCCGTTCACCGCACCACGTGTCGCCCGCATGCCGCAGCCGATGCCGCCACCCTCGAAAGCAGGCCCCGCGGAACAGGCACAGGTGAGAAGGAAATCGCTGTTCCCGATAACCAGCTCCCCGTTGGTGCCGATATCGATGAACATGTTCACCCCGCCGCTGCGGTCAATTCCCGCGGCTAACACTCCCGCAGTAATGTCGCCGCCGACATAGCTTCCCACGGCCGGAGAAAAGTATACCATTCCTCCGGGATTCATTACAATACCGGCGTCCTGTGCCCTCATCGGTGGAATTTTCATTACGGCAGGGGTGTACGGCGCAAGGCGGAGATATTCCGCTTTTATTCCAAGAAAGAGATGCACCATGACAGTATTTCCCGACACCACGGCGCTGTATATGTCGTCCGGACTGATACCACATGACGCGATGATCTCCCCGGTAAGGCGCCGTATCGTTTCCACGGCCCGTGACCTGAGATCATCAAGGCGTTCCCGGTTTTTGCCATATTGGATTCTGCTGATCACATCAAGGCCGCATGCCACCTGGGTATTATACCCGCTCATGGTACTGAGTACCGTTCCCGTATTGAGATCAACGCAACGCACCGATACGGAGGTTGTACCAAGGTCAATCGCGAGGCCGTACTGCGCCGCCTTTTTGCCGGGAATCACCTCCGCGACGTAAAGACGTCTTTCCCCGCAACAGTACGCTGCTGTTATGTTCATATTATCTTCCCGAATGACATCGGGAAGCTTCCGCATGGTGTCAGGCATCACATCCGCATCGCCGGGACATTCCGGGATGTTCTTTTTCAATTCACGAAGAACCCGTTCGAGATCGTCAATTCCGTCATCCATTCCCGGTTCCGGCAGCGTGAGTGATATAGTTTCAGAAAGAGGTTTTCGTGAAGGTGATTGGAGAACTGCAGTGAGGACAGAAGAAATCTCCTGTTCCTCAGGGCGGTCATCGGCGGCAAGGCGGTGCTCCGGAACCTCTACAATGGTATCGTCAGTTCCCACAGATGTACGGCATGCAAGGAATTCACCTTCCCGGAGGCCGGCAGTTTTGGCCCCCTCCTGACGCACAACGGGGGTGCCGCTGATGATACGAACCGCACATTTCCCGCAGGTCCCCTTTCCTCCGCAGGGAGCATTGATACTGACACCGGCGGCAGCAGCGGCATCCAGGAGCCCGGTGCCTTCCGGAACATCAACCTTTATTCCCGCAGGATAGAATTCAACTACGGGCATTTCATTATCCCGCGAGCCTCGTTTTGATAAATCCCTCCAGGTCCGATGCTTCCTGCGGCCCCACAAGGATGTTCCAGCCAGGAAGGTTGTCTTCCAGCTCGCCGCTTATCTGCGACACGTACCCCGGAATTACAAGTGTCCGTGACGCAATGCGGGACTCCAGTCCGTCCTGTTTGATAAACTTCGCGACGGAATCCGCACTGAATTTCCCCGCCGCCCATGCCGTGAGGACGCTCATTCCCTCGCACTCAGGGACCGCAAGCCAGGCGCTTTTTCCGCTGTTTTCAATC
>ENA-UPTA01005134-UPTA01005134.1-activated-sludge-metagenome-genome-assembly--contig:-NODE-5134-length-12172-cov-6.335892_pt1 | contig 12172 bp, 11 predicted proteins | sample MGYA00238184_ERZ773361 | MGnify/ENA primary metagenome ERZ773361 (study PRJEB29100, sample SAMN05720205) | activated sludge metagenome | isolation source: anaerobic digester from wastewater...
TTGAATTTTTAGTAAAAAAGGAGGCTGTATGAATCGCGTAATAAAAAAAGTGTGGGCCCTGGAGATTCTTGATTCCCGTGGTAATCCTACGGTGAGGGTTTTTATGGCCCTTGAAAACGGGGTTACTGTTTCTTCGTCGGTGCCGTCAGGCGCGTCAACAGGAGTAAATGAAGCGGTTGAGCTCCGTGACGGTGATAAAAAAAGATATGACGGGAAGGGCGTTCGGAAAGCGGTTGAAAATGTTAATGAAATAATTGCCCCTAAAGTAATTGGAATGGACCCCATGCGGCAGGGTGAAATTGACCAGCTGCTTATTAATGCTGACGGTACCACGAATAAAGGTAAGCTTGGCGCAAATGCAATCCTCGGAGTTTCAATGGCAGCCGCGAAGGCAGCTGCGGCATCCGCGGGTGTCCCCCTGTATGCATACCTTGGAGGGGCCGGAGCGAACCGCATTCCGGTACCGATGATGAATATCCTCAATGGCGGGAAACACGCTGAAAACAGCATCGATTTTCAGGAATTCATGGTAATGCCTGTTGGCGCTCCGACTTTTGCGGAGGCCCTCCGTTTTGGCGCTGAAACGTTTCATGCGTTGAAAAAGATTCTCGGGAAAAAGGGTTACGCTACGGGGGTGGGCGATGAAGGGGGATTCGCGCCAAACCTGAAAAGCAATGAAGAGGCATGTGAAGTCATCATTGATGCAATTCGGGCTGCAGGATATAAACCGGGCAGCGATATAGCCCTTGCTCTTGATCCCGCAGCCAGCTCCTTTTTTGAAAACAACAACTATGTTCTTTCAAAGTCAAACCAGGGGAAAAAGACAAGCGCAGAAATGACGGCCCTTTATAAAAAATGGGTGGAAGCATATCCTATTGTTTCTATTGAAGATGGATTGGACGAGAATGACTGGTCCGGTTTCAGGGAGCATACGGAAATACTCGGAGATACAATACAGATTGTGGGTGATGATTTATTTGTCACGAATGCAAAGTTTATCGAACGCGGCATACAGGAAAAGTCATGCAATGCGGTGCTGATAAAACTGAACCAGATCGGCACAATTACTGAAACCATTGAGGCCATCAATCTCTGCCGAAAAGCCGGCTGGGGATACGTAATTTCTCACCGTTCCGGAGAGACGGAGGACAGTTTTATGGCTGACTTTGCCGTGGCCATGGGAGGCGGTCAGATAAAAACAGGTTCAGCGTCCCGAAGTGAGCGTATTGCAAAATATAACCGTTTGCTGGAAATTGAATACGAGCTGGGAAAGACCGCCCTGTTTAGTAATCCTTTGTCAAAAAAGGCATAAGGGGTGGAACACTCTACACTATGATAACAACATTAAACCGGGATATTATTTCAGTACTCAGTGTTGTGGGTGTTGTATTCGGACTAATTGGGGGGGTTGCGGCGTTTCTCAACGCGTATAGTGGGTACAGTCACTTTCCCGGTATTACAAAAAGAAAGCGAATAATAATGTCAATTGAGTTCGGAGTTCTGGGATTTTCAATTGCTATCCTGGCTGTTGTTGTAGTATTCTTTTTTATTGGTAAAATTTCACTGTAGTATCTCTTATCAGCAGGGTCTGCAGGGATGAAGTGTACAATACAACTGAATTATTTTTCAAAGAAACATCCCGTGAACATAAATACACTGCTCACGGGATGTTTCTTTCTTTACATAAACAATATTACAGGATAATACTGTCAGATATCGATGATCGTCAATTCCAGTGGCGTTTTACAGAGCATCTCTCCTCCGTTAGGGGTGACGAGGACCGGACACTCGAGCCGCATGCCCCATACACCGGGGACACTCATCGCAAGGAATGCCACTTCAACCACGTTTTCTTCAAGCACAACATCGCGGTACTCATCATTATTGACAATCGGCGGATACCACTCATGTCCCATCATGCCGAGGCCGTGCCCGAATGAGGGAATGACGGTGCCCGGAAACTGGAGTGCCTGGACTTTTTCCATCACAGCAGTGTGGACCTGCCCCACAGTGTTTCCGGACTTGAAATTATCTACTATCGTCTGAGCGACCTGTACATACATGTCAGAATATTTCATTTGTTCCTGCGTCGGTTCTCCCAGAATGAAATTATGGGCCAGGTCCGAATAGTACAGGCGGTACATGGGATGAAGATCAACGATGATGTTCTCACCGCGTTGGACAAGTTTTTCCGTGGGCTGCGTGGTGGCGTTAAAGCTGTACGAGGCGCGATAGCCTGATGCCACTTCTGATGAACCGGTGACCGCCCAGTGATATTCGCTTCCAAGGCGGCGCAGCTCCATCTCGCCAATGCCGGCAATCTCGGTTTCGCTCATCCCCACTTCGAGGACTTCCTTCACCCGTTCAATACCCGCATCAGCGATTGCGGCAGCCTGCCGGAGGAGCTTAATTTCTCCCGGTTCTTTGATGTAGGAGGCCTGGTCCACCAGGTTCAGAGCGGTGACAAATTTTGCTCCATTCAGCCGTTCCTTCAGGATATCATATTCCGTTGCGAAGAGATATCCGGTATTGCCCCGCGGGGAGTGGCCCAGTTCCACGCCGATGGTTCCTTTCGCGAAGCCCAGTTCCTGTATCTTGTTCACCACAATGTCCCAGAGGTCCATGCCGGGCAGCGGCGCGTAGGGCATAATGTTGTCAAGCCATGATTCGTTCTTCAGGCGTTCAGCATCGATCAGCATGGTAATCATTCCGGCATATCCGTCTTTTGTTACCAGAACGGCGCTTCTCCACGGAACAAATGCTCCGGAAACATACGAGACACTTACTGTCCGTGTACCAATGAAGGCATCAATCTTTTGTGCTTCCATCAGCTCCATTATTTTTTTTATACGGTTACTGTAGTTAAGCGCGATGTTCATTGTACGTCCTCCCCTGTGTTTTTTATCCGGTTATTGTTTCAATATGACCAGATAAACAGTTTTTAAATTATACAAAGTATTTTTGAATTCAAATAACAAGTGCGACCCTTTCTTGTTAAAGAAGGATTGATTGCCAACAGGTTTTTCTTCTTTTGAAAATCACCACAACAATCGAGAGAAGAAAAAAATACCCTGTCAGCAGTTAATACAGGAAGAAAGAACAATGATCTACGAATTTTGTAAAGTAGAATATTATATATCGCAAATAGCATCAGAACAAGGAAGGCAGTAATCCACTATTTTCAGAAAAATAAAAAAGAAATACCGGGAAACGCGGGTATAGACTCAAACAGGTTCATGAGAAAACCAGAGAACGAAAGCAAACGGCATATAATGTTACAAATGGAATTTCGATATTGAGGAAGAAGTTACAAGGATACTAAAGGGGAAATGGAGTCCTGACAAATATCAGAAAGCCTTACTGGGAAAATGACAGGAAAGCAATGATAAAACTCGTTAGTATGATAACTTTTCTTGCAATAAATATAATTTCTTCAGAGTGTGTACATTGGTAGCTATAATTTGGTATGGCTATGCATAATACTATGTTTGTAAATGGGGTACAGGGTGAATGCATCCGTCATTTTTGATATGATTTTTATGGTGGTGGGGGGCCTCGCAATTTTTCTTCTCGGCATGAACAATATGTCCAGCGGGATGCAGGCGATTGCAGGGGACAGGCTCAGACAGCTTATCAGCGCCGTCACCAACAACAGATTTATGGCAATTGCTGTCGGCTTTCTGGTGACCGGCATTATTCAGTCAAGCTCTATTACCAGCGTCATGGTAGTAGGCTTCGTAAATGTGGGCGTGATGACCCTGACTCAGGCAATTGGGGTAATTCTCGGGGCTGATATTGGAACAACTGTGACGGGGTGGATACTGGCGCTGGATATCGGAAAATACGGCCTCCCCCTCCTGGGCGTTGCGGGCCTCACTTTCCTTTTTGCGAAGAAGGAAGGGCTCCGCTATACTGCGCTCATGATAATGGGGATAGGAATGATATTTTTCGGACTTGAGCTCATGAAGAACGGGTTCAAGCCGATACGTGAAATACCTGAATTTCTGGCCCTCTTTGCCCGTTTTACACCGGGGACCTTCGGCGGCCTTATGCTGTGCCTTTTGACTGGAGCATTCGTCACTGCGGTAGTGCAATCCTCCTCTGCCTCGGTGGGAATAGTCATGGGAATGGCGGCAACAGGTGTCCTGAAATTTGATACCTCTGTTGCACTGGTCCTCGGGATGAATATCGGTACTACGGTAACCGCACTCCTGGCATCAATCGGGACCACCACAAATGCAAAGCGAACCGCATACGGACACACCATCACTAAAATTATCGGGGTGTTATGGGTGCTGCCCTTTTTCCCGTTGTTCCTGAGCATCGTTGTGTATTTAACAGGAAACGATCCCGGCACCATCCGGATTGAAAACGGCGCGGAATCGTATCCTTACATCGTCCACAGCATCGCGATTGCCCATACAATTTTTAATATAGCCAATGTAGTTCTCTTCACTCCCTTTATCCACCCGTTTACAAGGCTTCTGGAAAAGATTGCGCCGGAGAAACCATTTCAGGAACAGCCGCGCCTTACCCGATATGACATTCGGATGCTCGATACCCCTTCCCTGATTATTGAACAATCGCGCCGCGAGATACTTCACATGGGGGAACGGATAATTCTCATGTTTGACCACTTGCAGAAGATTCTCCACGATGAAAACCATGACAAAGACGCTGCGAAAATGATTTTCCAGTATGAAGAGGAACTGGACACCATGCAGAAGGAGATATCAATCTTCCTTATTGATACAATTCCTTCTGACATAACACATGAACAGGTTCGGGAAGCACAGTCGCAGCTTCGTATCGCCGATGAATACGAATCGATCAGCGACCATATCACCACAATTCTCAAGCTGCATTTAAAACTTGACATGGCAAAGATACATCTAACGTCTGAAAAACATGATGACATGCTGAAGCTTCATGAGCGTGTGGTAAAATATTTCTTTTTGGTCCACCAATCAATTGAGAAACGCCACCCTGAAGAACTCACGAAGATATACGCGGAAGGCAATACAATCACACACCATTTCCGCGAACTCAGAAGTGACCACCTGGAACGGCTTTCAAGGAAAAAGCTGGACCCTCTCATGAGCGTATGTTATATGAACATGCTCAACGCATACCGTACTATCAAGGATCAGGTACAAAATGTGGCAGAGGTTCTTGCCGGGGAAAAACAGAGATAATATTTATGAAGGGAACACACAACGGGACCATCATACAATGGCGTCAAAAAACGATCCCGGCTCGGGGATGGGACTGCGGGTCTGCACGCGTCCGCTGCTGTTATACTCAGGTTCGCCTGAATTATTCGCAAGTCCCAGCAGCCGGTGATGGTCTTCGGGGAGAGGCTTGGCATAGGTGATATTAGAAGACGTCCTTCTGGTAACACCATGAATTTTCTCTACCCGGCCTTCACCGTAAACCGGCCATACATAGAACCTTTCGGAATTACCCTTCTGGTTCTCGACTTTATTGAAATTTATTACCGATAAGCCGCTTGATATCCTCATAGAAACAATATCGGTAATCCCTGGTTCAATCTTTAATCTATTATTTCTTGACCTGTATACTACATGCGGTAGCATTAATGTATTAAAAAATAAACGAGAACCCGATGAAAGAAAAAACATCCCCCACGATGACAGCGAAGCGTTCAAAAACAATATTGGGAAAGCTTCTCAATTACTATGGTGAACCTGTTGCTGACCTTCAATTTCAAAACCTGTACCAGCTCTGTGTTGCAGTTGTGCTTTCAGCTCAGACAACAGACAAACAGGTCAATGCCGTTACCCCGCACCTTTTCTCAAAATATCCCGACTTCCCAAGCCTTGCTCGTGCAAACATCTCAGATGTGGAGGAAATAATCAAAAGTACAGGCTTCTACCATAACAAGGCGCGGAATATTGTCCTTCTCGCGGAAACGATTGTGGAGAAATTCAACAGAAAAGTTCCCGCCACCCGGGAAGAGCTCACCTCTCTACCCGGGGTGGGAAGAAAAACAGCAAATGTTATTCTCTCCGTGGGATTCGATATTCCGGCGTTTGCCGTCGATACCCATGTTCTCCGCATCGCCAACCGGATAGGGTACATTGCTTCAGAAAATCCCCTTGAAGTGGAAAAAGCTATCACTACAACCCTTGATGAAAGTGAATGGAAGAGAGCACACCTGCTGCTCATCCGTCACGGCAGGGTACTCTGTACTGCACGTTCACCCCGCTGCAGCGAATGCCCCGTCAACTCCCTCTGCGGTTTCGCAGATAAAACTGCTTGAATTTACTGATCACTTCGGGGTCGTTTTTACTCGTATTTAACACTTGTGCGGGATCAGAGCCGGTAATTGTCCGGAGAGACTCGTAGGATGCGTCAACAAGACCTGAATCGATATCTGTCAGATACTCCATCAGAAATGGAATCGCACCGGGTTCCTTGGTCATGCCGAGGACCGCGATGCCCCAGAGCTTGAAATTTCTGTTTGCACCCGGTATTTTTTCCTGCAGATAGTCCCGTTTTCCCGCGGCGTGACGGGCGGCAAGGGCGATAATATTTGAAGCGCGTTCAATTTTTTCTTCAGGGACAAGTGAACTTTCATACGCGTAGTTTACTATCTTTTCGAAGGATATTTCAAGTTCACGGTCCTCTATCTGTCCGGCAACAGTATCAGCCAGCTCCACATCTCCCGAAAGGAAAAGCTCCTCCCACTCCCTGTCGCTGTAGTTCAGGCGGTAACGGTCAGCAGCGGCATGATCCAGCAGTTCGCTGAAGAGCACCATGTCTCCGGTCCGTGTCACAATTGTCTTCAGGTCATTATAGGGAAACTCAAAGCCAAAGCGCAGCAGAACAAGTCCGCTTTCCTTTTTCTGAAATGATGCAATACCGGAATAGCGGAAAACCAGGTAGTTGGCGCTTATTGCGGTTATGACAAGGGTGATACTGAGAACGGTTGCCATCAGAACAAGGAACAACCTGCTGCGCTGTATCATGAATTCAAAAAACAGGAGGGATATTAAAAGGACAAGCTTCAGTACTTTTACTACACCTATTCCCGGTGAGCTAAAAAATATTGTATAAAGAATTTTATCGACAAAATAATACGCCACCGATACCCCGATAAAAATTGCGATTTTAACACCGGGACCTTTTTTCAGTTTTAAGATAAGGAAAAGCAGCAATGAATAGATAACAAGGTTGGAATAGCGTCCGTTTAAAAGGCTCAGAAAGGGGTTCCACGGCCAGTGAGGAAGACGAAGATAATCAATAAATGTAAAAACCCCGGTCACTCCGTAAATGATGAGGAAGGGGACTATGCCCATTTCAAAAAAAATAACAAAATCACTGATATCCCCGAAACGCCGGGAATACAGCACGCGAAGGCGCTCAGTTTCAAAAGCCGCATAATTATAGATAAGATAAAAGCAGAATACAAAGAGATACACCCGCACGATCAGAGATATCCCGTACCATTGAAACATCAGGTTAAACAGGACATTAAATCCAAGGAGAAATATCAGAACATAAATAAACGCAGAAATTCTTTTGATCTGAATCGTCAGTACAGACATGGTAGTAGTTCCCCGGTACAGTCAGTATGCACTTCCGGTGAGGCGCCGCATGTTATCTTCTTTTCAGCACCGCCACTCTTGCGAAACCTGCGTAATCGGATGCGATGGAAATATCATAACCCCGCCGGGGTCCGTATTCCATAATGAAATCCTTCATTTCCGCTCCAATTTCAATTAATACTACTCCGCCAGGATACAGGAAAGGATGTGATTGATCAATAATTTTTACAATTATCTCTCTTCCGCAATCTCCCGCAAACAGCGCGGATTGCGGTTCGTACGACAGTTCGTCCTGAAGTGAATTCTTCAGGGCAGGATCGACATAGGGAGGATTTGACACGATGACATGAAACTGCTCACCGTGAAACGGATCGAAACAATCCCCCCTGAAGAAGCGTACACCATTATCGTCCAGAAGCGTATGTGAATTAACCTGCGCAACCTTCAGGGCCTTTTCTGAAATATCCGAGGCGTAGACCTCCAGATCGCGCCGGGTGTGTTTTACCGCAATGGCGATTGCTCCGGAACCGGTCCCGATATCCAGCACCCTGCCGCCCTGTGGTGCATAGTAGATCGCGTAATCAACAAGGAACTCCGTTTCCGGACGCGGTATCAGGACGTCAGGGGTAACAGAAAACTCAAGTGAGTAAAATTCTTTTTTCCCTGTCAGATACGCGACTGGCACCCTTCCGGCCCTTCGCGTTCCCAGATCGTTCAGCTCGTGCAGTTCCTCATCGTTCAGGACCCTGTTATGCTGCATGATAATACCAGCCCGATCAAGACCAAGGACATGACACACAAGAACTTCCGCGTCAAGACGCGCTGTTGCAATTCCTGCCGAAGCGAATTGCGACTGGAGGGATGTCAGAAACTCAGAAAGTATCATAATATCAGTGCGGAAACCTCATCGATAAACCGGAACGGGGAGGCCGGTTATTTTTTCGCTTTCAGGAGCTGTTCAATCTCAAACTTCTTCATCGGTTCAATGACCGTATCAAGTTCACCGTTCAGGAACGCATCAAGGTTGTAGAGTGTTAAATTTATTCTGTGGTCAGTGACCCGGGACTGAGGAAAATTATATGTCCGTATGCGTTCACTCCTGTCACCGCTCCCCACCTGGGCACGCCGCATCTGGGATTCCTTCTCCTGGTCCTCGCGCTCCTTGATTTCAAGGAGCCGTGCTCGGAGCACCCGCATTGCTTTCACTTTATTCTTCAGCTGGGATTTTTCATCCTGACAGGTAACCACCATACCAGTGGGGATGTGCGTGATACGCACGGCTGAATCAGTGGTATTGACGGACTGCCCCCCATGGCCCGAAGAACGGTATACATCAATTCTCAGCTCATCGGGATTGATCACAATTTCGCTTTCCTCGGCTTCCGGCAGCACCGCAACAGTTACCGCTGAGGTATGTATCCTTCCGCCGGATTCCGTTGTCGGTATCCGCTGGACCCGATGAACACCCGACTCGTACTTCAGATTATCATAGGCCCCGTCACCGCTGATGGAAAAACTGATTTCCTTGAACCCTCCGATTTCAGTCTGGTTCACCTCCATCAGCTCAAGCTTCCAGCGCTTGTCATCAGTATAACGGTTGTACATCCTGAAAAGGTCTGCGGCAAACAGCGCCGCCTCATCACCGCCGGTGCCGGCCCTTATTTCCATAATAACATCCTTTCCGGAATTAGGGTCTTTGGGCAGAAGGAGAACCTTTATTTCCTCGTTCAGTTTTCCCAGGCGTTCTTCAAGCTGCTCAATCTCAGCTTTCAGAAGTGCGCTCATTTCAGGGTCCCGTTCAACACCTAAAAGGTCTCTGCTCTCCAGAAGCTCTTTCTCAGCCTTGATCTTTTCTTCAATTTTATGGACAAGTGGCGATATTGAAGCATGCTCCCGCGTAAGCGCCTTGAAGGCGTTCTGATTTGATATCACGTCCGGTTCACTGAGCTGCCGCTCCAGCTCCTGGTACCGTTCAGCTATTTCCTTAAGTCTGTTATCCATTTCTCATACCCGTAACAGGAATGCATATAATATACTTCATTTGTTTCTTCCCATCGTTTTCAACGCAAAAAAAAGAGCGGAAAATCCGCTTTTTTTATTGTATGCTCCCGGGAGGACTCGAACCTCCGGCACATAGTTTAGGAAACTACTGCTCTATCCACCTGAGCTACGGGAGCGATCTGGCGTTACTGAAAACTGCTCTTCCTTCGGGAATTCACCACTCGCATAAAGTCCCTGATGTTCTTCACATGAATTTTATCGTTAAAGAGCTCTATCTTCCCCAACTGGTTGAAATGTGTCAATATTTTTTGCACTTCATTGATCTGCATTCCGGCCCAGTTCGCGACCTCCTGGATCGTCACATGGAGAATAACCGGTCCGCCGAGGTCAAGGTGCGGATCTTCTTCCGAAAGCATGTTAAGGACATCCATGACCTTCAGCTGCGGTTCCTCAAGGAGCAGTATCATAAGCCGACGCTTTGCATCGTAAATTCTCTTGGAAAAAATTACAAGCAGCCGGTAGGCAATCTGAGGATTCCCCTGAAGCAGCGCATCAAAATTGTCACGGTGAAACTTCAGGAGCCTCGATTTCTCCATCGCAATAGCGGAGGCAGAGCGCGGTTCCTCCTCCAGCACGGCCATTTCGCCGAAAATATCACCGGGCTTCAGCACGTCAAGAGTCTTTTCGTTATTGTTGATGATCTTTACTATTTTTATCCGTCCTGTCTGGATAACATAAAACTCATTGCCCGGCTCAAACTCGCAGAATATCAGCTCATTCGGCTCGAATTCAACAGTAAACTTATCGAAAATGGGATTGTCGAGCTGTATCACTATCTTCTCCCCTGATTTTTCTGAAGTCTGGCAAGACGGTTAACCGCTTCCTTGTTGATCTGGTCTTTCGGTTCCATTTCGGATGCTTTTTTATAGTATCCTGCGGCTTTATCAGCATTTCCATTTTCCTCAAATACAATACCAATATAAAGCATCGTATTCTTCGCATGGTCCGAGGTAGGAAACTTTTTTAACAGCGCAGAAAATGAATTAAGTGCCTCACGGTAATTCTTCATTTTATAATAACAGCGCCCCACCTCAAAGTGGGCTTTTTCAAAGGTCTTCCGCTCGCCCTCGTTTTTAAGTGATTTAAAATTGAGAACTTTTTCGTACAGGTCCTTTGCTTCGCTGAAACTTTCCTCGGAAAACAGCCTCATTGCCTCATAAAAGAGTTCATTGATATCATCCTGCTTTTGTTTAACACCTGTATCGGGCTCGTCAAAGCTGAAATCTGAAAGATCATCAGACGATTCCCCGGAATCTTCATCCATGAGGAATTCATCCATTTCACTCGACAATGGCGAGCGTTCCGGCCTGCTGCCGCTGTCATCAGCAAAATCATCGAAGCTGCTTCCCCCGGCTTCATCATCAAGACTGAAATCTGTCATATCACCGGCGCTCTCTTCATACGATGAAGTTGAGTATTCATCTTCGTCACCGGACATAAGATCGTCATCCCCGCTATGCCCCGACTGGAGAGCGCTTATTCTCTGTTTGGCAACACCGGAATGCTTATTCCCGGGATAAAATTCAATATACTTTTTGTATGCATGCAGCGCCTGTTTGTGTCTACCGGCTTTATAATAATATTCCCCTATTTTAAACAGTTCGACTTCAGGATTAACAGCATCAGTTTCACCAAGCACCTCCCGCACCGTTTTCCCGATCCTGCGGAGCTGGTTGCTGAAAACACGGAGCATCTTTTTCACGACATTCAGGTTTTTTAAAATCAGCCGTTCAAATTCGGCAAGACTCAACACCAGAACCACGGTATCTCCGAAAGTCTGGGCGGTTTCATCGCGGGGATACCGTCCCAGAGCAGACTTCACGCCGAAAAACTCTCCCGGCTTAACATTCTCTTTCACTTCAACCCATATCCGGTCTTCCACTTTCTTTGTGGTGAGAATAACCCTGCCTGACTTCATTATATAGATGTTATCGCTTTTATCGCCCTCCATATATACGATGGAGCCGCTCTTGTAAGCCCGTGGTATTATTCCACCCTGGCTTCCCTGTGTACCATTCGACATTGCTTATTCCTCAGATATTAAACTTCAAATTCCACAGGCATAAATGGAAATTCTTTCTTAAAACCTACTGCTCTGCTGATCCGCTTCAACACTCCCAGAAGATCTCCAATAATTATCTTTTCCACGCCATCCATTACAATTTCCTGATATCCTACTCCGAGAGAGTCAAATAGCGCCCGATACTCAATATCCCCATACACAGGCTTCCCTTTAATCACTACCAGTTTGACATCTGTTAAGTCTGCATCCACTATTGATGTATAGGGATCATCATCTTTATTGGCAAATACAACAAGATCCGCATAATATCCGCTTTTAATTTTCCCGTTCTTTTTGAGCCTGAATGCCTTCGCGGGGTTGGATGTTACCATCATGACGATCTGTTTGTCGGGAAGCTCTTTCTTGTAAAACTCCCTGAAATATTCACGGTCAAATTTCATTTCATACAGGAGGTGCTCTCCTCCGGACATGGGAGAATCCGTACCGATACAGACATTGATACCCGCGTTAAGCCATT
>ENA-UPTA01005136-UPTA01005136.1-activated-sludge-metagenome-genome-assembly--contig:-NODE-5136-length-12167-cov-6.151090_pt1 | contig 12167 bp, 13 predicted proteins | sample MGYA00238184_ERZ773361 | MGnify/ENA primary metagenome ERZ773361 (study PRJEB29100, sample SAMN05720205) | activated sludge metagenome | isolation source: anaerobic digester from wastewater...
CCATCCCGATGAAAAGGGAACTGAAAGTTCTTTTGTACCCTCCTCGTTTATTCGAGCTTTCTTGGATCGCAAGGCCCATCCCGATGAAAAGGGAACTGAAAGATTCTCACGACCCCAGCCCCGAGGCCCCAGGTCACGTTATATCGCAAGGCCCATCCCGATGAAAAGGGAACTGAAAGCCAGATCTGCACCAGGTTCACGAAGGTGGGCCAGACCAATCGCAAGGCCCATCCCGATGAAAAGGGAACTGAAAGGCGAATCGGAAGAGTTATTAGATCTTGCTACGTTTTTTGATCGCAAGGCCCATCCCGATGAAAAGGGAACTGAAAGGCAAGACGCCATTGGCGTCAGCCTCGAAGTCTCCGATAATCGCAAGGCCCATCCCGATGAAAAGGGAACTGAAAGCTATGTTTTTTGACTTTAACTTGCGGGTAGCGTGAGAATCGCAAGGCCCATCCCGATGAAAAGGGAACTGAAAGATTTTGTGGCAGAAGATAATGTGGGCGGTGCAGAAGCAATCGCAAGGCCCATCCCGATGAAAAGGGAACTGAAAGGTGCATATCGGCTATCTCAGAAGCGAAGGCAAACGAGCATCGCAAGGCCCATCCCGATGAAAAGGGAACTGAAAGTCCTGAAGTTCATCGGTAGAAGTAAGGTATGCCGGTCATCGCAAGGCCCATCCCGATGAAAAGGGAACTGAAAGCCCTGACGGCAGCAGGGATAACGACCTGTCCGGCCCTAATCGCAAGGCCCATCCCGATGAAAAGGGAACTGAAAGGAGGAATGCGTTGCCATGCCGGATGAGGTCTTTCGCCAGGATCGCAAGGCCCATCCCGATGAAAAGGGAACTGAAAGGGAGATCTGGGAGGCCGAGTGGCGCGGCCAGATTATAATCGCAAGGCCCATCCCGATGAAAAGGGAACTGAAAGATCATGCGAACACTGCGGAGCGCCAGCCAAGGGCGGCGGATCGCAAGGCCCATCCCGATGAAAAGGGAACTGAAAGTGTCTCGGCTTGATGACAAGATCAATGGTGCTATAGATCGCAAGGCCCATCCCGATGAAAAGGGAACTGAAAGTCAAAGAAGATATCCACCACATAGGCCATTTGGATTGATCGCAAGGCCCATCCCGATGAAAAGGGAACTGAAAGTTAATTTGGTGGCTGATCGCAATATTCCTTATTTCGCCATCGCAAGGCCCATCCCGATGAAAAGGGAACTGAAAGACCATATCCGTTCAGACGAGGCAAGTAAATCTCTTAGATCGCAAGGCCCATCCCGATGAAAAGGGAACTGAAAGCTACCCAAAAGATGTTCGGTATGTAGTAAGAGTTGATGAATCGCAAGGCCCATCCCGATGAAAAGGGAACTGAAAGAGTCTATATCAGATGCTGGATGGTCTGAGTTCATCCGATCGCAAGGCCCATCCCGATGAAAAGGGAACTGAAAGTACTGATAAGCTGCGGCAAGGCATGTGAGAGGTTAGCTATCGCAAGGCCCATCCCGATGAAAAGGGAACTGAAAGGAGGTTGCCACCTGCGGATGAGTTTGGCCGTTTGCCCCATCGCAAGGCCCATCCCGATGAAAAGGGAACTGAAAGACAATGCATCTCCCTCCGCAATATTTTACTACTCTTGGGAAGCACTCATCATCTATGGGCGATCTCAACCTTTCCCAATTCGAGGCCAGGATAAAGTTTGAATCCGATGCCGATCTATCCCATTGGTCTGGGAACACCCTGAGAAGCGGCTTTGGAGCCCAACTCAAGGCGTTGGTTTGCGCCACAGGAGGAGGAAGGACAGATTCCGGCAGATCCGCCCAGGCTACAGAGGGTTGTATCAGCTGCCCACTCCGCACTGCTTGCGTTTATGACTATTTCTTCAACAGCAGCCCTGCGCCGGGGGCCACAGTGCTGCGAAAGCAAAGCGACATTCCCAGGCCCTTTGCATTCGATCCTCCTGCTCCCGGCAGTCACAGCGCCGGATCGGAGGCAGCCTTTAACTTCACCTTGATTGGAAGGGGCGTTGAATATCTGCCCTACTTCCTGCTGGCCCTGCGCAATTTAGGGGAGAGCGGTATGAGCCGCGGTTACCGTCTGGGCTACGGGAGGTTCTCTCTGCAGTCGGTGGACAGCATTGGCTACGGGGTGAGAAATAACATCTTCTCTGGAGACACCGTCTACAATCGGGCAGTGGCTATCAGTTTTCAGGAGATGCAACAGGCCAGCGCAGAGCACCGGGGCGACCTTTTGCTGCGCTTTCTCACCCCCGCCCAGATCAAGGAGGATGACAGGTTCACGGCGACCCCAACATTCCGGGGCCTGATGTCAAGGCTGCTCTTCCGGGCCAACGCCCTGGCGGAGTTCTTCGGGTCGGGGATGCTCTTTGAACAGGAGAGGTCGCTGGCGCTGCTGGGAGAGTGCCGGGAGGTGGCCACAGTCGCCGCAAGCACAAGGGAGGTCCGAGCCCACAGGTACTTTCACAAGCAGAAGATCAAGAAGCAACAGCTTCCGCCCTTCTTCGTTGGGGAGATCAAATACCACGGGGACTTCTCCAGAGATGTGATGGCTCTGCTGGAGCTGGGCAGGCTCATTCATGTGGGAAAGATGGCGACCTTTGGAAACGGGCTGTACGAGATAGAGGTTTGAGGGATTGATTAGCGGCCTGTATGTGCTCTTCAGCGGCCTCTTCCGGGGTCACTCCCTGGCTGATTGTGTCTGCCTCCGGAAATTCGACAACAAATGTGTCATCCTCTTTGCGGATAACAGCCGTGAGCGTGGGCATGCGGTATAATGCAACCGGTTTGAGCCTAAAATGCTGCAATCAAAAAAGAGATACATGCGCGGGTGGGCACTAAGCAGGCTCATAGTTGGGTAGATAGGAACTTCTTTCGCATTTATACGGATTTACATAGGCGGTGTAGGAAGTTGAACTCTTCTCCATTTTGTAAGGTATGTAAGTTAGCATAAATATCCTATGCTTACCTCTTTCAATCTTTTTATCGGAGAATGTATTAATACGGTCAAATAGATCTTTTGAACTTAATTCGCCGATATCGTCCAGTGGTTGAACAACTTCATAGCCGCGAATGTTTCCTTTTTTATCACTTGCTTTTACAGTAAAACCAAGTGGTAATTCAGAAACCATTCTATTCTTAATATATTGGAAGAAGCTACCCCTTTTTCCAAAATAATTTATATGAACAGCTATCTCCTTGAGTTTTTCTTTAATCAATTGTGGACAATTTTCTAGCGAGAAAGCTACCTCAAGCGTGCCCTGCAAAAAGCAGAATTCTCTATATGCGATTGTGGATTGATATGGGTCAGAGTTTTCATCTCTGCTTTCATCAAGGATTTTTATAAAGGTATTGAGAACGTACAATCTATCTGAAGGGGAGAAACGAATATCACATCCCTTAATGAAACTAAATATCTCTTTGGCCAATTCATCCCCACCCACACGAAATGCCGCATCTATGAAAGCTAATTTGATCGAATAGGGTGTGGGAACGAAAAGCGTTTTGCCGCCCTTATTTGAGGCTGTTGAAATTTTAAGAGAGAATAGGCTGGTAGGTAGATATTCTAAGACCAGCCATCCCTGAGAGTGATCCATCATGCTCATATCTCTAATTCTTCCAATATATCTTTAATAGTAGCTGCAAATCCATCCAGGCTCTTAAACTCCCATTTTGTGATCGAATTTGGGCTAAGCTCATTCAATGTACTGCAAATATTCCCAATCGTACTTAGATAATCTTCATTTAGGGCACTCACTGTTGGGGCAGGTAGCATGGTAGAACTTGCCGCAATACAGCCCTGAAAATCTACTATGTGTGGATTCTGTGTGTTTCTATGAGCGCCTTCTGGCTTTATGAAAGTTGCCAATATGCTTTTTAATACTATCTTTGCCCTTTTCTTGCGTTCTTCTGCATTTATCGAATGCTTGCGTGTTATATCATTGAATCCTATTCGACATAAATCGATATTGAGAACAATGGCATACCTGCCACTTGATGCCGGCCGGTGGAAAATATTCTGGCCAATATTAGCGCCGGTCTTCTCATCGCCCCTTCCACTAGCACGTTCAGTTTGATCGAACTTAACATGGAAGTATGATTCTGTTTTTGTTTTTTCAGGCTCACCTATAGCCCAGCCAAATTCTACGATTGATTTCCTACCAATGGCCCTCTTCTTTTTCCCTATCTCCTGAGTTATAAGAATTCCCTCAGCATCATCCCCGATACATCTTTCTAAAACTTTATCAAGTATTTCTGCATCTTTTGCCCCGTCAGCAAATCCAGAGATAAAGGTGTTATCTATATTTATTCTATTAGGATTATTTATTGAACATCCGTCGCAAAGCGAAATATTTTCTTCTTTTGCTAGGGAATTTAAATGCTCTGCTTGAATGTGCTTGAACATATCGCCAGAGATAGCATTCACCGAATATGCGACGCCCTTTCCATCGACGATTTCAACCATTCTTGTCTGTAGATAATTTCCCTCAGTGCCTTCATTATTCAATGCATGCATATTGAGGGTTAATAGACCAGATATGCTTATAGAATTTATCTTCATTGAATTTCACCTTCAAGAGCCTCATTTGGCTGATCTTTTTCTTTTACGTCTCTAGCATAACCATAAGCCAAAAGCAGCATTCCTACCAAGTATGGGTCATGATTTTTTATTAGGTCCAATACATTATCGAGATCTTTCGTTGTTACATTGCTCCGCCTTTCTCTTGATTCCTCTGCATGTCTGGCATTTTCAGCATTGTATTGCTGAACAAAGTCGGAGATGGCCGCAACTAATTTATCAGGCTATTCTACAACTCTTTTCCAATCTTGAGCCAAGCCATATTTGATATCCCATTCTCGATTTCCCTGAGCTTTGCGATATTGAGCATTTACTGTTGCTTTTCTTATAGCTGTTGCTAGGTTCAAGAAACCTTCATTAGATATTATTTGAGAATAATCTTTCTTAGCCATGAATATCCTCCTTAGATTTGAGATTGAAAATTGCATTGCCCACTTATTTCTCTCCCTTCGCTGTATAACATAAGGTCCATAAAGCGACAAAAATTCCAGGAAGTACCTATAATCTCCGGAAGACAGAAAATTCCTATATTCTTGAAGTAGTGGAATGTCACTTGATATGTCGTCCTGAAGTGCTCCAATGCATTTTTCGTGCTCATTTATAATTTCAATAAAGTCGTGTGCAGTTTTATTATCTTCAATTGCAAACCAGCCGGGCAGACCGATAAATGAATAATTCATCAAAGCTGCAGCAGTTCCCATGCTCTTGAAATAGGCTTGCGATAATCCTTCGATTATCTGGTTTGGCCGCCTCTTTAGCATTTTGAACGAGCCTTTTTCTATATCATATTCCTCTGAGTGCATGATTAGAATTCTGGCGAGATACATTGTTGCTCGAATGTCTAATTTTATTCCGCCCCATAAATCTTTATTGAAAAGATCCTTGTGAATTGCTATTAAGGCATTATACGGAATCTCCTTGGGAATTATGACAAAAAATTTAAAGTCGTCTCCATTTCTGTAGGGTAATAAGAACTTAAACATACCACGATACTTCATCCATTCGGAAAACCAATCGATGAAATCTGAAGGCAGACCCGATTTTCCCGTAGAATCGGGCTTAGGTCTATTAACGCCTTTTCCGCCAATAGGTAATAGCACTTGAGAGCCTGATACTATCTTGTCAAGCCCACCATCGCTGCATTCCTCGGCACTTGATCCAGCCATGCGCTTTAGATTATTGACAGCCAACCTTGTAACTTTTTCACGATTATTAATAAAATACTCACAAAATTCCTTATCGCTTTTCCAGCCTTTACGCATCGATGCTAGGATCTTGTGAAGCTTAAGAATGGGTCGCGGAGCGGGTGGCGCATCCAATCCGGCCTCAACTGCGTTATTGATAATTTTATTTTTCTTTTTCCCAAGATTTTTTTGAAATTTGGAATAAGCGTCGTCTTTTTTCTTTTCTTCAGGATAATCATAGTAATTATCTATGCCAGGAGGTATTTTCTCAATGTCTTTCTGTTTAACAAAACTATATCCTACGTCGAATCGCGTGTAGTCATCTAAATATTCTAATCCCTCCGAGGAAAATATTTCGATATTAAAACTATCTCCATTATCTTTGATAGAAATTTTGGCTATATCACCATAAATCTCATTTAATAGGTCTGCTGTGCCCACGGCCATGAGCGCATCAGAATATGTATTTGTTTCTTTTGGAACATTAAAGCAAAGCTTTTGGCTCATGATAGTCTCCCAATCTTAGATGTTGCTCTTTGATCAGCCAACCGAAGGATCCTCACAGATAGCCAGTATAAGAATAATCCTTGATCTATTTGACTTGTCCTTAGGTAATCCTTGAATGTAGCGATCGTGTCCTTATCAGGTATATCGCTGATTTCAGTGTCCCCTAAATCCATTTTTAACTGACCAATCGCATCGCACAGCACAGTTTTGGCTTCAGGGATTAGCCTTGACTGTTGAAGGTTCGATGTTCTTGGACCATGATGTCTTGCAATAGCTGCCATAATAGCAATGGCTATATTATCCATATCTAAATCTGTATTTTCGCCAATTTGTGTCTGACATCCCTTTATTATCATTGGAAGAACTGCATAAGCCCCTTCTGCGGCATGCGGCCCTTTTCGGATTTTTAATTCCTGCATTCTTCCCCAATCCGTTTTTGAATTATATGTTGTATGGGCTAAGGGTAATCCCTTGACAAATGGATCTGCGTTCGGATCTGAGATGCTCTGCCACATCTGCATAGCGCTTTGCCATTGTGTGCCCAACTTTCCTGCATCATGAAGTGAACAAGCAAGGAGAATTAATTTTTTAATTGAACTGCTATCTAACATCATTTTGGTAGCGAGATTCTTAAATCCATTATCGTAAAATGGCATTAATGATCTTGCTTCATCGACGACACGAGTGGTATGTTCCAGGAATGATTCACACAAGTAATTATACCTTTCACGAGGGGATTTTTCGGTAGAATGCACACATCTTTCTCCTTCTTTTCCGAATAGAAGTCCAAGCTCATGTGAATATTTCGCAAATTTCGGATTTAAAGCAGTCAACCAAGAGATATCGTTGACTGAGTCGACCTCTTGCCATCTCAAGCCTTTAAAATATTCATCATCAATAAATACAGGTATCTTAAAGATCCATTCATTTGAACTCTCTTTTTTCAGCCTGTAAAGCTTTGACCGAGGGACCGATAGCATCTCAGGCCAGGAGTCTTCCATATCTTCAGCGTCTGGATTTGGAGTAAGCAGAATATTGACACTATCTACTTCTCTTATTAGCTTCTGAATATTAGATGAATGGCCGTGATCCATCGCCTCATTTACTTCTTCACGGCGATTTTGTATGGAATCGATTAGCCTTGCGTCCTCAAATGGGGCATGAACTCTCTCAACCAAATCCTTCTCTGAGTCCGGATCAAGATCCATTTCTCTAAATTCACATATTTCTTTCCGAGTAGCATCGACTTCATTCTTTGAATATGGTAGTGGCTTAGAGGGATTTTCAAGCTCATAAATGAATACCCTACCTATCCCTGAATATCTTGCACATCGCCCAGCACGTTGGATAAGTGAATTTGCAGGGGCCAGTTCAGTATGCATAGCATTGCAGGAAATATCAATGCCAGCTTCAACAACTTGAGTTGAGACTAATATTGCATTTATCTTATCATCTGATTTTTTGCCGAACCATCCTTGCAGGTTCTTCTCAATCTCTTTCCGGTCCTTCTTGAAAAATCTACTATGAAGAAGAGATATATTTATATTGCTATCTTTGATTTTATCCTTGAGTTCTAAATATATCTTTTGAGATTGGTCTACTGTGTTACACAAAACCAATGTCTTTTGATTGTGGTTCTTAATCACTGCATCTGACGAAATAGGCTCTTTTTCAAATGAATAAATTCTACTTCGTTCTTTGTAATCAGGGACACTTTTGAGCTCATCAATGTTGCATGTCAAAGATTCAGCACCTATTTTTTTTGCTAGCCAATTCTGTGTTGGCTCGGTTAGAGTGGCAGTCATTACAAGAAACTGAGCCAGCCCCTTGAATCTATTCATCATCTCTGTCGCAGTCAGAAATGAACGCTGAAACTCCAATAAATGAACTTCATCGAATACGACCATAGATCCCATAATTGAACCTATGTTTATATTCCCAAGTCGGTCTGGAATTGAGACCGGTATCGTGAGGTAACCCGACAACAACTGATCTATAGTCGTGAAAATTATGTCGCCCTCGAAAAAATGATCTTTTTGAAGCTCTCCGGTTTGTATTGTAATGCAGATCTCTTTGCCTTGATGACTCCTTTTCTCGGGATCATCAATAATATTGAAGCCTGCACTTTCTGCGATCTTTGATGTTGAATTATAAAGGTCAAATGCTAATGATCTCATGGGCAATGCATAAATTATTCTGTCCACTAATCTCTCCACTTTATATCTGGAATAGAGGAAAGGCATGATAACTGCCAGAGTCTTTCCTGAACCTGTAGGAGCGTGCAAAATCACAGACCTATTATTATTTATTAATGAAAAAATTTTCTCCTGATAGGGATAGGGATTATAATTTGTTGTATTTTTAAAGAATTTTTTATATTCTTCTAACATATCGCTGTCAATACTTATATCAATTTCTAACATGCTATCAGTCAGTATATCCATACCTAAATTAAGCTTTTCGTTGAGTGCCCCGAAAGTAATATCCCCTCAAAAAACTTAATCATCAATCGAATGTCCCGCATCATCCTCTCTGACCGTGGCGCCTTCCTCGGCAAGTCCGGCGAGCAGTTTCGCATCACCCGAAAGGATGGACCGGATGTGCTCGTCCCAGCCAGAAAGGTCCAGCAGATCCTGGTGCTGGGAAGCGGCATATCCATCTCCTCCGATGCCGTGGAGATGGCCGACCAGCTCGGCACAGAGATCGTCTTCGCCAGCTACTACGGTCGCCCACTGGCCCGCCTCATCCCGGCCAGCCTCGGAGGCACAGTCAAAACCCGCCGGGAGCAGTACAAGGCATATGACGACTCCCGCGGCAGCCAACTGGCCAGGTCCTTCATACAGGGCAAGTTGAAGAACCAGTCTTCTTTGCTAAAGTCCTTCGCCAAGAAATGGAAGGGCGGCGACAGGGCTGAGCTGTGGCAGCAGTTCCGGGACAGCTCCGCCGAGATCGAGGCCCTCATCCCCCGGCTTGACCTGATAAAAGGCCGGGCAGAGGAGGTTCGGGATCGGATCATGGGGCTGGAGGGCACGGGCGCTGAGATCTACTGGCGCACCTGGGCCAATCTCATACCTGACGAGTGGGGCTTTCCCGGCCGGGACTACCCGGCGGCAAAGGATCACATCAACTCCCTTCTTAACTTCGGCTACTACGTCCTGGAGCAGGAGGTCTGGGCGGCCACCCTCTACGCAGGCCTCGACCCTTACGCCGGATTCCTCCATGCCGATCGGCCCGGCCAGGAGAAGCTGGTCTATGACATGATGGAGGAGTTCCGGCCCCTGTTGGTGGACCGGGTGGTTGTAGGCCTGGCCAGGGAAATGAAGAAGGGCCACTTCCAGGAGGACTTCCGCATGACCAAAGACGGAATGAAGATCGCCTCCTCTGCCTTCTACGGGCGCCTGGATGAGCGCATAACCTACCGGGAGAAGAGCCAGATACTGCGCAACATCATCCGCTCCCAGGCAGCTTCAGTGGCCACCTTCCTGCGTGGCGAGAGGCCGGCCTACGAGCCTTTCACGCCCCGCTGGTGATCTGGATGGATACTATCATCATTTACGATATCAGCGACAACAGCCTGAGAACACGCGTGGCCAAGGCATTGATGGATTATGGCTGCATCCGCATCCAAGAGAGCGCCTTCTACGGCTTAATGAACCACAACACCAGGGAAAAGCTCCGGCTGCGCCTGGAGAGGATGATTCACGATAAGGAGGGAAACATCCAGTTCTATCCTCTCTGCAGCAAGTGCTTTGCCCTCAAGGAGAGCATCGGTGAGATCTATCAGATTAAAGAGGAGGATGTGACTGTCCTGTGATCACCGTCAGCGATGTCAAGCAATATCTCTACTGCCCGCGGATAATCTACTTCGATCATGTGTTGCACGTCCCCAAGCCCTCAGACCAGAAGCTCTTGACCGGCAAAGAGCTGCACGATTCAATAACCGCCAAGGAGAAGCGGCGTAAGGGCGCACTCTTCTACGATCCGGAGCTGGACAGCGCCGAGAAGATGTTCCATGTGGCCCTGGAAAGCAGCAAACTCGGCCTGCGCGGTGTCCTCGACTACCTGGTCAGGACCGACCGTGAGTTCATACCAGTGGACTACAAATTCGGATCATCTCATAACGGGACCATCTTTCTCAATCACAAGTACCAACTTGCCGCCTATGCTCTCCTGGTTGAGGACTGCTTCAAGACTATCGTTCGCCGGGGATTCGTCCATTATAGCAAAGACCGCATCAATGTGAGAGTCGATCTGGGAGATGAGCTGCGCCGAAGGACTTTGAAGATGATTCGAGAAGTAGGCATGATCATAGAAGAGGAAAAAGAGCCCGCCAGCACTAAAAATCCGGGACGATGCACTGATTGCGAGTACAGCCGTTACTGCATTGGATATCAATCACAAGGTTGATGCATAAGGATTAGGGATTAAATATGTATTTCTTTTCTGAGGAAGAGCGCAAGTATCTCCTGAAGAAACTAATTCCCAAAGCGAGGGAGAAGGGCATAGCTGAGGACCTGCGGGGATGGAACTGGCACTCCACTGAACTCTCACCCCCTCATGACATCTTTCTGCCAGTCTGGGAGGTCTCGGACAGATACTGCGAGACAGGCAGAGACTGCTATCTGCGGCATGTGCAGAAGGTCAGCGTTCCCGCGAGCGAGGAGATGGTCACCGGTCGCATCTACCATCAGGTTATGGCTGAGCTATATCCCACGGCAAAAAGGCTGATCTACAGTGAGGGGATCGGTATATGCACCGATCTTCCCCAGATCCTAATGCAACGGCTTCCAGAGGCTGTGATCGAGGCCGAGGAGCAGCTCTCTAAAGTAAAATGCATGAGCGAGGCCAGCAGAGATGTGAGCGGGAATCTGAAAAAGCTCTGGTCTTTCGAGGTAAGCCGAATAGTATCATCGGTCTACTCATACCTTGGAAAATATCGGTACTTAAGCGATGATTCCTTAATCAACCACGCTCTGCCTTTTGTAGTAGAACACAAGCTGGACGGGCAGTATTTGGGACTTTCCAGCAATCTATCAGCCGATGCCATCAATATGGGTGGTATGCTTATTTGCGACCTGAAGACAGGACCGAAGAGGGATTTTCATAGGCTTTCGGCCACAGGCTACGCCCTGGTTTACGAAAGCCTATATGAGGTGCCGATCAATATTGGCTGCACGGTCTACCTGAGTTTTCCCAAGAATCATCCCACTCCGCATATTGAGAGAGACTTCTTCATTATAAGCGACGAGATCCGGCAATGGTTCATCGAGGAGAGGGATAGCAAGCAGGATCTCATCTTCTATGAACGAGATCCTGGGAGATGCCAGAATTCGGGGAGCTGCAGATATAGCGAATATTGCGGCTAGAGCCTCAGTGAATTGTCAGATTCCGCCCTTACCGCCCACCGGCTCAGTCTTCCAGTAGGCGTTATACCAGAACCTGTGCCCTTCTTCTCTCTGCCTTCTCTCCAGAGCGACGAAGCCCCATCTGGCCAGGGCCCTCAATGAACTGGAGAGCCGCCGCTCAACGCGAATCCAATCAGCATAGGAGGCCATCTCCAGCTCCGTGTCTTGGGCGATCTCCTTCAAGGACTTGGCCTCATCTCTGCTCTCGGGAGAACGGCTAAAATATCCTCTTGGTTCAAGGCATCTCCCTCCACCTGCCTGGTCTGACCATGATTCTCCCTCCTACACTGCGCCCAGAGAGCCCTGGGCCAGAATTAATGAGTAATGAATTGCTGCTAATATATAACTTTCAATATATTTAATATTTACTGGCTAATTGCTGGAGGAGGGCCGGATACGAAAAGAGGAAAATGAAAGGGTGGCCTTCAGGAGGATGGAGCCGCATAAACCATGACCGAGCAGAATCGCAGGTACGT
>ENA-UPTA01005140-UPTA01005140.1-activated-sludge-metagenome-genome-assembly--contig:-NODE-5140-length-12159-cov-8.257683_pt1 | contig 12159 bp, 11 predicted proteins | sample MGYA00238184_ERZ773361 | MGnify/ENA primary metagenome ERZ773361 (study PRJEB29100, sample SAMN05720205) | activated sludge metagenome | isolation source: anaerobic digester from wastewater...
CGGCGCCGTGATCACCTTGTCGGCGAGCATCCGCGCGATCTCGTCCTCCGCATAGCCGAGCTCGCGCAGCACGGCGGCCGAATCCTGACCCAGCAGCGGCGCCTGGTTGCGCACCGCCGACGGGCTGGCCGAGAACTTCACCGTGGGACGCACGTAGCGCATCGGGCCTTCGGTCGGATGCTCGGCCTCATGGAAGAAGCCCACCGCCTTCAGGTGCGGATGGTCGGGCAGCTGGTCGAGCGCGTAGATGGGCGTGGCCGGGATGTCGAGCCGCGCGCACACCTCCATCCAGTGCGCGGTGGATTTCTGCGCGGTGATCTCGCCCATCAGCGCATACAGCGCCTGGATGTGCTTGTTGCGCTCGTGCCGGTCGTGCACGTGGTACTGCTCGATCGCCTCGGGGCGCCCCGCTTCGGTGAAGAAGGCAACCCAGTGGTCCTCCGTGTACGGCAGCATGCTGATGTGGCCGTCGAGCGTGGGGTGCGGCCGGCGTCCGCCGGCCAGGATGCGCGCGTACCCCGGAGGCGCGGGGGCCGGGTCGAACGTGAGCCCGCCGAGGTGCTCGGCCAGCATGAACGCGGTCATCGTCTCGAACATCGGCACCTCGACGCACTGGCCCTGCCCGGTGCGCAGGCGGTGCACGATGCCGGCCATCACGGCGTTGGCCAGATACACCCCGATCGTCTTGTCGGCCAGCAGCGACGGTGCGTACTGGGCCACGCCCAGGTTCGCACGGTTCAGGCCGACCAGACCCGACGCGGACTGGATGATGTCGTCGAACGCTGGCTGGTCCTTGTAGGGGCCGTCCTGGCCGAAGCCGGTGGCCACGCAGTACACGATGTCGGGCCGGATCTTCGCGACCTCGGCATAGCCGAAGCCCAGCCGCTCGATCGCCTGCACCCGCATGTTGTGCACGAACACGTCGACGGTGGGGATCAGGCGGCGGATCACGTCCTTGCCCGCCTCCGTCTTGGTGTTCACCGCCAGCGAGCGCTTGTTGCGGTTGATGGCCAGGAAGATGGAGCTCATGCCCTTGTGCAGCGACACCCCGTTGGCGCGCATGAGGTCGCCCTCGGGCGGCTCGATCTTGATCACCTCGGCGCCGTAGTCGGCCAGGATGTGGGTTGCCACCGGGCCGAGCACGACCGAAGTCATGTCCAGCACGCGGATGCCGCTCAGGGGTCCAGTCGTCATTCCTCGTCTCTCCTCCAGGCACCGAAGTGCCGCGTTTTTCAAATGCTAAACTCCGCGCCGAAGACTACACCGACAGAGGAGAACTCATGATCCGTTCCGGATTCGCCGCGGCATTGCTCGGCATCGCAATTTCGACCAGTGCAATCGCTCAGAGCGCCGACTTCCCGAACAAGCCGATCCGCGTGGTCGTGCCCTTCAACGCCGGCAGCGGCGCCGACGGCTCTGCCCGGGTGATCGCCGAACAGATGCAGCGCATCCTCGGCCAGCCGATGCTCGTCGAGAACAAGCCGGGCGCCAGCGGCTCGGTGGCCGCGGTGCACGTGAAGACGCAGCCGGCCGACGGGTACACGGTCCTCGTCGCCACCAATTCGCCGATGTCCGTGAACCCGGTGGTGATGAAGAACCCGGGCTACGACGCGGTGAAGGACTTCAAGCCGATCCACGGCATCGCGCGCAGCGTCAACCTCTGGTACGTGTCGAACGAATCGCCCTACAAGACCATCGGCGACCTCATCGCCGCCGGCAAGGCCAAGCCGCTGAACCTCGGTTCCTACTCGGCCGGCTACCAACTCGGTATTGCGTGGCTCGGCAACATGACCGGCGCAAAGTTCCAGTACGTGCCGTACAAGGGTCAGGCGCAGGTGATCACCGACGTCGTCGGCGGCCAGCTCGACGCCGGCATGGGCGACCTGGGTGGCGCGATCTCGCTCGTGCAGTCGGGCAAGATCCGCGCGCTCGCCGTCTCGGGCGACAAGCGCATGGCCGGCCTGCCCAACGTGCCGACGATCAAGGAGACGCACCCCGAGTACGAGAACTACGCGTGGACCACCTTCTTCGTGCGCAGCGACACGCCGCCGGCGGTGCACGCCAAGCTCGTCGAAGCGATGAAGAAGGCGCTGACCACCAAGGAGTCGCTCGAGTACTTCGAGAAGCAGAACAGCATCCCGATGCTGACCTTCGGCCCCGACGAAATGGCCAAGTATCAGCGCGAGGAGATCGCGCGCTTCAAGCGCATCGCGGATGCGGCCGGCATCAAGCCGGAGTGACCCGGCGGCCGCACCGACCGATTCCCGACACGCCCAACGACAGGACCCTGACGTGACCGACCACCCGCTTCCCGACGACCTCGGACTCACCCTCGACGGCCACGTGGCCATCGTCGAGATCCGCCGCCCGCCGCACAACTTCTTCGACCTTCCGCTGATCCGCAACATCGCCGACCTGTTCGACCGGCTCAGCACCGACGACCGGGTGCGCAGCATCGTGCTGTGCGCGCAGGGCACGGCGTTCTGCGCCGGCGCCGACTTCAACAATCGCGAGCGCTCGGTCGTGCCGGGTGCGGAGCAGAAGAGCAATCCGCTGTACGACGAAGCCGTGCGCATCTTCGGCTGCACCAAGCCGGTGGTGGCCGCGGTGCAGGGCCCGGCGATCGGCGGCGGACTCGGACTGGCCGTGTCGGCCGACTTCCGCGTCACCTGCAAGGAAGCCAAGTACTCGGCCAACTTCACCCGCCTGGGCTTCCATCCCGGCTTCGGCCTGTCGGTCACCCTGCCGCGCCTGGTCGGCGCGCAGATGGCCGCCCTGCTGATGTACACCGGCCGCCGCATCGACGGCGAGGAGGCGGTGCGCATCGGTCTGGCCGACGTGCTGGTGCCGGCCGACCAGGTGCGTGCCAAGGCGATCGAACTGGCGAAGGAGATCGCCGTCTCCGCGCCGATCGCCGTGCGGTCGACGCGGGCCACGCTGCGCGACGGCCTGGCCGAGGCGGTGCGGATCGCCACCGCGCACGAGGGCGCCGAGCAGGTCAAGCACTGGCGCACCGAGGACTTCAAGGAAGGCGTCGCCGCGATGACCGCGCGCCGCCAGCCCGAGTTCAAGGGCCGCTGAACGCGGCGCAGGTCGCCGGGCCCCGCGCCCGGCGCGCAGGGCCTTTCGCCCGACGGAGACCACGACGATGAAAGCCGGCAGCTATCGCCCTTCCCGGATCGAACGGGTGGTGTTCGGCACCCCGTACCTCGAGGCGGCCTCGGCCATCGTCGAGGAGACGGGCGCGCGCCGGGTCTTCATCCTGGCGAGCCGCACGCTGAACCGCACGACGCCCCTGGTCGAAGACCTGCGGCGCGTGCTCGGCGCGCGGCACGCGGGCACCTTCGACGAGATGCCCGCGCACACGCCGCGCGAGGCGGTCGTCGCCGCCGCGAACGCAGCGCGTGCCGCCGGCGCCGACCTGCTGGTCACGCTGGGCGGCGGTTCCCTGACCGATGCGGCCAAGGCCGTGGTGCTCTGCCTGTCGAACGACGTGCGCACCGAAGCCCTGCTCGATGCGCTGCGCACGCGGCGCGGCCAGCCGCTGCCGGCCTCGATCAAGGCGCCGACGGTCCGGTCGATCGCCATCCCCACCACGATGTCGGCCGGCGAGTTCATGGCCTATGCCGGCGTCACCAATCGCGCCACCGGGGTGAAGGAGACCTTCTTCCACCCGCTGGCCGTGGCCGCCTACGTGATCCTCGATCCGGCGGTCACGCTGCCCACGCCGATGGCCCTGTGGCTGTCCACCGGCGTGCGCGCCCTCGATCATGCGGTCGAGGGCTACCTGTCGCCGCAAGCCCAGCCGTACTCGCAGGCGGCCGACCTGCAGGCGCTGCGTCTGCTGCCCGCGGCGCTGCGCCGCGTGCATGCCGACCCCACCGACCTCGACGCGCGCTTCGACTGCCAGATGGGCATGTGGCTGTCGACCGTCGGGTCGCAATCGGGCGTGCCCAAGGGCGCCAGCCACGCCATCGGCCATCTGCTGGGCAGCTGGGCCGGCGTGCCGCACGGCGTCACCTCCTGCGTGATGCTGCCGTCCGTGCTGCGCTGGAACCTGCCGCAGAACCGCGCGCAACAGGTGCAGGTGGCGGCCGCGATGGGGGCGCCCGACGAGGACGCCGCCGGATTCATCGAGCAGCTGATCCGCGATCTGGGCCTGCCCTCGCGCCTGGGCGAGGTCGGCGTCACGCCCGACCGGCTCGACGAGCTGTCGCACCTGTGCATGCACGACGCCTGGATCCCGACCAATCCGCGGCACATCGCCGGACCGGCCGACGTGCTCGAGATCCTGAAACTGGCCTCCTGAGCGCGGCAGCGCGGGTCAGCCCGGATCGGCGCCGCCCCGTCGCCCCATCGGAGCCTCGACGGTGTCTGCCCGGACCGTTCTCGACGCGCTGCGCAGCACCGGCGTCGCCGCGGCCATCGCGTCGGCGCTGCTGTTCGGCGCCAGCACGCCGCTGGCGAAGCGTCTGCTCGAGCAGACCGGCCCGTGGATGCTGGCCGGCCTGCTGTACCTGGGATCCGGGCTCGGGCTGACCATCTGGCGAATGGCCACCCGCGCGCCCGCGCAGCGGCTGGCGGGCGGCCAGTGGGCGTGGCTCGCCGGGGCCCTGCTGAGCGGCGGCATCCTCGCGCCAGTGCTGCTGCTCTACGGCCTGGCGCGCATGCCCGCCTCGGGCGCCGCCCTGCTGCTCAATGCCGAAAGCGTGTTCACCGCGCTGATTGCCTGGATCGTGTTCCGCGAGAACGTCGACCGCCGCGTGGCGCTCGGCATGGCGTTGATCGTCGGCGCCTGCGTGGTGCTGTCCTGGCCCGGCCGCCCGGCCGTCGATGCGGTGCTGCCCGCGCTCGCCGTGCTGGGCGCCTGCGCACTCTGGGGCATCGACAACAACCTGACCGGCCGGGTGTCGCTCGCGGATGCGCGCTGGGTGGCGGCGGCGAAAGGCTGGACCGCAGGCATCGTGAACCTCTCGATCGCGCTGACGACCGGTGCCCCCTTGCCGGCGCCCGGCACGATCGCGCTGGCCGCCGTGCTCGGCTGGCTGTCGTACGGGCTGAGCCTGACGCTGTTCGTCGTCGCGCTGCGCCACCTCGGGGCCGCGCGCACGGGCGCCTACTTCTCGCTGGCCCCGTTCGCCGGCGCGGCGCTGGCGTTGGCGCTGGGCGAATCGGCGACGCCCACGCTCGCGCTGGCGGCGCTCCTGATGGCCATGGGCGTCTGGCTGCACCTGAACGAGCGTCATCGCCACCGGCACACACATGCGGCGCTCGAACACAGCCATCCGCACCGGCACGACGACCTGCATCATCGCCACGCCCACGACCCCGCGATCGCGCCCGGCAAGGTCCACACGCACGCACACCGCCACGAAGCGATCACGCACGACCACCCGCACTATCCGGACGAGCATCACCGGCACACGCACTGAACGACGCGGGCGACGCGACGCGTCGAGCGCGTGGACGGCGCGACGCGTCGAGGCCCTCCGGCCGCTCTACCCGCGCACCCGTGCGCGCTTCGGACCGGCCGGCCGACGCGGCTCCGGCGCATCGCCCGCTTCATGCGCTTCACCCGCATGGCCCGCACGGTGCGCCGCATCCGCCGCAGCCGGCTCCGGCTGCGTCATGCTCATCGCCAGCTCGAAGGCCGCATCCGTGAACCGCAGCACACGCGCGAACTGGGCATCGGACAGGGCGCGCGCCGCATCGCGCGATCGATAGATGTTGATGAACTCGTGCTCGCGGCCCGCGTGCAGCGCCAGTCGCGCCACCCCCAGCTGCTCGAGCGTGCGCCACAGCTGCGGGCTGTAGCTGCGCGTGAGGTTCAGCGCGAACGGGATCGGGTCGTTGCGGGCCAGCACGGCGGCCAGGCGCAGCAGCAGCTCGAAGGGCAACGCCGCCTTGCCATGCTCGGCCAGGTCGAGCAGTGCCGGATCCTTCACGTCGATCGCGGCGCTCACCTCCCCGAGCGTCAGCCCGGCCTGTTCGCGGGCCTCGCGCAGCAGCGCGCCCGCGCGCTCGAGCGCCTTCTTCTGCGCCGGCCGACGGGCCAGCGCCTTGCCCACCCCCAGCGACAGCTCGGCGGCGGTGCCTGCCCAGCCCAGCAGCTGATCGGCGACGCTGCGGATCTGCGGGGTCCAGCCCGCGGCGGCATCGGCCACCGCCGAGGCGACGCCGCGCGCGCGCCGTGCGGCCGGCATGTTCGCCGCGCCGGTATCGGCACCTCGGGCGGCCCCGCGCACGCGCTCCTTCGCAGCCCCTGGCCCGCGCGCGCGTGTCGACGCGGGCGGGGGGCTGCCCGGCGTCCCGCGCGCAGGACGGCGGTTCGCCGAGGGCTCGACCGCTGCCCCGGCCGCGCCGGCCGCATCGTCCGCCTCCGGGCCGCGGGGCGCGCGTCGCGCCGTCTTGCCTGCGGTCTTCTGGTTCATGCCGTCTCCAGGTCGCCGCGCGCGCGCGGCAGATCGCGTCCGCACGGTCGCAGACCTTCGTGCCAGGACCTGCGTCCACTGGGCGGCGTGCCCGAGCGGACCCCGCCGATATGCTATACCGCGAGCCTCCCGAGGAATGCCCGATGACCGAAGACCCGACGCCCCACGACGCCCGGAACACGCCGCGCCCCGACCCCGAACTCGACTTCCTGCAGGCCCGCATCCTGGGCGTGCTGGTCGAGAAGCGGCTCACCGTGCCCGACACCTACCCGCTCACCCTCAATGCGCTGGTGGCCGGATGCAACCAGAAGACGAGCCGCGATCCGGTGATCGAGACGACCGAGTCGGAAGTGCGCGACGCCCTCGACGGGCTGCGGCGCATGGCGCTGGTGATCGAATCGAGTGGTGGACGTGCCATGCGCTATGCGGAAAACGTGAAGCGCGTCTACGCCGTTCCCAGCGAATCTGTTTCGCTCTTGGCAACACTCGTGCTGCGCGGACCGCAGACCGCGGCCGAACTCCGGCTGCACAGCGAACGGCTGCAGCGCTTTTCGGACCTCTCGGCCGTCGAGGGATTCCTCGACGAACTGGCCGCACGCAGCCCGCGCCCGCTGGTGCGGCTGCTGCCCCGCCGACCGGGTGCACGCGAGAGCCGGTGGACCCATCTGCTCACGCCGCAAGCGGCGGTCGAGGAGGACGCGCCTGGCGCAGAACCCGCGCCGGATCTGGCATTCAGGGCGAAGCCCGAGGCGGATGAACGGGGTGCGCGATCGCCGCTGGAGGACCGCGTCGAGGCACTCGAGCGGCAGGTGGCAGCGCTTGCCGACCGTCTGGATGCGCTCATGCGTACGCCCGGGGAACCCCGGCCGGACTGAGCCGACCGGACGCAGGCGGCATGCCCACGTACCGTTTCCGGACCGTTTCGGCGGCTCTGGAGCAGTTTCAACGGAAGAGACTGTCAGATTATTGTAAGATACGTCACCCGGTGAAATTGTTTCGACACCGATTGCTGGAGCCCTCGCCTTGACGACACCCAAGTCCCCCCGCCCATCGCAGGACAGCCGCAAGACCCACACTTCGATTGCACTGACCAGCAGGCAGGCCGCGCGCATCCGCGCCGGCCAGAACGAATCCAAACCGTCCGACTACGCCAACCTGCGTGGCAGCGAAGCGCTGCAACGCCGCAACGAAGCGCGCCGCATCCTCGAAGAGCGCCAGATGTTGCGTGACCTCGGCCTGCTCTGAAGCGAGCGGCCGGCGCGCGCGGCATGCGTGCGCCCCCTGACGCGCGCCTCAGCCCGCGTCACACACCATAGGTAGTACCCCGCCGAGCCCGTCCAGGGCCGATCCGTGCGCCCGACCGGCGTACTGCATCCCCGGCGGCCACGGGTTGCCCGTGGCCCCGAGGGACGCAACCCCGATCAGACGGCAAACCCCAGATCGATTGCGACACCCGACGTGTCGTAGGCCACCCGCTGCTCGTCCGCACCGTAGATGATGTAGTGCGCGATCGCGCCATTGGTGCGGCTGCCCAGGAAGTCGTCCACGTAGGCATCCACGTACGCGGCGACGTCGGGGTTGTCGCGCAGGTAGCGCGTCCCGTCGAACGCCTGGAACTTGGGTCCCGGCGCACGCCCCTCCCAGACGCCGTACAGGTTGAAGTGCATGAACAGGGTCGCGTCGTCGAGCGCGAGCGGGGTGAGGTCGGGCCAGCGCGCCTCGTACCAGGTGGCGTCGAACCATGCGTTCGGGGCCTTGCCCGCCGCCGCACCGGCACTCAGGTAGTGCTGCGCGGCCGTCTCCAGCGTCACGCCCGGCACCAGTTCGGGGTTGTCGAGCAGGTAGTACACCGGGTCGAACAGGAAGCTGTTCGACTGCGCATACGCGGGCGGCGGCGTGCCCGGGGCCTGCGCCGGCTCCACCAGCGACACGGTCTGGTCGGTGAACCGCAGCCGCTCGACCGCCTGAAGCGTGTCCGTCCCGTCTCCGGCCGTCGTCGTCGACACCTGCCAGCCCAGCCCCACCTTGGCGACGGTGTAGGCGGCGCGTGCCCCGAAGAACACCGCCGTGTCGGTGCCCGCACCGCCGCTGATCGTGTCGTTGCCCTGACGCCCCTGCAGCACGTCGTCGGCCGTGCCGCCCGTGATCGTATCGGCGCCGCCCAGTTGCGCGGTGAACAGCGCAGTGAAGTCGCCGCCATTGCTCACCACCGGCTCCACCATCGCCCAGGTCGCATTCAGCCCGGTCCAGTTGAACAGCGACTGGCCCGCCGCCGTGCCGGTGGCGAACGACGTGAACACGCTCGAGCTCGGCGAGAACAGGTTGATCGATCCGCCCGCGGTCAGCGTGCTGCCCGTGACGGCGTCGCGCGCCGACACCGACGTGCCGGAGATCCCGGTCAGCACCGGATCCTCGTTCGAGAAGTAGCTGCCGTACCCGAACCGGGCAAGGTCGGTCATGTTGGCGGCGATGTTTCCGAAGACCAGCTGGGTCATGTTCCCTCCTCGTGGATGTGGACGTCCTGCGTGCACCAACGTACTGGTGCATGTATCGAATCTGCGGCATCGCGCGCGCCGCCGCATTGACGAATGACAAGGATTTCTAGTGCGGAGGCTCTACCGCCGCACGGCCGCAAACACCGATGGCCGCACAGCTTCATGGCCGAATGTCCGACTGGCCGCATGGCGGCATGGCGGCGCGCCGTGCGTCGTTACATGCCGATACAACTGTCCGCGACCGGTTGCAGGCGCGCGGTCGGCGCGCAGCCGCGGGTCCGCGTTGAATGTCCATCGCCCAGCCGCACGGGCTTGCCACGATGCACAGGCTTCCCACCATGCACGGACGTCCCACCATGAAGATGAGAACGCTCGCCCTCCTTGCACTCGCCGTCGCCGCCGCGGTCACCACCGGCTGCGCCGTCGTGCCGGGCCACGGGGTCTACGTCACGCCCCCTCCGGTGGTCGTCGGCCCGCCCGCCGTCGTGGTGGGCGGCCCCGTCTACCGGCCGGGCTGGGGACACGGCGGACATGGACACGGCTACGGACACGGCCACGGTCGACGCGGCTGGGGCGGATACCGCCACTGACATCCGGTTTGCGCGAATGCGCGGCCGGTGTGACACTTGCGCGTTTTGCGCGTCCGGGGCCGGTCAGGCATCGGCACGCCCCTTGAGTGAGGAGCAGCACGCATGCCGGACCTGGTCATCATCGACGCCGGAGACGACGTCAGCAAGGAAGCGATCGAGGTCGGGTGCATCGCGGCCGAGCAGCTGATCGAGTCGCGCGGGTTCACCGTGGCTGCGGCCTACGAAGCGGCGCTGGCGCGTGCCAACGACGAATCCTTCAACAAGCGCGCGGCCAAGGCCTGGGACGACGCGGAGGATGCCGCCTTCAAGGCGGCCTTCGGACACATCGACGACTGGCCCGAGGACGCCGTGCTCGGCTACGAGTAGGCGCGCACGGCCTGCGGGTCGCACCGCAGGCCCAGCCCGCCCCCGGATCAGATCTCGAGCTGCGTGCCCACCTCGACGACCCGGTTCGCCGGAATCCGGAAGAAGTCCGTGGCGCTGCCGGCGTTGCGCATCAGCCAGGCGAAGATGTGCTCGCGCCACAACGCCATGCCGGCCGCCGCGCTCGGAATCACCGACTCGCGGCCGACGAAGAAGGTGCACTCCATCATCTCGAACTCGAGCCCGTGGCGGGCACACAGATCGAGCGCGGCCGGTACGTCGGGCTGCTGCATGAATCCGTAGCGCACGAGCACCCGGTGGAAGCCCTTGCCGAGGTCCTTCACGTCGATACGGTCGCTGTCGGGCACGTTCGGCACGTCCTGTGTCTCGACGGTCAGGAACACGATCCGGTCGTGGAGCACCTTGTTGTGCTTCAGGTTGTGCAGCATCGCGCCCGGAATGATGCTGCGCGCACCGGTCATGAAGATCGCCGTGCCGAACACGCGCGGGATCCCGTCCGACATGATGTTGATGAAGTCGTCACGCCCGATCGCGTCGGCACGCTGCCGCTCGGCCAGGATCTGGCGACCGCGCCGCCAGGTGGTGAGCAGCGTGAACAGCGCCCCCGCGATCAGCAGCGGCAGCCAGCCGCCGGTCGCGATCTTCATCGCGTTGGCGCCGAGGAACGCCAGATCGATCACCAGGAAACCGCCGACGAGCAGTGCCACCAACGGCGTCGCCCACCGCCATGCCAGCAGCATGACCACGGCGACCAGGATGCTGTCGACCATCATCGCGCCGGTGACGGCGATGCCGTAGGCGGCGGCCAGCCCAGACGAGGAGCGGAACTCCAGCACGAGGAACACGACCCCGGCCAGCAGCAGCCAGTTGATCAGCGGCACGTAGATCTGGCCGATCTCGCGGGCCGACGTGTGCAGGATGCGCATGCGCGGCAGATACCCGAGCTGGATGGCCTGCCGCGTCAGGGAGAACGCGCCGGAGATCGTCGCCTGTGAGGCGATCACCGTCGCCGCGGTCGCGAGCCCGACGAGCGGCACGAGAAACCAATCGGGCGCAAGCAGGTAGAACGGATTCTTCACGCTGGCCGGGTCGCGCAGAAGCAATGCGCCCTGCCCGAAGTAGTTCGAGAGCAGACAGGGCCACACGAGTCCGAACCACGCGATCCGGATCGGACGGCGCCCGAAGTGCCCCATGTCCGCATACAGCGCCTCGGTACCGGTGACCGCCAGAACAACGGCCCCCATTGCAAGAAACGCAAGACCAGGCTCGCCGAACACGAACCCGAGGGCATAGGCAGGATTGATCGCGACCAGCACTTCGGGGTTCTGCACCACGCTCGACGCGCCGAGCACGCCCAGCGTGACGAACCAGACCAGCGTGATCGGTCCGAACATGCCGCCCACGCGGGCCGTGCCGTAGCGCTGGATCACGAACAACGCGATCAGCAGCACCAGCGTCGTCGGCACGACGTACGGCTTGAGCACCGGCGTGATCACCTCCAGCCCTTCGACCGCCGACAGAACGGAGATGGCGGGCGTGATCACGGCATCGCCATAGAACAGCGTCGCACCGAACACGCCGAGCGTGGCCAGCACGAAGCTCAGGCGGGGACGGTCCGCGGTGAGCCGCAGCACGAGGGCGAGCAGCGCGAGGATGCCGCCCTCGCCCTTGTTGTCGGCCCGCATGATGAAGCTGACGTACTTGACGCTCACCACGACCAGCACCGACCAGAAGATCAGCGACAGGATGCCGAGGAGATTCTCCGGATTGAGCGGCGCGCCGTGTCCAGGCGCGAAGCACTCCTTCAGCGCATACAGGGGGCTGGTGCCGATGTCGCCGAAGACGACGCCGATGGCGCCGACGATCAGCACCGGCAGCGCCGCGCGCCCCTGTTCGCCATGCCCGGCAGTGCTCATGAGGGATCTCGGATGCGGGAAAGGCGAGGATTATCGCGCGTCGGCTGCGGGCACCCGTGACGCGGCGCACGCCGCGGCCCGCGCTGTGGTGGAGAACGCAACAGCGGCTGCGGCCCGGCCGCCGCCCGTCGGCGTGCCCGGCGGCCTGATCGACCGCCCGGCCCGACCGGGTCGATGGCGCACCACCATGGGTCGACACAAGGGAGCCCGTCATGAACATGCTGATCGAACCGGTCGAACTGCAGGAATCCGAGTGCAACGCCCAGGGCTGGCAGATCGCCGGCGCACTGGACGATCCGGCACCCGACGACATGCCCGCCGAGATGTCCGCCGACGGGGTGCG
>ENA-UPTA01005141-UPTA01005141.1-activated-sludge-metagenome-genome-assembly--contig:-NODE-5141-length-12159-cov-3.825595_pt1 | contig 12159 bp, 15 predicted proteins | sample MGYA00238184_ERZ773361 | MGnify/ENA primary metagenome ERZ773361 (study PRJEB29100, sample SAMN05720205) | activated sludge metagenome | isolation source: anaerobic digester from wastewater...
GAAATGGGTCGCCCAGTGCATCCGCATGACCATGGAGGACATCAAGAAGGACCGCCGCTTCAACAAGGCGGCGATCAAGGCCCTGGAGCGGGGCAAGGGCGGCGAAGGCGACGACAAGGAGCGCAAGGAGCGCGAGGAACGCAAGAAGGGCGGGGACATCAAGGGGAAGATCGAGTCCGAGAACCCCTCCGTGAAAGGAGCCAAGAAGGACGAGGCCAAGATTTACTACCTCTGGGAAATCTACGACCTCAGGGAAGACCGCTGGACCCTGATTGCCGAAAACGGCGAGATCCCGCTGGTGTCCGAGGAGGCGCTTCCGAAGGGTGTGGAGAAGCACCCCTTCGCCATCCTCCGCTTCACCCTGCGCGACGACTCCCCGTACCCCATTCCCCCGGTCTCGCAGGGAATCGACCCGCAGCGCGAGTTTAACACGGCCCGTAGCCGGATTATGACGCACCGGAAGAGATTCAACCGGAAGTATCACGCTACCGGCCCATGGGATGAGGATGAACTGAGCAAGCTGGAATCCGGTGATGACGGGACGATCATCAAGGGGCAGACCGGGACGGACATCAAGCCAATTCAGGACGCGCCCCTCGACTCGTTCGGAACCTACACGGAAGTATCCTATCTCGAAAAGGACATGATCGAACTGATGGGCGGGGCCACTGCCGAGGCACGCGGTATTGCCGGGGCCGACTCCGCAACGCAGGCCGGTATACTCGACAAGCGCATGGAGATGAAAGAGGGCGATGCCATGTCCATGGTTATCGACTTCGTGACGGACATCGTCCGGAAGCTCGATCAGCTTGTGCAGGCCAATATCACCCGCGATGAGGCGATCCGGATTACCGGGCCGGAGGGCGAGTTCTGGGCACTGGTTCGCCAGGAAGACTACGAAGAGATCAACGGGGAATTCCAGTATGACGTGAATACTGGGGCCACCATTCCGAACATGCCGCAGATGGAGCGGTCTTCGTGGATAGCCTTCCTGACTCTTCTCGCCGGGTTCCCGCACCTGCTCCTGAATAAGCACCTAATGAAGCGCATGGCCGAGATGCACCACATCGAAGACGAGGTCATGCTGGAAGAACTTCTGCAGCTGGGCAAGATGATTATGGGCGGGCAGATGCCCATGCCGGGCCAGCAGGGAAGCGCCCCGAATCAATCCGAAACGAAACCGCAGTCCGTGACCGGCGGGCAGGCAGGCGGGCCGATGAGCCTGGCGTTGCCGCTGGCCGGAAATGCGATGCAGTAGGGATTATGCCTCTTTACGATTTCAAATGCCGCAAGTGCGGGAAGATCGAAGAACGGATCACCCATTTCGATGATCAAATCACGGCGTGTTCATGCGGCGGGACGGCAGATAGGCAGTTTCATTGCAGCTACGGAATCAACATGGGCGTCGGAGCATACGGATACTACGACGAGACGCTGCAGACCTACGTTAATTCCAACAGCCACAGGCGCAAGGTGATGAAGGAGCAGGGCGTCTCAGAGCGATTTGGAAAGGGTTGGAGATGATCTGTCCCGAGTGCAAAGGTATCATGAAGAACCTGAAAAACCTTGAGCGCATCGAGGGCAAGAAGGGTCCGGAAAACAAGGACAAAAAGGTGTTGGCCGTCTATTCGCTCCTGGTCTGTGGGCATTGCAGGCAGCTCTACTATCGCGCAGGTGAGCGAAGGGACATTATTCTTTTGGAAGACGAGGGAGCAGCAGATGCGGGTCTGTGATCGTTGCCAATCTCTTGCGGTCGATACGGTGATCTGGGAATCCGATGATCAGCGGCACGATCTGTGTGCGACCTGCAAGAACACGGTGATGGAGTTCATTTCGGGGACGGCACCGGCCGCTCCGGAGGGGAAAAGGAGCAGGAATGACCGAAGAGCTGATGCAACTGCTGGAACGGCTCAGGCGTGAGCGCCCCGAGTTCTACCGGCACATCGTAGCCCTCATCAAGCAGATTCTCGCCACGGCCTAACGGCCCTCGCCGAAATAACAATCAGGCACGCCACAGACGGCCTCCCTGAAATTTCTCAGGGAGGCTTTTTATATGCCAGACGACCCCCAAGGAACCGCGGCGGTTTCGACGGGACAAGCCACGACGGACCCCGCACCTGCGGCGACAACCGGAGCGGCCCCCGCGTCCTCGTCCGGACAACCGGCAGGGCAGCAGACGACAACCCAGCAGGGAACGGATGCTGACAACGCGTTTTTTGACCCCAAAGACTTGGACCCCGCGCTGATGCCTGCCTACAAAAACATGCAGAAGGCGTTCAGCAAGAAGATGGAAGCCATTTCCAGAGACCGGCACATGATCGACTCCTACAAGAAATTGCAGAGCGATCCTGTCGGCTACATCACCGAGATGGCAAAGCAGCTGGGGCTTAACGTGGCCCCTGCAGGACAGCCGCAACAGACCGGAAACGAGCCATGGCAGCCGCAGACCTGGGAAGACGTGCTGCAGAAGGCTACCGAGACGGCAAGAAACGAACTGATGAAGCAGTTTCAGCCGCTCATCCAGGAAGTGTCCTCGATGAAGAAAAACAACATCGAGAAGCTCCTGGACGACAACTGCCCGGACTGGCGGCAGCACGAGGACGACATGATGGCGAACCTCAAAAAGCATCCATCCCTTGTAAACGACCCTGCAGCCCTCTACCGGATGTCCGTTCCCCCGGAAGTCCTGGAGTCGAGGGCAACCCAAGCGGCAATCAAGAAACTGCAGGATAAGGCGCAGGCAAGCCAGGTCTCCGGAACATCCACAACCACCAAGCAGCAGAGTCAGATTCCGTCCGGCCCGATGACGTTCTCGCAGGCCGTGGAGGCCGCGAAGAAGAAGCTCGCCGCCGACGGAATCCGGCCCTCGTAGGATAACGGAGGTTTCAAATGGCAACCGTTGGAAGTTCTTCTGCACCGTCCACCAACACCATCTATTACGATGCGCTCCTCACCACAACCCTGGCGGCGTATCGGGATCAGATGGTGGACAACATCTTCAAGGACAGCGCCTTTCTGGCCTACATCCGGCAGAGCGGCGCCTGGAAGGGCCAGAACGGCGGCGAGCGCATCGCGCAGCCGCTGATGTACGGCGACAACGACACGATCAAGACCGTCGGGGGCTATGAGGCGTTGGATACCACGCCTTAACTTTTCCTGGGGCGTGTAAAATCCTGTCACACTGCTGGAACACCCTAAAGCCATTGAGACTATCAGGTAATGCAAACAATGGATAACAAAATGGGCAATCAGCAAGTAACTCAAACAGACCTCGCTTGGCTGGCCGGAATCTGGGACGGCGAAGGGCATTTCTCTATCAGGAGAACCGTGGTGAAGAACAATGCGCCACAATACAGCCCGCGCCTCGGAGTGACAAACTCCAATGTTCAGATTCTGACAAGAGTTCGGGAGATATTAGATGCTCTCGAAATTGGATATTACTTCAGGGAGAAAGATCAGGGCGGATTTGAAGGTTCTCATAAGCAGACATGGCTTGTTGCTGTTGAAACGATGGTCAATGCGGTGAAAGTGATCGCCGCAATCAGACCGTACCTCGTCGGGAAATGCTTTCAAGCAGACTGCATCATGGAATACTGCACCCGGAGAATCAAGGCATTTGACCGCACCAAGGGCAATAAGTCACGCAAATACACCGCCGAAGATTTTGATCTTGTGATGAAAGTATATCAGGCCAACGGGGACATTCGAGGAACTTCAGAGACTATCAGGCAGGACGCTCAAAGAGCGATGATATAGTCCAGCCCTCTTGGAAACATGAGGGACCCGTTTGCAGGACGGATTCACCACGGCATTCGTGGAATGGGCGGAGGTCGGCGGCACCATTTCGATCTCCCGTAAAGAGGAAAGGCAGAACGCTGGCGAGGGCCGTCTGATGAACCTGCTCGAGGCGAAAATCAAGCAGGCCGAGATGACCATGCGCGAGAAACTCAACAACGACCTCCTTGCGGGGACGGTGCTGAGTTCGACGTTCGTTCCGGAGCTCTCGACGGGTGGCAACCTGGGCCTCCTGCCCCTGGGCTACTGGCTGCGGAAGCTCAACGCGACCGATCCGACCCGGGGCGGATACCCCGGCAACATCCCCAGCGCCACCCACTCATGGTGGAGGCACCACACGGCGGACCTGCAGAACCAGACCGTCACGGGGAACAGCTTCAAGGCCAACGTCTCCACCTTTGCGGGACTGAAGCAGGCCCTCTACCGGATGTACAACTACTGCTCCCGGGGGTCCGGTGGTTCCCCCGACCTCGTCGTCGCGGATCAGCTGACCTTCGAGTTCTACAACAACTCGCTGGACGCCAACATCCGCTACACCAACACCAAGATGGCCGACATGGGCTTCGACACGATCAAGCTGCGCGGCGCCACGGTCATCTGGGACGAGAAGGTTCCGGACATCTTTACCGGAACGGCGGCCGGTGTGTCTGGGTTCGACGGGACGGCGTTCTTCATCAACACCAACTTCTACGAAGTGATCTACGACTCCGAGACGAACATCATCACCACCCCGTTCGTGGAGCCGGAGAATCAGACGGCGAAGACCGCGAAGATCCTCTTCATAGGGAATTCGTGCGTGACCAACATGCGGAAACAGGGCGTCTGCTACAACATCCTGCAGACGATTTCCAGTTAACCCCTAGCCATTGACAAAACGGGCGGCTGATAGGGGGCCTCCGGCAGTCACAAAAAAATGGAGGTCTTTGACTATGCTGTTCAAGAGAATTTCCAGGACCGCACCCGAGCAGGTTTTCGTTGTGGTGCAGAACGTCCACGCCGGGACGATGACCGCCGGTTATCATGCCGCGTGGGATACCTCGTCCCCTGACGGCGTCCGCGTGACTCAGCAGGGGGCTGCGACCCTCGGGGCCTATGCCGGTGTGGCCGACAGCGACATCGCGCAGAACGGCTTCGGGCTCATTCAGGTCTACGGGTACAGGGCCAGCGCCTACATATACTCGTCCACGGGCTCCTCGGCTGTCGGCGACATCCTCATGCCGGTGGCTTCCGAGTGGGGATGCACCCCCTACGTCTACGCGCAGACCACGACCAAGGGCTTCGGGTTCCTCTGCGAGGCCGTGGCGGCTTCGTCTTCGAGCCAGTACCACACGACCGCGAAAGTGTTCATTCGCGCCTTGGGCTAACCATATAACGCGGGCGGGGGCTTCCCCTCATTTTGGCCCCCGCCCCTTAACCTCACCGATAGGGGGTGAGCGTGAAGATCCTGTTCATTGATTTCTCGACGCAGATTGACGACCTGCACGAGATGGAGAAGACGGCACGCGGCGGGATGCAGAACAGCCTGTTCAAGGTGCCGGACGCTCTTTCAAAACTGAATAACGAGGTTGACGTACTTTCTGACATAAAGAAGGGCGGCAGGACGGAGTCTGGCGTGCGCTGGTACACCGTCAACGACTTTGAAAATGGGGCCTACGATGTTCTTGTGACAAACCGGGGTGTCGGGCGCGGGTACTTCACTATCAATGCAAAACACCGCGTCCTGTGGACACACGACCTGCCGCACCAGGGGTTTGTGGAAGACCCGGAGATTCTGTCCCGCTATGCTGCAACCGTATCCATGTCTCAATACGGGTCCCGCGTATGGCGCAAGTTTTTCCCACAGATTCGTAATTCGTTCATCATCCCGAATGGCGTGGACAAGTCCCTGTTCTATCCCCGCGAGAAGGATTTGAACTACCTGATTTATTTCAGCCACCCGATCCGTGGGTTGAACAGGTTGCCGCTGATATTCGGCGGGATCAGGGGGAAGGTGGGACCACGGGTATGGATGAGGGCATTCAGCGCCCCGTACAAAAACGAGGGCCTGACCGATGACCACATGGACAAGTACAGATTTCCAGAGGTGGAGACGCCTGATGGGTTTGAGGTTTTACCATCCGTTCCCATCCTGCAGATCGCGGAAGAAGTGGGACGGGCGGGGCTCATGGTCATGCCGACGGGCTACCCGGAGATTTGCTCAAACGTGATTTTGCAGTCTCTGGCGTCCGGAACGCCGATTGTTACAACCGGCGGTCTCGGGTCGGCTCCGGAATGGATCAAGCACGGGTTCAACGGGTTTCTGACGGAATTTCATCCATGTGACTACATGATCCATTCGGTTGAGATGGCGCGGCTGGCAATCGCCATTTTGAGGGATGAGGACACGCACCGCGTGATGATCGAAAACGCCGCAAAGACGGAGGGAATTTATACATGGGAGCAGATAGGAGCTCAATGGAACAAAACGCTGCACCAGTTATTCTTAACATCGGCTGCGGGCTAGACAAGATGATCGGGATGGTCAACGTCGATGCCTACGGGGAACCGGACGTAAAGTGGGACCTGAACAAGACCCCTTGGCCGTGGGCCGACAACAGCGTTGACGGGATTATCGCAAAGCACGTTTTCGAGCACCTTGAAAACTGGTGGGGGGCTTTTAGCGAGTGCGCGAGGATTTTAAGGCCCGGGGCACAGCTGGATATGCGGGTCCCTGACGAATCGTCGAGCAGCGCCCTGACGTACCGGGACCATCTCCGGGTGTTCGGCCCCAACAGCTTTTGCGGGATTGAGGGGACGAATCGCTGGACAAACGCATGGGCGCACGACCCGAGCAATTATGCTCCGATGAAACTGATTGGCTACCATCGCGTGCCGTTCCCGAAATATGCGTGGATGACACGGTGGCCGTTCAGGTGGCTGATGATTTTCTGTGCTGACCACTTGCGGAATTTTATCTGGGAGCAACGATTAACGTTCATAAAGATCTGATAGGGGGTTTTTATGCCGGAGGGATTTGAAGAGGGAAAAGGAAGGCGTTTTTACCGCTGCCTGACCTGCCAGGGTGTCGTGAGTGAGTGGGACATCCAGAAGGGCGGATGCCCCAGCTGCAAGGGGACGAAGATCACGCCGAAGAATCTGACGCTATGGGAAAAGCTGGTGCAGATACTGAAGCACCCGGCTCTCTGGAGGTGGTAATGCAGGAATACACCCCGGAGGAAAAGAAGCTTCTCGAGGACATGTCCGTGGTCATCATGTCCCCGATCACGCTGTCCGACGCGCTGCCGAAGTGGTTCCAATGCACGGTCAACATGGTCGCCCATTCCTGGCAGCACGGGTTAAAGATTTACGAATTCGGCCACACCTACCGGCAGGTTGTGGACTGGGCGCGAAACGAACTGGCAAGAGCCGTCAAGGAGTACGTCAACCCCGTTACAGGGAAGAAGTTCAGCCATGTTCTCTGGCTCGATTCGGATCATACTTTCAATCCGGACCTGGCCTGCCATCTGGCGCGGCACATGGTCAACCCTGTGGTGGATGCGGTTTCGGCGGTCTACTACAACCGCACGGGGCCGACGCTCCCGGTGGTCTACGTCAAGGACTTCAACGAGGACCGCTACAAGCACTTTCCGTTGATCTGGCCGCCGGACGGGCTCTTTGAATGTGACGCGGTGGGGTTCGGGGCCATCCTGATGAAGCGGGACGTGTTCGACCGGGTCCCAGAGCCATGGTTCACGCTGGACTACCGGAGCGGCGAGGACATCGCCTTCTGCGTCAAGGCCAAGGAACACGGCGTGCGCTTCTTCGTGGATGGAAACTACACCCTCGATCACATCGGTGAGGGGAAAATCATAACCAAAAAGGATTACCTCCAGCACCTGGAGGACAACAAGGAAAAGTACAAGGACAAGATCAAAGTGACACTCGGAGGTAAACCCCATGCCGGCAGCTGACATTTTCAACCGTGCTCTCAGGGTCCCCGTGTATTTCAAGCGGGGCGTGTTCCAGAACGACACGCGGAGGAAGCTTTCCCGCGCATCGTTCGACCTCGTGCAGATCGACTCGGACTTCTTCATCCAGCCCGTGACCTCCCCCGTCCCCAAGGGATGCACAAAAGTCAACGGCGATGCCGCCGTGTTCGCCGAAACCGAGGATAACTTCTACAAGGCCCAGGAGGAGTTCTTCGAGGACGGCACGCGCATGATCATCGAGGAGCACGAGCTGGGGTCCTGGGTGGCGAACCAGAAGAACTGGAAGGACTGCTTCAAGCTCTCCAAGATTTAACGACGGCGGCGAAAGCACCGGGGGATGCCCTATCCATCCTCCGGGCCGTCTAAAATAGGAAGGCCATGAACGACCTCGAGCGGCACGTGATCGAACTCATCGGCGAGGACCCCGATTCGCCGGACGTTTTTGTCGACACGGCGGCGGGCATGACGCAGATCCGCGAGAGCCTCAACGATGCCATCGAGGAAATATGCATGGTCACGGGGTCGATGAAAAGGACCTATATCGTCCCCCTGGAAGCCTCGCAGATGTTCTACCGGCTCGCGTTCTCGCAGGATGAGTTCGGTTGGGTGACGGATGCCTTCTACCACGCCACGAAGCGCAGGCTCGAGCAGACCGACCTTGTCCGGCTCAACGCCTGGGACCCGAGATGGATGCAGCTCAACGGCTCCCCCCAGTCCTACCTCCCCATCGGGTTCAACGTGATCGGGTTCGTCCCGAAACCGGCGGCCGCGGAAATCCTCGAGTTGACCTGCGTGACCATTCCGGGCCGGTATTCATCCGACGCAGACCGCATCAAATTGCGCGATGAATTCAAGTGGGCGGCGGTCCACTTCGCCGTCGGTGAATACTACGCCTCCCGCGGGGACGCGCAGCAGGCCATGTACCACCACAACGTCTATCTTGACAGGCTGGGGATCCAGCAGATTTACCCGCTGGATCAGGGCGAGATCAGGCAGTTCCGGACAAACAAGGAATACTGGCCGAGGCCGACAGGATGAACCGCCTCTCAATCATAAAATATATCCACTCCGTCCACTACGTCGGGACGGACAGCAAGCTCGACTGGGCGCACGAGAAGGCCCGGATCCGCAGGATGCTGAGGGACCCCAACGGCAATATCTGGAATGACTCACTGCTGTTGCGAATTTACAACGATTGCCAGCGGGAGATCGCCCAGAAAACGGGGTTCCTCGAGGACATTCAGGCCGTCCGGGTCCCCCCGTACTTCGACTGCTCCTACCTGATGGACTGGGAATACGTCTATTTGCCCTCCAGCGAGCTTGCGAATTTTCAGGCCCTCTACTACCACGGGCCGTCCAATTACGTCCTGACGGCCCGCTGGGAAGCCCTGGTGCTCAATTCTGCGACGGTCGACGGGGAGCACTCCGGATATGTGGCGACCCACCCCTGGGAGCACTTCATCGCCCTGCAGCCCGGGGAGGTCATCCGGCTGCGGCTCCCGGCCGGGTTCCACAGAGCCCGCCTCGTCGCATGGGACGAAGAGCCGATCGATCTTCTGACCCGCAAGCAGATTACCAGCGAGGACGCCTCTTGGCTCTCCCGGATGGGGGACCCGCAGGGGTGGTGGAGGCCGGATGAACTCAATAACGAGTTTTGCCTTTATCCTCAAGCCTCGTCTGCCACATGGGACGACACGGTTACGGAGTACGACGAGCCCGTTTACTGCTACACGGACGATTTCGAGTACACGGGGGCTTATATTTCGGGGACCGGCAGGATGTTCACCCGGAATTACGCTGACGATGATGTCAATTACCTGTGGGATTGGGAATATGACCATCTTGACACTGGGTACGCCTCCGGGAACGACGAAGTGACCATGCGGTGCATGCGGCTCTTCGAAATGGAGACCGTGAGCGGCGATACGAAGGTTGGGATGCTCCTGTTCACCGACGACGACACGACGGATCGGCAGACCGGGACCGTGATCGACTCGACGGACTACCTCTTCAACAAGGACACCGGCATCTCCCTGGACACGATCACGGCGGCCGACAACGCCCTGTTCATCTTCGAAAAGAACCCCACGGACCTCTCCGGGGGCACGGACGAGAGCGATTTCCCGCCGTATCTCCGGAAGTACATCGAATATGCCACGCTGGAGCGTGCCTACGCGGTCGACAACGACGGGCAGATCGCCAGCCTGAGAGATTACTGGGCCATGCGGAAAACCGTCGGCCTGAAGGCCATCAAGCTCTTCATGGGTCTGAGAAAGACCGACCGTAATTATCGAATGACGACGAAGGGGACGCCCGGGTTCAGGACGCGGAGAGAACCGCGCCTGCCCGACGCATACCCGGCGGTATACCGATGAGCATAATCTGGAAGCCCAACGGGCAGCTTGACGTTTGCACGGACCCGACGGACCTCCCGCAGGAGACCGACGGGAAGAACATCACGTCCGGCGCCATGACGCGGTGCAAGAACCTCCACCTCTACGAATCCGGGGTGGCGAAGACCCGCTGGGGCTCGTACAGGCTTGCCCAGTCTGCATTGACCGGGATCGTCACGAAGATGATCCAGATGGGCTCCACGCGCTACGAAATGACCTACAGCAACATTTACACGGACGGGACGAGCAGGGCATCGGGCTACAGCAACGCGGTGTGGAGCGCCCTGATCTATCACCTGCTCGGTTCCACCACCCAGACCGTCTATGCCACCAACGGGACCGATCAGGTCAAGATGGAGGGGAACCGCGTTTACAACTGGGGGATCGAGGCCCCCGGGACCGTACCCACGGCAGTTGCAGGAGCATCCACGGGCCTGACCGGGCAGTATTACGTTGTTTATACCTACCTGCGGAAATCGGGCTCCACGGTGCTTTGCGAGTCGAACATTTCCGCGGCATCCACCCCGGGGATCACGCTGTCGAACCAGTCCCTTGCAATCACATGGACGGCTTCTGCGGATTCCCAGGTCACGCACGTTCGGCTTTACAGGACGGCGGCCGGCGGGTCGACGTACTACTTCCTCAAGGACGTTGCGATCGGCACCACGTCGACGGATGATGCAACGGCGGACAGCAGCCTCGGAAGCACTTATCCATCATCCCATTACCGCCCCCCGTCTGCCTGTTCCTACGTTTTCGGCCCGTCGCTGAACGGCACCCTGTTTGCCATCGACGCGCACCTGCTTTACTACTGCTCCCCGAAAGAGCCGGAATACTGGCCGCTGACCTATTACATCGAGGTGTCGACGCCCACGGACCCGCTCCTGGCGGGGTGCTTCTTTGACGGGATGCCATACGTCTTCAGCAAGCGCCGGATCTACCAGATCCGCGGCTCCGGCCATGGGACGTTCTTCCCCCTCGAGATGAATGCCTTTACCGGCATTTACGGGCGCAAGTGCTTCGCCCCGGTGCCTGGCAAGGGCATCTTCCACATGGGATCCGATGGGATTTACCTGTTCAACACGACGGGGGACGTGAAGGCGACCCAGCAACGGTTCGACCCGATCTTCATGGGGGAAACCCGCCATGGGATGCCCGGGGTCGACTACGAATACAGCAACCACATTTTGATCGTGTGGCATGACCGCCTCTATGTCTTCTACAAGAGCACGGAGGATGCCAACGCCCCGGCCTCCTGCATCGTCTTCAATGTCACGAGCGGAAAGACCTCCTACTACAAGTACCCGTTCGAGATCCGCGAGGCGTGCGTCGACGACTACAACGACCGGCTCCTGATCGCCGACACAAATGGCTATATCTGGAAGATCGAGGATCAGGGCTACCCCACGGATTACGTTTCGGTGTCGAGTTTCACGGCGATCTCCTGGGAGTCCGAGAGCAAGGAATTTACCCTCCAGACCCGGGCGCACTTCCCGAGATGGACCAAGTACGATGTGGACGCGCATCTGGCGACGACGGCCTCCGGGTACATGCTTCTGGACGGGGCAATTCACCAGACGCACACCTTGAGCGGCGACAGGCAGACGCGAAAGCGGCTGATAGAAACAGGAAACGGTAAGCGGGCCTCGGTCAGGATAGGGGGCAGCGGTCCCGTGGAAATCTTTGCATGTGAGTTTGAATAGGCGAGGTGAATCATGGGACTGTTTGATTTTGTTGGAGACATTTTTGGTGGAAATGAAAGTGGTGGCTCCCCGCAGGGTAACGCCGCCGCCGATGAAATGGCCCGCATCGCCAGAGAATATTGGGAACAGAGCAAGGGTGTCCGCGATCCGCTCATATCCCAGATGGCAAACTTTATGACAAACGGATGGGACCCCACGCAAAGTTCCATGTGGGACCCCCTCAAGGCCAATGTCGAACAGCAATACTCGACGGCCCGGAATAACATCATGTCGAACGTTCCCGCGAAGGGCGCATTACTT
>ENA-UPTA01005144-UPTA01005144.1-activated-sludge-metagenome-genome-assembly--contig:-NODE-5144-length-12154-cov-8.542359_pt1 | contig 12154 bp, 7 predicted proteins | sample MGYA00238184_ERZ773361 | MGnify/ENA primary metagenome ERZ773361 (study PRJEB29100, sample SAMN05720205) | activated sludge metagenome | isolation source: anaerobic digester from wastewater...
GAGGCGCTCCGGCTCGCCCTCCTCTCCGGCGTGAACCTCGTCGACACCTCGACGAACTACGGCGACGGCCACAGCGAGCTGCTCGTCGGGAGCGTCCTCCGCGAGATGGCCGCGGCCGGCGAGGTCGCTCGGGAGGAGGTCGTCGTCGTCACGAAGGCGGGCTACGTCCAGGGGCAGAACCTCCGCGACGCGCATCAGCGCCGGAAGCTCGGCGACCCCTGGCCCGAGATGACGGAGTACTCGCGGGACTGCTGGCACTGCATCTCCCCGGCGTTCCTGAGGGACCAGCTCTCCGCCTCGCTCGGCCGCCTCGCGATGCCGCGCGTCGACCTCCTCCTCCTCCACAACCCCGAGTACTTCCTGACGGACGCCGAGCACCGGAACCTGCCGCTCGCCGAGGCGCGCGACACGTTCTACGACCGGGTCGGCCGGGCCTTCGAACAGCTCGAGAAGGAGGTCGCCGCGGGGCGGATCGGCGCCTACGGCGTCTCCTCGAACACGTTCGTCGTCCCGCACGAGAAGGCCGACGCCGTCGACCTCCTCCGCCTCCTCGACCTGTCCGGCCCCGGCTTCGCGGCGATCCAGCTCCCGATGAACCCGGTGGAGCTCGGGGCGCGCGAGCCGATCCACACCTCCGACGGCCGGAGCGTCCTCGACGTGGCCCGCGAGCACGGCCTCGCCGTCCTCGTGAACCGGCCGCTGAACGGCTTTAGGCAGGGGCGGCTGCATCGCTTCGCGACCGTCGGCGCGCCCTTTCCGCCCGTCTCCTCCCCCGAGCCCGACGCCCTCGCCCGCCTCCGCTCGGCGGAGGAAGAGTTCGCGCTCGTCTACGCGCCGCGCCTCTCGGTGGAGGACGGCGTCGCGCCGCCCGAGGAGCTCCTCGCCGTCTCGCCTCTCCTCGGCGAGTTCGAGAAGCGGGGCCTCGACCTCTCGACGTTCCGCGAGGTCTGGGACGACGTCGTCGAGCCGCGCCGCACCGAGCTCCTCTCGGAGCTGCGCGAGGTCTTCGACCGCGATGCCTCCTTCGGCCGCTGGGCCGACGGCTGGGACCGGACGCTCCTCGAGGCCGCCTCGGCGCTCGTCGCGCGCCTCCTCCCGAAGGAAGAGGCCCGCGCCGCCGAGCTCGCCGAGCTCGTCACCCGGGACCTCCACGAGTCGCCGGAGGGGACCCTCTCGCAGAGGACGATCAAGGGCCTCGCCGACGTCGAGGGCGTGACGAGCGTCCTCGTCGGGATGAGGCGGCCCGAGTACGTGCGGGACGTCGTGGGGGCGTTCGGGGGGTAGGCCGCTACTTCGCGGGCGGCACCGCGAGCCCCCAGTAGTACTGGTCGAGGAAGGGCCCGTAGTCCTTCTTCCCGACGGCGTCCAGGACCTTCTGGACGACCCCGGTCGAGCCGAACTTCCAGGGGAGGGTCGACTGGAGCGAGGCGAGGAAGACGAGGAAGCGCTGGTCGCCCAGGTCGCGGTGGAGCGCCTCGAGGAGGAGGGGCCCCTTCGAGTAGAGGAGCGCCGTCCGGTGGCTCCAGGAGATCGACATGTCGCTCCGGGCGATGACGCGGTTCGCGAGCGGGATCGGGGCGATGGCGTGCGATTCGCCCGCCTGGCGACGCCAGCCCGCCTTCATGCGGGCGAAGTCGCTCTTGCCCATCAGGTCCCGGATGAAGAGACCCGCCGAGTACTCGGCGAACGACTCCGAGATCCACTGCTCGTCGTATCCCGGCATCTTCACGACATGACCCCACCACTGGTGGGCGATCTCGTGGGCGACGCGCCCGTTGACCCCCTCCGAGTAGAGCTGGTTGATCTCTCCGCCGATCGAGTTGAAGGCCTCGGACGTGATGAACATGAAGGCCGGCGGCGCCTGACCGTAGCCCCAGTCGTTGACCTCGACGATGTTGAACTCCTCGAACGGGAAGGGTCCGAGGAAGCCGGAGAAGTACTCGATCGCCTTGCGCGAGAGGCCGAGGAGCTTCTTGAAGGCGATCCGGTTCTCGCCGGCGTAGGAGGCCACGCGGATCGTCACGCCGTCCTTCGTCTCCTCTTCCCAGGCGTACTTGCCCGCGAAGACGACGAAGAACTGGACCGGCTTCTCGATCCGGGTCTCGAGGACGTTGTATTCCCCCTCCTCGGCGCGCCGGACCGTCTTCCCCGGGACGAGCGGGACGAAGGGCTTCTTCACCTTCACGGCGGAGCGGACGGTGTAGTACTGGCCGCCCATGTCGGGCTGCGGGAACCACGGTTCCGTGCCGAGCTCCCAGTAGCTGTCGCCGCCCGGCCGGTGGAGGAGATCCCCCTCGATCTCGAACCGTACCTTGATCGGCCGCCCCGACACGAGGGGCGTCCGCAGGCCGACGGCGAGGGAGCTCCGCCGGTGGTCCGTCTCCAGCGCGTTTCCGGCTTCGTCGAAGGCGCCGACGAGACGGACCGTCTTCTTCTCGAAACCGTAGAGCTTCTTCGGCCGCCGGATGACGTCGTAGAGGTCGAGGAGGAGGACCGACGGGCTTCCCGCGACGGCGCTGATGGTCTCGGTCACCGTCAGCTTCGCGTGCGTCCCGTCGGACGCGGTGAGGGCGAGGTCGACGTCGGTCAGGACGAACTCGGGACGTCCCGGATCGCGTCGCTCACGCCCGATCGGGACCTCGGAGAGGACCGCCAGGAACTTCCGGTCGTCGCCGTTGTCCTTCATGTACGGGAGGGTCTGCGCGAGGGAGAGCGACTCGGAGCGCGCCACGAGCTCGTCGAGGACGTAGACGAGGTCGTCCTTCCCGCCCCCGGCCTCGACCCGGACGAACGGCGTCGTCGGCCCGTTCCGCCGGGCGTGGGTGAACTGCTGGGCGAGCGGCCTTTCGGCGAGCTCGCCGAAGCGCTCCCGGTGCTTGGCGAAGGCCTTCGTGAGGTCCCCGGCGTCGGGCGTCTCGGGGACCTCCGGCAGCGGCGTCCCGGAGGCGAGCCAGAGCGCCTCGGAGAAGGGGCCGGACAGGACGAGTCCTCCCTCGCCGGAGGTCACGTCGAGGCCGGTGTTCTTCTTCGCGACGTAACGGATGGCGGGATGCTCGACGGCATCGGCCGAGACGTGGCGGAGCGTCCCGGCGCCCGAGAGGAAGAGGCCGACGACCTCTCCGCCGGCCGTGACCTTCGCGACCTGCCCGCTCTGGAGGGTCAGCTGGAGATTCCTCGACCGGAGGACGAGGGCGGTCGCGTTCCGGCTCGTCGTCTCGACGGCGAGGGCGTCCCACTTCTCGATGGACTCACGAAGAGGTCCGGCAGCGGCGGGCAGGGAGAAGAGGGCAGAAGCGGCGAGAGCCGCAAGGGCGCGAAACAGCTCGGGCTTGAGCAAGAGAGCCTCCCGGATGAAGAGATCGCTTCCCGTTCAGAAACGTTCCTGACATTCTGCCCCAGGACGGAGCCGACGGGCACCTCGTGGGTCGTGGCCGCGCCGGAGGCTCCGTCCGGAGACGCGCATGAGAGTTCGCCGCCCCGTTCGTTCCGCAATCCTCTGCTCCGCCCTCGCGTTTCCCGCCCTCGCGGGAGACCCGCCGAAGGCCTCCGCAGCCGCGCTGCGCGACGAGGTCCTGGCGACCGAGCGCGCGTTCGCGAAGACGATGGCCGACCGCGACCACTCCGCGTTCGTCTCGTTCCTCGCCTCCGAGACGGTCTTTTTCTCGGGCGAGAAGCCGCTCCGCGGCGCGGTGGCGGTCGCGGCCTGGTGGAAGAAGTACTACGTGGGGAAGGAAGCCCCCTTCTCCTGGGAGCCCGCGCTGGTCGAAGTCCTCGACTCGGGGACGCTCGCCCTGAGCACGGGGCCGGTGCGCGACCCCGCCGGGAAAGAGACCGGCACGTTCACGTCGATCTGGCGGCGAGAGGGACCCGGGACCTGGCGGATCGTCTTCGACAAGGGGAACCCGGTCTGCCCGAAGGAGCCCTGAGCCGCCGGCTATCCTCCCGGCATGCCGACGTTCATCGAGAAGCCGTCCGTCGTCGTCGCCGCCGGGAACCTCCCGAAGCGGATCGAGGAGCTCGTCGGGCGCGTGAACACCGCGACCGCGGGCCTCAGCATCGCCCGGATGACGAGCCCGGCGGGCTGGGTCGAGCCGGGCCAGACGCCCGAGTTCGACGAGTACTCCGTCGTCCTCTCGGGAACGCTCCGCGTGGAGAGTCGCGAGGGGGCGCTCGACGTCCGCTCGGGTCAGGCCGTCGTCGCCCGCGCCGGGGAATGGGTCCGCTACTCGACGCCGGAAGGGGCCGAGTACGTCTCCGTCTGCGTCCCGGCCTTCTCGCCGGGGACGGTCCACCGCGACGCCTGAACGCCCGTCGCACCGCCCCCGGCTCTTGCCATCGCGCTTCCGCCGCGCGGGACGCCACCGCGGGCCGGTCGCGCCGTGCAACGCGCGGGGAAGTCCCTACTTCGCCGGGGGCATCTCGAGCCCCCAGTAGTACTTCTCCAGGAACGGGCCGTAGTCCTTCTTCGCGACGGCGTTCAGGACCTGCTGGACGAGGCCCGTCGGTCCGAACCTCCAGGTGAGGTTCGACTGGACCGACGCGAGGAAGACGAGGAACGGCCGGTCTCCGAGCTCGCGGTGAAGGGCTTCCAGGACGAGCGGACCCTTGGAGTAGAGGAGCGCCGTCCGGAGGTTCCAGGCGGTCTCGAGGTCGTTCCGTGCCCGGACGCGCGTCGCGAGCGCGACGGGCGCCACGTCGCGGGCCTCGTTCGCGCGCCGCCGCCAGTGCGCGAGGAGGCCCTTGTAGTCGCTCTTCCCGCGGAGGTCGCGGATGAGGAGCGCCGCCGAGTACTCCGCGAACGACTCCGAGATCCACTGCTCGTCCGCGCTCGGCATCTTCACGACGTGGCCCCACCACTGGTGCGCGATCTCGTGGGCGAACCGCTCGTTGATCCCCTGCGAGAAGATCTGGTTGACCTCGCCCTGGATCGGGTTGAACGCCTCCGTCGTGATGAACATGAAGGCCGGCGGCGCCTGCCCGTACCCGTAGGCGTTGATCTCGACGATGTTGAACTCGTCGAACGGGAATGCCCCGAGGAAGCCCGAGTAGTAGTCGATCATCTTCCGCGAGAGCTCGAGCAGCTTCCGGTACGCCATCCGGTTCGGCCCGCCGTAGGAGGCGACCCGGATCGTGAGGCCGTCCTTCGTCTCCTCCTCGAACCGATACTTGCCGGCGATGACGACGAAGAGCTGGACGGGCTTGGCGATGCGGGTCTCGAGGAGGTTGTAGTCCCCCTCCTCGATACGGCGGACGGTCGTTCCGGGGACGAGCGGGACGAAGGGCTTCTTCACCTTCACCGTCGCGTGGACGGTGTAGAACTGGCAGTTGAGCTCGGGTTGCGGGAACCACGGCTCTGTCCCCAGCTCCCAGTAGTTGTCCCCGCCGGGCCGGTAGAGGAGGTCGCCCTCGATCTCGAACCGCAGCTTCGTCCCGCGTCCCCGCGCGAGGGGCTCGCGGAGCCGGACCGCGAGGTGGCTGTCGCGGTGCACGTGCTCGACGGGTCTTCCCCCCTCGTCGAAGACGCCTTTCAGCCGCACCGTCTTCGGCACGACGTTCCCGTGGTTGTCGCGGCGGTTGATGGCGCTGTAGAGGTCGAGGAAGAGAACCCCCGGCTGGGCGGCGACCGCCTGGAACGTCTCCGTCACGGTCAGCGCCGCGCTCTCGCCGTCGGAGGCGGTGAGGGAGAGGTCGACGTCGGTCAGGAGGTAGGGCGGGGGAACGGGCTGGCGCCGGTCGCGGCCGACCGGCTGCTCGGAAAGGACCGTCACGAACTTCCGCGAGTCCCCGGATGCCGCGGTGTACTGGAAACGGCTCGCGACGGAGAGGGACTCGACTCGGTCCGTCACGCCGTCGAGGAGGTAGACGAGGTCGTCCGCCGAGCCGGTCGCCTCCACGCGGACCCAGGGCTGGGCGGGAGCGTCGTGCCGGGCACGGGCGAGGTCCATCGCGACCGGCCTCTGGGCCACGTTCCCGAACCGCTCGCGGTGCTTGCCGAAATCGTCGGCGAGCGAGCCAGCGTCGGCCGTCTCGGGGAGCGCCGGGAGCGGCGCCCCCGAGGCGAGCCAGAGCGCCGAGGAGAAGGCCTCGGTGAGGACGAGGCCGCCCTCGGCCTGGGTCACGTCGAGGCCGCTGTTCTTCTTCGCGGTGTACTTGACCACGGGGTGCTCGACCGCGTCGGTCGAGACGTACTCGAGCGTTCCTTTGCCCGCGACGAAGAGGCCGACGACCTCGGTCCCCGCTCGTACGGGCGCGACCCGGCCGTCCGCGACGCGCAGGACCATCCGGCCCGACCTCAGGACCATCCCCGTCGCGTCCCGGCTCGAGGCGTCGACGGCGAGGGTGTCGTAGCGGCGGATCGTCTCCGGGAACGTCTCCGCGGCGGTGACGGGGGCGACGACGAAGAGCACGGCGAGGAGAAGAGCCGCGCGGGCGTAGCTGGAACGGGAATTCGGCACTGGGTTTCCTCCGGTTGCGATGTGGCGTTGTCGAGGCCGACCGCAGATTCTGCCCGAGATCGGACCGATACGCCCCGCGCACCGCCGCCTAGCGGGCCCAGTCCGCGGCTCGCTCCCAGACGCGCGACTCGAAGGCGTTCGCCGTCTCCCGCGACGAGACCGCGGCGAGGACCCGCGCCACGTCGCCCGTCGAGGCCCGCCGGCCGGCGAACGTCTTCTGCACCGCGGCGAGCAGCGTCCGGAAGCGTTCCTCGCCGAGCTCCTCGCGCAATCCGTCGAGGAGGAGCGGGCCGCGCGCGGCCACGAGGCTGTCCTGCAGCTGGATCGACCGGCCGACGTCGTCGAACGCGAAGACGCGGTCCCAGAGGGCGACGGGTGCGACTCTGCGCGAGGCCCGAGCGTCCTTCTTCCACATCGATCGCAGGAGGGTCCAGTCGATCTCGCTGTGGAGGTCGCGGACGAGGAGCCCGGCCAGGTAGTCCGAGAACGCTTTGGGCACCCAGCTCTCCCCGCCGCCCGCGCTCCGGACCGAGGCGCCCCACCACTGCTCCGCGAGACCCCGGGCGAGGCGTCGGCTGACGCCGTTCTTCATCACGAACCACCTCGGGGTCCCCCCGCTCGGGTAGTCGAACCCCGCGGGAAGCGGCTCGGGGTGGATCGAAGCGAAGTCGAAGCGGGTCGGCAGAAAGACGAAACCCGAGAGGACCGGGTCGGGAGCCGCCCGGTCCAGCTGGACGACGGTGATCTCGTCGAACGGGGCGTTCCCCAGGTAGCCGGCGAGGTGAACGGTCATCTTCCGCGCGGCCTCGAGGATGTTTCGCTGCGAGATCGTGTTCGGGCCGGCGTAGGTCGCGGCCCGAACCGTGAGGCCGTCCCTCGCCTCCTCCTCGAGGGAGAACCTGCCGGCGAGGACGGAGAAGGCCGTCACGGGCTTGTCGATCCGAGTCTCGAGGACCTGCTCGTCCCCCTCCTCGGCTCTCCGCACGGTCGTCCCCGGGGCGAGGGGCGTGAAGGGCCGCTTCACCCTCACGCGGGAGCGGACCGTGAACGCGCGCTCCCGCTCGCCGGGGCGCGGGAACCAGGCCTCGTTTCCGAGGAGCCAGTAGGAGGCGCCGAAGGGGCGATGGAGGAGGTCGCCCTCGATCTCGAAGCGGAGCGTCACGGGACGGCCCGGGACGAGCGGGGACGGCAGCGCGACGGCGAGGAAGTCGTCCCGGTGGTCGAACTCCAGCGCCCCTCCCGCCGCGTCCCGGACGGCCGTCACACGCGCTTCCTGCTTCAGGAGGTTCCCGGTGTTCCGCGGGCGAAAGAAGGTTCCCTTCTGGTGGAGGAGGAGGACGCCCGGTTTCCCGGAGGCGGCTTCAAACGTCTCGGTCGCCTCCACCGTGGCGAGGGAGCCGCCCGAGGCCGCGACCGAGAGGTCGACGTGCGTCAGGAAAACCTCCGGCGGAGCCGGTTCCCTCCGGTCCCGCCCGAGGGGCGTGTCGCTCAGGACGGCGAGGAGCTTCCGATCGTCGCCCGCTGTCCGGAGAGCCGGGATCACGTGCGCCGCGGAGAGCCGTTCGGAGCGCGAGACGAGGCCGTCGAGGACGTAGACGAGGTCGTCGCCCGCCGCCTTCACCTCGACGCGGACGAGCGGCGCCGCGTCTCCGGCGCCCCGGGCGTGGAGGAGCTGGTGGAGGAGGGGCCGCGCGGCGAGGTTGTCGAAGCGGGCCCGGTGCTTCGCGAAGGAGGACGCGAGCGAGGCCTCGGCGGCCGGCGCCGGTATCCCCGGGAGCGGCGTGCCGGCGGAGACCCAGAGGGCATCGGTGAACCGCGTGGAGAGGACGAGGGCCCCCTCCTCTTCCGAAAGCCGCAGGCCCGTGTTCTTCCGGGTGGCCCAGCGCACCGCGTCGCGCTCGGACGGGTCGTCGGAGCGGTACCGGAGCGTCCCGGTTCCCGAGACGAAGAGACCGACGACCTCTTCGCCGGCCCGGACCTCGGCGACGCGCCCTTTCTTCAGCTCCAGCGTGAGCCGTCCCGACGTCAGGACGAGGTCGTCGGCGGGGCGGCTGGCCGTTTCGACGGCGAGGGCGTCCCAGCGGGCGACCTTCTCGCGGAAGCTCTCGGCGACGGCGACGTCCGCGTGGAGGAGCCACAGGAGGCAGAGGAGCGCCGAAGCCGCACGCCGGGCGACGATCTCGTTCATAACCACCTCTCGGTACCGCCCGGCTCGAACGGTCGGACGGAATCCTTCGTGTCTCGCCACGATGCAATCGGCGTACCGTGACGTCCGTCACCGCGGAGGGACACCCGGCCTACTTCGTCCGCGTCCCCCCGCGGGCGAAGCTTTCGACGACGAGCCCCTTCTCGGCTCTCGTGAAGAGGACGAGGTCGACCTCCGCCCAGGGGACGATCGCCCGACCCGCGGCCCAGGCGCGGGCTTCGCGCGCGAGCGCGTCGTCGTCGAGGAGGAGCGCCCCGTCCTTCGCGAGGCCCCGTGCGGCGAGAGCGGCGACGACCTTCTCCCACGCCTCCGCGCCTCCGGCCGGCGCGGGCGCGACGACGAGGCCGGTGGCGTCCACCTCCTCGAGGCCGGCGAGGTGCCCGAGGTCGCCGACGTCGACGACGGCGGCCGAGGGGAGACGCCGACCGTCGCCCGCAAACGCGCGTGCTTTCACGACCGCGACGTCGGCGCGGAAGGGAGGAAGGCCCCGCCCGCCGTGGACGGTGGCGCCGCGCAGGACGAGGTCGACGAGGTCGCCGCGGACGTTCGGCGGGAGCGTCTCGTAGATGGCCGCGTCCGCAGTCTCCTCGCCGCGCGCGAGGGCGTGGAGGGCGGACAGGAGGAGGACGAAGTTGAGCCGGACGAGGCGCTCCTCCTCCCGCGGGCCGTGCCAGCCGCCGGTTTCGAGGAGGACGGTCGGGGTCCCCCAGCGCGACATCGAGTCGCCGAAGGCGCGCTCGGTGTAGTCGGTGGCGTAGCGGGTGACGCGGCCCGGAACGAACGTCGAGGCGACGCGGGCGAGGTGCCCCGCGAGGCCCCGCTTGCGCTGGAGGGCCGGCCCCTCGGGTTCGTTCCGGGCGGCCGAAACGGCGAGGACCGCGATCGCGGCCTGCGCTCCTCCCGGTCCGGCGGTCACGAGGGGGCTCTGGTTGTGGAGGTTGAAGCCGGCCGCCGGGGTGTAGCGGTCGCGGATTTCCTTGATGAAGCGTCCCTCCGGCGTCTGGAGCCTCGTGGCGTCGCGATTGACGTCGATTCCCTGCGCGTTTCGCCGGTCGCCGCGCACGGCGCCGTCGGGGTTGAGCATCGGGACGACGACGAGGGTGAGGCGCGAGAGGAGGTGCGCGGTGGCGGGCTCGTTCCGGTTCTCGGCGAGGAACGCGAGGAGGTCGACGAGAGCGGCGGTCGCGGTCGGCTCGTCACCGTGCATCTGCGACCAGAGGAGGACCTTCTCCGGGCCGCTCCCGGCGAGGACGACCGGGATCTCCCGCCCCTCGGACGACCGCCCCTTCTCCGCGATCCGGACGACGTCTCGGAAGGCGCCGGCGAGCGACTCGAGGTCGGCCCGGAGAGCCTCGGGGGTGTAGGAGCCGGACGGAGGCGAGAGCCGCACGCCCGGCCAGGCGGCGTGGAGCGCCTCCGGGGCGGGGGCGGGAGGAACGGCCGAGAGGACGGCGGCGAGGAGGAGCGCGGCCGGCATGGTCGAACGGTACCAGCGATCCGGCCCTCGGGCACCGTTTGCCCGCTGGCGGCCCGCCTTGACACCTCCGACGCCGGTGGCAAGCTGCCCGCGTCCGAAACGAACGGGAACGAGCTTCCCCGGAGGCGCCTCCCGCGGCGTGCCGGAAGGGCCCACGGATCGAGGGGGCTCACCGCGGGGCGACCGGTCGTCGCGTTTCCGGACGGAGCGGAGGGAGGAACGATGAACCTGACGATCGAGCCGAGGGAGTCTCACATCCTGGCCCGGATCGAGGACGCCCGCCTCGACGCCCTTTCCGCCCCCGACTTCAAGGCGCGCATGTCGGGCGCGCTCACCGGGACGGCGCCGAAGGTCGTCCTCGACCTTTCCCCCGTCGCGTTCATCGACAGCGCCGGGCTCGCCTCCATCCTCTCGCTCGTGAAGGGGCTCCCCGAGGGGGGCGATCTCCGGATCGCCGGCGCGCGTGACGCCGTCCGCGCCGTCTTCCGCCTGACGCGGCTCGACAAGGTGCTCGCCCTCCACGACACGGTGGAGGACGCGGTCGCCGCCGCGGAGGCCCGGTGAGCGTCGCCCCGCCGCTGCCGCGGACCGGGGAGGAGCTGCGCGAGGCGATTCGCTGGCACGTCCGACACTCGCTCGGGAAGGCCTGGGAGGACGCCACGAACGGCGACCTCTTCCAGGCGCTCGGGCTCGCCGTGCGCGACCGGGCCTGGGAACGCCTCCTCGCGACGGAGAAGCGCTACCGGCAGGCCGGCGCCAAGCGGGTCTACTACCTCTCGATGGAGTTCCTCATCGGGCGCTCGCTCGTCGACTCGCTCCACAACCTCGGCCTCCACGACGCGGCCATCCGGGCGCTCGCCGAGCTGGGGCACGACCTCGACCACGTGCGCGAGGAGGAGGTCGACGCCGGCCTCGGCAACGGCGGCCTCGGCCGCCTCGCGGCCTGCTTCCTCGACTCGCTCGCGACGCTCCACCTGCCGGGCTACGGCTACGGCCTCTTCTACCAGTACGGCCTCTTCCGCCAGGAGATCGACAACGGCTACCAGAAGGAGCGCCCCGACCGCTGGCTCCACGCCGCGATGCCCTGGACGGTGGAGCGGCCCGAGGAGGCCGTCCTCGTCCCGGTCTACGGCCGGATCGTCGACACGGTCGACCGGAAGAGCCAGTACAACCCGATGTGGATGGACTGGAAGATCCTCGTCGGCGTGCCGCACGAGATGCCGGTCGTCGGCTACGGCGGCGAGACGGTGAACGCGCTCCGGCTCTACTCGGCTCGCGCCTCCGACGAGTTCAACATGGAGTTCTTCAACTCCGGCGACTACGTCCAGGCGGTGCAGGAGTCGATCGGGTCGGAGACGATCTCCAAAGTCCTCTACCCCTCCGACAGGGTGCAGAAGGGCAAGGAGCTCCGCCTCCTGCAGGAGTACTTCTTCGTCGCCTGCGCGCTGCGCGACATCCTCCGCCGCTTCCTCCGCGAGGGGCACGCGATCGCGACGTTCCCCGACCGGGTCGCGATCCAGCTGAACGACACGCACCCCGCCCTGGCCGTGGCCGAGCTGATGCGCCTCTTCGTCGACGAGCACGACGTGGCGTGGGAGCGGGCGTGGGAGATGACCGTCGCCACGCTCGGCTACACGAACCACACGCTGCTGCCGGAGGCGCTCGAGAAGTGGCCGCTCCCGCTCGTGGAGACGGTCCTCCCGCGGCACCTGCAGATCATCTACGAGATCAACCGCCGCTTCCTCGACGAGGTCGCGCACCGCGCGCCGGGCGACCAGGAGGTCCTCGCCCGCGTCTCGATGATCGAGGAGGGGGAGCCGAAGCAGGTCCGGATGGCTCAGCTCGCGGCGGCCGGGAGCCACTCCATCAACGGCGTCGCGGCCCTCCACTCCCGCCTCATCACCGAGAACCTCTTCCCCGACCTCTACCGCCTCCACCCGGAGCGGTTCAACAACAAGACGAACGGCGTCACGCCGCGACGCTGGCTCCTGAAGTCGAACCCGAGCCTCGCCGGCT
>ENA-UPTA01005147-UPTA01005147.1-activated-sludge-metagenome-genome-assembly--contig:-NODE-5147-length-12149-cov-6.331239_pt1 | contig 12149 bp, 10 predicted proteins | sample MGYA00238184_ERZ773361 | MGnify/ENA primary metagenome ERZ773361 (study PRJEB29100, sample SAMN05720205) | activated sludge metagenome | isolation source: anaerobic digester from wastewater...
TGATTATTCTTTCCGGCGCACGGAAGCCTTTGAGTTCATTGCACAGCGCTTCAATATGCGCGGGGGTTGTGCCGCAGCATCCGCCCGCCACGTTCAGGCCGACCTCGCGGGCCATGCTTCCAAGCTTCTTTGCGAATTCCAGAGCCTGCAAAGGATAATGGACCTGCCCGCTGCGCAGTTCCGGCATGCCCGCATTGGGCATGCAGGCCAGAAGCCCCGGCCAGTTTTCGGCCAGATAGTCGAGGTGAATTCGCATGGCTTCGGGTCCGGTTGCGCAGTTCAGCCCGAGAATGTTGACGGGGAGGGCTGAGAGCGCGGCGACTACGGCCGCGATGCTGGAACCGATGAGAAGTGTGCCGGTCTGTTCAACCGTCACCGAGACATAGAGGGGCGCTCCGGCCTTGAGCCCGCCGGCCTTTTCAAACGCGGCGATGCCGGCTTTGATCTGGAGAAGGTCCTGGCAGGTCTCGAACAGAATGCCGTCCGCGCCGCCTTCAAGCAGTCCTTCGATTTGCACAGTCAGGCCGTCGCGCAACTGGTCGTACGGAATTTGTCCAAGGGTTGGAAGTTTTGTTCCCGGCCCGACGGAACCGAAAACGTATCGCGGCCGGTCGGGGGTGGAGGCGGCCGCCGCGGCCTCGCGGGCTATGCGCGCGGCGGCGAGGCTGATCTCGCGGGCTTTTGCGGAAAGATCATATTCGCCCAGTGTGACGGGGGAGGAGCCGAAGCTGTTGGTTTCGACAGCATCGCTTCCGGCGGCAAAATAGGCGGCATGAATCTGGCGGATGATGTCGGGCGCGGTCAGGTTCAGCAGCTCGTTGCAGCCATCTTTGCCCTGCCATGCGGCCGGCGGCACGTCGAAATTCTGGATCTGGGTGCCCATGGCCCCGTCCATGATGAAAATGCCTTTTTGAATTCGATCCAGAAGCTTCATGCTCATGCGCCTTTCTGCAAATGCGGAAAGCACCATAGCACAGAAAATCCCGCGGGGGTTACAAAAAAAGGCCGGACTTGATCAGCCCCGGGATTTTCTGCAAGTAAAGCCGTGCCGCCGGCGCCTCCTGTGCATGAATCCGTATTGTGTCAGGAGGCGAGATGAAAAAGTTCCAATCCCTGGAAAACCTCGAGAAAAAAGTTCCAACCATTGGAAGTTTCTCGCTGAAAAGTTCCAATCATTGGAACTTTTTACGCGGCCTTCTTTTCGGCGCTGGAATGATGATGACCGGCACCAGTCCCGCCGCCGGGCCGTCTCCTGGCGTCTCATAATGAGACAATTGTCTTAATATGAGACGATTCCGCCCTCCATTGAATATTCATAATTATCTAATAATGAATATATAACAGCATTCTACCAATCTTGGCATGCCATTTGCATTAGATGGGTGCAGGTGGGGATGTTGAGATGAAGGCACAAAGCTATAGAATGCAGATGACCGGCAGCCGAATCCGCGGGGGATACCGTGCGGTTTTGGTTCTGGCTCTGAATATTCTTACTTTGTGCTTTCTTTCCAGCACATCCGCCGCCGAGGGCCGCGCGCCGGGCTGGTTCCGTCGTCACTTCGGGGATGTCCGCTGGGAAGAAGCGGTTCAGAACAGCCGCTCGCCCAAAGACGTTTGCGGTTTCACTGCCGACCGCCTGCGCTACAGCGCGGAAAGCGGCGACGTCTGGAGTGATCCGGCCGAGATTTGGAATCGCCGCTCCGGCGATTGCGAGGATTACGCGGCGGTGGTCATGGATATGTGCCGGGAAGCCGGTTTCGAGGCGTGGGTGGAAGTCTATTTCCCGCGCGGCCGCGGCGAAGGCCATGCGGTGGCCGTGGGGCCTCTTCCCGAAGGGCGATACTGGGTTTCCAGCTTTGGGAAATACGAAACGGTTTCCTCCCGTGAAGAAATCTCCCGGCTGATGGCTGGCATTCTCTGGTGTGATGCCGGGGATCTGTGGAGCGCCCGCATGAGCTATGAATCGGTGCATGGGAAAATCGCCCGCCAGCAGCAGGCCCGGCTCAGCCGCATGGCCGCCGCCGCCTCTTCTCCCTTCTGACAGCCCGTCAGTTCAGCAGTTTATCCACGGTTTGGTACAGTTCCTGAACGGATATCGGCTTGCAGAGGAAGCCGTCTGCGCTTGTCTGCTCCTGCCAGTAGGAGTTGTCCCGCCCGGCATTTGAGGCCACCCCGGTGATCATCAGGATCGGGATGTTGCGGTATTTCTCCTTGCGTTTCAGTTCCATGCAGATGTCGAGCCCGTTTTTGCGGGGAAGCATCACATCCAGAATGGCCAGATCGGGACACATGTTCTTGATGGCTTCTTCACCGTCCTGCCCGTTGTCATAGCAGTAAACCTCGTAGCCCCGTTCCTCCAGCGCCATTTTCAGGAAACGGCTGAAGTTGCGTTCGTCCTCCAGAACAACAATCAAACCCTCGCTCATGTGGGAGAAGATAGTCATTTCTGTTTCATTTGTTAAACCCAAAAGAGGAACATTTGACATTGCGCCCGGCCGGAACCTCTGATAGCCTTTCCGTTTCGGCGTCAAAGAAATTTGGACGCCGTTCTGTTTGAGAAGAGGTGTGATATGGCGGGCATGGACATTTTCTTTCTGGTCTTTTCTGTTCTGGGCGGGCTGGCGCTGTTCATCTTTGGAATGAACGTGATGACCGAAGGGCTGCGGACTGCGGCCGGCAGTCAGCTGCGGGTGATTCTGGCCAAGACCACAGGCAACCGGATGCTGGGCATCGCTCTTGGGACGAGTCTGGGTTTCCTGGTTCAAAGCAGCGCGGCCACGGTGATGCTGGTCGGCTTTATCAATGCCGGCTTGATGTCTCTGCTTCAGTCCATTCCGGCCATGCTGGGCGCCAACATTGGGACAACCATCTCCATGCAGCTTATTTCATTCAAGCTGGGCGCATACTGCTATTTCGCCATCACGCTGGGATTCATCATCAACATGGTTGCGCGAGGGGTGAAAGCCAGATCCATGGGCCGCGCTCTTCTTGGATTCGGACTGCTTTTCCTGGGAATGAATGTCATGAGCGATGCCATCCGTCCCCATCGCGAAACCCTGGCTCCTCTTCTGCTGAGCGCTGACGGCGCCACGATAAAGGGAATGCTCATAGGGGTTCTGTTTTCAACCGCTTTTACCGGAATCATCCAGAGCAGCGGAGCCACCATCGGGATGGTCTTCGCCATGATTTCGGCGGGGGTTATAACGAGCTTCCAGCAGGCCTATCCCATTGTCCTTGGCGCCAATGTCGGCACTTGCGCCACCGCGCTTCTCGGCAGCATCGGTACAAACATCGAAGCGCGGCGTTCTGCGGTCTCTCATCTTCTGTTCAATATTTTCAGCGCCGTTGTTGGGATTCTCACGGCTCCTCTTTTCTATCGATATATTCATCTTACATCGGGAGATCTGATCCATCAGGCAGCCAATGCAAACACCATCAAGATGGTGGCAACCGCTCTTATGGTGCTTCCCTTTGCGGGTATCCACGCCCGCATTGTGCGGGCACTGACGCCATCGCGCACCCCCGCGCCGGAGAACAGTTTCCTCGACAGCGAGCTGATTCCCACGCCTGAAACGGCTATTTCCGCCGCTGTTCAGGAGCTGCAGCGCATTGCCCGCGTCTGCGCGCGCAGCATGCGCCTGAATGCCGATCTGCTGTTTGACCCCTCCAAGAAGATCCTGCAGGCGATCAAGCTGAACGAGGGCGTGATCAACGAGATCAAGACGGCGATGAAAGACTATCTGACGAAGCTCGGTCACCGTCAGCTTTCCGAGCGGCAAGCCATCATCATTCTTCATCTCGACCGGTGCATGACGGATATTGAGCGCATAGGCGATCATATTGAGCAGATTGCGGATATTTCGTGGGCCCGCCGCCAGAAAAAGAGCGAGGCGATTTTTGATGAACAGAGTTTTTCGGAGATGTTCGCTCTGTATGAAAAGGCGCTGCAGGTGCTGTGCCTGGTGATTGAGTCGCTGGATATCAAGCAGGGGGATTTCCAGGACATTGCCAAGCGGATACTGGCCATGCGCGATGAATACATCACGCTGAACATCGAGACGCGCTCTCGCTTCATTGGCAAAATCGCGCGGCAGGAAATGCCCCCGCTCTGCGGGATGTATTACGCGGGATATCTGTCGGCATTTGAGCGGATCGTGAAGCACTCCAAGTCCATTGCTCTGGCCGAGCAGCAGCCGCAGTTTCTGATCAAGCGGGGCAAGCTCGGTCAAGTGGCGCCGCAGGCTCCGGACTATAAGCCGCCGGAGCTTGTGGATCCGAATGATTTCCTGGACAGACTTCAGAGTGAACGGTACATGTAGACCAGAAACGGGGGAATCAATGAAATCTGCAAAGCGTATATTCATCATCCTTGTGATGGTCCTTGCGGCCATTCTGCTTGCGGCCATGCTGTTCCTCGGGCCGCTCATCAAGACGGCAGTGGAGAAGGGCGCGCCGGCCATGATGGGGGTGCCTGTCACGCTGGATCGTCCGGGCATAAATCTGCTGGCCGGGAAAATCAGTCTCAACAACCTCGTGGTCGGCAATCCCGAAGGCTACAAGACCGATTATGCCTTTAAACTCGGGAAGTTCCGCATCGACATGCAGATGAGCACGCTGGGCTCTGACACGATGATTATCAGGGATATCCTGATTGACAGTCCGGAAATTGTCTGGGAGGCCGGTCTGGGCAGCAGCAATATCGGCACGATACTCGATCATCTCAAAAAGAAGGCCCCGGCGGAAAAACCGGAAGCGGAAAAGGAAGAGCCGAAAAAGGCCGGCACGCAGGTGCAGATTGACAACCTGCTGATTACCGGCGCCAAGCTCAAGTTCAGCGCCAAAATGATGGGGGGACAGGCGATCACCATTCCGCTGCCCGATATCCACCTGAAGGAACTGGGAAAAGACAAGGACGGGGCCTCGATTCTGGATGTGATCACCGAAGTGATGAACGCGGTGGTGTCCGCGATCGGCGAGGCCCTTTCCTCCGCGCCCGAGCTGCTTGGTAAAGGTTTTGGCGCCGCGATGGGTGTGGCGGGCGACGGCGTGACGGCCGCCGGATCGCTGGCTGACGACGGGGTGCGGGCAGTTGGCGGAATTGCCGCCGACGGAGCCAAGGCGGCCGGCGGCATCGCCACCGAAGGCGTCAAGGCCGTCGGCGAGGGCGCAGGCGCCATTATCAAGGGCGTGGGCGGTCTGCTTCCCGGCGGGGACAAGAAGAAATAAGCCTAGAACCCGAAAGACTGCTGCGCAGCCGGCGCGATGCAGTCCGGGTGATCATGGCGCGCATTGTTCACTTTTGCGCTTACGGGATGCATGTGCATTTCGTTTGCGCTGAACGGCTGCAGCATCTGCTCGACTTCCCTGTCCGGGATCAGGTTCTGCGAGATCCACTGCTCAAAATACTCCGGCTTGAGAATCACCGGCATCCGGTCGTGAACGGTTTCCAGCAGCCGGTTCGGCCGCGTGGTGATGATGGCGCTGCTGATGATCAGGCCGCCTTCGCGGTCCTGCCATTCGTCCCAGAGCCCGGCGAAAGCAAAGACTCCGCCGTTCGCCATCCGGATATAAACCGGCGGTCCCTTTGAAGCGCTCCGGGGCCATTCGTAGAATCCGTCCGCGGGGATCAGGCAGCGTTTGGTGCGCAGACATGCGCGGAAGCTCGGCTTTTCGCTCAATGTTTCGGCGCGCGCGTTGACCAGCGGTTTCCATTTTCCCGGCCCGCCGGACCATCCGGGAATCAGTCCCCAGTGCGTGAAGGTCAGTTTGCGCGAACCGTCGTTGAGCAGCGTGAGCACCGGCTGGGAGGGGGCGATGTTGTAGCGGGGCTCATATGGACTGACCGGCGCCGTCCGCAGCAGTTCCGTCACCGATTCAATCTTTGCCGTCAGTGTAAATCGTCCGCACATAGGCCCTGATCGAAGCATAGTCCGGCCGGCGCGTCAATGACGCCGCGTCACCGGGACTTCCGCGGGCTACAGCCCGAGGCGCGGCAGAGAAAGGGCGCGCGGGGCCGGGATCAGCTTCTGATACTCCGGAAGGCTTCGCAGCGGCTCCAGCCGCGGGTCTTCGCGCGCGATTTTGCGAATCGGCTCGCCGCCAAGCTGAACGGCCCTGGTCAGTGCGCTGATGGCTTCTTCCTGCCGTCCGGCCATGGTTTTCACCGCGGCATAGTCGAACCAGGCCCGGTCATTGTTCGGCTGCACGGCGAGATATTTTTCGAGCGCAAGCCCGAGCAGATCAATGCGGCCGGCGTTGGCGCAGCGCTGGCCGATTTCCATGTACACGTTTTCGGGAACCCCGGGCTGCTCCAGGAGCCTGCGCATCAGCTGCTCGAATGACCCCTGCATGTTGAGCTGGAGATAGACATCGCTGAGTTCAAAAATCGCGTCAAGCGTGGCTCCGCCGCCGGACAGCTGCGCCTCGAGCTGCATGCGCCGGTTTTCGGAGGTTTCCGCGCCGACAATCTGGTTCAGAAACGACTCCACCTTGTCGTTGTCCTTGTCGAGCTTCAGAAAGTTCTGGATGAGTTCCTTCGCCTGGGTGAACTTGCGCTGCTGCATATAGAGTTCCGCCAGGCGGAAGTTGGCCTCGGGGCTGAGCGGATAGAGATCAATGGCCTGGGTGAAGGCCTCCTCGGCCTCGGGCATCATCCGCCGGGCGGCATAAAGGCCGGCAATGGCGCTGCGCAGCTTGGAGAAGGTTTTTCGGGCAACCACGTCGCGGCGGAATTTCGGGTTGCTCGTCAGATATTCCTTGTACCATGCCCAGAACTTGCGGTCGTTCTCCACCATTTTCGGTGTCAGCCCCGGCAGCGGCTCCGGATTGATCTTCATGATGAGACCGTGCGGTTCAAGATAGGGATACATCCACGGGATGACGTAGCTTTCCTCGACATAGAAGGGATGCTTGTACTTGTTGTGCTCAAAGATCATCTGGGCAAGAATGCCGTTGATCATCATTACGCCCTGCACGCCCTGCACGCTGACGCGTCCGTCCTTGAAGGACACCTCGGCCCCGGGGGGGATGCGGCCCTCCTGCACGTCGCGCACATACTGCTGGAAGGCGAGATTGCTGTCCTGCTGCGAGGGAATCCAGATATCATTGCCCATCAGGTCGCGCATGACGTTCATGTAGGTGTTGTCGGCCAGTGCGTTCTGCGTGATCAGGAAAACATCGCGGCGCACCTTGGCGGAATAGATCATGTAGGTGGGCACGAAACGTCCCGGATCGGTGCCGCCGAAGAAGATGGCGTTGGTGCCCATTTCGGGCGGATAGCCGGGAGTCGGATAATCCGCCCATTCCTTCTCAAACTCGTCCGGCGAAAGCCAGTGCCGGAGATCATCCTCGATTCCGTTCACGCCGCGAAGCTGCCAGTTGCCGAACTGCCAGCCGAACGTGTGGCCGTTCTGTTCGCAGCCGCCGATGATGCGGACAAATTCCTTGTCGTATGCGTTTCGGAGGATCGGCACGAGCGGAAGCAGCAGCACGCAGATGGTGGCGGGCTGCCGCAGGAGCCATCCGGCCCGGGATTCCAGAAAGACCAGAGCGAACATGAGCCCGTAGCTGATCCAGAGCGCGAAGACGGCATGGGCCTGAATGTACTGCACACGTCCGATGAACAGCGTCTGCACGTCGAGCTGCGGATTCTGGAACACAATGAAGATCACCGTCATTGAAAGGAACGCCGTGAGCGTGGCCCATATCCATGCGCGGGACTGGCGTGTGATTTTGCGCAGGAAGGCGAAGGGCACCAGCACGAACAGGGAAAGGATCCATGTGAACTGGGCCACGACGGAATTGTAGCCGCCCGGATTCAGAATGATGGCCCAGAGCTGCCGGAAAAAGAGCGTCTGGTTCTGGCCGTACTGCCGCAGGGTGGCCATGGGGCTGATCTTTTCGTACTGCCCGCGCGTCAGGGCATGCATGAAGCCTTCGGTGGTGCGCGGATAGCCCCAGTTCATCGGCGGGTTCTGCTCGGAGGCGACCGGCATGTAGGCGTAGAAGGAAACTCCGAGGGCCAGCAGTCCGAAAACAATGAGCACGCGTTTCCATTCGGTGAAGAGGCTGCGCTGCATGATCAGGAAAACCAGCGGAGCGAACAGGAACACGAACCCGACGGCAACTTTGACCTGCTTGTCGCGCAGGGCTTCGGCAGAGCCTGCCACATTGATTTTGGAGGCGGAATACCACAGATAGACGGCGATGAGGATGAAGCCGAGAGAAAGCGCATCGCGGAAAAGCCGGCGATCCCTGAACCAGAGGCCGGTCAGCAGCGCCAGCACGAGAAACAGAAGGCTCTGGTGGTTGGTGAGGCCGAGGCCGAAGATGAAGGCGGTGGCGTAGAGAATTTTGTCGTCCTGCGGGCGGCACATCCAGCGGTAGATCAGGATGAGCAGCAGCGCGAGAAAGAAGGCGTTCAGGCTGTAGACCTCGACGATGGTGGACTGCGACCACAGCACCGAGCTGAAGGCCAGCAGGAGGCCGCCGGAGATGCCGCAGCTCAGGCAGATGGCGCTCTCGGTCTCGCGGCCGAGAATGCGGGTTTCCTTTGCCAGTCCGCGGAGGATGTCGGCTCCCGACCGGCTGACCAGCAGCGCAATGATGGCCGCGGCCAGCGCCCCGAAGAACGCCGAGGCCAAACCCACCGCCCAGGCGGGGTTTGGACTTCCATTGTAGGAGTCAAAATGGAAGACCCACTGAAAAAACCACGTGACCAGCGTCCAGATGGGATACCCGGGCGGGTGGGGGACGCCCAGATAGTCGGAGGCCACGGCCAGCTCGCCGGAGTCCTCCAGCGAGACCGTGGGCGACAGTGTGTAGACATACACGCCAAAAGCGATGGCAAAAGTGATGAAGAACGTCAGCCAGTCCACCTTGCGGAAAAAAGCCCCGCTTTGGTGATCAAAAAAGTCGTCCCGCACTTCGGCCTGTTCCGTATTCGACGCAATTTCCCGAGCCATAAGCAATCCTGTGTTGTCACCCGTTTCAGACAGTTCCTGTGCCCGTTTTGTTCACAGGGAAACTGTAACCGCGCCAGTATGGATGATTCCCGCAGGCCGTCAAGCGCGCAGGCGGTCAGATGTGCAGGATAATCACGGCCAGAACGGTCAGGCCGTAGAGGAGGATGTTCACAATGAGGGGGATGTCCGTCAGCAGGATTTTTTCGGGCCGTCCGCCCTGTTCGTGCCGGTAGACCAGATCAAGATAGCGGAAAAGGCCGAACATCACAAAGGGAATGGTGAGGGCCAGTTTGGCGGTGCCGAATTTCTCGATGGTGTCCGGCCAGAGGGTGTAAAGAGAATAGAAAACAATGGTGGCGGTGCTGACGATGGCGATCAGCTGATCAAGCAGGCGTTCGTTGTAGGATCCAAGGCTGGGGCGGGTGTCGCTGCCGGTCGCATCAATGATGACTTTTTCATGGCGGCGCTTGCAGAGGGCGAGGAAAAGCGCCAGCAGCAGCGTGCACAGCAGCAGCCATGGCGAGAACACGACATCCACCGTGACGGCTCCGGCCACGGCCCGGAGAACGAAGCCCCCTGCGATCACAAAGAGCTCGATCAGGCCGATGTGCTTGAGCCAGACGGTATAGATGATCTGGAGAAGCACATATCCGGCCTCAACAAGCGCAAGGCGCGGACAGATGAAGCCCGCGCCGGCCAGTCCGGCGGCCAGCGAGGCAAAAGCCAGCAGCAGAGATCCTTTAACGCTGATTTCACCGGCGGCCAGCGGCCGAAATTTTTTTGTGGGATGAAGGCGGTCGCGTTCGACATCGCGAATATCGTTCAAAAGGTAAATCCCGCTGGATATGAGACAGAAGGTCAGCATGGCGCCGACGGCATCTCCAAGCTGACCCAGCGACACGGCCTGATGGCGGTCTCCCAGGGCGAAAACAAAAGCAGCCATCACCACGGCATTCTTGGTCCACTGGTTGGGGCGCAGGGCCCGAAAGTAGGAAAAGGCCGCTTTCATTGTGCCTTTCGGGGGCTGCGGCGGAAGCGGCAGCGCGCAGCAAGTTTCCAGACCATCCAGAGCGCCTCGAAAACAATGCCTGAACTCATTTTGGACTGACCTTCGCGCCGCTCTTCAAAGGTGATCGGCACCTCCTGTATCTGGAAGCCCTGCAGCCACGCGGTGTGTGTCATTTCAATCTGGAAAGAGTATCCGTTGGAGCGGATGGATTCCAGATCTATGGCTTCAAGCACCCTGCGCCGGAAGCATTTGAACCCTCCCGTGGGGTCCATGAAGGGCATCCCTGTGATGAGACGGACATAAAGGCTGGCGCCCTTGCTCAGAATCAGGCGGTTGAGGGGCCAGTTGATCACCCGGATGCCGCCGATATAGCGTGACCCAAGAACCAGGTCCGCTCCGCTTTCGGCTGCCTCGCGCAGCCGGGGCACATCTGCCGGATTGTGCGAGAAATCCGCGTCCATCTCAAAGATATACTGGTAGTTGCGCTCAAGGGCCCAGTGAAAGCCGGCAATGTAGGCGCGCCCAAGACCCTCCTTGCGCTCCTTGTGCAGCACATGAATCCGGGTGTCGCTCGAGGCCATTTCATCGGCAATCCGGCCGGTGCCGTCGGGGGAATTGTCGTCCACAACAAGGATATGTGCGTCCGGCGAATGGTTCAGCGCCGCCGCCGCGATCTGCTGGACGTTTTCCCTTTCATTGTACGTCGGTATGACAATGACAGTGTCGTTCATGTTGCGCGCATTCTAGGGGAAAGGCGGCCATCCGGCAAGCCGCAGAATGGGGATAATGGGTTGAATCTGCTTCGGGTTGGGTTATAGTGGATATTGCCATGGAACTGAAAATCAAAACATATGGAGATCCGGTGCTCCGGGAGCGTGCGCGCCCCGTGGATGAAATCACGCCGGAAATATGCGACCTCGCGGAGGAAATGCTGCGTGTGATGCGTCAGCAGAACGGAGTGGGTCTGGCCGCGGAGCAGGTCGGCCGCCGCGAGGCCGTGGTGGTGATTGATATTCCGCCCGTCGCGGACTGCGACAAGGAAAAAAATCCGCTGAATCCGGATGCCGTCATGCCGCTGGTTTTGATCAATCCCGAAATAACAGAAAGCTCAAAGAAGAAGGAATCATGCGAAGAAGGCTGTTTGAGTTTTCCGGGCCTCTGGGCCGAGGTGTCCCGGCCGGCAGAGGTGACCGTCCACTATACTGGTATTGACGGCCGCCCGCAGGACATGCGCTGCCGCGGGCTGCTGGCGCGGGCCGTGCAGCACGAACTGGACCACCTGAACGGAACGCTGTTCATAGACCGCATATCCTATGCCCGAAAAATTGCCCTGAAAGGCCGCCTGAAGAAGCTTCAGGAAGAAACGCTGGAGTCACATCTGCTCTGACAGGATGGATTTTGCTCGCCGGACATCGTCTTCAATCTGCCGGGTCAGTTCGGCGGGCGTGTCGAATTTCCTGTCGCTGCGGATTCGTTCAGCAAAACGAACGATGATTTCCCTGTCATAGATGTTCTCCCGCAGATCAAAAAAGAACACCTCCAGCGACCATTCGTTCCCCGCCTGGGTAAAAGTGGGCCGCCGGCCGATATAGCCTGCGCCGTGAAATATCCCTTCGCCGATTTCAGCGGTGACGGCGTAGATACCCTCCGGCGGGAAGACCTCGTTATGGGGCCGGATGTTGGCCGTGGGAAAACCCATGGTGCGGCCTATGCCGCGGCCCCGCACGACCGTGCCCCATATGCTGAAGGGCTGTCCCAGCATGGCGGAAGCGTCCTTCAGATTTCCCCCGGCCACGGCTTTCCGAATGCGTGTGCTGGAAACCGGTTCGCCGTCATACGTCACGGGGGCCACCGTGGATGTTTCGATGCCGTGCGCAAGGGCCCACTGTTTCAGCACGTCTGCTGTGCCTGTTCCCTTGTGGCCGAAGGTCCAGTTGGATCCGACAACAATATGTCGCAGCGTGGGAATGGCCTCCGTCAGCATTTCCAGGAACTCTGATGCCGTCAGATGGCGGAACGCCGGGGCGAATGGCATCAGGATGCATCCCTGCACATTCATCTGTTCGAAGATATGCAGCTTGTGCCGTGTTGCCGTCAGCAGCGCCGGCGCCGTTTCGGGGGAGATGACTTTGCGCGGATGGGGTTCGAAAGTCAGGATCCAGAGTTCCGCCGCAAGT
>ENA-UPTA01005150-UPTA01005150.1-activated-sludge-metagenome-genome-assembly--contig:-NODE-5150-length-12146-cov-4.958812_pt1 | contig 12146 bp, 9 predicted proteins | sample MGYA00238184_ERZ773361 | MGnify/ENA primary metagenome ERZ773361 (study PRJEB29100, sample SAMN05720205) | activated sludge metagenome | isolation source: anaerobic digester from wastewater...
TTTTTTTTTGTTGAAAAAAACAAAAAATATTTTTCTTATTTTCTTATCTATCAAATTTAATTTTTAATGAATTTAAGGTATAAATACTTATTATAATTTCCTTATGAGAGGTAGCGGATGAAAAAATCTAAAACGACTAAAGTGCTGATTTGGATTTTAATCTTTATAGTTTTGATTGTCTTAGGAATGTTGTTTATTTTCCCTGAAGGCCGTTTTTCCTATTTTCTTGATTTGGATTGGGAGTATTTTATTTTTTACAACATCCTTGTTTTATTATTGGTTGTTTGGCTTATTTTTGCTCATTACCTAACTAAATCAAGAGTTAAAAGAATTATCGAGTTAGAGAACAAAATCAGAGAAATCAATGCGCTCCAGAAACGCCGTTTCAATAGCGAAGAAATCGCATTGAGTTCAATGCCGGTAGGGATCATACTTTACGATGACCAATACAATATCGTGTATGCCAACAGTTATGCAAAAGAGATTTTTTCCAATGCTTTGGTTGATAGAACTTTAAAAGTCATCAATCGAGATTTATATGAAAATATTTCTAAGAGAGTTGGAAAATTCTTGGCCAATGTCTACGACAAGATTTATGAGGTTGTGCATTATCCAAAAAACAACGCCATTTATTTATTTGAAGTAACTGATAGGGAACAAATCAAACAAAGATATTACGATTATTCCGATGTTATTGGCGTTATGAGTTTGGACAACTTCAATGAATCAACATCAAATTTGGATTTTCAAATCAAAGCCAATATTCAAGGGTTGTTATTATCGGCACTAAACACTTGGTGTTCGACCAACGATATCTACTTTATCAATCTTCGCCCAGAAAAATCAGTCATCATGATGAATAGAAAAAAACTTGACGAGATTATGAAAAATCAATTTCCTATCTTGAATACCATCAGCAAAATTGCTAACGATAATGATGTGAGAGTTACTCTTTCCATCGGAATTGCCGCCTATGAAGCTTCACCACCACAATTAGGTGAAGCTGCAGAAGAAGCTCTCAAATTGGCGATTGCCCGCGGTGGTGACCAAGTTGTTGTAAACTTAAAGAATCAACCGATTAAGTTTTTCGGTGGTAAAACCAATACCGTCGAAAAGAGGTCTAAAATCGCTGCCAAAGTCAATTCGCGCGCGCTTGAAGATTTCTTTAGCGAACGTCAAAGCGTCTTTATCATGCCTCACAAATTTACCGATTTGGATGCATTAGGAGCTGCTATAGGTCTATTGGAAATGGCGTTGACAAAAAATAAAAATTCCAAAATTGTTTTGGATTTTGATAATGTCGATCAAACGACGTCGAAATTAATCAACATCCTTAATCAAGAATATATCAAACTCCTTGATTATTTGATTGATCCTGAGGACGCCCTAGAATTAATCAATCATGATTCTTTGTTGGTTTTGGTTGACCATCATTCGCCATCGCAATCGAATGTTCCGCAGCTAACGGAAAAAACCAAACATATTGTCGTCATCGACCATCATCGTCGACTTGACAATGCTATTACCGACATGCTGATGAATTATGTCGAACCTTATGCCTCTTCTTCAGTGGAATTGGTAGTTGAACTGATGGACTTTTTCCGCGAAGAAGTTGTTATTGATCCATTCGAGGCGACAATAATGCTTGCCGGCATGATGATTGATACCAATAATTTTACTGTCCATACAGGAACCAGAACCTTCGAATCAGCTGCGAAATTAAGAGACGACGGAGCTGACCCAGCTCAAGCCAAATTGATTTTGCGCGAGTCGCTCGACGACATCAAAACCAAATCAAATTTAGTGAACCGAGCACGAATCATCAATAATCACTTTGCAATCACGGTACTTGAAAGACAAGATATCACCGACAGAACCCAATTGGCAAAAACGGCCGATGAGCTATTGGAAATAGACAATATTATCGCCGCTTTTGCTATCGGCTCCATCAGTTCTGATACCGTAGCTGTCTCAGCCAGATCCATCAATAATTTCAACGTGCAAATCATCATGGAAAAATTTGGTGGCGGTGGGCATATGAATAATGCTGCTGCCCAAATTAAAGACGGGAAACCTGATGAAATTGCTGAAAGTATCGAAAAAATAATCAATGAAAGTTTCAAGGAGGACACAAGCATGAAACTAATTCTTATTAAAGACGTTAAAGGGAAAGGCAAGAAAGGCGATATTATTGAAGTTGCAACAGGATATGGTAACTATCTGCTTACTTCAAAACACGCCATAGCGGCCAGCCCTGCCAATATGAAATCTCTTAGTGAAGAGATGGACAAACTAAAACAAGAAGCCAACAAGGAATATCAAAACGCACTTGAGTTGAAAAAAATCATCGAGGAAAGCCCAATCAAACTTTATGTCAAACTGGGCGAGTCCGGTAAACTTTTTGGCTCAATTAACTCAAAGCAAATCGCAGATGAACTTAAAAGGGCATACAATATCGTTGTCGATAAAAGAAAAATCGAATTAAGCGACAATATTAATTCTTTGGGAAAATATGAAATAAATATCAAGTTGCATAAAGAAGTAACCGCTGTAATTAACATTCAAGTTCTCGAACAAGAATAGAGAGGAGCAAAAGTGTAAATCCCCAATTTGGGATTGACTTTAACGATTGATAATATGGAATCATTACTCTATAGTCTGGAAGCAGAAGAATCAGTATTGGGTTCTGTCTTCTTCAACAATAATGAAATGAATGTTATTGCTGATAAACTCCAGGTTGAAGACTTCTATAGCCCAAACAATAAAATTATCTACAAGTCGATGCTGTCGCTGTTTCAGAATGACAGTGCTATTGATATCATTACTGTTATCAATCACTTGGAAAACACCAATAATTTGGATAAAGTCGGTGGACGCGAATATATAATCAATTTGGCGTCAGTCGTACCTTCAACCGCTAATTTATCAGAATACATCAACATTGTCAAAGACCGTTCGGTCTTAAGAAGACTTCAGGAAAAATTTTCAGAACTGATCGAAAAATCCAAAGCCGTCGAAGATGCTCCGCATTTTATTGATATGGTGGAAAAAGAAATCTTCGAGATTACAAAAAACAGACGTTCTTCTGATTTCATCAATATTTCTGAAATCGCTGAAGAAACCATCAACAAACTGGCGGAAAGAGAACAAGTTGTCGATAATGTTACCGGACTTGACACGCGATATAAAGCCTTGAACACTTATACTTTGGGGCTGCAACCATCCGACCTTTTGATCATTGCCGCTCGACCGGGTATTGGTAAGACAGCTTTTGCCTTAAATTTGGCACTCAATATCGGTTCGTTGGAAAGAAGACCTCACATTGCCTTTTTCTCTTTGGAAATGGGTGTCGAACAATTGTTGCTCAGATTGCTGAGCGCTCAATCTTCAATATCAAACACTAAATTGAGAAAAGCCGATCTGTCTTCTACCGAATGGGAAAGATTGCAAACGGCAGTAAAAAACCTTAAAGGCACAAATATTTACTTTGATGATTCCGGTACAGTAGAGGTTATGGATTTAAGAAGTAAATGCCGTAAGTTAAAACAAAACAATAAATTGGATTTAGTCATCGTCGACTACCTCCAACTTTTAAGTGGATCAGGCGTTTATAAAGGCAATAGAGTCCAGGAAGTATCGGAAATATCACGGGTACTTAAAGAAATGGCTCGCGAACTGAAGGTTCCAGTAGTCGCTTTAAGTCAGTTGTCACGTGGGATTGAACAAAGAAAAGGCGAGGACAAACGCCCTAAAATGTCGGACTTGAGAGAGTCTGGATCCATTGAACAAGATGCTGACATCATCATTTTCCTTTATGTGAAGGATGAAGATAGCGAAGATGAACGCAAAAGAAATTTAACGCAATTTTCAGTTGCGAAAAACCGACATGGAACTCCAGGCGACTTCCAGTTGATTTTCAACAAGGAGACCTCGAAATTCAATTCCTATGCCGGTGATTAAGAGAGGAAAAAATGTTACTAGATAGATTAATTCAACTTGAAGAAAGATACCTGGAAATCGGCGAATTGATGTCTCAACCAGAGATTGCCGTCGATGTAAAAAAGGTAACTGAACTTGCAAAAGAGTTCGCTAAATTGGAAAAGCCGGTCTTGAAGTTTCGTGAATATAAAGCTATAGTAGAATCGCTTGATGGACTAAAAGAAATGGCTAAAGACAAAGATAGCGACATTAGAGATATGGCTGAAGCCGAATTGGAAGAAGCTAGAGAAAAAATAGTAAAATTAGAAGAAGAATTGGAATTGCTGCTGATACCAAAAGATCCGAATGACGAGAAAAACGTTATTGTTGAAATCAGAGGAGCAGCCGGTGGCGACGAAGCCAATATTTTTGCCGGTGATCTTTTCCGGATGTATTCCAAGTATGCCGAAGCGATGGATTGGAAAATCGAACTTCTATATATAGAACCAAAAGAAGCCGGAGGATTTTCACAAATTGAATTCATGGTTACTGGTGAAAACGTCTATTCATATCTTAAATATGAATCAGGAGTTCATCGAGTCCAAAGAGTGCCTCAAACGGAATCGGCAGGTAGAATCCATACCTCGACAGCGACAGTGGTAGTTTTGCCTGAAGCTGAAGAAATAGACTTTGAGATGGATATGGAAGATGTCAGAGTTGACGTATTCTGTTCTTCCGGACCAGGAGGGCAATCAGTAAATACGACTAAATCAGCTGTTCGCGTTACCCATGTCCCGACTGGAACTGTAGCTCAATGCCAGGATGGTAAGAGTCAACATGAAAACAAGGTTTCAGCTTTAAGAATTCTACGTTCAAGATTGTATGACGCAATGTTGCAGGAAAAACTTGACAAAGAAGGCGAAGAAAGAAAATCCAAAGTTGGGTCCGGCGACAGAAGCGAAAAAATCAGAACCTACAATTATCCGCAAAATCGTGTCACCGACCACCGCATCAATTTAACCATCCAACAACTTGACCGGATTATTGACGGCAGATTGGATGCAGTTATCGAAGCTTTAATTGCTGAAGAACAAAGAAGAAAGTTGGCTAAACAATAATGTCCACTTATAAAGAAGTTCTAAAGAACGCTAAATCCTTGACGAGAAAAACCGGCAAAGAAACCAGCGCTACAGAACTTCTCTTTTTGAATTTTTCTGGTCTTTCCCAGAGTGAACTCTACCTGAGATACGAAGAAGATATGCCCGAAAAAGAGCGGATTATTTTTGAGGACGCCTTAAATCTTTATTTAATAAAGAATATACCGGTTCAACAGATTATCGGTCATGTATATTTTTATGGATATAAGTTTCTCGTCAGAAACACCGCTTTGATTCCTCGATTTGAGACTGAAGAGTTAGTAGCGAATGTTTTGATTTATTATGATGAATATTTCAAGAGCAAAAATGTTGATGTCGTTGATATCGGCACCGGTTCCGGATGTTTGGCAATTGCTTTGAACAAAGAAGAACCTTTGATGAAAATGGTTGCTACCGACATCAGTACCGAAGCCTTGACCTTAGCAAAAGAAAATGCGACTAATCTTAAAGCGAATGTTGAATTCATTCAAGGAGATATGGTTAAACCCTTAATGGGAAGGAAATTTGACATTTTGGTTTCCAATCCTCCTTATATTCCCAACGAAGAGAAGGTTGACGCAATCATTTATGACAATGAACCGCATTTGGCCTTATTCGGTGGTGAAGACGGTTTAGATTTTTATCGACAAATTCTTAAAGACGCCAATAAGATACTTAAAGAAAAATCAATTATAGCTTTTGAACATGCATATGACAAAAAGACAGAATTGACCTTGATTGCAAGAGAATATTTTCCTGATAGCGAAATCTTCACATTAAAGGATATGCAAAAAAAATATCGTATGACTTTTATCATCACAGGATTTTAATTAGCCAGATATTGGCTAATTTTTTTATAATAATATATATATTATTAGCTGGAATCTCTAAGGTTTTTTCAAAAAAATTCAAGAATAAATCGGTTGACAATTGAAAAATATTGCGTATATTATATAAGGGCGAGGTGAATTATGGCTAAAAAACTTGTAATCGTAGAATCCCCATCGAAATCCAAAACCATATCCCGTTATCTTGGCAACGACTATAGTGTCGCTGCCAGTGTTGGTCATATCCGTGATTTGGCTACCAGTGGAAAGGGTGGGCTTGGGATTGATGTTGATAACGGATTCACTCCAAATTATCAAATTCTCGACAAGAAAAAGGGAGTTGTCAAAGAACTTAATACTCTTATTAAAAGTGCCAAAGAAATCTATCTTGCAACCGACCCTGACCGCGAAGGAGAAGCAATTTCCTGGCATCTATATGACACCTTGAATATCAAGGGTAAAGAGGTAAAAAGAGTAGTTTTCAATGAAATCACCAAAGACGCAGTCATTAATGCCATCAATCATCCACGAGATATTGATATGAACTTGGTTTCTTCCCAAGAAACCCGAAGGATGATGGACAGAATCATTGGTTTTAAACTCTCTACGCTTTTACAAGCAAAGATCAAATCGAAATCGGCGGGTCGAGTTCAATCCGCAGCCCTAAAATTGATTGTTGATTTGGAAAGAGAAATTGAAAAGTTCATTCCAGAGGAATATTATGAAATCTATGCCAACTTCGGCAAAGTAGAAACTCAATTATTTAAAGTTAATGGAGAAAACCCCGATATCAAGACAGATGAAGAGGCCACAAGCTTAATCAATAATCTTAAGGATTATTTCTTGGTTAAAGAATTATCTACGAAAGAGTCCAAATCCTATTCTAAACCAGCATTGACTACATCTGCCCTTCAGCAAGCAGCTGCGAATAAGTATAATTATACTGCGGAAAAAACGATGAGAATAGCCCAAGTATTGTACGAAGGGTTAGAATATCGTGGCGAAATGGTTGGTTTGATTACATACATGCGTACAGATTCCACTCGTCTGTCAGATCAGTTCGTCAATGAAACAAAGGATTTCATTAAAAACTCTTTTGGTTCAAAATACGTAGGTTTCTATCGCACACCAAAAAACAAAGAAAATGCGCAAGACGCGCATGAAGCAATCCGTCCTACTTCAGTTTTAAGAACCCCTGAAGATTTTAAAACTTACCTTGACCAACAGGATACAATAAAAAGTAAGGCTAAGGATGAAAAATCCTCCAGTGTGACTTCTTCGCAACTATATAAGATATATAAGTTGATTTATGATAAGGCAGTTGGTTCATTAATGAGTCCTTCCGTAAATGAAGTCACCACACTCCTGTTACAAAACGAAAACACCATATTTAAGGCTTCTTGCTCAAAACCGCTTTTTGACGGGTACTTGAAGTTGACAAAAGATTATGAAGATAAAGAAAAGAAAACTTCAGATATTGAAAACTTCACTGAGGGGGATACCATAAAAGCTGATAAAATTGAAAAGAAACAACTTTTCACTACTCCTCCAGCAAGATATACAGAAGCCAAATTGATTAAAGATATGGAAGATTTGGGCATTGGCAGACCTTCAACCTATGCTTCGACACTTTCGACACTATCAAATAGAAAATATGTTCATGTTGAAGATAAGAAATTAATCCCTACAGACCAAGGAAAAATCACAATTGATCAGTTAAATCAGTTCTTCCATGATTTCATCAGTCCAAGTTATTCTCGAAAAATGGAAGAAACATTGGATGAAATAGCTGAAGGCAATGAATTGCAATTAAATGTATTACAGGACTTTTACAATTACTTTGAACCATTGGTAAATAAAGCTAAAATCAAAATGGAAAAATTGGCTCCTGTCAAAACTGGTGAAACATGTCCTAAATGCGGTTCGCCAATGGTGAAGAAAAACGGAAAATATGGCGAGTTTGAAGCTTGTTCAAGATTTCCGAAATGCAAATACATCAAACCGAAAGAAAAACTTCAACCTCAAGATACCACGGTTAAATGTCCAAGTTGCAACGTTGGGACTTTAGTAGTTAAAGTCGCCACCAAAGGCAAAAATAAAGGCAAAAAATTCCTGGCTTGTTCAGAGTTTCCTAAGTGCAAGTATATCTCTCCGCTTAAAGTCGTAGATGAATTGTGTCCTGACTGCGACAACGTTGTGGTGACAGATGAACAGGGAGTTACTCGTTGTATAACAGGAAAAAAATGCTAAAGGGAAAAAGTTCATAAAAACATCACGTTCACTAACAGATAACTTGTGTTAGAATAATACTACAGCTACTGATGTAGTTGAATTTCCCCTTAAGTGTCTATGACACACTTACCCTTCCTTAAAATTCGTCTCACTTCCCTGAGACGAATTTTTCATTATTAAGTTTAGCAATTTTTCAATTTTATGATATAATACATATAGATTTTTTAGGTGGTGAAACTATGGGTTTGTTCTCCAAACTTTTCAGCAGCAAGGAAAAGCGAAAAAAAGCAGAAAAATACAAAATAGGCATGATGAAGACAAGAAATCAATCTTTGTCTTCTTTAAAAGATATTTTAGCAAACTCAAAAACTATAGACGAAGATTTATTCTCCAAATTGGAAGAAATTTTTATCATGGCTGATATTGGCGTTGATACAGTAGTGGAATTTGTAGAAAATATCAAAAACGTGGTAAAAAAAGAAAAGATTGAAAAACCTTTGGATTTGGAAAATATCATTGTCGATCAAATGTTTGAACTTTACCTGAAAGGTGAAGTCATCAATACCAATATCAAATTCAATAAAGACGGATTGACGGTCATCTTGTTTGTCGGTGTGAATGGAACGGGAAAAACGACTTCAATCGGCAAACTGGCCTACAGATTGAAAAATGAAGGCAAATCTGTGATGATGGCAGCCGGTGATACATTCAGAGCTGGGGCGATTAACCAACTAAAAGTCTTCGGTGAAAGAGTGGGAGTAGAGGTAATTGCGAAAGAAGCGGGGAGCGATCCTTCAAGCGTTATCTTTGACGCCATCAAACAAGCCAAGAGCAAAAATATTGATGTTTTGTTGATAGATACCGCCGGTAGGTTGCAAAATAAAAAGAACTTGATGATGGAACTTGATAAAATCAATCGCATCATCAAAAGAGAGACCAATAACGAAGAATTCGAAACATTTTTGGTAATAGATGCCACAACAGGTCAAAACGGGTTATCTCAAGCACAGATATTCTCGGAAGTTACAAATATCAATGGCATAATTTTGACAAAACTCGATGGAACCGCCAAAGGCGGAATTGTATTGGCGATCAGAAATAAACTGGGAATACCAATCAGCTTTGTCGGTCTTGGTGAAAAATTGACGGATTTGGAATATTTTGATATTGAAGATTATATTTATGGTCTATTCTCAGACTTCTTCGAATAGGAGAATATTATGTCATATACAATTGAAGAAACAATCAAATATAATCAACTGTTCGATGTTTATCAAGAATTGTTGACGGATAAGCAAAGACAATATTTTACATACTATTTCTCCGATGATTATTCATTGGCAGAAATAGCAGAGATTTTAAATGTTAGCAGAAATGCAGTACATCTACAGATTAAAAGTATCATCAACACCCTGGAAAATTTTGAAACAAAACTGCATGTTAACGATTTATATGATAAAGTTGATGAATTATTGTCGGCTTTAAAGGATGAAACACTGAAACCTAAAACTTTAACGATTATCAAGAAAATAGAAAAGGTGAAATAAATGGCTTTTGAAAATTTAACTGGACGTTTTCAGATGGCTTTGCGTCGATTGACTGGCAAAGGCTCCTTAACGGAAAAAGATATAGATGAGATGATGAGAGAAGTCAGACTTTCATTATTGGAAGCTGACGTAAACTATAAAGTAGTAAAAGAATTCACTGATGAAGTGAAGGAACTTGCCTATGGAGAAAAAATCCTCAAAGGTTTGAATCCTGGTCAACAAGTTGTTAAAATCGTCAATGACGAATTGACAAAGTTGATGGGATCAGAAGCAAGCGAACTTAACCTAGAAGATGACTTCACCGTTATATTGATGGTTGGTTTACAAGGTGCTGGTAAAACGACTACAGCTGGAAAACTGGCGAATTACATCAAGAAAAACAATAATCGCAAACCTTTATTGGTAGCTGCGGACATTTATCGTCCAGCAGCGATTGAACAACTTGAAACTGTAGGCAAACAACTGGGTATCGAAGTTTTCCAAATGGGGAAAATCGAACCTGAGAAAATTGTCAAACAGGCAATTGATTATGCCAAAAAGAATGAATTTGATTTAGTTATTATCGATACAGCCGGTCGTTTGCATATCGATGATTTCATGATGGATGAAATCAAGAATGTTGCTCAAATTACCAAACCTCAGGAAATACTTTTGACTGTTGACGCCATGACCGGACAAGATGCCGTCAATGTCGCTGAGACATTTAACAAGGCGTTAAAACTTACAGGGTGCATTCTTACCAAACTTGACGGTGATACTCGTGGTGGTGCGGCTTTATCAATCAGAAAAGTTACGGGAGTTCCAATTAAATTTGCCGGAACCGGGGAAAAATTGCAAGAGATTGAAGTTTTCCATCCGGAAAGAATGGCTTCCAGAATCCTTGGCATGGGCGATGTTTTGAGCTTGATTGAAAAAGCAACTGAAGAAATCGATGAAACTGAAGCCATGAACATGATGGAAAAGATGATGAGTGGCAACTTCAACTACAATGATTTATTGAAACAAATGAAGATGATTAGAAGAATGGGCAAATTTTCGGGGATATTGAAAATGTTGCCAGGCCTTGGTTCTTTAGCCGATATGGATAAGGTTGACGACAAACAGATGGACTTCATCGAACCAATCATTTCCTCAATGACTCCGGAAGAAAGAAAAAATCCTGCTCTGCTCAATATGTCTTCTTCAAGAAGAAATAGAGTCGCTAGAGGTTCTGGACGTTCAACTACGGAAGTAAATCGTTTGATAACGATGCTAGAAAAACAAACCAAGCTTTTTAGACAAATGCAAGGGATGAATCCGAAGAGCATGGAAACAATGTCGCAAAATGTTGCACAAGGCAATTTTCAGCCAAAACAAAGTCGAGCTGACAGAAGAAAAAATAAAAAGTAAAGCTCTGTGATTTCACAGAGCCTTTTTTATGGGTTTAATTATATAAATATTCTGACAAGAAACGGTATACAGCGTTTTCTGAAGAAGTGAAGTCAAGGATTAAATCAGCTACTTTGATCAGTTCCGGATGGGCGTTCCTGACCGCTACTCCAAGACCGGCGTATTCCAGCATTTCAATGTCGTTATGACCATCGCCAATAGCTATAACATCTTCAGGTTTAAATCCGAGATATTCGGCTACATGTGCTAAAGCCTGACCTTTGTTCGATTCCGGGGTGAAGACTTCGATGATAGAGTCATATTCACCGGATAGGTTCCAAATTCTTGACAATATTTGATTAGGGTATTTTATATCAATATATTCTTTAATCAGTTTTCCCCTACCTTGCTTACCAATGATAATCGCACCGTTGGGATCTTTATCCAAAGTATCCTTGAAATGACCGAAAGCAATTTTCGTGGAACCTTTAACATGGAGCAATGGTTCAATTGCCTTTTCTTCCTGGTGTACATATATAGCATCTCTAACTTCACAGAAAGCGTTTCTGATATGGTCGAAATTGTTTTCAAAAATATCGATGATTACGTCTTTATTGACTGTGTAATTTATTCTTGGAAATGAAGAATCTTTAGGGTGGGTGATCAAACCACCGTTATAATTGATTATCGGTGTGTTCAAGTCAAAACGGTCATACACAAATTTTGAACTTCGATAAGGTCTACCGGTAGCTATTACGATTTTATGACCAGCCTTTTGGACTTCTTTCATAAAGTCGCATAGCGATTCTGATAAAGAATCAAAATCATAAAGGATTGTTCCATCTAAATCTAGAGCGATTAAATATTTTTTCATTTGGTAATTTTTCTCCTTGAAGAATTGTGCCTTCACTAAAATTATCTCATAGTGTATATAAATATGCAAATTATTATATCGATTGATTATTATTGGGTTTTAAGATATAATTTATTTGATATAGGAGATAAATTACATGCTAAAACTCTTTACTATTAGTCCGACAATTTCATCTTTTTTAGCTATTAGTTTTCCGGATATAACCAATTTTTTACTTGGCGTTATTACCGGTTTTATTCTCTTA
>ENA-UPTA01005153-UPTA01005153.1-activated-sludge-metagenome-genome-assembly--contig:-NODE-5153-length-12142-cov-12.880119_pt1 | contig 12142 bp, 11 predicted proteins | sample MGYA00238184_ERZ773361 | MGnify/ENA primary metagenome ERZ773361 (study PRJEB29100, sample SAMN05720205) | activated sludge metagenome | isolation source: anaerobic digester from wastewater...
TGTTCTATTTTGCCATCTTTTTCACCTTCATTGTCAGCTTCATGGCCTGGAATGGCCTGTGCGTCATTCACCGGGGCTTCTACACCCGGAAAGTGGCCGTCCGGTTTGCCCTGGCCGGATTCCTGATGCTGCTTTCGGACATGGGGGTGGCGTTTGTCATGTTCTATCCGGGCATGCAGAGCAACGTTCCCTGGCTGGAGAACGAGATCTGGATTACGTATGTGCCGGCCTGGACGCTGGTTTTCATCAACCTGCTGGAAGAAAAACTGATGAATTAGCCGCCATGCCGATTGAAATCGAGCGGCATTGCCTGTCAAGTGATCCTGTTTTAAGATATCGGTAATTAGTCCGGATTTCTGGAAAGGCCCCCCTTGCTGGCTGCCGTGGCCGCGTGATCCTCCACGTCGACGTCGTCACTTGAATTACTAAAATTGTTGCTGTAGGAAAGAACACGCAGCCCCTGTTACACTTGTCAGTAAACCACATCCTTGAACACGAACCGAGAGCAGGTGACCCCATGAACAAATCTGAGTTGGTCGCGGTACTTTCCGAGAAAGAAAACCTGACCGAGAAAAAGGCAACCGAGATCATCAATCTCGTCTTTTCTGGATTCGCTCGTACCTTGAAAGATGGCGGTAGAATCGAGATCAGGGGATTCGGGAGCTTCAGCGTGAGGGATTATCGCGCCTATGAAGGAAGGAATCCGAAAACCGGCGAGAAGACTCCAGTGATAGCTAAGAGGTTGCCGTTCTTTAAGGTGGGGAAGGAATTGAAGGAGAGGGTGGATGGGAAGTGATAGTTTTGTGGCTGGGTGCTGATAACTTCCTGTAATCTTGTTTTTGACCATTTACTTCAGAATGCAACATTTTGAATAGTATTCATTAGACATGGTTTTCTTTACGTCGGACAGATTTCCTTTGATATACCAACTTGGCTCAAGTGGCATATTGCCACAAAATACCAAGTGTCAAAAGTTCATCATGCTTGATATTTAAGCAATTTCTTCTTTGCATTCTTTTCAATAAAGAGTAATATTCCCTCAGAAAATCGAAAAATAACAAGTTGGTATATTAATTGTTAAGGTGAACCAATTATGGATGAATACAAGCGTGCAGTTGCTATTGAGTAGTTAAAGTTGCTGTCCGCCCTAATTGGACGCATCGAGGGTACAATATTTCAACGACATGCTTGGTTGTTTGCATTGATTACTGGTCTTGCTCTTGCTCTCTTTAACAATCAACCATTAATTTGTAGACAACAATTTCTTATTATAGCCACATTTGTCACGATCGTATTTTGGATAGCTGACGCAATACAACGCGTTCCTGTTCATAGAGCGATTAAGAGGTCTGGTACTGTTGAAAAAGCATTAAGGGAAAACAATGATTTAAGTACTCCTGTGATTTCGGATGAAGTAAGCGATGGTAAGGATTTTAAAGATTTTATCCATTGCCTAATCAGATTCAGAGTGTGGTTCCCTTATGTCGCAACATTATTAGCTGCTCTAATTTTTTTCTTGATAGCACCTTAACGAATCAATTCTAGCGACCGCGAAACGCGGCGCGTGATTTATCTGTTAGGTGAGAATATGGACATTCAAGATATACAAGACTGTGAATCAAACATCCGTCGCATCTCTGAGCTCTTATCGTGTAAGATATTTGAACCGGCAAATCAGGGACACCCTCTTAGGCAATCTGCATTTATTGACCTTATGATTTGCCTTCGTGATCTAATGTATAAGACGGAAAAATACGTAAGGAAAATCAATTTCGAAGACGATATCATGAAGAACGAGTATGTGAATGATGTGTCAGATGCAATAAAGGCGGTACGCGATGCATGCTGTCATATCGATTCATTCAAACGAAATTTTGATGAAAATAAAAACCGTGGATCATTTATAGTTGCCTACGGAAAATGCAACTTAATGAAAATAGGTGATCTTGAGCTAAAGACTGATTATGAAGATGATATTGCAGTCTTTTATGGGAAAAATAGATTGTACTTTAAACGCCATATTATTCGAGCATTCAATGAAGCTGTTCAATTGATTACGCCAATTATGGAAAATGAGAAGAAAAGACTATACACCTAACAAATCAATACAGCCGATAGCTTCGCTCCGGCTGATTTTTTCGTTAAACAGGACAAATGAAAAATAATTTATTGAGAAACAGCATACACATGGAAACTATAACAAATAATTATTTGGATGTATTTAAGAGAAGGCTTGATACCCATCATTGATAATTTCAGGAGACTAATATGTTTTCAGAAGAGGATATGGAAAACGCCATTGTCGCAAATCCGACAAGATTTTTAAAGAGGAAAGGTCTTAAACTTCTCTCCCGCCAGTACTCTATAGGAAAATTTCGTTTCGACTTGTTGTTCGAGGATCAATTAGGACGAAAAATTATCGTTGAAATTCAGAAAGGCACATTAGACAGGAACCATTCATTCAAGATAGTAGATTATTCTCTCAAATATCGGTCCATGCATCCGGACGAAGAAGTTGAAGTTATTGTTGTGGCTAATGTAATTTCGCATGAAAGGAAACAATTTTTTAGCGAATTGAGATGCTCATACATTGAAATGCCAGACGAAGAGATCATAGTTTGGAAATCAGAGAATCTATCGGCAGGTAGAAACAAAGGAGATTCAAAAGATACCCCGGTGAGGTCTTCCGTCAGTAAATCAATTCGTAGTCCGAACCCGTTGCGGCAACAACTATTAGATGAAGTGAAAAAGAAAATTCCTGCTTTCCGTGGACGACCTGTAGATATCACAAAGAACAACATAAGCGCACCTGCCGGAAAAAATGGCAGTGAATGGGTCATAGTTACACGAAACAATGACTGTCGTGCCGAACTTGCGTTTCGGGATAAAAATACAGCTACAACATATTATAAGAAAATGGAAAGTCATAAAGCAAATATTGAGAATGAATTTGGCGAGAACCTTTATTGGGATTTCAAGCCAGACAGAAAAGATCAGTATATAAAAACAGTTGATAAGCGCTTCTCAGAGATTTCCGGAAACCTTGAAGAAGTGATAAACTATTTAGTGGAACGTATGAGAAAGTTCATGTCAATAGTAGGAAAATACTGGGATAAGGTAAAGTGATAATAGCAATCAAATAAAAGCGTTTAACAAAATCAGTCCACCCGATCGCTACGCTCCGGGTGATTATTTCGTTGCACCTTTCAAATCGTAATTCACAAATTTAAGAATTTCCAGAGTCGTTTGTTTGTAGGTGTACGCAGCAAATTGGGAACTCGGTGGGCAATATCACCTTAAAAAGGGTGCGTACTTCTTGAAATCAATGAAAGTGATATTTCTGCCCAGATGCGATCTTTCAAATGCAATTCAGTATCACTTATCGACTGAAATCCGCATTCTGAACTCGTGGAAATACTTGCAAGTGGTTGATTCTTTTCTTTGACATATCGTGTTCTTTGCCTTAGAAAATTTGTAATGTGTTTGACAAAAGGAGGGTACATGCGCAACTGCAGACATGGATCTAAACCATGATTAGAGAGTTCAATGGCAAGAGGCCTCAAATAGCATCTTCCGCGTTCGTGAGTGAAGCTGCCTATATCGCCGGTGATGTTGAAATTGGCGAAAATGCTAATATCTGGCCCGGAGCAGTCATTCGGGGAGATATTGCAAAAATAACCATCGGTAAAAACACCAGCATTGAAGATAATTGCGTGGTGCACAGTGCCACAGGCCTTATCATCGGAGACAATACGATCGTGGGACACGCAGCTATCCTCCATTGCAAGAAAATCGGCAATAATGTTCTGATAGGCAACAACGCTACGGTCCTAGATAACGCTGAAATCGGAGACTACTGCATTATTGCCGCCGGTTCTTTAGTTTCTCCAGGGATGATATTTCCATCAGAATCATTCGCGATGGGGATTCCTGCCCAAGTAAAAGGCAAGACATCACAGAACCAAAAAGACTATATAACCATAGGCTCTGCGTTCAATATTGAACTGGCCCAGAAATATAAGAAACAGGGGCTTTGAGATACCCGACACTTGATGACCGAAAGGGTGATATCGGTCAACCGGTTTCCCAGCATCCATGAAAGGGGGGAGGCGATGAAGAAAAGTACAATATCCCGGCGACGCTTTTTACAATTGCAGGCTGCAGCGGCAGGCGGATTGGCCCTGAGCGGCTGTGGCATTCATCGAGCGACAGTCCCGGCTGGTGGCGTTTCTGAAAGCGATCCCGCCCGCAGAAATACCCTCTTCGAAGAGCTCCCCGCCTGCAGCTCCGGTGAAAAGCTGGGTGAAGACGAGATGAGGATCACGTTTATGGGCACCTCGTGTCTTCCGAGGCTAACCCAGCAGGGCGTCAGCATTTACGTCGAGGTCGGCTGGGACAAGGAAAAAAAGCAGCCGCTGGACTATGCCATCCTCGACTGCGGCATGGGGGTGCTCGCCAACTACATAGCCATGGACATCCCTTACAGCCGGATGGACAAGATCTTCCTGACGCATCTGCACGCAGACCATATGAGCGAGCTCTCCGCGATTTACTGCTTCGGTGAATCGATCGATCGCAAGTCTCCGTTCTATGTCTGGGGCCCCTCGGCCTCCGGGGTGCCGGATCCGGTAACGGGCGAGATTCATGCCGATGGGACTCGGGCGGCCCTTGAACACTTCCGGGAAGTATGGCGTTGGCATACCGAAGCCTTCAGCTTTACGAACAACGGTTATCAGGCCTATCCGTATCCCACCAAAGAGAGTTGGGGGACACCCGTGGATCTGGTGCCGGTCGGCCCTCGCTATCAAACGGATTCTGCGGGCAGACCTGTCGGCAATCGTTACGCTGATCCACTCAATGACTCCTACGCCCTCGTGCCCATCGAACTGGACTGGCGAAAGGTCGGCGGCGTTGCCTACCACAACCGCACGACGGGACTAAAGATCACTCATTTCCCGGCCATTCATTGCCGAAAGGGTTCCATCAGCTATAAAGTGGAATGGACGCCGCCCGGCAGGTCTGAGAAACTGTCCGTGATTTACAGCGGCGACACCAAACCCAACTACACCATGATCGAGCAGTCGAAGGGTGTCGACATCCTGATTCATGAGATGGTCGTACCGCCGGATGTGTGGGCCCGGAAGATCGCGCGGCTCCCGCGCATCGTTCCAATTCCTCGAAGGATCATCGACTATGTGACGGATGTCCAGAACAGCTCGCACACGACGCAGGGTGCGTTTGGCTATCTCCTCAGCCGGATCGATCCTCGTCCGAGGTTGACGATTGCCACCCATTTTCAAGCTCAGGATGATACGATCGCCTCTGCGCGCGAGAGCCTGGACCGGTGTAACATTCCCCGTAATGCCTATACCTTTGCTTCGGATTTCATGGTGTTCAATCTCACCCGGGATGCCATCCGGCAACGCAGAGCCGCGGTTTCGAGATTTGCCTTTGCCGCGCCGTTCAGGATGCATCCGGATCCCCAAAACATGGCCAAGTATCATAAGCCGGATGGGTCAGGGGACCCCAATGCCCAGATCGACAATGCCGACTGGATTCCCTACGGGCCGGATACCTACGATCAGAAGGGCTATTGATAATGTTCGGATGAAATCTGTAACTGCTTGATTACTGGTGGGACGTGCGGGAATCGAACCCGCGACCAACGGATTAAAAGTCGATAATTGGAAATAGGCGATTCCCCATCAAAAATTAATTGCTTATATATCGAATGGTTACAGAGGGCATGTTTGTTTAGATTGGGTTATCTGGGGTTATTTTCGGAGAGGTTAGTTACATTTTGGTTACAGTTTTCCGGGGTTATTTCGTACACGCCTACCTCCCCGTTCCGCCTCTTAACCTAAACACAGGCTCTCGCGTATCATATAGCATTCACAGGGGATTATTCGATCCCCGCGACAAACTACGGAGCCTGCCCTCATCGGAAAATGACACGATTTCTAGCTAAAAATGTCTCTCGGACTTCTAGATACGGAAATTCTCGTCTAGCCCTTTGTCATCCAGAGGATGGGGGCTATTTTTACAAAAAAGGACGTGGCCGTTAAAATCGCCGCCGAGTACTCCTGCAAAAAATGCCGGGGGCGTTCTTTCCATGACTTCGCAAACGACATCGCCGGAATTGAGGCGCATCGCAGACAAGCCATCTCGCAATTCCTCTTGATATAAGTATCACATGCTTCCGCTCCTGATAAGGGTAATTTGATTCATCGGTGTGATGTCTGCTGCTCTCTTACAGGTCAATATCAGAAGAAATTAACTGAGGAGGGTGAAGATGAACGGTTGAACGCAGCCGGTTTTGTCTCATCCCTGTCCTTTTTATAGGGCAATGATCACCCCAGACAGAGCACTTCCGGCCGAAACAGCAAGCATGACGTTGCCGGGAGCCGGTTACCACTCCCGGCAATGTCATGCATACCCGGTAATACCGTCTAAAACCTGTTCATTACTCATCTGCCGGGTTCTTGCCCGCTTTCCATCCGGTTTTTGGAACCTTCACGTCTACATGGCAGGAAGAACAAAACATCTCGGAGGTCTGATGCACACGGTGACACTGATAGCACGACAACTCGTCATAATGCGAGACATGCGGATTGAACTGAGGTGCGTAATCCTCAGTTCTTTCCGCAATCTGCTTGTAACTGCCGTGACATTTCAAGCAAGCTTCCGTGGTAGCGATCTTCGGAATGTCGGCTTTAGCTGCAGCTTTCGGCGGCACACCTGCGCTGTGGCATTGATTACATGTGACACCAACCTTGAGATGTTTCTGCGCAAGTGCGTCGTCAGCCTTGGTTTGCGGCGCCGCAAAGGCCGCAACACTTACGAAGAGAAATACGGCTATGCTAAGTAAGCTTATGCTGCGACTTTTCATAAATCGTTACCTTCCCCAATAGTTATTTGAACCTTAAGATTCTATGCACTTTCCTTAGCAATTGTTTCCGCGGCAATGTAACCGCCCGTCATGGACAGGCCGACGTCTGCCAGGAAGCAGATGCCGGTGACGGATTGTTCCCCAACCTGACCTCCGGCAACATGGAATGTAGCATAGAGTCCCGGAATTGCCTTGCCTCTCTTATTGACCACCTGCATGCCGGGAGTGACCCTCAATCCGCAAGCAGTCGCATAGAGGAAACCACCTAACCGAATACCAAAGAAGGGCGGTTTTCTGATCGGAATAAGCCACTCAGGCTGGTACTGATAGACAGGGTTGTCCTTCCCGGTCCGGCAAACCTCGTTCCACTTCTCCACACTCTGGCTCAGCACGCCGGCATCGAAGCCGAGCTGTTTTCCTAGCTCCTCGATCGTATTGGCCTTCTTGATCACACCGGCTTTGAGTGCGGCTTTGACACCATCACGCCAATCGGTCGGCGCGAGCCAGGCAGGCACCCGTGAGGCGTTGGCCATCGTGGGAGTCAGAGGCTTACGGCAATAGGTCTGCTTGAACTTCCAGATGTTTGTCTCATAATCATTGTCGAAGACCACGAAGCCGCGTCCGCCTGGCCGAGACATCTGAATGGCCGAGAGGTTCCAGAGATTAGGTGCGGGGTCCGAGTTCAGATACTGATAGCGCTCGCCGGTAATGTCCACCGATAGCCAGGGCTGCCGGGCCAACTGTGTACTGCCGTTGTAGAGGTACTGGTGGAAGGTGCCCCGATTCTCGTGCACCCAGTCGACGCCGCCATCGAAGCAACTGACGGAACCCAAGCCGGCCAGGTCAGCGCCGGCGCCGATGCCCATCCGGATGACCTCACCGGTGTCGCACGGCATGGCAAAGGAGGACCCGCACCGACTGTTTGCGTATGGCGTGTACTTCTCCAACATGTCGCGATTGACGCCGAAGCCCCCAGCAGCCAGGATCACACCCTGCTTGGCGCGAATGAAGAGCGTTTTCCCTTTCATGTTCTTGGTCTTCACGCCGACGATTCTACCGTTTTTCTCCACTAATCCGATTACGGACGTCATAAAGATAAATTCGGCGCCCTTCTTCTTCGCAAGCTCGTACATGTGGTCGGTAACAGGCTTCATAGCACGTGTGTAGTTGCCATCCTTGCAGGAACCCTTCCAGATGTGGACGCCCGGGCCGAAGTATTTGTCATTTTCGAGGTTAAGCTCCCACGGCACGCCGCAATCCTCCATCCAGTCGACACACTCCGGACCTTTTACTGCCAGAGCACGGAGCAGATTCTTGTCGGCGGTGTTTTGGTACCAAGGGGAAACCATCTCCACCAATGCATCGGGGTTGTATGGGAAGGCCGGAAGCGCGAACTTCACCGCATTCTGGAGTCTGGTCCCGCCACCTGTGAAAAAAAGGCCAGCTTCTTTCGATGCCCCGCCCGGCCCTTGCAGTTTCTCGATGACGATAACGCTCCTGCCCTTCTCGGCCGCCTTAACGGCACCCGTGAGCCCACCTCCTCCTGAGCCGACGATGACGACATCGGCCTCCTTGTCCCATTTGGTCGGAGGCGCGATTGGCGGAATCGGTTTTGCGCCTTTAAGATCAACGCCGCTTTCAGTCTGTTTTGTCTCTCCGAAAGCCATGGTGCCTCCTGTCAAAAGTCCTGCACCACTCGCAATCGCCGCACCTGCTGCCGCTCCTTTGAGAAACCCCCGACGCGACATCCCACTATGATCTTCCGGGTTTGCCGGTTGTTGGTTCTCACGACCTTCAGCGTTATTCACTATTTTCGATTTATTCATAATTGTATTTTGCAACCTCCTAAATTGATAAAGCTTTTCCAACTGTTTTCTATTGACTCACTTTCCTGATTCACCGTGCTCAATAACCGTTCATTCAATGCAATTCATTGAGTCGTCTTATTGAATCACGCCCCAACGGCAAATAACTGACTTCAGTCAGTTATTTGCCTAAAAAAAAACCTGCCTCCCTAAAATCTTGGTGCGAAAATGATTATCTTTTTGCCGTTCACCTCCCCATTAAGAGTTCCCCATTAAGAGTTCCCAACTCATTTGCAAAGTCCCTTCAGGCACTCCGAGCGCTTTTTCAGTGAGTTCTTTGAAGAGAATTAAGTGAACGGAGAAAAGTCCTTTAGGTACTTTATTATACGCGGCTTCGACAAAGCCTTGAAGCAGTGCTAAAATATAGTTCACAGCGACTACTGGTTCGTTAACTTTAAAAGAATTCTTTAAGCAACCTTCTTCGATGATACGGAGAAGGAATGGGGCAAGAATCTTTTTGCCTTGGCGGAAGAATTTATCGATGAGGTGCAGATACTGATCTTCATATAGATATTCGAACAATAACCCCTGTTTCTGTTGAAGCACTTTGTAAATGATGATCGCCATTAAATCAATCTTGCGGTGAGGTAAAATAAGGTCTGAAAAAGTCACCGCTTCCATTTCCGAGCTGAATTGATCTAAATGCCGATAGATTAGGGCTTCTATCAATTCTTCCTTCGAGCTAAAATAGTAATAAAATGTGCCTTTAGAGACGCCTATTTTCTTTACAATATCGCTTACCACCGTTTGACGATAACCGGTTGAATAAAATAAAATCTCAGCGGCATCCAATATCTCATTTTTTCTGATTTGAGGATCTTGTAAGGGTCTCGCCATATAATTTACACCCCATTAACTGACCGCGGTCAGTTAATAACCCCCCGTAGCAGGTAATGTCAAGAATTATTTTTGGGTTCCCTGAATAATTCTGAATTTTAAAATGTGAATCGGCATGCAATAATGACCCACCTTTAGGCTAAATCGGCATCTAAAATTGACCCACCCCAATCAGCTCTTTATTCTGCGGGCAATCGGGCAGAAGGAGGGCTGTGGGGAGATGCTTGTAGTGGAGACGATTCGGAAGATTAGGTTATCGATTCAGCGTGACGGGCGTTCGATTCGGCAGACGGCGGAGGAGTTGGGGATTTCGCGGAACACGGTTCGCAGGGTGATTCGGAGTCAGGAGACTGTGTTTCGATATTGTCGGAAGTCACAGCCACGGCCAGTCATGGGTTCATTCGTGGAGCGATTGGAGGAGGCACTGGCAGAGGATGGGAAGCTTCCCAAGCGGCAGCGTAGGACTGCGGTTGTTCTTTTCGAGCAGTTGCAGACCGAAGGCTATACGGGCAGCTATGATAGCGTAAGGCGCGGTGTGCGGGATTGGCGGAGGCGACAGAGTCAGTTGCCGGCCGATGTTTACATTCCGCTGGTTTTCGAGCCTGGCGAAGCCTTCCAGTTTGACTGGAGCCATGAGCTGGTAGAGATGGCGGGGATGCCGGTCACGGTGAAGGTGGCGCAGCTACGGTTGTGCCACAGCCGGCATTTTCTGGTGGTGGCGTACCCGCGGGAGACCCAGGAGATGGTCTTCGACGCTCACAGTCAGGCCTTTGAGTTTTTTGGAGGTGTGTGCCGACGCGGGATCTACGACAACCTGAAGACGGCGGTGAACAAGATTCTCACCAGCAAGCAGCGCAGCTTCAACAACCGCTTCGGGCAGCTGTGCTCGCATTATCTGTTTGAGCCGGTAGCCTGCACACCCGCGGCCGGCTGGGAGAAGGGTCAGGTGGAGAACCAGGTGGGCACGGTGCGCCGCCGCTTCTTCGTTCCCCGGCCCAAGGTTAAGGATTTCCGTGAGCTCAACGAGTACCTCCGGGAACGCTGCCTGCAGTGGGCGAAGACTCATCCGCACCCCGACGTCAAGGGCCAAAGCGTGTGGCAGGTCTTTGAAGCCGAGAAGCCCCATCTGATCCCTCTTCCGCCGCCTTTTGACGGATACGCGGAGCGACCGGCCCGGGTGAGCCCCAGCAGTCTGGTGAGCTTCGATCGGAACCGCTACAGCGTTGACTGCCGTCATGTAGGCTCTCCGGTGCAGCTGCGGGTGTATGCCGAGCAGATCGTCATCGTTCGGGAAGGCGAGGTGGTCGGTAACCATCAGCGTCATTTCGGCAGCGGCAAGACGATTTTCGATCCCTGGCACTACGTGCCGGCCCTGGCCCGCAAGCCCGGGGCGCTGCGCAACGGGGCGCCCTTCCGGCACTGGGATCTGCCTGAGGCCATTGCGCGCGTCGGCGAACAGCTTCAGCGCCGCTATCCGGACGGTGATCGGCAGTATGTGGGCATCCTGCAGGTCGTGCCGCTTTATGGCCTGGAGGCGGTCGAGACGGCCTGCGGCAAGGCACTGACCGTGGGGACCTTCAGCAAGGAGGTGGTGCTCAACCTTCTCAACCGTGGCCAAGAGGATGCGGATGCTGAACCGATCGAGCCTCCAGATCATCTTATCCTGAAGCAACCGCCGGTTGCCGACTGTCAGCGTTATGACCGCCTGCGGCAGGAGGTGGCCTATGCTGCGCAATGAGGTGATGAACCTGATGGAGACGCTCAAGCTCAGAGGCATGCAGGAGGTCTACGACGAGGTGCTCGCAACCGGCCGTAAGCAACGCGCCATCCCGGAGAAAGTCGTCCTGGAGCTGCTCAAGGCAGAAGCCGCCGAGCGCAGGCTTCGCAGCATCCGTTACCGGCTGGGTCAGGCGCATTTTCCCATGGCCAAGGACCTGGACAGCTTCCGGTTCACAGAGGCCACCGTCGATGAAGCGCATATCCGCTCACTGTACGAAGGAGGCTTTCTCCAAGATCACAGCAACCTGATCTTCGTGGGCGGTACGGGAACCGGTAAGACTCACTTGGCCATCGCCATCGCTGCCAATCTCGTGCGCCAGGGATCAAGAGCGCGCTTTTACAATCTGTTGGATCTGGCCAACAACCTGGAACAGGAGAGTTTGGCCGGTCGTGGCGGCAGGCTGACCGCCAGCTTATCGCGCTTTAATCTGGTGGTACTCGACGAACTGGGATATCTGCCATTCTCCAAAAACGCCGGCCAACTGCTCTTTCACCTGATCTCCAAACTCTATGAGCAGACCTCGGTGATCATCACCACCAATCTTGCCTTCGGAGAATGGCCCCAGGTCTTTGGCGATAAGAAAATGACCACCGCCATGCTCGATCGTGTCACACATCACTGCGAGATCATCGAAACTGGAAACGAATCTTGGAGAATGAAACAAAGGGCCTCCTGAAACGATTGCTCAGGAAGGGTAACAGAAAACTTCTATACGGGGGGTGGGTCAAAATTGGATGCCTATAGTGGGTCAATTTTCAATGCCTATTGACA
>ENA-UPTA01005154-UPTA01005154.1-activated-sludge-metagenome-genome-assembly--contig:-NODE-5154-length-12141-cov-6.554940_pt1 | contig 12141 bp, 7 predicted proteins | sample MGYA00238184_ERZ773361 | MGnify/ENA primary metagenome ERZ773361 (study PRJEB29100, sample SAMN05720205) | activated sludge metagenome | isolation source: anaerobic digester from wastewater...
GCCCAGACCGAGGATGTCCTCGAACAGGACGTTGTAGTTCCAGACCCACATTTCTTCGAGCTTGTACACTGCGTCGAATTCGTAGCGGATCCAGGTTGGCTGCGGGCCAGTCTTGGCGCTGAACCACATCGTGGTCTCGGAAGTTCCGTGGTACAGGTCGTCGGTGATGCCCGCACCGTTGACTGTGCTCTCGGGCAGGGCGGCCGCGTCCGAGCTGGAGGCGGTGGCGACGATGTTCTGCATCACGTAGACGACCGGCTCTGCCGTGAACGACCACACGTCGCCCCGGTAGATCGTCCCATCGACCGCGTTGACCCCATCGACCCGCCAGTAGTAGGTCTGCCCGAACGCGAAATCGCCGGCGGGATCGTAGGTCGTTGCGTCCTGCTCGAGGCCGACGAGCACGTCCAGCGGATTGTCCGCCGAGGCGGCGTTCACATCTTCGAAGGAGGTCCCGAAATACATGTTCTGGCTGGCGGCGTAAGTCCCCGGTGTCCAGCTCAGAATCTCGCTGCGATAGACGTTGGTCGCCTGATCTGCCGGGCTCGGGTCGCGAGCGGCTACCAATTGTCCTCCGACCTCGCCCTGGAGCCGAGTGCCGCCGGGGCCTCCGGTGTATTCCATGGTCCGAACGATTGCATTGGCGCTGCCCTCCGGTGCAAAGAGCAAGGCCACGAACCCGTTCGTGTCGCTGTCGAGGAACTTGGCCAGGGCCTCGCTGGTTTCCGTCGAGGCCCGGGTTCCGCGGGCCGGAGCGTCGAAGGTCAGCAGGATGTCGGTGAGGTCCGCCAGGTCGAGCTGGACGTCGGAATCCAGTTCCGGCACGGGGTCGTTCTTGACGCCGGGAGCGTTGTTCCAGGTGATCCCTGCAGCGACGAGATGCTCGGCGGATTCGAGAACGCCGTAGACGTTCACCGTGCCGGTATCGTGTCCGTAGTTGCTCAGACTCACATTGAGGAACACCTGGCCCGGGCCGCGGATGCCGCTGATGTCATATGTGGCAAAGGAGACTCGCCGCCTCGTGGCGATGTTGCGGATGCCCATCCCCGTGCCGGTCTCGCTGGAGCTGCCCGGACCGATCTGGGCGTCGTTGCCGATCTCGACGTCGAACGTGGGCAGCAGGTCGAAGGGGTCCCCGGCCTTCACGGCCGCTGCGGGGATCAAAAGCAGGACGACAGTACTCAGGGAAACAAACAGTCGCGACATGTCACAAGTCCTCCTTCCTCATGAGTGCTCTTTATGCTGCGCCCACACCGTGGCGGCATACGGAATCCGACGTGCCTCTGACTCGTATTATACCACAAAGAGCCGGATTGTCAGGGAAAATTATCGGGTGTTCGTGGAAGAAGCGGCGTCCCGTTTCCCGGCTTTCGGCTGCTGCCGGAAGTAGCCCGGCTCCCTCCTCTACCGGGGCGTCCGCGTTTCCCTCAGGATTCTCACGGGCCCGAGCAGCCCGGAGGCGGCCGGCTTCCAATCCTTGCCAACCGTGATATTCGTCCGGGTTAGCCGCCGGTCGGCCGGCAGTGGCCGGTCCCCGATGAGTCGGTTGCGCCATGAGTTGATGACTTCCACCCTCAGCCGATTGGTCCCGGCCCTCGCGGCGGCGGAAATATCCGCGCGAAATGGCTTTGTCCAAACGATTCCCAGATCCTCATCGTTGAGAATGACGCGTGCGACACCCACGTCTTCCACCCGGCCCAGGTCCAGGATCAGCCGGGCCCCGGCCTCGCGGTCTTCGATGGGAAACTCGAACGTACACTCGTAGGTTGCCTTGCCCGAGTGATGGCGAATGCGGTCGTCGGAATGCGAGGACCAGTCGAGCGGTTCGGGCATCGTGGCCTCGAACCTCTCGCCGAACGGAGATTCGAAAACAACATCCCAGGGCCCATCCAGCCGCCGCAATTCTGCAACGGTTCTCATCGTGCTTCCGGCGGGCGCGGAACCCCCGCGGAAGACCACAAACCAACTGCCGTATGGCGCGAATGAGACGGATACGCTCATCCGTTCACCCATTTGCGAAAAGCAGTCAGGCTCTTCGATGTTGCCTGTCAGAGGGTCCCAGATCTCGGGCCTTGCGTTGGCGGTTCTGAACAGGCAGGCGACATCTACTTCACGGTCGCTCTGATTGCAGACGAAGTAGATATCGCAGTCATCCAGTTGGCGGTGGATGTAGTCGAGGCTCGCCTGCCCATCCGGCAGGCGGTACTCGAAGTCCGGCGGGACCTGGTCTTCCGCGAGAACCTCCCGAGCCGTCTTACCCCAGACGACCTGCCCCCGACCGACGGAATGCCGGCCGGATTCGGATCGAGCGGCCCCCCACAGTTCCTCCGAAAGCTTGGCCAGTTGCTCGTCGCATCGTGGATAGTCCGTCAGGCTCGCAGTTCGCTCGGGTTTGGGCCCGACGACCGTCGCGCCGGCCCCGACGAGATCGGCCACCTTCTCGAGTGCTGCGACCGACATGACCTTGTGATCCGGCAGGGAAAGGAGCCGGTACCGCATGCCGCTCGGCAGAACGAGCCGGCCGTCTTGCACCCTCAGGCTCATCAGGATCTCTTCGCTCAGCACGTCGTAGTCGTAGCCGGGCAGCACGCGGGCCGGGTCCGCCTCTTTGAGCGGCACGATGTTCGGGACGTGATCGCCCGCATAGTGGCACACGTCGGCAACGAATCGGCCCTGGCGGAGCATGTACTGGCAGCGGGCCAGATACGTCAGGAAGGGGCCCGCCATTTCCCACCACGTGACGTTGGGATTGATGTGCGTGCCGGCGAAGTACTCCTGTCCGGGCAGCCCCATTTCCTGGGGCGAGCAGGTGAAGGTGTGGAGGAAGCACAGGTTCAGGCCGGAACAGGCCTCGTGGTCGAAGCTGGGTTTTTGCGAGCACCAGAGCACATCGTTCCAGTGCGGCCCAATCGAGGTGAAAGCCTCGGCCCCGACGATCCGCCTGCCGTACGTGTGGGCGACCGAGGACGCCTGCTTGACGAAAAACCGCTGCTCGGGCCTCGGCCGGTGGGGCGAGGGGACCCAGAACTCGCTCATGGCGATATCGCTTCGGCCCAGGCATTCGAGCCCGTTGAACGGTCCGGCGTGCGGCCCGCCCGATTCCGGGTGAATGTCCAGGCCGTGCCGGTGCGCCAGCTCGGCGAACGTGCCGTAGTGGTTCCGGGCGATGCAGTCGCCGAGAGTCTTGCGGAAGTCAGCCAGGAATCGATCGCTCGCGTCCCGACTCTCTACGATCTTGCCCGCGATGACCGGCAGATACGGGAGCAGGCTGTATCCGCGCCGTCGCTCGAATTGCTGCGGGAGGGACTCGGTCCAGTTAGCCCCGCCGCATTCCCAGCTATCCGTGTGCAGGTACTTGAGACTCCTGCCGGCCGGCGGACCGACGTCCTCCAGCAGGGGAGCCACGACCGCATCCCAGTACTGCCGCAGGATATCGCCATCCATGTAGTCGATGACGCGGCCCTGCCAACCGGCGCTCGATGTCGAGACGCGGGCCGGACTCGGTGTGTAACCGAAACGAAGGATCGTCCACCTGCCCGCCGGCACGTCCCACGTGAGTTCCCCATCCGGTTGCATGTGCTCGCTGATGTCGCGGACGTCGGCAGCGCGGCAATCCTCCTCGCCCGGTGTGGCGGGGACATCAGTCAGGAGGAATCGACAGTCCGGCGCGGACATGCCGATCTCCTTCGAGGCGGCCTTCGCCGCAAGGTCGCGAATGGGCGCCGCCGGCGACGTATCCCCGGGCTTGCACGGGTACGCCAGCAGGACGATATCCCGGTAGAAACCATCTCGGGCCTGAGGCTGGGGAATCTTGTCGTGAAAAGGCGTCGGCCCCTCGACCTGGGTCTCGGACCAGGTGAGCATCTTGGCGGCCATTTCCGGCGTGACTGGGGGGCCGCCGAGGTTCCAGCCGCTCTGGATGCTCAGGCTCAGCTCCAGGCCGAGCCGGTCGGCCTCTTTGACGGCGTGGACGAACAGTTCTCGCCATGCGGACGTCGTGAACATCGGCCCGGCGGGGACCTGCCGATTGCCTCGTTGCTCCGCGCCGCCGGCATCGAAGATCATCGCGCCGCTGAAGCCCTTGGCCTCCATCTCTTCGAGGTCGCGGGTGATGGCCTCCTTCGTGACGTTTCCATTGAGCCACCACCAGAAGCAGCGGACGCCCGCACTCTGCGCAGGGCGACGAAAGCCTTCCTCCAGGGACTGCGAAGCCTCGACGCGGCCCAAGCCGGATAGCAGGCAGAGTGCAATGGCCAGACACTCGCGTCTCATCAGAACTCGTAGCCCGGCTTGTCCCACACGGCGCTCTGGACCCACCAGAGGTCTTCGTTGCCGCCCTGAGCCGGTGTCGAGGGCCGCTGGGCCTCGGACTGGGCCCAGGTCATCTGGGCGTACTCGATGGTCCGCTCGTCTTTCCACGCGTGGAATTCCGAATGGCCGTCGGCGAATGAAGCGATGGTGCCCTTGCCATGGCGCATCGGGACGGGGTTCCACCAGCGAGGCTGCGAGCACCAGATGTAGAACATCGCGTCCCAGTTCTCGCCGTGGTCGTCGATGAACACCAGCCGCGTGGTCAACTGCTTGATCTTGTTCACATTCTTGACGACTTGACCGTTGTCCCCGGAAACGGTAAGCCCATTCATGGCGGGTGACGCACTGTACGTTCTCATTTCATACTTCTGTGCGACCGGGCAGCGATACACCTTCTGCGTGCTTGTGAAGGGGTACAGGCATCCCGCGCGAATGGCGGCGATCTGGTCCTCGATCGGCGCGTCGACGGGCCTGGCCAGGTACGTTCCAGACAGCCCGTGGACCCAGCCTGAGGTCGCCACGCCTTGAGCAGGGGGGATCAGGCCGTCGTTGTCGGAACAGTACAGCGTCCAGGCCAGGGCCAGCGTCTTGGTGTTGTTCAGGCAGACGGCCCGCTTGCCCATCTCGCGGGCCCGGTTCAGCGCCGGAATGAGCACGCTCATCAGGATCGCGATGATGGCGATCACGACCAGCAGCTCAATGAGCGTGAAACCACGCATGCGCGAAGCGTGGAGCGTGAAGCGTGAAACGTCGGAAACTGCCTGTCGCCTCACGTGGTTCGTTTCACGCTTCACGAACGGTACCTCACATCTCACGGACGATGTATCTACGCTTCTACGCCCGCACGTTTTCGGTCCGGTGCCCATAGTTCCTCCCTTTTACTCGTCCTGCGCGGTGCGGATTGCGTCACGCGCCGGATTGTCTCCGGACGCATCACGCATCACGCAAGACGCACGACGCGCATATGAACCATACTCATAGGCTGCATCGAACAGAGCGACAACGTTTTCCGGCGGCACGTCCGCCTGGATATTGTGGATTCCGTTGAAGATGTATCCGCCGCCGGGCTTGAAGACCTCCATGTTCCGGCGGACCTGCTCGCGGACCTCCTCGGGCGTGCCGAAGGGAAGGATGTGCTGGGCGTCGCAGCCGCCGCCCCAGAAGACCATGTCCCGGCCGAATCGCTGCTTGAGCATGACCGGGTCCATGCCCGCGGCGCTCGTCTGAACCGGGTTGAGGATGTCTACGCCGTTGTCGAGCAGGTCGGGGATATACTCGACACAGTTGCCGCACGTGTGATACCACACTCTCGCGTGCGTCAATGACTTGATATGCTGCACGAGCTTCTTCTGGCGGGGCTTCACCACCTTTCGATAGAACGCCGGCGAGAACAGCGGCCCGTGCTGCCCCGTCAGATCATCGCCGATCATGATCACATCGACGAGGTCGCCGATTTCGCCCAGGAAGCCGGTCATGTAGTCCAGCCAGTACGCCAGGGTGCGGTCCAGCAGGGCGGCGCAGAAGTCGGGGTTCTCGACCGTGTCCATGAACCACCGCTCCAGACCTCGCAGGTACCAGCAGTATTCGTAGACAACGCCGCCGATGCCCGTGACCAAGGCGTAAGGGGTTTCCCTGCGGAGCCTCGCGGTGTGGTCGCGGACGCCCGTGAAGCGGCTCGCGTCGGAGCCGTCCGGCCAGGGATAGTCGGCGAGGTCCGCGGTTGAGGCGGTCGCCAGCGGGTGGTGCGAGATATCCATGTACAAGCCGCCGTCGTCGGGCATGGACCAAACGACGCCGAACTCGTCGGTCAGATCGTGCCACAGCCGGCCGTCGCGCCGGTTCTCGCGGATCGTCCCGTCGAAGCCCTCCGGCCCGTGTGCCAGGACATATCGTGTATCCACGCGAAATCGCTCCAGCACCGCTTCGCTCGGCTTGGCCAACTGCTGCACGGCGTCCAGAATGGCGATCTCCTCGCGGAGTCCGAGGTGTTTGAGCAGGGCTTCGTACGCTCGCCTGTGAATCCCCGTCTGGAACCCGCCGAAATCGATGGGGACCCGGTCGGGCGTCTGGTGGCTCAGTGCTTTCCGGACGCGTTCTCTTGAGATCATTGTGTTCTCCGACGACGATTGCCAGCAGTATCGAGTATACAGCAAATCCGCCGCCATCACGGGCGCCACGTGCCCTTGTTTTGCGACATTCTCACCCGCCGGCGATATTCGCCCGGAGAGTACCCGTCATGATGGAGGAGCGCGATTCGCATGCGTTCCTCGCTGGTGAAGCCCGCGAGGTAGGCGATGGTTTTGATCGGCAGATCGGTCTCGGCCAGGAGCCTTCTGGCCCGCCCCGTCCGGCACAGGTTGATCTCATCGAGGATGGAGTGCTTGCGCTCGAGGGCGAATCGCCGTTCCAAGGTCCGGCGGGTCACAGGCAGATGACTCGCGAGTTCGTTCACCGACAGCGGCCGGTGACTGTGCGTCCAGATCAGGTCGAGGGCCTGGGCGACAAAGGGGTCCTCGACGCCGTCCGTTCGCTGGGACCGCTGGACATCCGATGGCCGTCGGATTGGGCACGCCTGCTCGATCACCTCGGCGATCAGGTCCATCGCGCGAAGCGACAGGAGGATCGAGTTCTCCGCGGGCTTGGCGTGGATACGGTCAAGCAGTCGATCGAAGCGCTGGGCGATTTCCGACACGTCCGCCGGTCGGAAGACGGCCCCCGCGGGGCGCACTAATTGTTGATCCGCGAGGCGATGCGCGATCTCCCCATTGAGCGAGACCCACCGCTCCCGCCAGCCGGTCGCCGGGTCGGGCTGGTAGCGGTGCCAGATGCCGGGGAACAAGACGATGACGGTGTTCGGCTCGATGGGTAGTCGGCCCGTGGGCTCCGACTCGAACACGCCTCGGCCGTCCGCGATCAGGATGACCTGAAACTCGGGCAGGGTCCGGCCTCGGCTCCAGTCGAACTGGTAGAGGGAAGGGTGACCTGTCGGGGGATACCGGCGACGCGCCGCAATCCGCCCGCGACCCGCCCCTGTGAGGTAGAGACCCCAGTCCATCGCGTCGTCGTCGACGGGCAGGTAGTGATAGAACTCGTAGGGATCAGTCATAGGCGTTGCCGTCAATCGCGAATGAGGGCCGACGCAGGGCATCCTTCCGTCGTCTTCACCGGCGTCGAGGCGCTTCGCAGGTCGTTGCCCTGCATCAAAATGTCCCGGCACTTTTCGCCGCGCAGTCCGACGAATACCTCGGTCCCGGTCGTCGCCCGGCAGCCGTGAATGTAGGCGTCCGAGACGTCCTTCAAATCGATCGTGGCACAGTCCGGATGCGGCGTGGGAGTCCGCAAGCCTTCGATCTCCAGACCCGCGATGTTCTCGCACAAGAGGGCCGGGCCTGTCTTCGTGTCGATCCGAATGTCCCGGAAGGCGATGTCCATGAGGATTGCCGGAATCAGGAGCCACGACAGAATGGGGCGTGCAGCGTTCATCTCTCTTGTCCTTTCGACGGGCCTCTGTAGTCGGTCCGGATCCGCATGTTGCGCGAGGGATCACAACATTGCAGAGTATACCCGTTTGGGGGAGGGAGTTTCAATGCCTGACGCGCGGCGTCCGGCGTATCGATCAATCCCGCTGCTCCAGGGGCTTCGAGGTCGCCAGCGCAATGACCCGGCCTCGGCTACCCACGGCGCAATAGAAATGATAGACCGTGTCCTCGTGTTTGATGACCCAAGGCTTGTGGGCGTAGGTCTCGTCCCAAGGCTCGGAAGGCTCGATCAGGTGCGGGCCGTCCCACTTGGTCCAGTGCGCCAGATCGTACGAGCACGCGAAGGTGTCGAACGCCTTGGGTTTCCAGAAGGCGCCAAAGTAGTGCATCACCCACAGATCGCCCATCCGCACGATCTGGGGATCGCCGGAGATGCCGTCGCCGTTGTCGATGACCGGGTCGGCGCCGAAACGCAGCCAGTGCCGCATGTCCTTCGAGACGGCCATCCCGATGCACTCGCGTTTCGGTTGCTTGCCGTTGTAGAACATGACGAAGGGGTAGCCGAGGGTCTGGGCCCGGTCGTGAATGATGTTGCTCTTGTAGAGCGTGATCCTCTCGAACGGCCGCACGTCCAATTGTGCAGGCGACAGCACGGGCGCATCCAGCCGATTCCACGGGACTGGTTTGCTCGGATCTTCCGTCCAGGCGATGCCGATGGAGAGCGGATCGGTCTCGTAGCCCGCCAGCGCGCCGCCGACGTAGGATAGCCAGTACTTGTCGTCATAGGCTTGTGGCTTGTAGCTGCCTCCCCATGCGTAGTCCTGCAGAGCGATGAAGCCCGCCGCCTGTCGTGCGTCCCACGCGCCGTCGCGGAATCGCAGGATCTTGCCCAGCGGCTTCCAGTGGATCAGGTCCGTACTCTCGGCCAGCAGGGTCTCGTAGCCCGTCCCCGCGAATTGGATGTACATCATGTGCCAGCGATCCGCGTGCCGAAAGACGCTGGGGCAATCGACCATCGTGCCGTTCTCGCCGGCAAGGACCACGCCGTACTTGTATGGCGTCTTCACCTGCTCGTACACCCGCTCCATCACCTCATGAGGCACCGTCTTTCCGTTCTCCGGCAACGCCACAACCTGGCGCGTCGTTCCACCCTGTCCCGTCGAGCATCGGACAACCAGCAGGGTGAGAACTGCAAGGAGTCTGCCCGGGTATCTCATGGTCCGTCCTCCCGAGGTTTGTTCGAGGATCGATATGCCTCCGGGTGGGGACGGCGTACGCCCCCACCCGGTACGGAATCCACTTCGTGACCGCCGTCACTGGACGGGGAACCGCACCAGCGTGATGCTCAGCGGGCCGACTTTCATTCGGCCTTCCCACTCGACTGGCACTTCGATGATCTTGATCCGTTCGTTGTCCGCGTCGTTGTGCAGCTTCGGGTCGTCTCCCCCGATGACCCAGCCGGTGCCCTTGGCGTCCAGCTTGATTCCGTCAAGCTTCAGCTCCAGGGCCTTGGCCTCGGTGTTCGGGTTCACGACGCCGATGGTGACGGCCTTGCGGTCCGTGGTCCAGGCGGCCGCCACATCGAGCGAAGAGGCCGCATGATCGCCCGTGACCTCGATGGGGATCGAGCCGTATTCGTGGCGGTACAGCATCAGAGGCAGGGCGGTCGCGTCGAAGAACGCGGCGGTCTTCGTCGTCTTGATGCAGCCGATCACATTCACCGTCTGGGCATAGTGGGCCATCTGGATGATGTCGCTGTTGCGGTAGTATTCGTGCAAGCCGGCGGCTACGCCCAGGGCGTCGGCGAGGTCATACTGGCAACCGAGTTCGCCGTACACGTACGGCTGATGCCAGTAGTTCCATTCATCCATGGCGATGGGTACGGGCCGGGTGTCGAGCAGGCCGAGCCTCTTCTGGAGCTTGCGATGCCCCTCGGCCTTCTGGACGATTGATTGTTTCAGCAGAGCCGCGTGCCCGACGATGTTCGGGTCCTCCGGCGCCCAAGGCGTCCGGCCGCGATAGAAGTGTTCGGAAATGTAGTTCATGAGGTTCGCGCAGTCCGCCAGCATCCCTTCGGTCCAGCCGACCTTTTGCTCGGGGTCGTTGCGGCGATTGAATTCCCCGAGGCTGCCCACGCCGATCAGTTTGATCGAGGGGTCCACGGCCCACATCGCCTGCGCGACGCGGTTGTGCTTCTGCACGTAGTGGCTCAACTGCATGAAGCCCAACTGCCAGGGCCCGAACATCTCGTTTCCAACGCACCAGTACTTGATGTCGTAGGGCTTCCCGTGGCCGTTTTTCGCCCGCCAACTGCCGCCGATCGTATCGGTTCCGCGATTGCAGTACTCCACCTCCTGGGCGGCCGAGTAGTCGTCGCCGAAACCCGTGTTGACTGCGATCACGGGCTCGGCCCCCACCTCCCGGCAGAAGGCGATGAAGTCGTCGAGTCCGAAGTCGTTGTGTTCGACGCCGGTCCAGGCGGGGTTCTTACGGGGCGGCCGGCGGTCGCGGTCGCCGATCCCGTCCCGCCAGTCGTACCCGCTGACGAAATTGCCCCCGGGCCAGCGGTACATCGTGGCGCCGAGCTGCTTGAGCAACTCCAGGGTGTCCGGCCGCATCCCTCGGACGTTGTCGGCGGGCATGAGCGACACGGTGCCGACCAGCACGTCGCCGCCGCTGACGAGGATTTCGAGTGTGGCCTTGTCCGAGCTCTCGCCGGCCGTGAACTTGAGCGGGCACTTCTTGTACTTGCCCTTGACACTCTTGATTCGAACGACTTGTCGAGCGGTCCCGTCGCTGCCCCACGCCAGCACGACCTCGACCGATGCACGGGATTCCGGCGCGGCGAGCCAGATATACCCGACGTAGTCCTTGCCCTCGACGAGGGCCAGATCCCGCTGGCGAATACCCGCACCGGCGGCGACTCTTGGCGTGTGCTCCCCGACGAACGAATCCTCCTTGACCATGGTGACCGAGTCGGCCGGTCCGATGATCTGCCAGGGGGAAGCCCCCACTACCGGGAACGGCGAGTCCTCCAACTGCCGATAGGGCCGGTACTCGGCCGTGATGGGGAAGTAGAACTTGCGGTCTTCGAGCATCTCGGCCCAGATGCCGCCGTAGATGCACCGGCCCAGGTGCTCGATGAACTGCCCATAGATGAACGGACTGATCGGCGGACCCACTTGTTCGCCATGGAGCGTCACCACAGACGCCGGACCCGCGGCGTCCGCTTGAGCATTCGCTCGCGGGGTCCAGGCCGCCAGAATCAAGGCCGCCTGCAACAATGGCACTGCCCAACACGACACGTTCCTACCCGGCCTTCGCTTCATAAGAAACCTCCTGCTTCCCGAATCTCTCACGGACCAACCTTGGACTGCACCATTCACGATTCGCCGCCGGTTCATCCGACGCGTGATGCAACGAATGGATGGTAAATCGCCCGAAACGGACCGTCAATCCGCTGACGCTTTATTCCCGTGCGGACGCCAAATCGCGGCAGGCCGGGTCGGGGGTAGGAAAGGGAAGGGGCCCGTTCCGTGTGGAGACGGGCCCCTTGGGGTGCTGGGTTACGTGTCTACTGTGCTACGTGCCCGAAACCGATATCGTCGATGAAGACGATGCCGGTCCCGCCGGGCGCGGTGGCGGTCTTGTCGCCGATGGTAATCACCATCTTCTTGACCTTCGTGAAGTTCACCCCGGCGAAGTCGCTCATCGGGATCGACCACAGGGTCCAGTCGGACACGGTCGCTGCCGTGTCGCTGGTCGCCGTGGCGCTCTTGCCGGCGCTGTCCTCAATGGTCAAGTGCATGTTCGCCGCCGCGTTATACAGCGGGCTGTCGATCACCGCGCCCTGCCAGGAACCTGTCACGGTGCCCGTCGAGGCGATGCCGTCGAACTGGTAGGTCCGGTCCTCGCCGGCTGCGTGCGAGGTGACGCAGATGCCGATGCAGACGGGGTCCGTCATCGTGATGGCCGTCGTGCCCAGTTGGGTCCAGGTCTTCCCGTCGGCAGAGGTGTAGCCGGTGAAGGTGTCGGCGAATCGCTCGATCTTGACCCAGTAGGGCGGGGCAATGACGGCGCCGCTGTCCACGTTGCTGGATCCACCGTCGGTGGTCGCCCGGTACTGGAAGCTGGCGCCGTTGCCGGCCGCTGCGGCGGCGGTGTGGGCGGTGATGGCCATCATGGCGTGCGTCGAGCCGCCGTTGAGGCTGTCGCGGATCATGACTCCGCCCTTGGCCCACGCGTTGGTCCCGGTGCCGTTGCTGACGACGCGGGCGATCAGGGAGCCGTCGCCGGTGAGGGTCTTGTAGGCGTAGGTGAACTCATCGGAGTTGTTCCAGATGTCCGCGCC
>ENA-UPTA01005159-UPTA01005159.1-activated-sludge-metagenome-genome-assembly--contig:-NODE-5159-length-12134-cov-6.029224_pt1 | contig 12134 bp, 6 predicted proteins | sample MGYA00238184_ERZ773361 | MGnify/ENA primary metagenome ERZ773361 (study PRJEB29100, sample SAMN05720205) | activated sludge metagenome | isolation source: anaerobic digester from wastewater...
GGTATCATGGCCGACCTCCTGTCCTCGTTTTAAATAAACAAGTAACAGAGTCAGTCTTAAATGTCAATTACTTATTTTACTATGTATCGTTGTAGGGGTAATATTCATCGCGCTTCATCATGAAAAATCAAAATATCAAAAGGACGGGAAGTTAATTTTTCAAGACTTATGCCATTACGTCATAGAATTTATTTATCTTTCTGCTTTTGAAACCGAAAAGGAGCAATGATATGTTGGGGTTGAAGCTTCGAGACGAATTCCTTGGCACGCACATGCCCGGGACGGCAATTTCACTTCGCACCAATGATAATCAGGGGGCTGCACAGAAATCACCAGAAGAAATTTTATCAATTACCTATCCAACTGCAGACATACAAGCTGCATTAAAGGCGATTAGCACAAAAAATACGGGCTGCCCCGTTGTTTTAATCGGAAACCGTGGACGCGGCAAATCTCACATCATGGCCGTTATGCATCATGCCATTCAGTCACCAGCGATTGTCGAATCCTGGCTCAAAGACTGGGGGAATAGACTTGGCAGCGACGAGCTTAAAAATATGGAAATGCTCAAAGGATATGTGCCGATATCCGAACCAGTCCATAACCATGAGTATCCACTGCTATGGGATCTACTCTTCGATCGCCATCCAAAAGGGCAATATTACAAAGGCCAATTTGAGAGCAAAAAGCAGCCATTTCCGCCGCGAACACTTCTTGAAAAGATGTTTGAAGAATGCCCGACCTGCCTGATCCTCGACGAGTTCCAGAAATGGTTTGACGGTTTGCACAATGAAACAGGAAATGATGGCATAAAATATAAGACGTGGGCGGAAAATTTTATCCAAAATCTTTCCGAAATTGCAGAGGATCGTCCGGAGATACTGATTCTTGTCATCTCCGTCCTTGATAATACAACGGATGCCTTTCAACAAGTTCGCAGGAAAAGTCACAAAATAATCGATTTCCATGGTCCATCCGCTAAGGCGGATCGTCAGAAGCTTCTCCTGCACCGGTTATTTGAAAACAGACGCAATATTTCGGAAAACGATATTATTACTATATCGGGGATTTATGCGGGTGAAAGATTCCGGTTGCTCCATCACGATAAATCTGAAGCGGAAAGAACGATTGTTCAAGGCGATGTCTTCGCCTGCTGGCCTTTTAGCCCAGAGCTTATCGAACTACTCGAAGACCATATTTTGTTAAGCGCTGCGGCACAGGAAACAAGGGACCTTATTCGGATTTTGGCCCAAGTATTTAGAAGTCGTGGAGATCAGGTGCCGGTCATTACGCCTGCTGATTTTTTTGTAGATGCCGACACCGATGAAGTTCAAACACTTGTCGATTCTATTTCGGGACAAGCAGGCCAGGAAAGGTTGAGGCAAATTGCTCAACGGAATCTTGAAGGGGTAAGAGCTGCCAGCGCCCATGTGCCTAATGTTCGCGAATTGGTCAGCGCTATTTGGATGCGCTCCATGTCGCCTGGAAGAACCAGTGGTGGCGCGCCGACGACACTTCATCTGGATATAACCAGAGGGTCGACAATTGATGACAATGCCTTTCAGGCAGAGTTAGCGTTGCTCATTGAAAATAGTATTAACATACACGGCGACGAGGTTCCAGGCGGGCCGCTCTGGTTTGGTCTTAATGAAAACCCGCGATCCAAGGTCCGCGCCTGCGCGAAAAATAACAACCTGTGGCAAGCGGGTGCAGTCTCCACGGCGGGGCAAACAGTTTATCCCGCCAAAGATATTGCTCACCTCCGAAGAACATTACGGCATATTTTTGTCCCCGAAGCCACTGAACCACCTTCGCGAATTATTGTCCTTGGACCGAATTGGAAGGATGACCCCTGGAGCGATGTAATAGATGAAGCAGATAAACCTTCAAGATGGGACCGACCGGTATTATTGGTTATACCTGAACAGATTGGCGCTATGTCGTCAGATCTGAACGCAATATTTGGAACATGGCTGGCAACGCATGTACCGAAACGTCGTAATACAATCCGCTTTCTGTTGCTTTCTGTGGACAGGCCAAGTCTCTTTTCGGATGCGGAAATTATTTACGCCACTCGCTGCAGTTTCCTTTGCTCCAAGGAAGGATGGGGCTCGGACGTGACATATCGGACCTTGCATCCGGATTTTGACCGTCCGCTGAGAACATCGCTTAAAGCCCGCTTCAATCGTTTTGCCGTGTTGCGCAAGTGGGATTTTCAACAACCCAAAAAGTGCGTCTTCGACATTGAAAAAATTGCCGAGCAGGGCGCCGATATACCGGCGGCGGTTGAAGCGAAAATTCTATCGGATTTATTTGACAGGACTGAATTCAGGCATTTCATTCTTGAACGCGCCAAGGATTCGGATGTCGTCGGCACTATGATGGATGATTTGACCGAACCGCCGCCACCCGATACAGGCGACGCGATTCCATTCCTTGGTGAAACAAAAATTTATGAGCTAGTCTTGGGAATTGCCGCCAGCGGAGAAATTGCCCTCAATGTGGGCGGCACATGGATTGGAAGGCGTCCCGAAGACGTTTCCGACGAAGACGCGCTTCGTCATGTCCGCGCCAAGGCATTTAAGACAGGCCAGGAAATGCGACAAATTCAGCTTGGCCTGCCGGGGGCTGTGGGTGGCGGCACAGTAACCGCTCCCGATATTTCCGGGAAAACGGGTAGTACAACAAAGCCAGCCGGTGGGGGGTATCCGGCGGGGCAATCGGGAAGCAATGGGCTTCCAAACGCGCCGATAGCCGACAACACGACGGACAATAAACCTGATGAATCTGACGTGGACGAAAGCACGGGTGAAGAGACGCCACCTGTGCCTGATATTGTTGTTAAAAGCAAAAAAACAGAAGGACCTGCTAACGGAATTAATCTGTCCGGTTGTTTTGAAACGTGGGGTGTTCCAACAAGCCAGACGCTCGAAACAGCGCGCATTGAGTTTTCGGGGCTCACTGCCCAACAGGTCAAACAGATTTTGCAGCGAATCCCATCCGCCTTCCAGGCAACTTTGGAAATTGCATACAAAGATGGAGGCGATCAATGAAATTGGACTGGCGCAGCATCATTCTCGATGCGCAATCGCAAGATAAAGCCTGGGCGGATATTTTCACAGCGCTATTGTCAATTGCGCAATCAAATTCATCTCCTGTTGCTCTTCATGACGCAACGATCATTCCTGATCGACTATTAACGGAAGCCGCTTGGGAACTTTGGGAAGCCTACCCGGCGCATGCTGAAAAAACATCAGACAACCTGAAAAAATGGGCGCATGCGGGCGCAGGCAAAGCTGTTCTTATCCTTGATGCCTTATCGCTTCGAGAGTTAATGATTCTGCTTGGGGCTGCAGAATCGCGTGGCGTTAAGCTTGTTCAGATCAAGGTCACCGGCTCTGAATGTCCATCCACGACGGACTCTTTTGCCAAAAGCCTTGGGCTAACGTCTCGAAGCGCCCTGATGAATGATGGAAAACCCGGCAGCTTTAAGCTGTTCGGCGGCAACTGCTACACGGATGTTGTAAGCCTCCCGTTTGAAGATTGCGCAGCGCCGCCAATACCGAATCTCGTTATCTGGCATTCATGGCTGGATGATCTGATTCATCTTCATCAAAAACTTCCCGACCAAATAGCCAAAAGCGCCACCACTGTTTTACAGAGCAACGGTTTCTGGAATTTTATAGAAAAGCTCCGTCAAGGTAGAGGGTTGGTTATTACCTCCGATCATGGCTATGCGGTCAGCAAGCGTTTTTCTTCCGAGGTTGATGCGCCGGATGCCGTGGATATCTTGAGAAAAGCCTTTGGCGCATCGCGGTACAAAGCCGCTGACGAACTGTGGCAAAAAAGGTTCATGCCGCCCATCGTCATGATGCATGATAATCAGCACATGATTATGGGGCAGCGGAAATGGAAGGTTCAGGGCGGATTTCCGCATATTTGCCATGGTGGAATGAGCCTTCTGGAGGTTGCCGTTCCTTACCTGGAGCTACCGCCGCTATGACTAAAAGAAGTAAAATGAAATCGCCGGTATTTCCGGAAATGGAAACCAGCGCCCCTCTTGCGGCTGCTCCTGAAAAAGAAACAAAAAAGACAAAAGCCCAAAAACTTTCATCTCTCCAGCCGGACACAATGGGGAAAGCCATCAAACTTCCCGTGCCTGATTTTTCCGATCCGAACCGGAAACCCACCTGTTTGGAGGAGGACTTTCCCATCGCGCAGATCAATGCACTTGCAGCCCTAGAAGCAAGCTCAGGCGCTGCTAAAAAACCTATCTATTCCATGTCTAAATGGTGGGCAAGAAGACAATCGAGTGTTTTTCGTTCTATGCTGATTGCAGCGGCGACCGAATCGCCTGATGATCCCAGTGAAGCCGCCAAGCTTGTTTGGAAACATTATTACAGCAATCACCAGAAAGCCGGTTCGTTTAAACGTCTTAAAGTGCTGGACTGTTTTATGGGTGGCGGCACCACCTTGGTGGAAGGTTCGCGGCTTGGCATGCAAATGACTGGTGTGGATCTCAATCCAGTAGCCTGGTTTGTTGTCAAAAACGAACTGGCCTGCAGCGACCCAGAGCAGGTAAAGGCGCTATTTGAAGAGATTGAACGGCATGTCAAACCGCAAATACAGCCTTTGTACACGACCACCTGTCCGAGAGGTCACCTGGGGCGCTGGATTGATGTTCAAACCGGAGAGGCCGTTAGTCTTGATCCAATCGAACTTCCCACTGAACAGCGTTACCGCTACCGCTGGGAAGGGCCTGAAATCATTTACACTTTCTGGGCCAAACACGGACCTTGCCAGGCCAAAGGCTGCAATCATCGCACTCCCATTTTTAAAAATCCCGTCATTGCCGAGAAAAAGCTGACCACTTACTTCATACCCATCAGTTGTCCGGAATGTGGCCATTCGTTCAACGCCGAACTGGGCGAAACGCGAATGGCGCCCTCCGTCGAGAGAATCGTGTTGGATAATGAGCCGGCTTTTACGGAATTGTCACAGGCATTTGCGATAAAATTGAAGACCTACTCTCAAGGCAGCGGACCCGAAAAAAGGGAGCGTGCCTTGGAGTTGCTCGATTTAGTCCAAGGGGAGAGCGGGTTGATATGTCCGAAGTGTAAGGCTTTTGCCGGCCGCAAAATTCACGCAATTTTAACGAAACATGCCAATACCGGCCGAGCCAATGACATTAAAAAGAAAGACTTCGGCATAGAAAGCCGGCATGTTTATATGTATCTGCTGATCAATCCGGAATGGTTGAATGGCGCGACTGGCATAGAGAATGGTGCTGAGTTAGGAGGCTATGCGGGTGCATCGGTAGATGCGACTATTGCCTGGTATGAGCAAAGGATGGCGTCTCTTCAACTCATTGAGGTTAGAGGCCGAATCCGCCTGTCGGATGAAGAAATTGCAACACAGGATGAAGACAGCATTGAGGAAACAGAAGAACGCCAAGACGATGAAGAAGACAAAGACAGGAAAAAATATGGCCTTCCCCACTATATCACATTAAATGATGAAAATATCATCGACACCAGAAAAGGCACCGTCCCACGGCAGGCACATTTTATCTGTGCATCCTGTGGCCGGGAAGGCAACACCCTTGAATCGGTGCGCCACACCGGACAGACTGCCCCGGTTGCAGCATACGCATTACAATGCCATTGTCCGCAATGTGAGGCTGCGGGTTATACCTACGGAGGGCGTTATTTCAAAGCTCCAGATTATTATGATCTCAAGCGCCTTGCCGAAACTGAAAAAGAATGGAACAGCCGGAGGGAGGGCGATTTAGCAGAATATTGGCCCCGTCAGGTTTGCTGGGATGCCTACATGATGCGGGCCAATGGTGGTGTCAATGATGGCTGGGGATATACCCATTGGTGGAAGATGTTTAATCCCCGACAGTTATTGGTTCATACTCAAATTCTCAAGACAATAGCTGAAGCACCGGAGGATGATTGGCCTCTTGATGTTAGGGAACAAACAATTGGGGCTTTTCAGCAGTATTTGCGTGCTATGTCTATGTTTTCCTTCTATCACCAGCGTAATGATCAATTAGCGGCAGCATTATCAAATCCAAATTTTCATCCTAAAAGTCTTGTTTTGGAAACATGTGTTTTTAACAAAATAGGAAGTGGCAGATGGGGTGCATATGTTGATGGTGTAATTAATGCTTTAAAGTGGATCAAGTCTCCTTTTGAGCCATTATTCGATTGTGGTATTGCAACAACACCAATGGAAGACCCTATTATTCCGGGTACTGAATTATACTGTGGTTCCTCGACGGATATGTCGCTGCTTAAGAACATGCAATGCGATCTGGTGATCACTGATCCACCGTTTGGGAACAACCTGTTCTATGCGGATTTAGCAGACTTCTTTTATGTCTGGCTGCGAATCCCGCTGCGCAAATGGTATGCTGGGCTTCCTGAAGCGGCTTACTTCGAACCGGAGCGCACTCCGCACAGCATGGAGGCGGTGGACAATTCCGTAGAGCATCCTGACGATCGGGAGGATTACGAAAAAGAGCCATTCATCGAGTCAAAGCATCTTGCACGCATTCAGGAGCTGACCGGCGATGATGCCCTGGCGGGAAAAGACCCGAATCCGCTCTATCGGCCGCAACCATCCAGTGACTTTTACAGTCAGACCATGTCGGCAGTCTGGGCTGAGGCAGGCCGCCGACTCAAAGATGGCGGCATTATGGCCTTCACTTTCCACCACAGCGAAGACCAGGCCTGGATCGACATCCTCAAGGCCCTGTTTGAATCCGGCTATGTCTTGGTGGCGACCTATCCCATCCGCAGCGATGAAACAAAGGGTGAATCAGGCGCTTTCGGCAGCCGGAAGATCGAATATGATATTATTCACGTTTGCCGCAAACGTCTTTTTGTTCCTGAAAAGGTGAGCTGGGCCAGGATGCGCCGTTGGGTGAAAGAAGAAACACTGAGGTTGAAGGTATTGTTGGAACATACACATGGGAAGACCTTGCCTGAATCAGATTTACGGGTGATCCTTTGTGGCAAATCATTGGAATTCTATTCCCGTCACTATGGCCAGGTTTTGACAGGCGATGGTCAGGCGCTGAATGTGCGCGACGCCCTGCTCGGCATCAACCAGCTCCTTGATGACATGCTGGAAGACTCCACCAAGAGCGGCGGGTTGCGACCACCCGACAGCGCAGAGCCAGCCAGTCGTCTTTATCTTCGCCTTTTTAAAAACCAAACCGAACTGGAACGAGACGAATTGACCAAGACTCTGCGGGGTACCGGCATTGCCCAGGGTGACCTGGAGGCTAAAGGATGGATTCGCGTTATAGGCAGGATCGTTCATGTGGTGCCCATCAGGGAGCGCTTCGCGTATTTCACGGAACCAGGCCGCAATCGCAAGGTCATTAAGATGGATCTCGATCAGGCTCATTTTCTGATTGGCGCAGCCTATCCGGATTCGGGATTGAAAATTGACGTGGAGCTGAATAATCCGAATTTTCGTATCAAGAAATCGGTTGATGATATTCTGAAATGGTATTCATCTATAGATGAAAATGCCGACATTCGGATGGCGGCGCGCACGGCGGAACAATTGGTCGCAAGCTGGAGAACACGAAAAGATCGTCCGCAGGTCGCTCAGGCAACGATCTTTGACTTGCTGGAGGAGAATGAATAATGGACATCATAACCGGTGATATTTGGCAGCGCCGAGGTTCGAGTGTGATTTTTGACCAGGGATGTCTTGCCCCGCTCATCACAAATGGAGCGATTGTATCCTTGCGTCAGGCGCTGTCCTGGATGAAATCCTTGCCGGAAAAGCCTCCCGTTCCCGGTCGTACCATTCTTATTTCCGGCCTGGAAACCATTATAGAAACTCAGGAACCTCGTGATGCCGAGGTATTTTTGACTCACCGAATACGGCCGCTTTTGAGCTATCTGCAGGACCAATGGACAGAATGCGGCGTGGTGTTAGGTTTTACTAGTCACCCCAAGACGTTTGTGGAGACGGCGCTGGATGAAGAGGTGTTGTTTCGTCGCCGTGATCGGAAGAGCGTACGTCTTTCCGATGGTCTCTGGGACGGCAGCGCCACGATCAACATGAAAAGAATTGTTCGTGAAGGCGACCAGCAGGGTGAAGAGGTGATTATTGGCTACTATGTCGCGCGCATTTCATGAGGTCCAACCAGGCCAAAAGATCATTCATCCCGAATTAGGGGAAGGCGTCGTTGTCGGGCTTGAACCAACCGGCTACGTCACTGTTTTCTTCCGTGCTCATGGAGAAAGACAGGTTCCCGCAGAATCCCTCCGATCCTCCTTGGACCGTTTCGATCAAATGGTTCAGAGTATGGTTTCTGCAACGCCCGAGAAAGTTGAGCAGCTCTGGTTGGCTATTGAAGCAGAGGACATGCCGCTTATGGAAAGCGCGGCAACGTTGACGTCTGCAAAGGTCGATTTGTTGCCGCATCAGGTGGTGCTGGTTCATCGGGTGGCGAACACGCGCCCCAAACGTTTTCTGATTGCTGATGAAGTTGGATTAGGCAAGACCATCGAGGCAGCCCTTATCCTGCGGGAATTGGCATCACGTGGCGAAATGAACAGGGCGATGATGATTGTTCCTGCGGGACTTGTTGAAAATTGGCGCAGGGAATTGAACGAGGTCTTCAATCTTGACTTTGAAGTATTTGGCAGTGAAGGGGATGTTACGGATCGCAAATCCAATGCTTTCGCCAAGCACAATCGTCTTATTGTTTCGGTCGATACCCTAAAACGACCTTCACGGGTGAAAAAACTACTTGCGGCGCCACCATGGGACTTGGTGGTTTTCGACGAGGCGCACCATCTAAGTGTTTATCGCAACGGCAATAAGGTGAAAAAGACGGAAAATTTCAAGCTTGCTGAAGCGATTCGTAACCATAGCCGCGATTTGCTCTTGTTGTCTGCAACGCCACACCAGGGGGATAACTTTCGTTTTTGGATGTTGATTCGTCTTCTCAATCCGGAATTATTTGAAAGTGATCGGGATATGGTTCAGAACCGGCACAGGCTGAATGCGGTGGTCATCCGACGTACTAAAGCAGATGCATGTGCTCAGGATGGCAGCCCGCTGTTTGTCCGGCGCATTGTTTACACGGAAGGTTTTGATCTTTCGGACAGGGAAAAGAAATTCTACGGAGCGCTTCTTGATTATCTCAGAGATGGATACGATCTGGCCGCTAAACAAGGCAGCAAGGGCCGTGCTCTGGGCTTCATTATGACTATCTTTCAAAAAATTGCCGCCAGCAGTTTTGCGGCTATCCGTTTAACGCTACAACGACGGCTTTTGATGCTCACTATTCAGGAGGGTATCGAAAGAGATGAACTACTCGATGTCGATGGGCGAAACCGTGTTTTCGGCGAGGCTAAACAAATCATCCATGAGATTTTTGCAATCCCTTTTGATCTGATGGGCAAAGCCCAAGCCGATCAAATTCTCTCGGATACAAAATACCAATTGTTGAAAAAAAGAAAGGAGGCTCTGTCATATACAGGATCGGCGGACAGCTTCTCTGATATGGAATACGATGCCAGCGCGGGCGAAGAGTCCGCAACCATGCTGGTGGCCGTTTCATTGCCCCAGGAACGACAGCGTATTGCTGCGCTTCTTGATCAATTTCCCGATGGTCTTGAGTCCAAAACAGCGATGCTTATTCACGCGTTACGTCAGATATGGCAGCAAAACCCAAATGAAAGGGTTGTCATTTTTGCAACCTATCTTGGCACAGTCGAGACCATTAAGAAGCAGTTGGACAAGGCATTTCCCAATGCGGGGGTTGACGTCCTGAAAGGCGGCGATCACGGCGCAAAGACAGCCGCGCAAAAGAGATTTAAGCGTAAGGATGGCCCCAAAATTCTTGTATGCACGGCTGCCGGCCGTGAAGGAATAAACCTCCAATACGCACATATCCTCTTTAATTATGACCTCCCCTGGAATCCGATGGACCTTGAACAGCGTATCGGTCGCATTCATCGGTATGGACAAGAAACTACCGCGCAGGTGTATAACCTTGTGACGGTTGATACCATAGAAGGTCAGATATACCTGCTTTTAGAGGAAAAGCTTGGTGATATTGCCAAAACGCTGGGCAAGTTGGATGAGCAGGGCCAGATCGCGGAAGATTTACGAACACAGGTTCTGGGGCAGTTAAGCGGTGCGTTAAGCTATGACCGGTTATACCAGGATGCCATCAGCGATCCCACTCTGAAAAGAACCCGCCAGGAGCTTGAGGTCGCGTTATCAAATGCAAATCTGGCCCGTCAGGTTGTATTTGAGCTTTTTCAGGAATTAGACCCTTTCAATCTTGGAGATTATCAGAAGTTTGATGACCAAGGTCGTGGCATGCAGCGCCTTGTCAATTTTGTAGGCAGAGCGGCCCGACAGCAGGGATGGACTTTTCAGCAATCAAATGATGGCAAATGGGTCTTAATACGTCCGGGTGAACCCGACACAATATTTACGACGGAAAGAGACATTGCGCTTGAAGAGGATAGCCTGCAACTCCTCGGTTTGGAGCATCCCATCGTCAATCAGCTTATGCAAAAATATTTGTCTGTTGCAGCGGATGTTCGCGCTCTTGCAGGACGCGTCACAGAAATTGCGGATGGTGGTTTTCTTACTTTCTGGAAGGTTAGCGCTCAAGGAAAAGATGGTCAGGCCAGTCACCATATTGTCCGGATAGGACTGAATGCTGATGGTAATCGCGCTCCCTGGCTTGAACGTCTGGACGATAAACTCTTGGGTATGCAAACATCAGAGGCAATACCCGACCAATGGAAGGCGATGGCCGCTAATAAAAAATCCCGCATCTACGAACTGCTGCATCGTGAACTGACTTATACTGGAATCATCAACGAGGAAATGTCTTACTCTGCTACCCCGCTGGCAATTTGGGGAATTGAAAGATCAATGGAGAATTAAAAATCATGAGTTATCCTAAAATTATTTTTATTGATACGTGCATATTTGACGCGATTTGCTATAACTTTTCGGCGCCGACAGTCAAAGCTTTTTGCGAAGCCGTCAATGGGAAAAAGCTTCAACTTCTGTTGCCTGACCCAACAGAACGCGAGATTCGCAGACACATCGACGAGCAGGTGGAATCGGCATTAGCAGCGATGAAAAAAGCTCAGAAAGATGCGCCATTTCTTAGAAAGCTAAATTCCTGGCCTCTCAATAAAAAGGAGGATATCTTCGACTTATCTCATTCTATACGTAAATCTGCGAATCAAGATCTGAGAGAATTCTATTCGCTCTTCCGTGTTAAAAAGTTAGGTTACGGCGCAGTCAATATGTCAGAAATTATGGATTGGCACGATAGAAAAACACCGCCTTTTGGCGAAGGCAAAAAGAGAAAAGAATTTCCTGATGCATTGGCTATTGCTCAAGTTCGTGATTATTCAAATGATGCGAACAAAGTTGTCGCTGTGATTTCGCAGGATGGTGATATGGAGAATGCCTGCGCTTCATATCATCGTTTACTATGCTTCAAGTCGTTGAGTTCATTTACTGAAGTTCTTCAATCAAGTAATAAGATGTTTGTGCAAATTCAACAATTACTCGAGAAAGACAAATCAAAACTTGTCACGGCAATCAACGAACAATTTTCATCATTGCCATTTTACATTGAAGCCAATTACGAAGGAGATGCACAAGATATTGAGATGGAAGATGTTGAATTCATCGAATTGATGATTGTCGGGATTGGTGACGGCGAAGTATCCATTGGGTTCAGTGCGAATATATCTTTCTCAGCATATGTTTCTTACGAAAACTTGGAAACTGCGACCTATGACAGCGAGGATAAAGTTCTTATTCCATGGGAGATGGTCGAGGGAACTGTTCACGACGAGGCAAGCGTCACTGGGATTATGAAGTGTAAACTAATGAAAGATAAGTCAGCCTTTGAAAGTATTACCAAGCTGGCATTTGATCAGGATATGGTCGAAATAACACAAGAACCGGATATGAACTAATGAAGAGAGAAAACATGAAAAACGTAGAAATTAAACTGGAAGGCGCGGTCATTCAGAAGGCAAGAAATGCGGCTAATAGTTGACCGTCCGGCGAGCCTTTTCCAGACATTCGATGAGGTCCTGCATGTGCCGCTC
>ENA-UPTA01005164-UPTA01005164.1-activated-sludge-metagenome-genome-assembly--contig:-NODE-5164-length-12128-cov-7.423755_pt1 | contig 12128 bp, 10 predicted proteins | sample MGYA00238184_ERZ773361 | MGnify/ENA primary metagenome ERZ773361 (study PRJEB29100, sample SAMN05720205) | activated sludge metagenome | isolation source: anaerobic digester from wastewater...
ATGAACAGCCACGCCAGCAGTCGTTGGAGCGCGCGGATCATCGTGCCGCCCGATCCGGTGCCGCGCGATCCGGTGCCGTGCGCAGTGCACGGATCACGACCACCACGAAGAGCAGCCCGCCGACGATGGCCAGCAGCCCGCCGAGTCCCATCAGCCCCATGCCCGCGACCTCGGCGGTGCTGCGCAGCACCTGCTCGGCGCCGGCGACCTTGCGCTGCACGCCGTAGCCGCCCGACCAGACCAGGCCCACGATGTGCATCAGCTGGCCGACCCCATACAGATAGGGTTGCAGCACCGCCAGGCGTCCTCGCGGGGCCCGATAGCCCAGCTGCGGCAGCAGGTGGTAGACGACGCCCATCAGGGCCAGCGTCACACCGACGATGCAGCCGTGGTAGTGCGCGGGGATCTTCACGTTGTTGCCGCCGATCAGCATGCCGATCACGCCGCCGGCGGCGAACAGGGTCATCGAGGAGATCAGCGCCGCGCGCAGCGGGCGCGCGGTCGCGGCGACGTTGCGCAGCGGCAGGATCGCCAGCACCACGGCCAGCGCCACGGGCAGGATCGCGACGCCGCCGCCGAAGCGCATCGCCCAGGTGTGCAGGTTGCGGTGCTCGACCGTGGCCACGTCGTGCGCGAGATAGGCGTAGGGCGTGACGAAGACGCTGACCAGCGCCAGCGCGAACATCAGCAGCGCCAGGCGCGGGCTGAGCGGGATGCGCGCGCCGCACGCGTGGGCGAGGCACAGCCAGCCGACCAGCATCAGCAGGGTCCAGGCGAACTGCAGCGCGTGACCGCCGCCCCAGAAGAGGATCTCGTAGTAGGCCTTGCCTGCCAGGGCGGTGGGCACGACGGCCAGCGACCAGGCGAACGCGATCACCGCGATGCCCGCCGACACGGCGCTCGCGTTCAGGCCGAAGCGCAGCGCGCGGGTGCCGTCGATGGCGCCACCCAGGCGCGGCGCGCTCAGCAGGCTGCCGACCACCTGCACCGTGAACCCTGCGCCGAAGGTCACCAGACCGGTGAGGAACAGCGGGCCTTCGAGCACCGGGATGTAGTTGGCCATGATCGGTGCGCCGGGGGCGATGAACGCGCCGAGCGACATCAGGGCGGTGCCGAGGCCGCACAGCGCGAGTGCGGCCCAGTTCCAGCGCCCGCCGCGGGCCGAGGCGTTCAGGCTCCACAGCATGCCGGCCATGGCGGCGAACCACACGAGCACCGACAGGTCGACGTGCACCACCAGGGCGACGCGGAAGAAGTCGGCCACCGGCAGCCATCGGTTCAGCCCGGGCGTGCGTGCCAGCACGAGGAGGATCGAGAACACGCCCGAGCCGATCAGCGCGAGCAGGCCGAGCCACAGCCAGGTCCGGGCGAGCGTGCGCTGGCGCGCGTCGGGCACCGGCAGCGTGTAGTGGTGGACCGCGGCCGCGGCGGCCGTTGCGGGCGGTGTCGCCAGTCCCGGCGAGGTGTCGATGAGGGTGTTCATTTCAGTGTGATCCCGCCGTTCTCGGCGTCGAAATCGATGACCAGGATCTGGGCCGGTGCGAGCCGGATCACGGCCTCCTTCTGGTAGGCGAATCCGGGGTGGCGCGCGTCGTCGTTCATGCGCACCGACAGTCGCTGTTCGCCGGCGCGCACCTGAAGCCGCTGGTAGACGGCCGACGCGCCGTCGCGCGACAGGCCCGACGGTGGCGCGCTCCGGCGCAGCACCGTCACGCCGTCGATGTCGAGCTCGACGGTCACCGGCGAACGCTCGCGCGGGCACTTCATCGGCGCGCGCATGTTGGGCGGCAGCTTGCCCAGCTCGGCCTCGGTCATCGGGCGGCAGTCGCCGACCGGCTTGCCGCTGTGCGTGAAGCTGACCTTGATCAGCGCCTGGTCGTCGGGCAGGTGGCGGTAGGGGGGCCAGTGGGAGAACACGCCGAGCGCCAGTGCAAACAGGGCGTAGAGGGCTGCCTGGCCCGCCCAGGCGACGACGTCGGGGCGGCGCGCGGCGGCGGCCGGTGCGGATGGCTGGTCAGCCATGCTGGATCCTTGGTTGGGCGGTGGCCGCCGGGGGAAGGGTGCTCAGGCGCTGCCGGAACGCGTCGAGTGCGGCGTGCAGCGCAGGTTCGTCGTGCGCGTCGCCCCAGGCGACCGACACGCGCTCCGGCGGCGCCACGCTGGTGCGCAGCGCGGGCTCGCGCTGGCCGGCCAGGCGCTGTGCGGTCCAGCGCTGGCCGAGACGGTACGCGCAGCCGCCTTCGCGGCATCCGCTGACCAGCACGCCGGCGGCGCCCACGCGCAGCGCGTACTCGACGAACGACGGCGGCAGCATGCCGATGCAGGTGAGACTGAGGGGCACGACGTCGGCCTGTGCCAGACGGTCGACCCGCGTGCCCTGGTCGCAGCCGAACACCACGATCGGACGCGCGGCACGCGCGGCGGCGATGCCTTCGCGCAGCTGCGTGCGCAGGGTGTCGACGGGCAGGTGCGGCATGTCGATGCCGGTGACCAGCTGCGGCGTGCGCCGGAACGGCGTGGCCGACGGGCACGCGCCGGCGCAGATGCCGCAGCGCGCGCAGAGGTCCGCATCGACGCGTGCGAGCGCCCAGCCGCGGCGACCGCTCGGGTGCGCCTCCATGGTGATCGCGCCGTACGGGCAGTCGTCGAAGCAGTGGCGGCAGCCGTTGCAGTTGTCCGCGTCCACCCGGGCCACCGGCGCCGGGGCGGGCTGGGGCAGGAACGGCATCGCGAGCAGCACCAGCAGGCTCGCGGTCAGCACGAACCATGCGAACCCGGCCGACGTCGCATAGGTGAACGGGTGCACGAACAGGAGGATCCAGTCGAATGCGAGCGTGGCGGGCACGGTGGCCACGTCGGCCGGTGCCTGGCTGACCACCGGCCGCAGCGCGGAGAGCAGCAGCAGCACGGCGATCGTGGCGAGCGCCAGGCGGCGTGGCGGGAACACCGCCGCACGCGCGATGCGCTGGATGTGGAACCACAGGCCGAACACCAGCAGCAGGGCCACGCCCAGGTGCACGAACACGAACAGCGAGAACAGGCGGTCGCTGACCGCGTCGGCGGTGAGGAAGTTGCGCGCCAGGGGGATGGCCAGCAGCGGCAGCGCATCGAGCCACTCGGCGGTGGCGATCGCGGAGAACTGACCGAGCTGGTCCCAGTTGAGCCAGAAGCCGCCGATCGCGCTGACGAATGCGAACACCACCAGCGGCACGCCGGTCAGCCACGAGAAGCGGCGGAAGCCGACGTAGTGGCCGTGCAGCCATTCGCGCAGCAGGTGCGCGCCCATCACGACCACGAAGGCATCGGCCGCATACCGGTGCAGGCTGCGCAGCCATCCGCCCACGTACCACGGCTGACGGGCGAGGCGTTCGATCGACGCGTACGCGCCCTGCGCCGAGGTGTCGAGCACGGCGTAGAGGTAGATGCCGCTCACCGCGAGCAGCCAGAAGCACAGGAAGCCGAGCCCGCCGAGCTGGCGCAGCGGGTTGGCCGACGAACCGAACGCGGCGTCGAACCCGCGTTCGATGCGCGTCCAGCCGGCCAGGCCGGTGCGCCGAAGGGTTGCTGCGTTGACCATGTCGGGGGCGGCGTCGATCGCGCAGGACATCCTGCGGATCAGCGCACGGGCCGGTGCACGGCCGGCGGGACCGCCGCGACGGTCGACGGCGCGACGGGGGGCGGCGCGACGGACTTCGGCACGACGGACTTCGGCGCGGTGCCTGGCGGCGAACGCCGGCGCGTGCGCCACTCGGCGAACAGGTACCAGCCGACCGTGAGGAAGAAGCCGAGCCCGCCCGCGATCTCGAAGAACAGCGCGTAGTTGTAGCGGTACTCGCCGGTGTCCGGGTCGTAGACGGTGCACAGGATGCGCACGCGCTCGATGACGCCCGCCAGCGGCGACGCCGCGGGCAGCGGGCCCTGCGTGAGCAGCTGGCGCAGCGGCTCGCCGAGGCGCTCGGCCGTCATGCGATCGCCGAACACCTGCGTGTAGACCCGTCCCTGCGCGTCGAGCACGGTGACCCCCAGCACGTGGTCGAAGCCCGACGGCGTGGCCACGTAGCTGAAGCCGAAGTCGCGCGTCACCGCGTCGACGATGGCCTGGGGCGGGCTCAGGAACTCCCAGTTGCGATAGTCGATGCGATGCTGCAGCGCGAAGCTGCGCAGCGCCTGCGGGGAGTCGAACGGCTGGTTGAAGCCGATGCTCACCACGTTGAACTGGTCGGGCGCGAGCAGGCGGTCGAGCCCCTTGACGGCCTCGTGCAGCGTGCGGGTCGTGGTCGGGCACACCTGGAAGCAGCCGGTGTAGATGAAGCTCACGAGCAGCGGCTTGCCGCGGTACCGCGACAGCGACACCGGTCGGCCCTGGCGGTCGAGCAGCGTGTAGTCGGGGATGGTGGTGCCGATCACGGCCTGGCCGGCGCGCAGCGCGGCGCGCTCGTCCAGCGCGGGCACGGCAGACGGCGCACCCGCGGACGCACCGTCGGACGCGCCCGCCGAAGCACCACGCGATGCAGCGACCGAAGCAAGGGCCGGAGCTCCGGCCGAAGCACCGCCCGGCGCACCGCCCGGCGCACCGCCCGGCGCACCAACCGAAGCAGCCGCGGGTGAAGCGCCGACGGTGTCCGTCGCGCGCGCCGCCGGGGCGGCGCACAGGGCCGTCATCAGCGCCAGCAGACCGCCCAGGGACGTGCGCAGCAGACGCGGCAGGGTGGTGGACGGCAACGGGCCGGGACGATCAGCGAAGCACGGCATCGACTGCCACCGCAAGAAGCAGGACGCTGAGCTGCACCATCGATGCGAAGAAGGAGGACATCGCGGTGGCGCGGCTGGGCGCCCGGGACAGCGCATGGGTCTTGCGCAGGAAATGTGCGCCGCCGATCACGGCGCCCGCCAGGTAGACGGGACCCGCGCCGAAGAAGGCCGGGAGCAGCGACGCGGACACCAGCGCGATCGCATTCCAGTGCACCACCCGCGCAGCGCGCTCGACGCCGGCGACGACGGGCAGCATCGGCACCTGCGCGGCGGCGTAGTCGTCGCGGTTGGCGATCGCCAGGCTCCAGAAGTGCGGCGGCGTCCACAGGAACAGCACGAGTGCCAGCAGCAGCGGCAGCGGCCCGAGCGCCGGGTTCACGGCGGCGGCCCCGGCCAGCACGGCAAAGCTGCCCGACAGGCCGCCGATCACGATGTTGAGCCAGGAGCGTCGCTTCAGCCACACCGTGTACACGACGGCGTAGAAGAACGCGCCCAGGAAGATGAAGAGCGCCGAGACCGGGTTCAGCGTGAACCACGCCGCGGCGACCGCGCCGAACAGCAGCGCGGCGATGACCGCCAGCCAGTACCACGCCGTCTTCAGCGTGCCGTTTGCGAACGCCCGGTTGCGGGTGCGTGCCATCAGGCGATCGCTGTCGGCTTCGATGAACTGGTTGAACGCCCCGGCACTGGCCGAGGCGACGAGCACCGCCAGCCCGAGCACCACCACCTGGGCGATGCCGGGCGCCGGCCCGGACGCGCACGCCAGGCCGGCCAGCGCGGTGATCATGATCAGCACGCCGATGCGCAGTTTGAAGATGCCGATCACCGTGCGCGCCATGCTGGCGGCAGGGCGATCGGCGGACGGCACCACGGTCGTGTTCATGTGGGGACTCCTGTGCATGGCGCGACGTCGTGGTGCCCGGGGCTCAGCTCAGGCCCCAGAGCGTGGACAGATACTTCCAGTTGATGAAGTAGTACAGGACGAAGGCGACCAGGAACACCATCGCCAGCAGGAAGGTGCCGGGCGCCGCGAAGCCTGCCGATCCGTGCGACTGGGCGACCACCGTGGGCGCCATGCGCGGGATCGGGGTGAACTTCGGGCTCTCGGCGCCGCGCTCGAGCCTGCGGCCCCACAGCAGCGAACCCACGGTGATGTAGATGTACATCGCGCCGCCGACGATGGCCACGATCCCGGCGATGCCGACCAGACCCATCATCAGGTACGCGGCGCCCGGCCACTCGTAGGCCAGCGCGTTGCCGCTGAAGGCCATGTCCCAGTGCCGCCGCGACACGCCCAGGGTGCCGGCACCCATCATCACCAGGCAGAAGAAGTACATCGAGAAGCCGAACAGGTACGGCTGCCACTGCGCCATCTTCGGGGCGATCATCTCGCGCTTGAACAGCACCGGGATCAGCAGGTACGTCAGCGCCATGAAGGTCAGCGTGGTGCCGACCACCACCGTGGCGTGGAAGTGCCCCGGCACGTAGATCGTGTTGTGGATGATCATGTTCAGCTGCTCGGTGCCCATCATCACGCCCGAGATGCCGCCGAGGAAGCCGAAGCCGATGATCGAGATGAACACGCCCGCGAACGTCGGGTTGCTCCACGGCGCCTTGCGCAGCCACTCGAACAGCCCCTTCGTGAAGCCCTTGCTGCGCTGTGCAACTTCCATCGCACCAGGCACCGTCAGGCCGTGCAGCATCGACGCCAGCACCGCGAAGTACATGAAGTAGCTGGTGTTGACGACCTTCCATCCCGTGGACAGACCCGGGTCGGCCAGCAGGTGGTGCGCGCTCGCCAGCTGCAGGAACAGGATGTACAGCAGGAACGCGGTGCGGCTGACGCGCTCGGACATCGGCTTGGCACCGAAGGCCACGGCCGCCACCAGGTACCACACCGAGATGTGGGCGGCGACGTTGATCTGCTGGGACGAGTGACCGAACGCCCACCAGATCGTGCGGTACACGAGCGGATCGACCTCCTTGACCACGCCGATCGACATCAGGAACGTGGGGATCAGGATGATGGCGCCCGACGCGATCGTGAACACGGCGATGATCGCCGCGGTGATCGCGCCGAACGTGACCAGCGGGACCGAGCCCTGGTACGTCTTGTCGCGCTTGGCCACGACGAGCGTGCCGAAGAACACGAAGCACGCGATCAGCGCGCCGACGGCGAACAGGATCAGGCCTGCGTAGAACGACGGTGCGGCCATCATCGGCACGTACGAGGTCATCATCACGCTCGAGCCGCCCTGGAACACCGCGACGTTGTTCATCACGGCGCCGATGATCATCAGCGCGAAGGCCGCCCATGCGATGTTGGGGGTGGCGATCCGGCATCTCAGAAGCGTCGACGACGCGAAGTACAGGATTGCGACCTCGAAGAAGATGATCCAGAAGATCAGCATGTCGATGCCGTGCGCGGTCAGCACCTGGTAGAAGGTGTCGGCCTCGAGCCAGTGGATCGCGGGCCAGCGCGTGAGCACGACGCCGATGGCGAGGATGCCGCCGATCAGCAGGAACACCACCGCCGCGACGGCGTTGGCGATCATCAGTTTCTCGGCGCTGGATTCGAACTGGAGCCCGGAGCGCGGGCAGGTGCGGTAGGTGGTTGCAGTGGCCATGTCGAGCTCCTCTCTACTTGATATAGATGCGGCCGACCATCTGGTGATGGTTGATGCCGCAGAACTCGTTGCACACCACCGAGTACGTCCCAGACTGGTTGGGCGTCACGGTGATCACGTGCTCGAAGCCGGGCACGATCTGGATGTTGATGTTGGCGGGCTGCAGCGAGAATCCGTGGTTGTAGTCCATCGACGTCAGGTGCAGGCGATAGGTCTTGCCCTTCTCGAGTTCGAGGATCGGCCAGAAGTTCCAGAGGCGCGCGAGCATGTAGACGTCGCTGCCGGGGGGCGGTGCAACGACCGGCGTCTTGTCGCCGGTCTCGGTGCGCACCGTGTACTTGTCGACCATTGCCTGCGCCTTGGCCGTGAACTTGTCGGGCGTCGTGCGGTAGGTCTCGGTGGACAGGTTCTGGTTGCCCCAGATGTGCCAGCCGACCATCATGAAGAACATGATCAGGCACCACAGCAGCGCTATGGCGATCCAGGTGCCTTCGACCCGGTCGATCGGATGCTTGTACCAGATGCGCTCTGGCGGCGGCAGTATCGCGCTCATCGATGAATCCCTCCTCGTGTGGGTGCGTGCGGGGGCGGTGCCCGCACGTCGCAGGCCTGCTTTATTTGGCGGTGGGCAACGTGAGGATGTCGATCACTCCCCACAGCGTGTACACGAGCATCGGTACCAGCACCCCGAGGAACAGCAGCAGGAACGGGTTGTCGAGCAGCTGCTGCATCCAGGGGATGGGCTCGTTGGGATCTTCTTCGACGTGTGGATTCTGCTGGCTCATCATGACTCCTTGGCGTGATCGTCGTACGGGGCGTGGTCGCGCATCCGTGGCCGCTACGATTCTCTGGCCCGCTGCACGGTGCGGATTTGATGCACATCAAGAAAGGTGGATCGGGGCCTCTTGAAGCGGGTCGCCCGCGCCGTCCTCATCATGCCGGAGCATGTTTGAACATGTACAGTAAAGTGATCTTATGGCCGAGCGCAAGACAATGATGTCTCCTGAACGACGACGCACGCAGCTGACCGTCACGGCACTCGTGTGTGCGGCGCTGCTGCTGGCCACCACCGGGCTCAGCGCGTTCATGCGGCTGACGCAGGCCGGGCTCGGCTGCAGCGACTGGCCTGCGTGCTATGGCGCGTATCTGCGTGCGCTGCAGCAGGGCGTCGAGGCGATCGCCGGCAGCACCACCGCCGTGTCCGCGGCGCGCGTCACGCACCGGCTGGTGGCATCGGCCGCACTGCTGCTCGTGATCCGCATGGTGTGGTCCACGCTGGTCGTGAAGCCGCGCCTGTCGCGACCCGGCGCACTCGCGGGCGCGCTGCTGGCGCTGGCGCTTGCGCTGGCGCTGCTCGGCGTGGTGACCCCTGGGGCGCGCACGCCGCTGGTCGCGCTCGGCAACCTGCTCGGCGGGTTCCTGATGCTGGCGCTGTGCTGGCGGCTCGCGGCGCCACGTGGCGAACCCCCGGTGCCCGGGCTGGGCGCACTCGGGGTCGCGGGCCTCGTGCTGCTGTCGGCGCAGGTGGTGATGGGGGCGATGGTGAGCACCACCTACGCCGGGCTGGCCTGCAGCGAACTCGGCGAGTGCTACCGTGTCACGCAGGCCACGGGCTGGGACTGGCGGGTGCTCGATCCGCTGCGCGAACCGGTGTTCGACGCCGGGCCCGTGCCGGTGAACCCGGCGGGCGCGCTGGTGCAGCTGCTGCATCGGCTCGGCGCGTTCTTCGTGGTGCCGGTGCTCGTCGTGCTCGGCATGATCGCGTGGCGACGGGGCCGTCGGCGCGGCGGTGCTGCGCTGCTGGTGCTCACCCTCGCGCAGCCGGCCGTGGGGCTGCTGATGGCGGGCTCGGGATTGCCGCTGGTGCCGGCGCTGCTGCACAACCTGCTGGCGGCGATGCTGCTGGCCACGCTCGTGCGCCTGATCTGACCGGCCGGCGGGCATCGCCCGTCCGCCGGACGGCTCTGCCGGCATGCGCGCATTGCGTCACCATCGGGTCTTCCTGACCCTCGGAGGACCGTGATGCCCGTCGACGTCGCCGGCGCCCCTGGCGTCGAGGTCGTGCCTGCAGACGTGATCGCCGGGCTCGGTGCGTGCGATCGCGACGCGCTCGCCACCGGTCTGGCGCTGCTCGAGGACGCAGCCTTGCGCACGCATTGCCGGGCCGCCTCGCGGCGGCGCGCCGATCCGTTCGGGTTCGACGCTCCGGCGCACGGCGAGGCTGCCGTGGTGGATGGGCTGCGCGCCGCGGCCGCGCGCCGCTTCGCGGGCGACGAGGCGGACGATGCGCTGCGCCTGCGGCTGTGGATCCAGCTGCGCGAGGCCTTCGTGCTGCCCGCGCGTGTGGCCGTCTCGCTGCGGTCCGCCGAACGCAGCGCCGACGACGTGGCGGCGGCGGCGATCCACTGGTCCGACCCACCGCAGGCGCTGCTGGAACGTCATCTCGCCCCGTTCGGCCTGCCTGAAGCGGCGGACGACACCACACCGCGAAGCGCCCTGGCGCACGCGCTGATCCCGCGGCTGCACGCGCTGCTTGCCCGCGCCGCCGGCGTCGAGCGGACCGGTGCGATGTCCGCGACGGAGCGTCGGCAACATGCCGCGCGTCTGTGCACGCGCCTGGCGGCGATCGATCCGGCGCTGCAGGCCGACCTGCATGCGGCCACCCTGTGCCCGCGCTGGGACGTCGAGGCGGTCGATGCCCTGGTGCACGAGGCTTCGTCGATCGCGTCGATCGTTGCGGCCCGGGGCTACGTGCGGTGCGTGCCCCACGTTCTTGCGGCCCAGGCCGGCGCGCTGATGCCCGTCGTGTCGGGTGCGATGGTGGCGGCCGTGTCGGCGTCGCTGGCCGACCCGGGCAACCGGGTGGCACATGGTGTGCGCGCCGCGTGGCCGGCGCGCACACGCGCCGCCGATCCGGTGCGCGTCGAGATCGGGCTGCACGTGCTGGCCCTGCTGGCGCTGTCGGGCATCACGGCCGGTCGCGACGCGCTCGGATCGGTGCTTGCCGCGTTCTCGTCGGCGCCCGGCCTGGGTCCATCCGACGCAGTGGATGCCGAGGTGCTGCAGCGCTATCGCGACGACTGGGCGCTCGTCGCACCGGCCATCGGGCGCAGGGGGCCGGCGCCGTCTGCGCAGGCGGTCGCCCTGCTGGGTCGACCCGTCTTCGGCGGGGACGACGATCGTGCGGGCTGGCTGCACGCGCTGCGCGGCGATCCGTCCGACCGGCACGACGCGCGCGGCCGCGACGCCTGCACGCTCGGGGACGTGCTGCTGGCGGCCGTGCGTGCGGAGGTGACGGCACTGTCCGGCCTGGGCCTGCCGGCCGGCACGCTCGAGGCGGCCCAGGGGGCGGTGGTGCACGCGCTGACCCGCCGGGTGCGGATGATCGATCCGATGGGACCCGTTGCGGCCAGCGACTGCGACGAAGCTCGCGTGGCTGCCACGGTGGTGGCCGCCCATCTGCTCGTGCGCGGGCACTACGTCGCGCCCGCCGGCCCGCCGCGGTCGGGCGCGTGGCCGCTGACCGTGGACGGCCGGTCGGTGCGGGTGGTGTGCGCGCCCGATGCGGCGGCGCTGGCGGAGCGCCTGGCGGCCACGGGCGACGTGCCCGTGCTCGTCAACGCAGAGCTCGCCGGAACGCTGCCCCGCGCGCTGTTCGCGCGGGTCTGCTTCGTCGAAGGTTTCAGCCGCGCGCGGGTCATGCGCATCGTCGAGGCACTGCACAGCGCGCTGCAACCCGTGGCGCACGGTCCGCGGGCCGGGATGGCATCCGCGGCTGCCGATGCCGATGCCGATGCCGATGCGAATGCCTCGGTACCGCTGTTCGCGCTGGCCGTCGCATGGGCACGCGCCCCGCACGACGCCGGCGACGCGCGACTGTCGGGCATGCAGGCGATCGAACTGGCGCTTCTCGAGGGGGGCCTGCGCAGCGGGCTCGCCGTGCTCGGGGGCTTCGCCGGTGCAGGGCTCTGGCAACTGGTGTTCGGCCCCGCGGCGGGATCGCTGTTTGCCGAGCGGCTGCCGCAGTGGCTCGGCCTGCTCGCGGACGAGGCGGGCCGCGCGTTCGACGATCTCGAGGGAGGTCCGCGCGATCGGGCCTGGGCCGAAGACGCCGCACGTGCGCTCGACGATCTGGTGGCACGCGTGCACGAGGCGCTCGACGCGCGCTTCGTCTGCATGAAGTCCGCCTACGACGCGATTCCTTCCGGTCCGCTGCACGATGCGCTGTGCGCAGGCATCGAGGAGGACAACCGCAGCCTGCGCGAGTTTCGCAGACGGCTCGAGCATGCCGCTGCCGCGGCGCCATCCGATCCGAGCGCTCCCTCCGATCCGTCCGATCCGAGCGCTCCCTCCGATCCGTCCGGATCGTCGGCGCCGGCCGGACGACCGCACTCCGTGCCGGCCGTCGCGCATCGCATCGTGGCCGTGCTGCGGCTGATCGCAGACGGCACCGTGCATCCGCTGTTCCATGGTGCGGCGCTGGGACGTCTCGCGGCGCTGCTCGAACGGCGCACCGGAGCGTCGGCACGCCGGTCCGGGGCCGTGGACGACGGCCTGTCCGGCACGGTGCGCGACGCCGTGCACGACGTGTTGGCCCATTGGCTGCGGGCCGGGTTGCGGACACGGTTCTGAGCGGTCCGGTGCGCCGGACGCCGGACGTGCGCAGCGCGACGCGGCCGCCCGGGGCAGGGCGGTGGCACAATGCGCTGCCGTCGGGTCGACGCGCCTCCACGACCGCCCACTCATGAA
>ENA-UPTA01005166-UPTA01005166.1-activated-sludge-metagenome-genome-assembly--contig:-NODE-5166-length-12122-cov-13.837242_pt1 | contig 12122 bp, 12 predicted proteins | sample MGYA00238184_ERZ773361 | MGnify/ENA primary metagenome ERZ773361 (study PRJEB29100, sample SAMN05720205) | activated sludge metagenome | isolation source: anaerobic digester from wastewater...
GCGGCAAACGGAGAAAACAAACATCAACCTAAATATCGGGAGAAACCGGTCTACTCGACTCAATTGGCCCAGGCATGCAAGCATGCCCGCCCGCCGTTATGTGCGAAAAAGGGAGAATAACTAATGCTCTACAAACTTGGATCAAACAACGGTAAGTTTGATAGACTCGAACCAGTAGCGTTCAAGGATTTTTCTAGCTTTGGAAACTTAGAAAAAGACCTGGAGGAGATGATTGCAGCGAGTATTCTGGATATTCTTTTTGAAGATGCCAGCTTAATGCCGATATTTCAAGAACGTCAATATCAAGCTGAAGCTGATATCTACGCATTAAACGAAAAAGGCGAGCTCATAATTTTTGAGCTAAAGAGGGGTGCGGCTGGCGAAGGCGCGGTGCATCAAGCCTTGCGATATGCGCAAGACGCAGGGCAATGGACATTTTCCACGCTTCAAAATAAATATCAACAATATACAGGAACTGGTGCCGATTTGCACTTGGCGCATAAAGAGGCATTCAATCTTGAATATTCATTGGATGCAAAGGAGCTTAACAAAAAACAACATCTAATTATAATTGGTAGTGCCGCCGATGATAGCCTCATTAATTCTGTCGACTACTGGAAACACCAAGGCATTTCAATTGAGTTTCTTCCGTATAGGATATATGAGATCGATGGTAAAAAGTACTTCGAATTTTTTGCCTTGCCTTATGACAAGCACAAGAATCCAAGTGATGTAAAAGGGGTGTTGTTTGATACCAATAGAAGTTGGGATGAGGAATCAATCTGGTACATGATGGAAAATGAGCGAGTAGCTGCCTTTGGCGATGCGAAACGGTTTATCGAATATGTTTACCCCGGTGACATCGTATTCTTCTCGCACAAGTGGACAGGTCTTGTCGCTGCTGGTCGAGTTAAGAAGGGTAACATAAAGTCACCAGACGACGAAACCTTGTATCGGGATGTTGAGTTCATCACACCAATTCCAAAGAAGGGACAAACAATGAAGACCATGCCGTTCGGGAAGGTCTCTGAAGTTACAGGGAAGAGCTTTTTCTGGGCTCGTACCATCAAGGTTCCATACCTTTCAAAGGATGAGGCTGAAAATTTAGCAAAAGAGTTGAAAGCACACCTTGAAAAGAGCACATAACAACCGCATCAACTCGGACTGGCAATTCCGCTGCGCTCCATTGCCAACCGGTTATGCGGAGTGTTATGCCCAAGAACGAGTAATGTAGGAAAGCAGTTAATTGAACCCAGATTACGCAATAGGGATTCAAGTATCTAAGGTTACAGGCAATGCAAAACGTGCTGTTTTGTTCCATAGTCCGAGAAACCACTCCCTGCGTTTCATGGTCAGTGATAATTTTAGAAGGCAGGATATGGGACGTACTTCAAAATATAAATCCATCGATATTCCTAAATTAATTGATTTTTGAAGTACGTCCCATATTTACCGACGGTTGGTCTGGCCTATGCGCATTCTGTGTATCATTTGACGGTAATTGTACATCTCGCACCTCCTGTTGCTCATAAAGCGTATCCTCCAGCATTGAAGTGCCGGAAGCATACAAAGGTTTCTGTTTTGTCCGAAATGTTTTTTGAATGCTGAATCAGTACAATCTGTGGCTCTATTACGCCGATCAGCAAGTGGCTCCATTGCGCCGATCACCGAATGGCTCTATAGCACCTCAAGGCATAATGGAGTAGGTCTTGGGTTTAGGACAAACAACCTGACCATCGTTTAACCACAACTTCTATTGATATCAAGTTCTTCTCACATATTTTTCATTATGAAAATCTTTTCAAATCATGCCGCCAAGTGGAACGATAGCATGGTATTATATAGCTGTAAGACAGATTTAATAAAGGTTAAGGAGGAGATAATAATTATGTCTGGCAATTAGAAAGAAGATGAGTCCGGCGAAATACACAATCAGCAGGTTGGTATTTACTGGTTTATTGACAACGAAGTAATCAAGGACGCGGTTCCCTATAAAGAAGGCGAGCCTTATGGCGAAGCGATCCAACACGGCAGCCATTATGAGTTCTGGGAAGCCTTGCAACCCACTACTGAAATTGAAAGGAAATTAAAGTCGTGTGCTTATGATGCCTATCCAAGAGGGCGGATTGTATTCTTTCCAGCCCGGAAAGTATTTCGTATTTATACGGATCGTTGTTTAACTGTTGATGATTTAAACAAGGCTTTGGAATCATTTGAGATTGTAAATGTTCGATTTGAAATTGAACTTGACGGGCATTACATCTGTGCCGGGTGCAATCCTTATTTTGCTGATATTTAAACACAGAGGAATGAGCAGTTACAAGAATAGTATTGTCTTCATTGTGAAAGTCGGAACTGTCTCCCTTACCCGTATTCAACAATGTTTTGTTAAGTGGAAGCAGAGAAATATCCCGCTCCAGTTTGGGAAAAAGAATTAGGAAAATACTCATTACACGATAATGCGGAAGCGGCAATGTAAATCTGATGTAAATCAAAGGAGGTGCGCATGAATACTGCAATTAACGAGGGTATAAAGGCCTACGAAGCAATGGATTACAAGAAAGCACTGGAAATCTTTCAGCAGGATTCTTGTGCAGAAGCATCTTTCTATCTTGGAAAAATGTATTATGACGGCAAGGGAGTTTATCCTTCGCTTGCCCAGGCAGCAAAATTGTTTCTTATTGCAGCAAATGACGGGCATGCAGAGGCGCAGTATTTATATGCTAAAAAATGTTGCATAGCATGGAAAGAAAGGAAAAAGTGGTTTCAGAAGGCCGCGCGGCAGGGTCATGCCCTAGCGCAATGGGAAATTGAAAAGGAAAAGATATTATATAAATGGCACTGCCTGGCTAATTATTTGGATTCTGAAGATATAACAAACATGGATATTAAGACGATCCATGACAAAGCAGAAAATGGTGATGGGGTGTCACAATATGAACTTGGCATAAGATTTTACCGTGGCGAAGGAGTCGCACAGGACAAGACGGAAGCAGCGAAATGGATTCTCAAGGCAGCCACAAACGCTGATTGTCATGGAAAGGTATCGGAAGCCCGCGTAGTTATGGGAAAGTTGCTTTATGATGGTGAAGGAGTTGATAAGGACGAAGAAGAAGCGGAAAAGTATTTTCACCTGACAGAAAAAGATGGTTACCTCTCTGAATTCAGCATTCCGGAGATACAATACCTCATCGGTCTTAATTTAATGATGGGTTCATTCTTTATGCGCCGTAATATTATGAATCCTGATTATGTATATGCGGCAAAATGGCTTGGCCTTGCAGCAGCGAATAACTATCTTGATGCACAAATTGTCTTGGGCAAAATGTTTTACGATGGCTTAGGCGTGGAAAAAGACGAGGTGGTTGCGCAAGAATGGTTTCAAAGTGCAAGTAAAAAATATAATTACAACCCGAAGCTCAAAGTCGGTTGTTTTTGTTGCGTGGCGCTGAAAGATTATGCCGATGCAGCGAAATGGTTTCGAATGGCTGCTTCAGAAGGAAGTGGCGCCGGCTACTTCTGGCTCGGAGTTCTTCATCTTAATGGTAAAGGTGTTCAAGCTGATCTTGATGAAGCGGAGAAATGCTTTAATTTGGCGCTTAACCAAGCATCGCCTGAAGAGAAGCTATATATTGCCGGATTACTTTCCAGGGTTTGTCATGACGGCAAAATCTATGTTGAGAATACAACTGGAGATTATGGGTCTCCCTTCGAAGCCGGGAATGGTTCTATCCTCTGGAACGAGGACGAATCTTACAAATGGCAGGAGATGTCGGCAAAAGAAGGATATCTAAGAGCCCAATGGCTGCTGTCCTTCTCGCCATGGATAAATTTTACTGGGGATGAAAGCTTTAAATGGAAAAAGAAAGCGGCGGAGCAAGGACATGCCATCTCACAATATGAACTGGGGCTTTCATATTATCACGGTAGGAATATAGAGCTCAATTATGAAGAAGCCTTGCGCTGGTTCCAAAAGGCAGCCGAACAAGAGAAGGCTCCAGGCCGCTATTATTCACAATGCAATTATCATATAGGACTCATGTATTTCACTGGCAGAGGTGTTGACAAGGATTATGCAATAGCGGCGGATTGGTTAAAAAGGGCGATGGGGGATGATGATCCATCATATGATGATGCCAAACTAATTTATCAATTAGCAATCTGGGGCAGAGAGGGAAAGATTGCCGAGGGTTCCGAAGCAGAGGAATGGTTCCACAAATATGAAAGAAAACGGGAAGGTGAAAGTGGAAGAATCACAATAAACGCAAAACACAAAATAGGGAGAATTTATCTTAATGATTTAGATGATGCGGCGGAAGCAGCGAAGTGGTTCAACAAGGCAGCGAAAAAAGGTTTTGCTGATGCCCAGCATGACTTAGGAAAGCTGTACTACCAGGGGAAAGGTGTAAATCGTGACTATAGCGAGGCTTTTAATTGGTTTCAGCGGGCTGCCGAGCAGAATAATCAATCTTCTTTAGCAATGATGGCTATAATGTGCTTTTTGGGCAGAGGGTCTGAAAAAGACAAGGCAAAAGCTGAACGCTTGATAAAAAAGGATGTTGCATCAATTCCGAATATCATTGTCAGTTGCATGCGAGATGGAGATGGCTACAAGGAAGAATTTAATTTCCTGTATGAATTGAGTATTTGCCTGGGCGACGAAAAAAATGAACCGGAATTTATATCTGAACTGCAAAGTTACGAGAAAATAGCGGAAGAAAATAGCAATGCTGATGCGCAGTATTCTATTGGCAAGATATATTCTGAGGGCATAGCGATTAGTCAAAATTACGAAAAGGCCAGGAAATGGTTTCGTATGGCAGCAGAGCAAGGGCACCTGAATGCGCAATATGAACTTGGCCGCCAATATGACCTTGATTGTTACGGGAACAAGGATGAAAACGAAGCAATTTATTGGCTTCAGAAAGCTGCGGAGAAAGAACACGGCAATGCAATAAATGCATTGCAGGAAATGTATCATGAGTATGAAAACACAAATACCCTTAAAGGACCAACCCTTCGCAGGATAATGATGGCAGATACCCATGAAATAGTAAGTCAATTTTATATCAGCAAGGAACCGGATATTGAAAAAATCATTTTAGTGTCACTTTGACATCATGCTGGTGAATTGTTTTCAAGGGCAATAATTTCATGGCTGGGCACAGTAGAATTATGCTTTGCCCCGGGATTAATAAATAAACTACGGAGAAGGCACTCCCGTCCGCCACCATCAAAAGCTTGTTGCAATCAATTAAGTATTGTGTCCACTGACTGAATTCACCAATACAAAATCATCAATTTTGTGCATTATAACGATTCGACAATTTCATTATAATTCTCTCATCCATTCAAAATACGCAACGCCTATTCTTCCTTCCCCGTTTTCATATCCTTCTATGGAGTATGAGCCGCCATTGAAATTAATGGATGTATAGAGTTCACCTTCCTTGAAGAAACCAGAAGTGCCATGCGGGCATGGCGATTCTGCACAGCCGCAGCCGATATATCGCAATTTTCGCACGCACGGACGCTCAGCAAATAAATCATCAGTAAAAGATGAATCGATATGTGCGATAATTCTCTTGACCGTACGGGCTTTCAATACTGGACAGTCGCACATGGCCTGTGCCAATATCATATTGAACGTGCGCTCCTTCTCAAACCCTTCGTAATGATCTAGATTTGCCATATTAAACCTCTCTTTCTGTTAATTTCCCTTTACGTTGAAGACTTTTAATAATGTCATCTCCAGCCATATCTGTACCTCCCGTATTGATTTTGGATTGATTATATCCCGCGAAAGTGTCATTTTTGGACACTTTGGAAAATATTTTTTGCCTTTGACGAAAATAATTTCAATGCACATCTTTATCACGGCAGTCTGGCTCAGTTGTCACTAATCTTAAAGATGGGTCTGGAAGATGATTCCCATGGTGTCAGATTTCTGTGTTGGCATTAGTTTCAAAAGCAATAATTTCATGGCTGGGCACAGTAGAATTATGTTTTGCACCGGGATTAATAATTTCAACTCCAAATATGCAATCTCTCTTTGCGACTGGGTTTTCAACATGTCCACAGAGTAAATAGCGTGGCTGGAGAAGATGTTTATCTAAGGCATCATACAAATCTTTGTCGCCCCAATTCTTTTTTACACGCCCAACGACTGATTGGGCCGTTTTCGTTTTGAACGGGGGCACATGAGTCACCAGAATTTCGCAATCAGCAAAGCCGTATAAATCTGCTCCAAGATAGGGAATGCAGCCAAATTTGATGCCGCCGAATCTTTTTGTTTGATTGTCGGCGCAAATATTTGAACAATTTAAATTATTTATCCAGTCGCTTTCCGCCAGATCGTCACAGTCGTGATTGCCGCTGCAAACAAAAATCTGTTTATCCAATCCTCTCATCCAGTCTGAAACCCAAGCGACCTGACGGCTGAAATCATCGGAATTTTCAGAGATAAAATCACCGGTCAGGCAGAGACAATCATAATTTTCCTTTTGCCTTTTCAGCCATTGAAATTGCTGTATGTTGTAATGCAAATCACCCGCTAACAAAATTATCATGTTATTGCCGATCGAGACAGGTACGCTCCTTTTTTGCAGTTGCACTGGTTGAACAGTATTACATGTCAAAAATCATAGTTCAGGAATCCCAGTCAGCTGACATAAAGAGAAAAGCATCTTTTGCCCCCAAACAATTCAGGACGGGATATGCATCTCTCATTTTGGTGATATTCAGATATGCATCCGGATGGTATTGGAACTTGCCGTCTTTCTTGAAATAAATCCCATAGCGAATTCCATCCGTGACAATCAGGCGGCTACATGAATCACGCCCCGGTTGCTCCGCGTAATATTGCGCCTGCGATTTGGCGTTTAAGCAAGAACGGTCTTTTTGCTTTGCCTCCAATACTGCCGAGAGATTTGCATTATCGCGTGGCAAGGTCTTAAATAACGCAATGTCAACATTGTTCCACTCGACAGCCATTTTTTGTGGCGTCCAGCCAAGCGCCCTCAGCAGAGGAATGACGAGATAAGTAACTGTTTCCGACTCTGATGGCCTTATGCCAGACCGCTGATACCACCGCGCAATATGAATCAATTCATCAATGCTACCTGTAAAGCTATTAATCGCATTACCCGCGACGCCTTTATCAAAAAGGTTATCGGCAATCTGATCGATTGTTGCATCGTGTGAAGGTTTTGGTAATTGCTTGATTACACGAGTTAAATCATCTTGGTTTGTTGGTATGGATTTAATCCAATCCAAAACCGCCTCGGAATCCAGCAACTGTGTTGTGTCGCCAAATTTGAGGCTATAAGCAGCAAATACTTTTGGCGTTCCATTATACCTCCATATCCAGCGCACGCGTCGAAAGTGTTGCAAGTCCCAGCCATCTATATCCCCAAATTCATCGTGCCACTCATATCCGCCAACAACAACGCCAACGCCTAATATGTCGGTTGTTCCGATGCGCAATACGACGATGTCGCCATCTTCTATCATTTCGGCAAAGCGCTGGATGTCCATTAATTTTTTAGAAGAAAGCCCCCAGTCCTTCTCCAGAATCATTCGACATTCAGGCCATTTCCCTTCAGAACCCGGCCCATTGAGAATGACGTCCCATTTCAAACATAAATCAGCAAAATTTCGATCCGTATCGCCAGCGGCGATTTGCCATACCTTTTTGTTATTTATGTCCATACATTGTCCTCCTGATATTTGTTTCGTTTTCGTCTTATTAAGGTTCTAATGCCATTGGGGTATCCCATGAATACGCACACTGATACGCAGGCACGACAATTTTGTTGCCTCAGAAGAACTTCCTGAAGTATTCTCGTGCTGCTCCATGAATGAAGGCAGCATTCGTCATGCCATTCCTGCCCCAGTTCCAGCCCTGCAAATAGAGGAACTCGACGAAGTCCTCTTTGGCATTCGGATCTTTGATGGTCTTGATCGTTTGTTCCTTGTCCTTGTCTGTGATTTCTTTATCATACTCTTCGTACATTACGTCCCGAAGCCTGAGCATCATCGGAGACCAACTTACATCTTTCGGACTCTCTCCGGAAAATGTGTATGCGTAAATGTCGAGCAGTTCGATGATCCCGATTCTGTTCCTGGAGTTGGGATGGAAATCAATAAGGAGTGCGTATGTTTGGATGCTACCCTTTCCTTCAGTGTGCTCACGAATGAGATCATCCTCGGTCATGTGCCAACCCTGATCAGTGGGCTTGCCGCGCTTCTGCCAAAGGTTGTAGATGAGGTTATGGCCCGCGAGACTGAAATTCTCGCTCGTTTGGATTAGATTGCCGTCTTTCTTCTCGTACACCATGAATGCCATACTTCCTCCTTTCGTTGCCGAACGCTGCAAATCACCGGCGGGAAAAAGCAGAGCGAGGAACGAGCGGCGCTTTTCCCGTCCGAGTGCATTTGCCTTGTTAGGCCAATAACTTTGCTCCGTATCTCAGTAAGAAGGCCGCAACATCAGGGCCTGCCAGAATAGAAACAGGCTTGCCACTTTCTTCTTTTAGTTTGTCCAGTTCCTTTTCAACAGGCGTTGTGATTGAATTGGCGGTAGAGATTATCAGCCCCATGCTTGCCTCTGGGTAATGCTCGAAAGCTCGCTTAATATCTTCAACGGCTCTTGTTTCCCAATGATCCCCCTCGTAGGATTTTACCTGAACAACCAAAACTGTTTGTTTTTCCAAGCCGGGAATCGGTAAGCCGCCATCAAATGTTACCAATATGTCAGCCCCGTGGTCTCCAGCACCACCTTGCCATTTTACATCAATAACGCCTGGTATTTTCTTGAAAACTTCCGCAAGAAGGCATTCAAGATCGTAGTTTGGGTGTGTGTGATGGATGCGTTGGGTGATATTGAGAAGGAACGGCTGAATTTCATTTGACAAAAATCGGAGATTAGCTTCTGGTGTCCGCACAGAAGGTGTAACACCTTTTTTGAGGACTTCCAGTAATTCAGCAAACTCATCTTTAAGATATATCCTCCACCAACGGCCCTGTAGCTTGAGACGTGAACGCAAGGCTGGGTGAACAGAAGCATCGTTTCTATCCAATACGTATACCGAACTTGGATCTACAGGAAATCTATGGTTAAAGTCGTCATCTTCAAATTTCCATTGATATTGGCCTGTAACTTTAGCTACGGTGCATTTCCCCCACTCAGGAACATTGATATAGACAACATAATCGCCAGCTTTGAAATCAAGGAGAAAAACCTGATAACAGTCTTTTTCTTCATCGGTTAAAGCATCCCATCCTTTTTCATCTACTCGTTTTTTGAGTTCCCTAAGATCAGCAGATTCGATGTAACTCCATCCAAACCGGCCTTCCCCATTTTGAAGAGAAGGAAGGATGTCGAACCATTCGGAACTACCTTTTAACGCATAAATTGTTATATCCATTAGCCCTCCTAAAAGAAATGAATTTGCTGCCGTTCAACGGCAGCGGATTTGATGCTACTTGAAAGTCATGGTTGCAAATGTTCCACTACCAGTAAGCCATTTTCCCCACGGGTTATGATCTGTGCAGTGGGTCGAACTTTGTTTGATTTTTCGGTAACAGTCCGAGCAATAAGGCGTGAAACATGTGCCACACATTTTCCAGTTGTTTGCACCCTGCTTTTCAGCGCCTGTCTTACCACAACCTGCACACCGTAATGCTTCTCCAGGTCTCGTTACAGCCATTTCTATTCTCCTTTCGCGCCGCGCTTTTGGTCGTCAGGCCGCTATGAGGCGGCTTGTCATAGTGGCCTAACGAAAAGCTAAGCCTGAGCGTTAGCGATTGATCGGCTTTAGCGCCTGGTTAAATGCCCCTTACCCTAATATTTTTTCAATACCCATCACCTTGCTCCTTTCTGATTTTTATCTCGAGTGAGTGAAAATTTTTATCTTTTTATTGAGCGTTTTTATCCTGCAAAAAACTATACATTGAAGGCGGTCATTCTGGTGATTCGACTATCAGATAGCCATTTCCTTCATTTTTTCCAGAATTCTCACCATCGCCAAGGTATCAAGATGACAATACTGAAGAAGCTGCTTCTTTATGGTCTCCTTTTCTCCGGCATCATTTGTCTGAACCATGCAGACCCAGGCCGATGAAGCCGTTCCGCCGTTATTGATTTCCAACTCATCGTAGGAAAGTTCAGGCACAAGCGCCGGCAATACCGCCTTGATGGAGTATGAACCGTAAAACTGCCAGTGGTAAATGGTCATATTCTGAAACGGCTTCATCAAATCACGAATGTTTTTAATGATTTGATTTATACGGTCTCTTTTGTCGGGAAGCGCAATGGCGATTTCCCTAAGGCGCGAAATCTCGAAGCCTTGATTCCATGTTATGATACATGCATCACGGGGAACGACGACAAGAAGCCGATCAAGGAATTCACGTTGCGGATTTTCGGTGCCGTTGGAAAGATATTCATAATGCTCCAGTTTGCTGCCCGGTTCTTGCTGCATGTGAACGGAAAACTGAAAGGGGACCTGCTGATAAGGTCGTATGCCCTCATACATGGGTATGGGAACCATGAAGGTGGTCTCGAAATCCATGAAACAAAGCGGATACCAAAATGCTTCGAGGAATTTTTTCAGGGCAGCGACATTGATGTGGTTTTTCTGATAAAGCATGCCGTCATGCTGAATTTTTGTCCGCCGTCCCAGCATATCAGGCGGCACATCCTCCAGTCTGATGATGCCCTTTTGATAAAGCTGGAAGCTGTTTGGCTTTCCCGTTCCCCTGTAATCAAACACCGATGGCGAGGGGATGTGCAACCAGCAATGGCTTTTAAAATCGCACGAAAAGGGATTATCACAGTGAGCGCCAATATCGATGACCGGTTCATCTCCATCGAGCATATTCTGCTGTTTTTCAAGTTCCTCCTCTACGAAATCTTTTTTCTCCTTTGCGATGTCAGTCACATCAACTTTGGCAAACAGCTGGTTAACGTCGATCTCCCCGTGCCGGACATAATTTTTGTTGATATGAACAAGGAATGCTTTCTTGACTGGAAGGCCGGTTCCGGAAATGACATAATACTGCACGGAAACGTCGTTTAAATGGTATTCTTCCGCCGATGTCGATGACTTGACCTCATAGATTGCCCACCCTTCAGAGCCACGGTGCAGAATATCGCATTTCACAAAGACTCCCTGATAAGAAAAGGCGGCCTCGTAAATGGTGTCAACCTTTTGTTCAATCAGGGACTGAGTTCGCTCGATCTGTTCCGTATAAGAAAGACCTTCATAGGGCACATTGACGCCGCCGGGGAAAAGCTGCTGCGCCAGCAGGCCGACATTGGAGCCACTGTCAAAAAGCCGCTGCTTTTCGGGCGTTACTTCTTCTTTCAGCTCCGGGCGAAACTTTTGGAGATAAAGTGATTTGTGGCATTGAAGCCCGCGGATAAAAAGGGATTTGCTTAGCTGATGTTGTTTACCTCTCATGTGTCTTCTCCCGTTGAAGCCATTCTTCTTGCTGCTGTTGCAGTTTCTTCATAATAGCATGGATGGTTTCCGCTTTTTCAAGAGGAATCCATCCCGCTAAATTATCCTCAATAGACTCATCGTATTCCGTATCCCAGGAAAGCTTAAATAAATCTTCAATATCTATCAAATGGGCTGAAAGGTTGGGGAACCAGACAGAATCATGTTTCTGATAAACTGCTTCTATTTCATTGATTTCGATACAAGGATCAAGAGCCGCATGAAAACAAAAGATCAACTGAAAATAGATACCGCCCATGTCAGGGTTTTCCAGGCTGACATTTACTGTGTTACAATCAAAAGGCGCTACCGGCGGAATGGGAGGGTCAATAATGTAAAATGACAAACCCAAATCTTCCGGAAGGCAAGCCGGCGCCTGTTCACCCCGAATCCGGGCATAACAGGGATTTGTAAGACTTAATCTGAATCCTTCCCTGGTCAAGGTTCTTTTAATATTCAAAGCCCTGTTTTTTAAAATTGTTATTTGCGCTTCCTTATTCATGGCAAATCCTCATTATTTTTTGGCGCAATGGCCTGCGCATCTTCGCATAATATTTTTTTGTTTTATGATCTCCCGAACAGAAGCGGCACTGACTGTTTGGAGCGATAGCGGGAAAT
>ENA-UPTA01005168-UPTA01005168.1-activated-sludge-metagenome-genome-assembly--contig:-NODE-5168-length-12118-cov-4.520600_pt1 | contig 12118 bp, 13 predicted proteins | sample MGYA00238184_ERZ773361 | MGnify/ENA primary metagenome ERZ773361 (study PRJEB29100, sample SAMN05720205) | activated sludge metagenome | isolation source: anaerobic digester from wastewater...
AATGAAGCCAAGACCCGTTTTGGCGAGTTTCTCGACAAGGTTCAGCGCGAGCCGGTGCGCGTGATGCGCCACGACCGCGTGGTGGGCGTGATGGTGAGCGCGGAAGATTATGAGGCGATGCGGGCGTTTTATGCGGATCGGTTGCTGAAAACACTGCACGAGACCGCAGAAGCCGCCGCCGCCGCCGGTTTGACAGACGAAAAACTGGCAGCGTTATTGGCCGACGAAAGCTGATTTGGCGTGCCGATGGACTTTGCGCGCGTTGTTGTCGATACCAATGTGCTGCTGAGCGCCGCGCTTGTGCCGAACGGCGTTCCGGCTGAATTGGTAGACAAATTGCTCGCCGAGGGGCAGTTGGTATTTTCGCCAGCAACTTTCGCGGAACTAAAAATCCGCATCTGGAAACCAAAATTTGACCGCTATCTGTCGATTGAGCGCCGAAATCGCGCTTTGCAGGCGCTCAATGCCGGGGCGCTGTGGGTGGATGTTCCCACATCCATTGCCGCACAAGCCTATTCTCGTGATGCAAGCGATGATGCGTTTATACACGCAGCGCTGACCGCTGGCGCGACATGCCTGATTAGCGGGGATGATGATTTGCTGTGCCTGCATCCGCTGGGCAGTTTGCCAATTATCACGCCTCGTGCTGCTTTGGATGAAATGATCAAACTTGGCAACCTGGGGCGCGCTGGATGAACGAAGCCGAAACCCGCGCCGAGCATATCGACCCTGCGTTGGCCGCCGCAGGCTGGGGTGTGGTGGCGGGCAGCCGCGTCCGGCGTGAATACCCGATCACGCCGGGGCGCATCGAGGGCGCGGGCAAACGCGGCAAGGCGCTGACGGCCGACTATGTGCTGGAATACCGCAACACCAAGCTGGCAGTGGTGGAGGCCAAGGCGAGGGATAAACCGCTGACCGCGGGCGTGGGCCAGGCCAAGGATTACGCGGGCAAGCTCTCGATTCGCTTTACTTACGCCAGCAACGGGCAGGGCATTTACGGCATTGACATGCACACGGGCGCTGAGGCGGAACTGGCGCAGTATCCGTCGCCGGAAGCATTGTGGAATCTCACGTTTGCTGCGCAAAATGTCTGGCGCGACCGTTTTGCCGCTGTGCCGTTTGAAGATCGCGGGGGTTATTTTCAGGGGCGCTATTACCAGGACATTGCGGTAGAGCGTGTGCTGACGGCCATAGCCGAAGGGCAAAAGCGCATCTTGCTGACGCTGGCAACCGGCACGGGCAAGACCTTCATTGCTTTTCAGCTGGCGTGGAAGCTGTTCCAGTCGCGCTGGAATTTGAGTCGCGAACCCTCGCGGCGGCCACGCATTTTGTTTCTGGCGGACCGCAACATTCTGGCGAATCAGGCATTCAATGCGTTTTCGGCTTTCCCCGAGGATGCGCTGGTGCGCATTGAGCCTGCGGACATCCGCAAGAAGGGCAAGGTGCCGAAGAACGGCAGCATCTTCTTCACGATTTTTCAGACTTTCATGAGCGGCGCGGATAGTGATGGGCAGCCCACACCCAGCTTTGGCGAATATCCGCCGGATTTTTTCGATTTCATCATCATCGACGAATGTCATCGCGGCGGGGCGAATGACGAGGGCAACTGGCGCGGCATTCTGGAATACTTCGCGCCTGCCGTGCAGCTTGGCCTGACGGCCACGCCCAAGCGCAAAGATAACGTGGATACCTATGCCTACTTTGGCGAGCCGGTGTTTATCTACTCACTCAAGGAAGGCATCAATGACGGCTTTTTGACGCCCTTCCGCGTCAGGCAGATTGCCACAACGCTGGATGATTACGTCTTTACGCCAGACGACACGCTGATCGAAGGCGAGATCGAGGCAGGCAAACGATATGAAGAGGCGGACTTCAACCGCATTATCGAGATCAAGGAACGCGAGAAAAAGCGCGTCGAGATTTTCATGGGGCAAATCGACCAGCGGGAAAAGACGTTGGTGTTCTGCGCCAACCAGGCACATGCCTTGGCCGTGCGGGATTTGATCAATCAGACGAAAACCAGCCAAGACCCGAACTATTGCCAGCGGGTGACGGCGAATGACGGTGCGTTGGGCGAGCAATGGCTGCGCGATTTTCAGGATAACGAAAAAACCATCCCGACGATGCTGACCACATCGCAAAAGCTCTCCACCGGCGTGGATGCGCGCAATATCCGCAATATCGTGCTGCTGCGGCCGATCCATTCGATGGTCGAATTCAAGCAGATCATCGGGCGCGGCACGCGGCTGTATGATGGCAAAGACTATTTCACGATCTACGATTTCGTGAAAGCACACCACCATTTCAACGATGCGGAATGGGATGGTGAGCCGATAGAACCTATGGCCGCGGAACCCAAAGACTATCCGCTACCTCCCTTGGCCGAGCCACCAGCAACCCGCGAGCGCGAGCCGGTAGCGGACTACCCGCTGCGCCAGAAGATCAAGGTCAAGTTGGCCGACGGCAAGGCGCGCACCATTCAATACATGACGGCAACGAGCTTTTGGCATCCCGATGGCATGCCGATGTCGGCGCAGCAGTTCATGGCAGCGATGTTTGGCAAGCTGCCGGAATTCTTCACGGACGAAGACGAACTGCGCACTCTGTGGAGCGCACCGGATACGCGCAAGAAATTATTGGACGGGCTGGCCGAAAAAGGCTTTGGCCGCGAACAACTGGCGGAAATGCAGCGCATCATCGACGCGGAAAAAAGCGACCTGTTCGATGTGCTGGCGCATGTGGCTTATGCGCTCTCGCCACTCACCCGTGAAGAACGCGCTGCGCAGGCGATGGCCAATGTCAGCACGCATTTCAGCCATCGGCAGCAGGTCTTCCTTGATTTTGTGCTGGCGCATTATGTGAACACAGGGGTAGAAGAACTCGACACAGAAAAACTCACCCCGCTCTTGCGCCTGAAATATCACAACTCACTGGCCGATGCGGTGGCAGATTTGGGTGATGCGGGGGAAATAAGCAATGTCTTTTCCGGCTTTCAAAAGTACCTTTATCAGCCCAATGCTTTATCGCTAAGCGAATCTGGGCGAAAATAGCAGCCTGCTCAGGCCATTCGTTTAGCAGCAGGAAACCGATTGCAGGTAAAGGAAAACCACCCCATGCTTTTGATGATAGACAATTACGACAGCTTTACTTACAACATCGTCCAATACTTCGGCGAGCTGGGTGAAGAGGTGAAGGTCGTGCGTAATGATGAAATATCGCTGGATGAAATTGCTGCACTAAATCCTGCCCGTATCGTGATCTCGCCGGGGCCTTGCTCTCCGGCTGAGGCGGGGATTTCCGTAGCGGCGATTAAAGCTTTTGCAGGCAAAATTCCACTGCTCGGCGTATGCCTCGGGCATCAAAGCATTGGGGCGGCGTTTGGCGGCGAGATTGTGCGCGCTAAAGAACTCATGCACGGCAAAACATCGCCTGTGCATCACCTGAATCAAGGGGTGTTTTATGGCTTGCCCAACCCGCTCACCGTCACGCGTTATCACTCGCTCGCGATTCGCCGCGACACCCTGCCCGCGTGTTTGGAAGTGACAGCATGGACTGACGACGGCGAAATCATGGGCGTGCGCCATCGCACGCTCAATGTGGAAGGCGTGCAGTTTCATCCCGAATCCATTCTCACCGAGCGCGGCCACGATTTGCTGCGCAACTTTTTACAGCCTGACCATACATGATGATTACACCCCAAGACGCCCTGCAACGCATCATCGATCACCGCGAGATTTTTCATGACGAAATGCTGCATTTAATGCGGCAGATCATGCATGGCGAAATCTCCCCTGTGATGGTCGCTGCCATTCTGTCTGGCCTGCGCGTGAAAAAAGAAACGATTGACGAGATTTCAGCTGCCGCCAGTGTCATGCGGGAGCTGGCAACCCATGTTGATACGCCCCACAACCCGCACTTTGTTGATATCGTGGGCACCGGCGGCGATGGCTCGCACACGTTCAACATTTCTACCGCGTCGATGTTTGTCACCGCCGCTGCAGGTGCCACGGTCGCCAAACATGGCAACCGCAGCGTATCGTCCAAATCCGGCTCGGCCGATGTGTTAGAGGCCATGGGGGCGAAAATTGATCTCGCCCCGCAACAAGTCGCCGAGTGCATCGAGACCATAGGCTGCGGTTTCATGTTCGCGCCGAACCATCATCCGGCGATGAAAAATGTGGCTGCCGTGCGCCGTGAAATGGGTGTGCGCACGCTGTTCAATATCCTCGGGCCGCTTACCAATCCGGCGGGTGCGCCCAACACCTTGATGGGTGTGTTTCACCCCGATTTGGTCGGCATTCAGGTGCGCGTGATGCAACGGCTGGGCGCGGATCACGTGCTGGTGGTGTGGGGCAAGGATGGCATGGATGAAATCTCACTCGGTGCGACCACCTTGGTGGGCGAATTAAAAAATGGCCAGATTACCGAGTATGAAGTGCACCCGGAAGATTTTGGCCTGGGCATGATATCCAATCGCAGCCTGCGTGTTGCGAATGCAGCTGAATCCCAAGCCATGCTGATCGGCGCGCTGGAGAACAAGCCTGGCGCTGCGCGTGACATTGTGGCGCTGAATGCTGGTGCGGCCTTGTACACGGCCAACCTGACGGATTCCATCGCCGAAGGCATACACCGCGCGCGTGACGTGATGGCATCGGGCGCAGCACGCGAAAAACTCGATGCCTTTGTTACCTTCACCCAAAAATTTGCTTGAGACCCCATTGAATGTCTGACATCCTGAATAAAATTCTCGCCGTTAAACGCGAAGAAGTCGCTGCAGCCTTGGCCGTTAAACCGTTGGATGTGATTCGCCGTGATGCCCAAGCGCAAGCACCTGCGCGCGACTTTGTTGCGGCGATACGCCGCAAGATCAACGGAAAAATCAGCGTTGATGACACGGCGACTAATACCGAAAACCTCGCTGAGAAAGCGATAAACCACGTCGCCATCATCGCCGAAATCAAAAAAGCCAGTCCGTCCAAAGGCGTAATACGCGAGAACTTCCAGCCCGCCGAGATCGCCGCAGACTATGCGCGGCATGGTGCGGCGTGCCTGTCCGTGCTGACTGACCGCTCGTTTTTCCAAGGCTCGCCGGACTATCTGATCCAGGCGCGCAATGCCTGCACTCTGCCCGTGTTGCGCAAGGACTTTCTAGTCGATCCATACCAGGTCTATGAAGCCCGCGCCATGAATGCCGATGCAATCCTGCTGATTGTGGCAGCGCTATCCCTTGTCCAAATGCAGGAAATGGAAGCCATTGCAGACGCGCTAGGCATGGCTGTGCTGGTGGAATGCCACGACGCGGCTGAACTGGACATTGCCCTGCATCTCAAAACGCCCTTGATCGGCATCAATAACCGCAACTTGCGCACGTTTGAAGTGAGCCTGGATACCACGCTCTCGCAACGCCAGCGCATTCCGGCAGATCGTATTCTCGTTGCGGAATCCGGCATTCTGACCCCGCACGATGTGACTCAGCTTTATGAGGGCGATGTACGTGCGTTCCTGGTTGGTGAAGCCTTCATGCGCGCGCCATCCCCGGGGGCAGAGCTGGCGCGCTTGTTTGCCTTATAGCAAAGCGGCTCCCTGTTACTTGCCAGCGTAGCGCACCAACTGATTATCCACCAGATACACCCAATCGCCTTTGGGCACTGGCGACTTGCTGTTATCCGTCTTGACCTTCAGCAACTGGATTTTCTTTTCCGACACGTTCACACGTTCTTTTGTTGCGCCTCGCTGCCAGCATAAGCAGCACCATCGGCCGCACCGGCAATCGTCGCCAGTGTTTTCCCTCTGCCATCACCGATCGTGTTACCTAGCAACCCGCCCACAATCGTTTTTCAAGCCATCGGCAAATACAAACAAGGGAGCGCCAGCAATACAGCTGCACTTCGATATTTCAATTTCAATTTCGTCTCCTCGTTATCTGCTTACACCAAATAACTTAAAAACTCGCCCCTCTGCTCTCTACTCAAACGGTACTACGTGAAGAGCATAGTCAGCCATAGCCGCCAATACCGGCGAAGCTTCGCCCACCGGTGGCGCCAGACGAATGACCAGCCCGGAATGACGCGTCATGGCCTCAGCGGCCAGCGGCGGTAAATCCTTATTGACGTGACCGCCACCTGCGACAAAAATCGGCACCACCACAATCTCGGTGGCGCCTTGGCTCACCAGGTTGTCAATACCTTCAGCGAAGCTTGGCCGCATCAGCTCCAAAAAGCCGGGTTCAACCAGCGCTGTGGCATCTGTCGCCATAATCATCTGTCGTATCCGCTCGAATGGTAACGCCCACGCCGGATTACGCGCGCCATGTCCAAATAGCAAAATGCCTTTCATGTTTTTTCCTGAATTCTTCTTGAACTGACTAAGGGCTATCGCCGCAACAATGTAGCAGACATTACAAACAAAATCGCCGCTAGAATTGCGTCCTTCCCTTGAATACAGGATAAAAGCCTTATGCTAGATATTTCTACTGCTGCCTTCTGGATTGCGGTACTGCAAATTATCGCCATCGACATCATGCTCGGCGGTGATAACGCGGTGGTCATCGCGCTGGCCTGCCGCAAGCTGCCTGATGCGCAGCGCAAAAAAGGCATTTTCTGGGGCGTGGCTGGCGCGATTATCCTGCGCATCGTGCTGATTTTTTTCGCCCTGCAACTGCTGGCCGTGCCCTGGCTGAAAATTGTCGGCGCGCTGCTGCTGTTCTGGATCGGCATCAAATTACTGCAACCTGAAGATGAAGGTCACGGCAATGTGGCCGCTGCCACAACACTGGCCGGCGCCATCAAAACCATCATCGTCGCCGATGCGGTGATGAGCCTGGACAATGTGATTGCCGTGGCTGGCGCTTCCCACGGCAATATCTACCTGGTGGTGTTTGGCATTCTGGCCTCTATCCCAATTGTCGTCTGGGGCAGTCAGCTGGTGCTCAAGATGATGGATCGTTACCCGGCCATCATTACTGCCGGTGGCGCTTTGCTCGGCTGGATTGGCGGCGGCATGATCGTCACCGACCCAGCTTTGCCTACCGACCTGCTGACTGGCATTCCCTACGGCAAAACACTGGTCGCCATCGTCGGCGCTGCGCTCGTGGTTGTTATTGGCAAGACACTTGCGGCGCGCGCAAAAATGCGTCCGCCGGTTGATTTGGCCACACCCCACCCCAAAGATATTTCAAAGGATATTTCACAATGACACAGCAATGGCTTATCCCGATTGATGATTCTGACAGCGCCTTGCTGCCAATCACCTGGGTTATCAATAACCTGTCGGCATGGCGCGAAATGCCACATATTCATCTGCTCAATGTGCAGCCAAATCTGCCCCGCGATATTGGCCGTTTTATCAATGCCGACACATTGCGCGAGTTTCATCTGGAAAGCGGCATGAAGGCACTCGCCCCTGCGCTTGCGCAGCTAAAAACCGCAGGTCTGATTGCAGAATCGCATGTACTGATCGGTGAAGCCGCACCGACGATTACCCAATTTGCCGAAGATAAGCACTGCACGCAGATTTTGCTCGGCACACGTGGGCATAGCGGGCTCAAGGGCACGTTGCTGGGCTCAGTGGCCATGAAGGTGGTGCAATTGTCAAAAATACCGGTATTGCTGGCACGTTAAACCTCGGTAAAGGGTGGAGAATCCCAGTGGGGACCAAGGCAGGAACCGGGGGTGGGAAGTTCGCCGATAAGCCGGGTTCTGTCGTGGGCAGCCATTCCTCTGGGATCGTTGTTGCCAACGGCCTCTAGCAGCCTACCCGGGAGCGACGCGAGCCACGCCAATGCTCCCCTATTTGGCCTTGCCCCGGATGGGGTTTGCCGTGCCATTTCTGTTACCAGAAACGCGGTGGGCTCTTACCCCACCATTTCACCCTTACCTGTACTGCCCCTCCCCACTCAAGGGGAACCTTGCTGCCTTGCGGTGGCAAAGTCAGGACGAGCCATCGGCGGTATCTTTCTGTTGCACTTTCCGTCACTTCACAGTGCCCGGCCGTTAGCCGGCATCCTGCTCTGCGGGGCCCGGACTTTCCTCCAGATGCCGCATTTGCGTTGGCATCCAGCGGCTGCCTGGCGAACTTCCCGCTGGCATTGTACGCGCGGGACGAAACTGGCGCGTGTCCGCGTAATATTCAGCGGCTTCATTTTTCGCTGTCGCACCGGGAATGCCAAGCAGTGGCAAGGGTTGCCAATCACGTGGAGAAAAGTCGGCGCTGGTGATACGGCGGGCAAGCAACACATCCACTACCGCGTTGCCGACATGATCAAATGTCGCCAACGACACTTCCGTCATCGGCAGAAACATTGCCTTGCCGCATAATCCATTGAAGGGCGACATCAGCGCCTCATGGCTGGCATGGCCGAACACAATAAACCGCGTCGTGCGGCAAAGCGCCTTACGCTGTATGACAAACGCCTCATGCCAGCGATGCGCACTAATGGCTTCCCATAACTCAGGACATGTGCCTGCCACAATCACGCCGCATTCATCAAACTGCGTTAGCGCATCACGCAGAGGGCCGCGCACTGTATTTCCCTGCTCACGCAACGCCAACACATGACGCCGATTAAGCAGTGCCTTGGTCTGCGGGAAAGTAAGCCAGATCAACGCATTGAATAAATCATGCGCATTATTTTCACGTGTCGCCACAGCGCCGAATCTGAAAATGCGCTCTTCATAAGACAAATTATCGGCAACAGGCAATACGAACTGCAAGGGCATGTCACCACCACTCTTCACATCACGTTGCCGCGCCGCTTCATTAAGCTGCGCCAGCGTGGGCTCTCCATTGGTAAACCAAGGCTGGAGAAAATTCGACAACGGATGCAAAGACATCAACGTCTTGCCGCAGGTTTAATGACCTGTATCTGCCAAGCGCCAGGCAACCGTCTCGCCCGCACGCAGGGGAACCAAAGGCTCACCGAGCAGATAATCAAAACTTGCGGGCACGGCGACTGCCTCGCGCAGCAGCGTGATTTTTCCGGTATTTCTCGGCAGACCGTAAAAATCAGCCCCGTAAAAACTGGCGAAGGCTTCGAGCTTGTCCAGGGCGTTGGCCGCATCAAAAATCTCGGCATACAGCTCAATGGCGGCATGGGCGGTATAGCAGCCAGCGCAGCCGCAGGCGGCTTCTTTCGTGCTTTGCCCATGCGGCGCGGAATCGGTGCCGAGAAAAAATTTCGGGCTGCCGGAGATCGCCGCCGCCACCAGAGCCTGGCGATGGCGTTCGCGCTTCAACACGGGCAAACAATAATGATGCGGCCGCATGCCACCAGAAAACATGGCATTGCGGTTGAGCAGCAGATGATGCGCAGTAATCGTCGCCGCGACGTTCGCCCCCGCCGCGCGCACAAACTGCACGCCATCGGCTGTGGTGATATGTTCCAGCACCACTTTCAACGCAGGGAAATCGCGCAGCAGCGGCGTCAGCACGTTGTCAATGAACACCGCCTCACGATCAAAAATATCCACCGCCGGATCCGTCACTTCGCCATGCACTAACAATGGCACACCGAGTTTTTCCATCTGCGCGAGAGTGGCCGCACATCTTTTCAAATCGGTCACGCCGGCGTCCGAGTTTGTTGTTGCACCTGCCGGGTAATACTTCACGGCGTGCACAAAGCCACTTTCTTGCGCAGCGGCAATTTCACCGGGCGGCGTGTTGTCAGTCAAATACAGCGCCATCAGCGGTGCGAAATGCAGCCCAGTCGGCAAGGCGGCGACAATGCGCTGGCGATAGGCTGCGGCCAATGCAACCGTCGTGACCGGCGGCTTTAAGTTCGGCATGACAATAGCACGCGCAAAGCGGCGGGCGGTATCAGGCAACACGGCAGCCAAAGCCGCGCCATCCCTCAGATGCAAATGCCAATCGTCAGGACGGGTGATGGTAAGGGTATGGGTCGTATTCATCATGATTTGCTCATCATTCATTTTCAAGTTTCAGATTTCAAAGCCAGCGCGCGCGCATACAGCGCATTTTTCGGCTGGCCGGTAATTTCCGTCGCCAGCTTTACCGCTTGCTTCACCGGCAATTCAGCCAGCAGCGTCGCCAGCACGCGCTCTGTTTCCACTTCCAATTCACTGTTATTTTTCACCGGCGGGGCTGAGATAATCAGCACAAATTCGCCACGCTGATGATTAGCATCGGCCTCTAGCCAGGCGAGTGCCTGCGGCAGCTGCAGACGCTCGATTTGTTCAAACAATTTGGTCAGTTCGCGGGCGATGATGATTTCACGCTCGGGTTGTAATAATTCGGCCAAGTCACGCACGGTTTCCAGCACGCGATGCGGCGCCTCATAAAACACCAGTGCGGCATTCACGCTGGTTAATGCCGTAATCGCCGTCTTGCGAGCGCCGACTTTTGCGGGCAAAAAGCCAACAAAGAGAAAGTGCTCATCGACCACGCCCGAAGCGCACAGCGCAGTAATCGCCGCGCTCGCCCCCGGCAGCGGCACGATGCGACAACCCGCCGCGCGCACAGCAGCCACGGTGCGCGCACCCGGGTCTGACACGCCAGGCGTTCCCGCGTCTGAAATCAAGGCAATGCGTTGGCCCTCGAGCAACAAACGGATCAATTTTTCAGCGGCTGCATTTTCATTATGCTGATGCAGTGCCAAGGTTGGCACACGCACGCCATAGTGATCCAGCAAGCGCTTGGCATGGCGCGTGTCTTCACAAGCCACCAAATCAACACCACGCAAGGTTTCCAGCGCACGCAGCGTAATGTCGCCCAGGTTTCCGATAGGCGTGGCAACGACATACAATGCAGGCGTCAAAGACGGGGAAGTAGATAAATAGGGCGGGTTTGCCACGGGCACATCCATGGGTACATCCACAAGGACAGCGACTGGAACAACCGGTTTTTCATTCATGTGACGCATTCTATGACGAGCCAACAAAAAACAGGCGCCGCAGGCGAAGCTGCCGCTGCGGCCTATTTGCAGCAACAAGGCCTGGCCATTGTTGCGCGCAATTTCCGCGTGCGCGGCGGTGAGCTGGATTTGATCTGCAAAGAAAAAAATGTCATCGTTTTTATCGAAGTGCGTCTGCGCAACCACATGGGCTATGGAGGCGCTGCAGCCAGCATTACCGTCAGCAAGCAGCGCCGCGTCATTTTGGCAGCGCAACACTGGCTAACCCAAAATCACCTGCATGACGCGCCTTGCCGATTTGATTGCGTGCTCATCGACGGCGGCCAACTGGAATGGATACGCGATGCGTTCACCGCCGATTAACTTCCTCATCATACTGACTATTTTCGCCAGCCAAATCGCGCATGCCGACGCGGTGCGCATCCTCGTGCAAAGCTCGCCCTTGGCCGGATTCAAATATTACGCGGGGGAAGCGCTCTGGGACGAATTGCGTGAGGGCGACGCCTTAACGCTCATCCGCGAACCTGACAACGCACATGATACCAAGGCAATTCGCGTGGAATGGCGCGGGCAAAAACTCGGCTATCTGCCACGTGCGCAGAATCAGGCGGTATCCGCCGCCATGGATGCGGGCGAACGCATTGATGCGCGCATTGCGAAGTTACGCAACCGATTATCTGCGCAGGGGAACCCTTGGCAACGTTTGCTGGTCGACGTGTTTGTCGTGCTGTAGAAAAAATCCCCGTGCTCGGCAAAAACGCGATGAAATGATTTCTTTTCATCCACTATTTGCACCAATTTCGCCCGTTATTTGAACTAATCGAGGCTTGTTAACCTGCTATCCTTGCGAGTTGAATTGCAAGTCTTGCACAGTAACTTAATCACTTTTAATTTTCTAAAAAATCACACGATGGGTCTTTTACAGCGCATTGAGCAACAATTTCACGACAGCATAGAAGCCAAGCAACACGCAATGCGCAGCATGGCAGCCCCCATAGAGCGCGCTGTCCGGCTAATGGCTGACTGCCTTAAATCAGGCGGGAAGATCATGGCCTGCGGCAATGGTGGCTCCGCTGCGGATTCGCAACACTTTGCTGCTGAACTGCTTAACCGCTTTGAAAAAGAGCGCCCCCCGCTCGCAGCGATTGCCCTGACCACCGACACCTCGACGCTCACGTCGATCGCCAACGATTACCGTTATGAAGATGTCTTTGCCAAACAAATTCAAGCACTGGGCAAAACAGGCGATGT
>ENA-UPTA01005169-UPTA01005169.1-activated-sludge-metagenome-genome-assembly--contig:-NODE-5169-length-12117-cov-5.213149_pt1 | contig 12117 bp, 15 predicted proteins | sample MGYA00238184_ERZ773361 | MGnify/ENA primary metagenome ERZ773361 (study PRJEB29100, sample SAMN05720205) | activated sludge metagenome | isolation source: anaerobic digester from wastewater...
CTCGCGTCAAGGGTGAATGAATCGAACCAGGGATGGCAAATACCTCGCGACCTGCTTCGGCGGCCAGCCGTGCCGTAATAAGGGATCCGCTTCTCAGCGCAGCCTCCACCACCAGGCAACCCAGCCCCAAACCAGCAATGATGCGATTGCGGCGTGGAAAGTTGGACGCCAGCGCAGGTGTGCCCAGCGGAAACTCGCTCACTATCGCCCCGAGATTGACTATCTCGCGCGCTAAATCTGCATTACGCGCAGGGTATAAGCGATCAACCCCCGTGCCCACCACTGCCACGGTTCCGGCAGACGAGCTCAAGCCGCCCCGGTGCGCCGCCGCATCTATGCCGAGTGCCAGGCCACTCACCACCGTTAAGCCCGCCGCCCCTAAAGCAGCAGAAAAAGCTTCCGCATCCCGCTCGCCTTGCGCCGTGGCATTACGGCTGCCAACAACGGCGAACATCGGTTGAGATAACAACTCAACCCGCCCGCGCACATACAAAATCAGTGGCGGATCATCTGTCGTCAGCAAACTCGACGGGTAATTTGCATCTGCCAAAGTGAGTAAATGGTGACCCGGCTGCTCAGCCCAGGCCAAAGCCGCCAAAATTGCTTGATCGGGGTGCTCGACATCCGCTGGCACTGACTGCGTGAGCAAAGAATCCAGCCCGGCAACTGGCACAGCACGGCGCAAGCGTTCGGCACTCTGCGCCCCCACCACCGCCGTTAAAGCAGCGTGGCTGGCAGCAAAAACAGCTTCAGGCAAGCCAAATGCCTGAAGCAAAGCCCGCCGCCCGCTGCTACCAATGCCCTCCACTTGCATAAAGCGCAACCAGGCAACCAGACCCAGGCGATCAGCAGCTGACAATGGCATCATAAGTCATACTTAAAACCGAAGTAACCACAATGTTAGTCACGTAACGACCACCATGCCACCACCCGAAAACAGGCAGTAAAAGCTCACGGTGTATGCACTGCATCACCCACAACGATAGGTTGTTTTGCGCTCATCACCAGCGCATAAGCCACCCGATCAAAAGTACGGAAAACAAAAACCAGGCTATTGCGTTCATCGGGCAGGGTATAGCTTGTTTTCTTGCCCTTAAAGCGGTCATCCAAAATAACACCCGCCCTATCAACCGCAAATACCTGACCTAAATCCACACCATCTTTCTTGCCTTTATTCAACACCACCACTGATTGCGGCCCACCGTAAAACACGCCGCCATAAATGGAAATTATGCGGCCCGCGATATTTTTTTCAGGTGCGTGAGGTATGTAATTCACGACATCCATTCGTGGCGCAGGAAGCAAAAAGTCGCCAGCCAGCACTTCTTCTTTTGCAGTGAGCAGCTTAAAAGTCGTCACTTCCCCTGTGGCTGTCATCCGGGCATTACCCAAAAACTGCGCCTCAAAACCCAGCACCTCCTTGGTTTGCGGATCAGTTAAAGGCTTGCCCTGACGAAACACATGCCATTCGCCCTTGGCTGCATCTGCAGGCAACCCACCTGAAGCGCCATAGGGCGTGGTGTAAACCACATCGCCCGCGCCAACAATCACGCGGTTATCTTGCAGCCCCACAACGCGCAACGTCTGAGCAAGGGATGCTTCATCAACCACCAGAGGCTGCGATAAAAAAGGTTCAATTTCATTGGGCGGAATCGACGCAATGGGTTTTTCTATCGACTCGATATATTCTTTAGGCAACAGCTTTTCGGTATTTCCTGCCCCCGCTTTGCCACCCAAGCGTAACCGTGGCTTTGCACCACTGCGGTCTAGCACCAGCACTTGCCCGGGGTAAATCCAGTGCGGATTTTTAATTTCCTGTTTGTTCATGCCCCATAAAACTGGCCAGCGGTAAGCGTCTTTCAGATATTTAGACGACAAGCCCCACAAAGTATCCCCCCGCACCACGGTATACCGATCCGGCGCATTGTCGGCCAGCACCAGTGGTTCAGATGGGCCAGCAAGAGCCGCGTTGGTTGAAATGCACAAGAGTAGGACAGATATAATGCGACGCATAGTAAGACCTCCGGCCGGAATCGGCGCTAAAGCTAAATAGTGTGCTGCAGTTTATTCAAAACACTGTTTAATCTTCCGATTCTGCCCGACAATTCTTTTTGCATCAATTCATTCAAGAGCTCTTTCATGGCCTTATTACCGATATTGCGCTACCCCGACCCGCGTCTGCACAAAAAAGCCGCGCCAATTTCCATTGTTGACGCCAGCATTCGCCAGTTGGCTGCCGACATGGCAGAAACCATGTATGCCGCACCCGGCATTGGTCTGGCCGCCACCCAGGTAGACCGGCACATTCGCCTGATTATCATTGATGTCACCGAGAACAAATCCAAGTTACAAACTTTCATCAACCCGGAAATTATTAATAAATCCGGCGGCTGCGACAGCGAAGAAGGCTGCCTATCCGTGCCCGGCATTTACGAAACCGTCAACCGTGCGGAGACCATCACCGTCAAAGCCCTGGACCTGGATGGCAACCCCTTCGAACTCACTGCCGAAGGCTTGCTGGCTGTGTGCATCCAGCATGAAATTGACCACCTGAACGGCAAAGTGTTCGTCAATTACCTCTCGCGCCTGAAACAACAACGCATCAAGGACAAGCTGATCAAACAAGCCCGGGAAACCCTCTGATGCGCATCATTTTTGCCGGCACGCCAGAGTTTGCCGCGCAAGCGCTGACCGCCATTCTTGCCGCCGGGCACCACGTGCCGTTAGTGCTCACTCAGCCGGACCGCCCTGCTGGACGCGGCATGAAGCTTCAGCCATCGGCCGTTAAACAACTCGCCCTCACGCACAACCTGCCCGTCTTTCAACCCGACCGTTTAAAAGACCCCGCAACGCACGACCCGATTCTCGCCGCGCAGGCCAACATCATGGTCGTCGCCGCTTACGGCCTGATTCTGCCGCAAGCCGTGCTGGACATGCCGCGTTACGGCTGCCTTAACATCCATGCCTCGCTGCTGCCGCGCTGGCGTGGCGCCGCGCCAATCCAGCGCGCCATCGAAGCGGGGGACGAGGAGACCGGCGTCACCATCATGCAAATGGACGCTGGGCTCGACACCGGCGCCATGCTGCTGGCCGAAGCACTGAAAGTCGGCGCTGGTGAGACGGCGGGCGAACTGCATGACCGGCTGGCCACGCTCGGCGCACGCCTGATTGTCGAAGCATTAGCGCAACGCGATGCGCTGGTTCCCGTAGCGCAGCCCTCAAACGGTGTGACCTATGCCGCAAAAATCAGCAAAGCCGAAGCGCAGCTCGACTGGGCTCAACCCGCCGATGTTCTGGCACGCAAAATCCGCGCCTTCAACCCCTTCCCCGGCGCGACCCTCACACTGGCCGGCGAACCCGTCAAAGTGTGGCGCGCAGAAGCTGTAGCAGGCACTGGCAGCCCCGGCCAGATTCTCGCGGCAGCGGCGGATGGCATCATTATCGCCACAAGCCACGGCGCGCTACGCCTGACCGAACTGCAAAAACCCGGCGGCCGCCGTCTCACCAGCGCCGAGTTTTTGCGCGGCAATTTGCTGGCTTTCTGATTACTACGCAGTCAGTTTGAATCAAACACAGAGGCCACGTACGCACAGCATCGCGGAAATGCCTGCCAAGGCGTTCCAGTGGGCGGCATTTTCTTTAAAAGGGAAACAATAAATATGAACACAATAGTTTTGTTGTTGATTGTCGTCGCAGTGATCGCAGTTCTGGCCGCTCTAAAAGCCAAATCTCAAGGCGGTGGGGCAGATGAGGTATGGCCCTTCGTCGCCAAGAAGCCGCTTTCTCAGCCTGAGCAGGTGCTTTACTTTCGCCTGATTCAGGCGCTGCCAGAGCATATCGTCCTCGCCCAGGTTCAGCTTTCCCGCTTGCTCGGAATCAAAAAAGGCAACAACTATCAGGCATGGTTAAATCGCATCAACCGAATGAGCGCTGACTTTGTGGTGTGCAACAAAGACTCCAGCATTGTCGCAGTCATCGAGCTTGATGATGCAACACACCGAAAAGATGATCGTCAGGCAGCAGATGCAAAAAAAGACAAAGCCCTTACTTCGGCCGGCGTCCGCATAGTGCGCTGGCAGGCAAAATCAATCCCAGATGTTGCCACTATCCAATCAACCATCATGCCTAAAATCGCGGTCAAGAGCGACCCGCCACAATCGGCGCGGCGCTTACCTTAAACAACAGTCAGCACAAATGTGACTATTCTCTTCTATATTTTCTTGGGCGCCGTTGTCGGCTTCCTCGTAGGACGCTACCGAGCCGATTCGCTTCAGAACCAAGGCGAGGCACTGGTTCGGCGCGAGCTCATGTCCCACTTCGCAGCGCCGGACTATCACCTGTTGAACAATGTAACTCTTCGCCTCAAGGACGGAACCACTCAAGTGGATCATGTCCTCGTTTCGAGGTTTGGCGTATTCGTTATAGAGACTAAAGACTACAAGGGCTGGATCTTCGCGAACCCGAAGCAAGCAAACTGGACACAAGTTCTGTTCAAACGAAAGTTCCAATTTCAGAATCCCATTTTTCAGAATCTTCGACACATTCGCGCTATTCAAACAAGCCTGAACTTTCTGCCCGCTGAAGCCATTATTTCAGCGGTCGTTTTTACTGGAGAGGCCGAGTTCAAGACGCCTATTCCGAAGGGCGTATTCACCCTATCAGGAATTATTGACTACATCCGCAGCCACAAGGCGGAGATGCTCTCAGAGAACCGCGTACAGTTCTGCGTGGGACGACTAGAGACAGCGCGTCTTGCGCTAACGCGCAAGACAGACATCGAGCACGTCCAAGACCTTCAGCGGCGCCACGGAGATACTTCTTAAGTCATTACTCAAACAAAACACCAACGGCATTTTGGTCGCCACCAACATCAGCGCATTACGCCTGACCGAACTGCAAAAACCCGGCGGCCGCCGTCTCACCAGCGCCGAGTTTTTGCGCGGCAATTTGCTGGCTTCGTAATAACCACTCAACATACCCGGCTGCATGCTTGCCGGAAATGCTGATAGAAAGTTAATTCCATTCACATACGCAGAATTGGGGCGCATGCTGTAATGTTTCACCCGCAGCTTGTCACGTACTTGGTCGAGCAGTTTTGGTGGTGGGTTGATCACCGGCGTGTCTTGAGTCGGCATTTCCAGAACGCAATCAAAATATATTTAATTTTTCAGTGAGATAAACCCAAAATGAACCAAGTTAGACACCTGATGTTGTCAGCACAGACACCGATTTGTGTATCTACTTAACGTTGGGCGCCTGGAGAGAAGCGTGGCTAACAAGATTCCGAATTCAGTCATCGGCGCGGTCGCTTCTGTAATCGGCGCGTACTACTACAGTCATTCAACGCTGAACTCGCTCTTCATGGAAAGCGGGGCACCTGGTGACGTTCCCGCTGGAAACTGCGAGACGAAGTGCTCCCTCTGGCTTCGGCAATGCAATGAAGATCCATCAGTGGATGCCTTGGCCGTGCTCGGCCAAGTCATTCAAAAGTTCATGGATCAAGAACCCAACGACTGGCGCCCCGAGATCGCTGATGGACAAAAGCGAATCCGTGAGAGTCTCGCGAAGAACCAACTCACGTGTCAAGTAAATGGCTACGTCCGGCTTGCTGGCGCAAGCCTCGCCGCCAAAACGCTTGCCGACTTCCTTCGAGCCGGTGACTTCGCTTCTGTTGAGGCAGAGTTTGAGCGAGCAATTGGGCAGCTTGAGCGTGATCCACATGCGGCCATCACTGCCGCTTGCTCAATCATTGAGGCAACTTGCAAAACGTACATCGAGACGTTCGCCCTTGAAATGCCAGCCAACCAAACAGTAACGCCTCTTTGGCGCACTGTGCAGAGTCATCTAGGCCTCAACCTAGACCCGACGCTAAGAGACGATCAAAAGAGAATTCTTCAAGGCTTGGCCTCTATCGTCGATGGCGTTGGCGCGTATCGAACGCATATTGGCTCAGCGCATGGTCGAGGAGTAAGCCCACCATCACTGGAGGTGTCGGAAGCGCGCCTCGCAGTGAACGCATCGCATTCGTTAGTCATATTCATTATGGAGCGCTGGCATTCAGCACAGACGCCCAACCCTTCGTTCCAGCGGACTGCCTTCGGCAGCCGCTGAACTCAAACGTTAGCGTCACCATGAATATGCCACTACTCGAACTGACGCCGATTGACTACAAATCGCTGAATGCAAGGCAGCAGGAAACTTTCAATTTCCAGAAGGTTTCAGGTGTACTCGCAGATTTCGGGTTTTCCACTATTCGCCTGAGCGATGATTGGCAAGGTGCGGATTTCATCGCAAACCACATCAGTGGTCAGCAGTTCTTGAAAGTTCAACTGAAGGGGCGCCTTACTCTCGATCAAAAGTACCAAGGCAAAGACATTTGGGTCTGCTTCCGCCATCACGATGTCTGGTATCTATATCCACACGATGCCGCGCTTACTTGGGCACTGGAAAACAAGAGGCTGGGCAAGAACCCTGATCTATGGAAAAACGGCTCTGGTGCGTGGTCGTACCCATCTCCACCCAAAGATTTCCTGCAGTGGTTGGCCCCCTATGCGCTAACCCATCATTCAACCGGACCTGCGCAAAAAGCCGCGCAGTCCGGTTAATTCAGACGCTAGGCATACAAATCCATGGCTACCAATTTCTTCTACGTTTATGCGCTGAAAGATCCGAGAGTATCGCCAGCGCTCGCCTTTTACATTGGCAAGGGCACAGGCAGCCGTGCCTTCGACCACCTTGTTACGCCTGACGCAACCAAGAAATACGCTCGGATTAAGGAAATTTTTGCATCAGGCGCAAAGCCAATGGTTGATATTCTCGTAGAAGACCTCACAGAGGCTCAAGCGCTACGTCTTGAAGCAGAATTGATAGCTGCATTTGGAACAACTGAAACCGGCGGGTTGCTTACTAATGCAGTTGTACCTTCCGGTTTGGGCGGCAAGAAGCGAAAAGACATCGTGGTGCCACAGGGGTGCGTCGAGCGTGCTCAATTGGGACTTCAACTTATGAAAACCGCGATATTCGAGCTTGCTAAGGCTAACGCGGTTGGCATCACCAATTCTGACGCAGCCAGCCTCCTCGGTCTTCGTAGCGATTACCGTGGCAAGCAGAAAGATTATCTTTCTTACAGTGTGCTGGGCTTGCTGCTTCGTGAAGGTAAGATGGTTCGTGAAACAGAGACTCATAAACACAAGGCAAATATCTAACCCTGCATTCGAGAGGGACTGACCGACAAGCGTTCTCTTCGCGGCCTGTGGTTATTGAACTTTCGGGGCTCCGGCCAAGCTTTGTGGTCGGCCAGCCCCTCAATTTGGACGTTGAAGCTGTAGAAAAACCCGATTTCACGCGCCCAGCGACGCAAAAAACGGCGTGGATTGTTCCGCGCCATTTTCATTTTGGCTGAGGAAATCGCCCTCGCGCCGTATCACCAGCGCCGACTTTTTGCGTCACCCGCCTTTCACAAACGGGAAAAATCAGCTCACTGCGCTGAAGCGCTCTCAATCACTCCACGGGTTGATAACTTCCAGCCCAAGATCGGCGAAGTCGCGCACGTTGCGGGTGACCAGGCTCAGGCCGTGATGTGCGGCGGTCGCCGCCAACAGGCTGTCGATAGCAGGAAGCGGGCGACTTGCTGTTGCCACCAAGCGCCCCCAGCGGTCGGCCACTTGTGCATCGACCGGGAGAATCCGGCCGGTGAAGAAGATCGGCAGTTCCGCTTCGAGCCAGTCAAGCAGCGCGGCGCGGCGATCTGTATCTGCCAGGCATTCGACGCCCTTGCGCAACTCGCCCAGAGTTAACACACTGAGAAACAAGGTTGAGGCCGGGCGCGGGGCAAACCAAGCGACGACACCCGCGTTGGGCGCTTTGCGGCGCAGCTCCGAGAGCACGTTGGTGTCGAGCAGATAACTCAAAGCGTCACCTCTCGCGCGGCACTTCTGTCGCGCTCGAACTCGATTTCTTCGAGTCCGTAAAGCGGCGATCGGCGCATGAAATCCACGAGCGAATGGCCGCTACCTGAAAGGTGCTCAAAGGCTGCCCTTGACAGCACCACGGCGACTGACCGTCCGTGCAGCGTAATGTCTTGCGGCCCCTCACTTTCGGCGAGTTTGACTACTTCGGATAGGCGCGCTTTTGCTTCTTGCATTTGCCATGTGTGCATAATAACCTCCTAAATCTGACTAGACTGGTTAGATTTTAGCGGGCAATAAATATCAAGCCAAGCATTAGCTTTGTGTTTGGCTGGCTTAGTGTGAATAAGCGGCTACGTATCAGCTCACCCAAAAAAGCTTCCATCCCTATTTTTTAAAGGATGAATGCCTTCCATTCCATGAAAAAGGGCGCGAAAATTTCGCGCCCTTTTTTATTTCATACCGATGCAGATGTTTTACAGACCGCCGTTTTGCTGGGCAACCATGCAGTACAACATGGCGATAGAGAGCATGGTGTTAAAGCGTGAGGTCAGCATGGCCATGCGGGCAGCTTTGGCTTTTTCTGCGGCTTCAACTACCACAATGCCCAAGGCTTTTTTCTGGCTCGGCCAGATGATGAACCAGACGTTAAACGCCATGAGCAATGCCATCCACATGCCAATGCCTATCGTGCGCACACCTTCCGTTAAGGTGAGTGCTTGCACCAGATAGCCGGAAGTCATGGCAACTAGCAAACCAGTCACCACAGTAGCCAGCGCAGACCAACGGAACCAGAATAGTGCGGTTGGGGCGATGACTTTGCTGATGGCGGGCTTTTGCTCGTCCGGGATTTTTGGCATGGACGGAATTTGCACGAAGTTGAAGTACCACAGCAAACCAATCCACATGACGCCGCAGCCTACATGCAGCCAGCGCGTGCCAATGGCGTGTGCCATGCCGTTGGTTAAACCGTTACCGACAAAAAACAGCAACAACGCCAAAATAACAATGCCTGCAATAACGGTGCGACCTAATGATTGAAAAATGATTGACATTAACAACCCTCCCTAGTTGAAATTCATAATTAACTATAGTGCCACTTGATATTGCGGCGCACTATTTTTGCCGCAAAGCGAATACTAACGCGAATGCGTGTCCGTTCCCGACTCTTTTGAGCTGATTGGAAAATACCGCCAGATTGAATTTTCTTGTTCGACAACTATCTAAGTGCGGGTAATACAATGATTGTCTTATTTTTTAAACCCTTGATAGGAATAAAAATGTTAGGTAACTGGTTAAAAACTTCTATTCTCATGGCAGGCATTTTGGCGTTATTTGGTGCCATTGGTGCTAGCCTCGGCGGGGCACAGGGCATGATGATTGCCTTGCTTATCGGCGGCGGGATGAATATTTTTTCCTATTGGTTCTCTGACAAAATGGTGTTGCGCATGTACAACGCACAGGAAGTCGATGAGGCCAGTTCGCCTTATTTGTACAACATGGTCAAAGAGCTTGCCGCACGCGCCGATCTGCCAATGCCCAAGGTGTATTTAATTGACCAAGCCCAGCCGAACGCCTTTGCTACGGGCCGCAATCCGGCGCATGCGGCAGTGGCCGCCACTACAGGCATCGTGCAGATGCTCTCAGCGCGTGAGTTGCGCGGGGTGATGGCACATGAATTAGCGCACGTGAAACATCGGGATATCTTGATTTCGACCATCAGCGCGACGATGGCGGGTGCGATTTCGATGCTGGCCAACTTTGCCATGTTCTTTGGTGGTCGCGATGAAAATGGCCGCTCGCACAATCCTGTCGTCGGCATTCTGGTGATGATTCTGGCGCCGTTGGCGGCAAGCTTGATTCAAATGGCGATTTCACGCGCGCGCGAATTTGAAGCGGATCGCGGCGGTGCAGAAATTTCCGGCGAGCCCCATGCCTTGGCTGATGCGCTGACCAAAATTGATGCTTATGCTCGCGGCATTCCGATGGATACAGCCGATGCACACCCTGAAACCGCACAAATGATGATTATGAATCCACTCTCTGGCGGTGGCCTGCGCGGCTTGTTTTCAACCCACCCGAGCACTGAGGAACGCGTGGCACGCTTGCGTTCGATGCGCTAGAAATAAGGATAAAAGCGGCTGCAATCAACGCCTGACCAGATGAAAAAGTAAGCTTTGCACCGGGCAAGGTAGACTGGCAACATAAACGAACATAAACGTGTCGCACATGTTGCCAATTCCGCATGTCGCCAATCTCTCTTAAAACCTTTCCCCCTTCTGCCTGCTTTGAATTCATCTCCTCCCCAAGTTGCCGCGCAGCCTGCTCACACATCCTCAACCTTAGCGCCGGCGTTGTCCGGCGCGGCTAAGATTATCACTACGGTGCTCACTGGCCGCACGCTTGATGCAGCGCTTGCCGACCCGATAATTGCAGGTGAGCTTAGCGGCACTTTGCGCGCTGCCGTGATGGATCTGGCTTATGCCACATTGCGCAGTTTTGGGCGCGGAGATTTTTTTCTCGCTCAGCTCATGACCAAGCCGGTTGCAGATGTTCACATTCGCTGTTTGTTGCTGGTTGCTCTGGCCCGCCTGGAAGCGCGACCGGAGCAGGCCCATGTGATTGTGGACCAAGCCGTCACAGCAGCTGCGGGCATTGCGGCAGGAAACTACAAGGGCTTGGTGAATGGTGTGCTGCGCAATTTTCTGCGGCAAAAAGACAGCTTATTAACGCGCGCCAAAATCAATCTGGCAGCACACTGGCAACATCCTGATTGGTGGATAACGCGAGTCAAAAAAGATCACCCTCAGCACTGGCAAGCCATTCTTGCAGCCAACAATACCCACCCACCAATGACCTTACGGGTGAATTGCCGCCGTGTCACCAGCGCCGACTTTTCTGATCAACTCAATACTGCGGGTTTGCAAGCACATGCTGAAGGAAGTGTTGGCTGGCGACTTGAAAAACCACTGCCTGTGGCGCAAATTCCAGGCTTTGCCCAAGGCCTTTGTTCGGTGCAAGACGCCGGTGCGCAGCGCGCAGCACAGCTTCTTGATGTCAGCGCGGGGCAACGTGTGCTAGACGCCTGCGCTGCTCCTGGCGGCAAGGCCGCGCATTTGCTGGAAAGCGCAGACATCCATTTGCTCGCGCTGGATTCAGACCCGGTGCGTACCGCGCGCATTGCGGAAAATGTCAGCCGCTTGGGACTAAAGGCGGACAATATCGTCATTCGCACGGGGGACGCTGCCTTGCCCGGCACTTGGTGGGATGGCCAGCCTTTCGATCGCATTCTGGCTGATGTGCCGTGCTCGGCGTCCGGCGTCGTGCGTCGCCATCCCGATGCTAAATGGTTACGCCGCGCCACCGATATTGAGGGTTTTGTACGTACTCAGGCACGCATTATTGATGCACTGTGGCAAACGCTTGCCCCAGGTGGCAAAATGCTTTATGCCACGTGTTCCGTTTTTAATGCCGAAAATGATGCTCAAGTGGCGGCGTTTATCAGCCGTCATTCCAATGCCCGGCGCCTGCCGATAAATGCCGCGCCCTTTATGCAGCTTTTACCCACTGCCGACCATGACGGCTTTTTTTACGCGCTACTGCAAAAAATCTAGCCCCGGCGGGCACATGATGCGGCGCTGGTTCGCTGGCTACCACGCCCGGATCAGGCGCACCTATCTATCCTGTGCGTTCTGCCTGATGAGCCTATTTTTCCTTGGCGCAAGCCTTGGCGTAACACCTGTCGCCCATGCTGAAGGCATTGAAGCCAAGCAAGCCAGCATCGTCACTACAGACGAACATTACGCATTATCGGCACAATTCAATATTGATTTGGGGCGTCGTCTGGAAGATGTCATTACGCACGGAATACCACTGTATTTTGACTTTGAAACCGTTATTGAGCGGCCAAGAAAATACTGGGTAAATGAGCACATCGTCACACGCAGCTTTATGTATCGTTTAAGTTATCACAGCCTGACACAGCAGTATCGTCTTGCGCGTGTCACCAATGCAATACAAGACGGCAGCAGCTTGTATCAAAATTTCGAAAAACTCGGCGATGCCCTGCGCGCCATGTCGCGCATCAATGGCTTGCCACTGGTTGAACGGCGACGACTCATGCCTGGCGAAACTTATGTCGCCCGGGTACGACTTTCGCTCAACCAAAACCAGTTACCCAAACCTTTTCAAATTGATGCCCTCACCAACA
>ENA-UPTA01005172-UPTA01005172.1-activated-sludge-metagenome-genome-assembly--contig:-NODE-5172-length-12112-cov-6.553123_pt1 | contig 12112 bp, 5 predicted proteins | sample MGYA00238184_ERZ773361 | MGnify/ENA primary metagenome ERZ773361 (study PRJEB29100, sample SAMN05720205) | activated sludge metagenome | isolation source: anaerobic digester from wastewater...
ATCCCTCCTCATACATGTCATCAATCAGTGTTGTCAGGGGGTGGGCATCGTTCACTTCATTATCGCGGTAGGCGCCGATGATGAAAAGACCGGGAACCGGATCGTTGGCGGTGATATACCGCAGGATATGCAGGCTGCCCCGGTCGGCCCACTGCAGATCATCAAAAAACAATACGAGAGGAGCGTGGCATTCAGCAACAATACGCAGGAATTCACGCAGTGTCCTCAAATAACGCTTTTCTGCATTTACAGGGTCCACGAAAGGCACCGGACCGGGAATACCGGTAATACTTTCCAACTCCGGAACAAGGGACACCAGCAGGCCGGTGTTTGGATTGAGCGCATTGGTCAATACAGCGTTCCACCATCCAATATTGTTTTCAGAGAGAAGTATCTGCTGTACGCAGCCTCTTATGATCTCTGCAAGGACCGCATACGGAATGTCACGCCTGAACTGGTCGTGCTTTCCGGATATGAACCACCCCTTCCTCTCATGTATTGTTTCACGAAGGCTGTTTACGAGTGCCGTTTTTCCGGTCCCTGCGTACCCTGCCACAAACAGTGCAGTGTACCGGTATTCTCCATCGACAGAAATTGCTGACAGCAATTCCTGTCGCTCCCTGTGCCGCCCCACCAGAAAAGTCGCTGGTGCTTCTGCCTGATGAAAACCCGCCACACCCGGCGTGAATTCACGGATCGTGCCGTCTGTACGCAAACGACGCAGGCACCGTTCCAGGTCCCACTGCAGCGCGGAAGCGCTCTCATACCGGTCAACGGGGTCCTTCTCAAGCAGCAGCATAACCATTTCCGATATAATTCCCGGTATTGAAGGATTCATTGTTCGGGGAGAAACCGGGTCATGGGCCACATGGAAGTGAAGCGTTTCAAGGGTATCCTCTGCCCTGAACGGGACGTTCCCCGTAAACATCTCGTAAAGCAGAATTCCGAGGGAGTAAAGGTCAGCGCGATGATCAGGGACGATATCCACCATTCCAGTCAGTTCCGGGGATATGTATGCAGGCATCATGGTTTCCATGTAATCCGCGATGTTCAACCCGCAATACATACCGATATCGCCCTCCCGGTACGCGCCGACCCCCAGAAATGTCAGGGCGAAAGTATATTCGCTTTGCCCCGGCCCGCAGCACGCCAGGATACTCCGGCAATCAATACTACGGTGGACAATTGCATTACGGTGAAGGCCGGAAAGAATTTTTGATATCGAAATACCCATCCTTATGACAGCGGCATGGTCTTTATGAAATAATCCCACAGCACGTTCAACCGGAACTCCATCAAAACATTCCATGACCAACGCAATAGCGCCGGGATAGGTAGTGTAATATTTAGCCCGGACTATACGGGAATCGTCAGTAAACGAGGTAAGGTGCAGTTCCTGCTGTAACAGGGCATAATACTTCCCCGTACCCTCTCTTTCCGGCACACGAGCAATGAGGCATTGTTCGTTGGTGTCGGGATCCGTTCCCTTTTGGAGCTCATAGAAGGCACGTTTTACAACAACCGAAGAGTTATATTTTTCTCCATACATGTCAATAGCTCATGAACCTGGATACAACAAGATCATGGTCAATTGGAAAATAAATCAATAAATAAACTACATTTTTTGAATTATTCACACATTTTATAATACATATCAAAATATATATATTGTATAAATATGAATTATCGAGAAAGCAATAATCCGCTATTGTATTGGTACTATCTTATGAGAAAATACATTTCATGTATCATTATATATCAAATCCACGCCGGCATGATAATCCATGAAGTCTGGCAACATGATGATACCGGAATTCAAGTGCCGGGTTTATTATCAGGATATTCATTATTATATGGACTGTTGTGCATCATATCTTTGTATTCAACTATCGTTATCACAAGTAAAAGATATCGAAGGACCTGGTGGTGACTTTCATACGAAACATTACTTGTTTTTTATTATGTACCTGCTATAATCCATGAAGAGTGCCGATATCAACCCCGCACCGCCGTGTTCTTAAATAGTATGTAACGAGGAATTCATGAAAAAGATTTATGTTATTGGCCACAAAAATCCGGACACCGATTCGATCGTCTCCTCCATCGCCTACGCCGAACTGAAGAAGGCACTGGGACATGACAACTACGTTCCCGCGCGTGCGGGAAAGGTAAATCTGCAGACCGAGTATATCCTTGACCGGTTTCATGTCCCCAAGCCGGAATTTATCAGCGACCTCATCCCGAAGGTGATGAACCACATGAGCAACGAGCCCGACACGTTGTCACACAACACTCCCCTGTGGGAGGCGATGCAGCTGCTCAACACGAAAAAATTCAGGATGCTCCCCGTGGTGGATGACGACAACAAATATCTTTCAGCCCTCCATTACAACACGTTCGCGGAGAACATTCTCAACAAAATAGATCCTCACAAGAACAGCATCATTTCCACGTCGGTGTATCACCTGATAAAAACGTTGAACGCCCAGCCGATTGTCGTCAATAATGAGGAAGATGTGTTCAAGGCCCAGATCATAGTGGCGGCGTCGGAGAAGGAAACACTCCGGAAGTTCATTGATATTATGCCGGCAGAAAATTCAATCGTGATTGTGGGGGACCGGAAGGACATCCAGGAATATGTTATCAAGAAAAAAGTCAAAGTCCTGATTGTCTCGGCGGGCAATATGATCAGCAGGGATCTGAAGGAGCTCGCGGAAATCCATAATGTCTCGGTGCTCATAACGCCATTTCACACATCCAGCGCCTCGTGGCTCGCGCTGCATTCTGTGCCGGTAAAATATGTTGGTGACACCTCACTGAAGCCCCTTGATTCCAACGACTACATACGGAACATCCGCGAGCGGTTCACGGAATCCGCGTCACGGTCGCTCCCCGTTGTGGACGAGCACGGCCGCGTCACCGGCGTCCTTACCCAGAGCGACCTGATGAACGAACCGAATATTGGGGTTGTCCTTGTGGACCACAACGAGCTCACGCAGTCGGTGGAGGGGGTTGATAAAATCAGGATCCACGAGATCATTGATCACCACCGCCTTGGAAACCCCTCCACGGGACATCCCATTACCTTTATCAACTGGCCCGTCGGTTCAACTTCGACAATCATCGCGAACCTGTACCGGGACAATACCGTTCCTGTTACACGGGAGGTCGCCTCGCTGCTTCTTGCGGGAATCCTTTCCGACACCCTGATACTGCGGTCAGCCACAACGACGGAAACCGATATCAGGACCGCGGAATACCTGTCCCAGATAACCGATCTTTCCATTGAAGAATTCGGCAATGAGATTACTGCCGCCGCTTCCCTCATCAGCCAGAAGCCCGTTGATGAAATTGTCACCATGGACCTCAAGAGCTACACCGAGGGTGAATTTTCTTTCTCCGTGAGCCAGGTAGAGGTGAACTACCCCGGAGAAATTATGGAACGCTCGGAAAGCATCCTTCAGTATATTCAGAACATCTGTGACAATAAGGGGCTGCTTTTCTGCGCGCTCCTGGTCACTGACCTTCATGAACTGAGCAGCTATCTCTTTATCAGAGGAAAGGATGAGTTTATAAAAAAGATCGCGTACCCGAAATTCCAGGACAGCATATATCTGCTGAAAGATGTGCTTTCACGGAAAAAGCAGCTCCTCCCCTACATCATGGAAATATTACGGAAGCTGTAATGACTGAAAGGACTTTCCCAAAAATAATTCCGGCGGGGCTGCGGGATGATACAACCCTAAGAATGGAGACACGGCATGGTAAAAGGATATGACGCACATCAGCAAAGGCAGGATACCCTTGCATCCTTCGGCAGGGAACTCGCCAGGCGGTCGGGATCAAAATGCGAGCTGTGTAAAGCCGCCGGAGTGAAACTCACGGTGTTCGAAGTACCCCCTGCCCCCGCAGACCCTGAAGCCGCGAAGTGCCTTTTCCTCTGCGATATATGCCGGGAGCAGATCGGCAATCCGAAAAAATTTGACGCCGCTCACTGGCGCTGCCTGAACGAAGCGGTGTGGAGCGATGTGTCCGCCGTAAAGGTAATGTCAGTACGTATGCTGCGCCGCCTTGCCCCCGGGGAATCCTGGGCGGGCGATATTCTCGAAGAAGTATATCTTGACGAAGACGAGGAAGCATGGGCTGCGGAAAAATGCTGACCAGCATCAGCAGGCACGTTATGGCATCATCCCTCCCATTCCACAGAAAAGTCATACACCGTTAACCTTTATTACCGTTAATCATTTCACTTTTTTAAGTGATCAACGAAAATGGTATTATAGTATATACTAAATATCTAAATAGTTGTTGACCTGATGGTGCATCTCATATTTACTGGCAATCAACACGTGTAACATTATTGACAACATGAAAATCATCAGGTAGCATTCACTGATTGTTTGATACATGAAATTGTATATCAAATGATACGAGGTAATAATGAACTGGACAGGGAAGCTCGCAAGGGTATTCGTAAAAAATGGCCGTCTTTCACTCCTGATAATTATAACACTGTTTATTTGGGGTGCCGCTTCCTTTTTTGCCACTCCGAAACAGTATAATCCGAAAATTACCGCCCCTTCGTTTCAGATACAGGTTGATTACCCCGGCGCCAGCAGAAGCGAAGTGCTGGAACAGGTGACAAAGCCCCTGGAGCACATCCTCGCGGACATCCCGGGGGTCGACGATATTTATTCGGTTTCCGAAAGGGGAGGACGTTCTGTCGTAAACGTTAACTTTCATGTGGGAGAGAATTTTGACTCTGCCATTATAATGGTTGACGACAGGATACAGCGGAACTTCAACCTTGTTCCCCTCGGTATCGCTCCCCCGAAAGTCCGTTCAATTGATCCCGACGATGTCCCTGTCATGACGATCGCCCTCACCTCTGAAAAGGTTGATCCTGTGGGGTTGCGGAAGTTCGCGTTCAGGCTCCGTGACCGGCTCAGCATTCTGGAGGGTACTTCGAACATTGAGGTGGTGGGTGGAAGAAAGCGTGAACTTGCGGTAATACTTGACCCTCTCCGCCTGGCTGAAATCAAGGTGGGCCTTCCCGCCATCGAGCAGGCACTGAGGCGTGGAAATATTTTTCTGCCCTCCGGAGTTATAAAGAGCGACAACACATTTATACCCCTTGAGGCCACCAGCGTGGTCAGCAAAAAGGGCGATCTTGAAAACACCGTGGTGGTGACCGGTGACTACGGGCAGCTGCGTCTCAAAGACCTCTCCCGGATTGAGGAACGGATCGGGGAAATCGACAGCTACGTGCGCCATATAACCAAAGCGAACGGCACCGTCAGGGAACATCCGAACTGTGTCCTTATCAGCATCGCGAAGCTCAAGGGGACAAATATAACAGCTGTCACTGAGCAGGTTCGCAGTGAACTGAAACTCCTTCAGAATCATTTTATACCCTCCTCAATACAGGCTGAAGTGATTGTCGATGAAGGAAGGACGGCCCGGCGGGAAATCAATACCCTTGTGTCGAACCTCTTTACCGCCATTTTCATCGTGGTGATTGTGCTGCTTCTTGCCCTCGACGTGCGGGCGGCGCTCCTCGTGGCAATATCAATTCCCCTCACCCTCGCCAGCGTATTCGGCGTAGGATTTCTCACGGGGCAGAACATCAACCGTATAACGCTTTTTGCCCTTATCCTCTCCCTGGGGCTCCTTGTGGACAACGCCACCGTGGTCATTGAAAACATTGTCCGCCGGATGAAAACCGAAAAGAAAAAAGGCCGTATCGACACGGTGATCTCGGCGGTCAATGAAGTGGGCCCCGGGTTGTTCATGTCCACAGTGACCACGGTCATCGCCTTCATCCCCATGGCGTTTGTCACCGGCATGATGGGACCGTACATGGGGCCGATACCGTTTTTCGTGCCGGCAGCGCTGATTCTCGCCCTGGTGCTTTCACTGACCCTCAATCCATGGATGGCCGCTGTCGTGTTAAAACCTGAAGGTGAAAAACGCCCGGTGCCTCTGCCCGCCGGTATCCGTAAAATTGCCGACCGGGCAAAAGGAATCGGGACACAAATATTCGAAGCATATCACCGGTACCTCCACAGGCTCCTCATGGACAGGAAGTCAAGGCGGCGGGCGATGCTGGTGATAGGAATCCTGCTTGTCGTGTCCCTCCTTCTTCCTGCGGTGACCCTTGTGAAGTTCCGCATGCTGCCCAAGGCGGACCGGGAACAGTTTTTTCTATACCTTGATCTGCCGGAAGGGACCCCTCTCGAGCGGACCCTTGCGGTAACAGAATTTTTTGAAAAGAAACTCCTTCAGGAAAAGGACGTGGTGATGACCCAGAGCTATATCGGCCACCCCCCGATTCTCGATTTTAACGGCCTCTTCAGGGGCGTTGACAGCCGTCGCAAAAGTTCCCAGGCCACCATACGTGTCGGCCTCACTGATCCTGACCATCGCGGCACAAAGTCAGCAGTGCTGGTGCAGCAGCTGCGGCCCAGACTTGAGCAGGCCGCCAGGTCCTATAAATCGGTCACATCAATAAAAATGAAACTGGTGGAAGACCCTCCGGGCCCCCCGGTACGCTCAACATTTCTTGTTCGCATCCAGGGATACGACGTGGGCCTGATACAGAAGACCGCACAGGATATTCTGCCGTCCCTCCGCACAATTGAAGGCATGGTGGATACTGATATTTCCATACAGGACGAAACTGAGACAATACTGGTCAGCGTCAACCATGAGCGGGCATCCATCAGCCGCGTGAGCCCCGCGCAAATTGTTAAAACCCTGAACACCTTTTACTCGGGGCAAATTGCGGGATTATATCACAATCCTGATAACATTGAACAGGAATACATTACAATCCGTATGGACAGGGCTCTCCGTAAAGACCCTTCTCTGCTGAATAATCTTTATATATGCAACGACCTTGGAATCAGGGTGCCGATGAAGGACCTCATAAAAATCACCTCCCGGAAGACCGTCATGCCGGTGTACCGGGAAAACAGGCTTTCCACGGAATATCTCTATGGTGAAATGTCCGGCCGTTCCGTCACCTATGCCGCAATCGATTTTCTGAAACACCTCTGGAATTACAGGCTGCCGGGAGGCCGCGGAGAGAGAACCGGTCTCTCCCTTTTCGGGGCAGATTACCGAACTCCTGAAGGGAAGGTCGTTAAAATTTCTCTTGGCGGCGAATGGGAAATCACCCTGGAGGTGTTCCGCGACCTCGGTATTGCAATGGGGATCGCGGTGTTCTTCATATACTTTGTCCTGGTAGGGCAGTTCAGATCTTTCAAACTCCCTCTCATCGTAATGTCCACCATACCTCTTGGTCTGATCGGTGTCATGCCGGGTTTCATGGTCCTCGGTTTCACAATCGGATTGTATTTTAATGCGACATCGATGATAGGAGTCATCGCACTTGCGGGAATTGCGGTGAACAATTCGATAATCCTCCTTGAATATCTCAACTCTCTCAGGCACAACGGTATGGGTCTGGAGGAAGCACTCATCGACGCGGGGAAAACGCGGTTCCGGCCGATTATGCTTACCACCATAACCACGATGCTGGGTTCCCTCACTATTGTAAGCGATCCGGTGTGGGCGGGATTAGCTTGGGCTATTATTCTGGGACTCGGGGTATCTTCAGCGCTTACCCTGATAGTGTTTCCGGTAATTTATTATGTGGTGATGGGGAGGCAGTGGGAAACATTATAAATACTACAAATTCCCGACGCACGAAAACAACGCCTCCTGCGAAGCAGGAGGCGTTGTAAACAAAAGTTTTTCATTGAACCGCTGATGGGAAACAGGAGGTTATTTCTCTCGTGGATAGGGCCATGCCATAATGCCGCCTTCCATGACTTTCACGTTTTTCCAGCCGTGTCCTTCAAGGATGCGTGCCGCTTCATAACCCCGGAGCGATATTTTACAGTAGCAGATAATCTCCGCGTTTTTATCTTCAGGAAGTTCATTGAGACGTTTTCTGATGGCCCCCAGCGGAATCAGATGCTCACCGATCCCAAGGCGCATCACGTCAAACTCGTCGGGCCCCCGGGCGTCGAGAAGATACACATTCTCCCCTGCGTCAACTTTCTTCTTTACTTCCGCGGTAGTAATCCCTTTCATCCGTCCCTTCATCTTGTTCTGGATGATATGGGCCGCCGCGATAGAGTGGTCGATGGCCAGTGAGAACGGCGGAGCGTAGGGAAGGTCAGCGTTCACCATGTCCTCCACGGTGAGACCGCCTTTTATCGCCATGGCCCAGATCGCGATCTGCTTGCTCACATCGCCGGGTCCGATACACTGGGCGCCCAATATTTTGCCGGACTTTTTATCGGCAACAAGCTTGGTCACCAGAAGCAGGCCCTCCATAAAGCCGGGCTTGTCGGGACTTGCGTTGATGACTGTTTCTATATCATTGTATCCGGCGGCCCGTGCATTCCGCTCAGAGAGTCCCGTTGCGCCCGCGCCGTAGTCGAAGACTTTGCAGATACCGGTCTGTATCGTCCCCGGAAATGTGACGGTATTTCCCTGCATCGCGTTTTCTCCCGCGACCCGTCCTTCAAGGTTCGCGAGGTCGCCATAGGGTGCATGGACTTTTCCCCCGGTTATGAGATTGGGAATTTCAACACAGTCCCCCGCGGCGTAGATGTCGGGGTCCGAGGTCTGCATGTATTCATTGACAAGAATAGCGCCGGTATCACCCGTTGCCAGCCCCGCGTTTTTCGCTAATGCGGAATTGGGCGTTACACCAATTGCCACCACCGCCAGTTCGCAGGGAAGCTCGGTGCCGTTTTTGAGTTTCACACCGGTGAGTTTTCCGTTTTCACCGAGAAACTCTGCAACGCCGTTATCAGTAATGACATTTGCGTTATTGCTGCGGACATGGTTTTCCACAAGCTTCGCCATCTCCCAGTCCAGGAACGTCAGAAGCTGCGGGAGAAGTTCAATCATCGTTATTTCAATTCCCGCAAGCTGCAGCGCCTCACAGGTTTCAATGCCGATGAGCCCCCCTCCGATGACAACAGCCTTTTTGATCTTCTTTTCGTCACGGATTTTTCTCAGATAATCCGCGTCCTGCATGGACTGCAGTGTGGTAATGCCGTCAAGATCAATTCCGGGGATGGGAGGTTTTCTCGGAGTTGACCCTGTCGTGATGATAAGCTTGTCATAAGGGAAAGACTCTTCATTCCCTGTTCTCAGGTTTTTCGCGGTAATGGTTTTCCCTTTTGGATCGATCTTCGTTACTTCTGTTTCAGTTTTTGCGACAATACCCTTCGCGTTCAGATAAAACATCGGATCGCGGGTCACACCGGTAGGCGTACAGAGAAGCATGTTCCTGTCATCGAAAACACCTCCCACATAATACGGATACCCGCAGGATGCCATGGAAAGGTCCGGGGCTTTCTGCAGTATCGTTATTTCTGCATGTTCATCCATTCTGCGGGCCTTTGCCGCAGCCTTCGGTCCCGCCGCGGAACCGCCGATTACAATAATACGTTTTTTATCTGCCATAATTACTCCTTAATAATTATAAATAAGTTCGGGCTTATATAGAAATATCCCTGTTAGATCATTAAAAAATCGCAATATTACTATATTCAGATAATACGATATAATTCTTCAAAAAATTTATTTCTTCAGTAATTCAACGATGTCACGTACCCGCTGATCAATAACACGATAGCAGGTAATGACACCCTGTTTACGGGGCGATATAATCCCCCTGTCCTGCAGTATCCTGAGATGCTGGGACACCGTTGACTGGGGAATCCCCAGCCTCTTTACCATGTTGTCCACATTGCATTCATCTTTCATAAGATTGTGTACTATTTCCAGACGTGCGGGATGACCCAGGGCCTTCAGGATACTGCTTGTTTCTTTAAAATCCATTACCTGATCACTCCCCGGTTCAATTTTTCGCACATCCATCTCCCGCCGTTTTCAATATCTCAGCCATTCAAACATGCTCTTAATATATCGTAATATTTGAATAATACAATAATAGGTCAACTGTTTTTACAAAAAAAGTATAAAGGGCTGGGAAGAAGAAATTTATTTATTAGCGGGAATCAGCGGTTACATAATGGCGACAGCAGCATGTCAGTATTCATAGGGCCCGATTGACCAGGGGGCACTGCGGACAGTCCCGTCTCGGTCATCATTGAATCCCCATCCCGCTCCTGAACCATCAATGCCGCCGGTGTCGAAGGTGAACGCGCTCAGGTCCCCGGTAAACCGGTATTCATCACTGCCTATTATATCTGCGTAAATATCTTCAATTATATTTCCAGCACTGGAGGAACCGCTTAGCGCATTAAGCCCGGGCTCCAAAATCACAGCAGTTGCCGCATCGTCCCAGTAATGAGTGTCGCAGTTAAAAAAGTTATTGCAGTTCACATCGGAGGGATTACTCATCGTATCGTTCTCCCTTACACCCCACTTAGAAACAGATGCGCTGTCACTAAAAATGAGATTATTTTCAATAATGACCGCGAATGGGTTAGTATTAGTGTTTGCCATATTGATACAATACGAATTGTTTCCTGACCCTCCATTGACAGCATTGTTCCATATTTTTGCCGTCACGGATTCCCCCGCGAAAAGGCCTCCATTAATATCAATACCTGTCGAAATCGCTGACCCTTTTCCACCGTTGATAATATTGTTCCATATTTTCGCTTCCCCGTTGATTATCCGGACAGCTGTTGTTACATTTACCCCCGTTCCCGCGTCTATAGTGTTGCCTTTCATTGCGGCAAATGCGTTATCGTTTATTGACACGGCATAGGTGTTTTTGTCACATGAGTCAATGGTAATTGTATTATCAATCAGTGAAGGATTGCTGTAGCTGGTGACATACAATCCATACACATTGTCTTTTCCGACGCCGCCGTTTATCGTGTTCTTTTCAATTACCGGCATCGTTGTACCGGCGGAATCCCCGGATATCCGCAACCCTGTCGCGTTTTTCTGAGCGGTTCCACCATTAATTGTATTGTTTTTTATAACCGGGGAACAGGTTCCTCCGGTAGTTGTAGTCATCATGACAGCAAACGTATCGTTGCTGGTCGATGTTCCGCCGTTGATTGTGTTACCGGTGATTTCCGGCGAGATGTTTACAAAGTAGAGCGCGTTTGACACGCTTCCACTCCCATTGCTTATGCCGCCATGTATCGTATTGCTCACTATGCGTACCGTTGTTGCCGGTATGCCCACTGGTACAATATAGATCCCATAGGTCCTGCCCTCCGTGGTGTTGGAAACATAATCGCTTGCGATATCTCCGCCGTTTATTGTATTGCCGGTTATGACCGGCAAGGCGATGGTGCCCCTAATCACAATAGCGGCACTGGTAATACGTGTTTCCGTCGCCTTGCTCATGTTGCCGTTAATTTTATTGTTCCGAATTGCGGGACTTGCCCCGTCAATATAAACAGCCGCTGATGCCGCCTGCTGGGCCTCATCAAGGTTGTCATCAATCTGAGCTGCATGTATTGTAAACCCGTCAAGGACTGTATTGGTCATTGCACCAACAAAATTTACAGTCCGTAGCGTCGTATCATTTGTGATTGATGTACCGGTTATAGCTGTCCTTGTATCATTCATCCGTGTGATATATTTTGCGGAATCACGCTTGTCCCAGTCCGATGCGGAATATCCACCATAAAGCGATACACCGTTTACCATGTCCGCCACAATACCCGGCGCATTATAATCCCCTTCCGATACGATCACCACGGAAGGTGTTCCCGCCGCGGAGGCAGCGGCAATTCCGTCCTGGATAATATTTTTCGGCATGTCCCGACTTCCTGAATTTGCCGGATTTCCAGTTTTACTGACGCATATAACTGATTCAAAGATCCCATAACTCAGTGTGATATTTACCGGTGAACCTTCTTTATCATTGCATTTCACGGTAATGCCTGTCTTGGCAGGCGATGTCCACTGCGTCACGGGATATATTTTCAATGTCTTTCCGGAAGTCCACTGTGATGATGCTTCAGCAGCCATGGCCCCGGAAAGCTGCAGGGAGCCCTGATCCATTTCGTATGTATAATAAAGCGTTATTTCATGGTTAAATCCGCTCTTTCCGAGGAATGATCCGCTCACCGGAGATGCCGTTACCCCTGTCTGC
>ENA-UPTA01005175-UPTA01005175.1-activated-sludge-metagenome-genome-assembly--contig:-NODE-5175-length-12109-cov-5.815165_pt1 | contig 12109 bp, 10 predicted proteins | sample MGYA00238184_ERZ773361 | MGnify/ENA primary metagenome ERZ773361 (study PRJEB29100, sample SAMN05720205) | activated sludge metagenome | isolation source: anaerobic digester from wastewater...
TCGCTCGGCATTAATACGTATCGCTATAAGCTGGCTACCTTCGTCCTCAGCGCCCTGTTCGCCGCGGTCGGCGGCGCGATGTTGACCCATTACAACGCCAGCATCGGGTTCTCCGAAGCGATCGTCATGAAGTCCGTGCGGTACGTCGCCATCGTCGCGGTCGGCGGCACGGCCAACCTCTGGGGCGCGATGGTCATGGGGGTCCTCTTGAACTTCCTGTCCCTTCGGGGCATCTTCGGATCGTACGACGACGCGGTGTTCGGCGCCATCCTGATCGGGGTCATGCTCCTGACGCCCCGGGACGTGCTGTGCCTGCCGGGGATCAAGGCAGTTGCTTCCCTGCTGCCGAGGTGGAGACATGAGTGAAGAAATTTCGAAATCCGAAATTCGAAATACGAAACAAATTCGAATGACCGAAATCCGAATTTCAAAACGACCTTTCCGTCCGACGCCGGCGTTTCGGTCATTGGGGCTTTGGATTTTGGATTTGTTTCGGATTTCGGATTTCGAATTTCGGATTTCCCCACAGCGAGACTTCGCGTTGCGAATCTCCACGGAGGCGTTATGACTGGCGTTCTCCTGGAAACCCGGGACCTTCGCCGTTCCTTCGGCGGCGTTCACGCCGTGCGGGACGTGAGCATGGAGGTCCCCGTCGGCGCGATCAAGGCGGTCATCGGGCCCAACGGCGCAGGCAAGACCACCCTGTTCAACCTGATCGCCGGCACGATCGCGCCCCACCAGGGCGAGGTCCTGTTCCGCGGCAGGCGGATCACCGCGTGGAAGCCGCACGCGGTCGCGTCGCTCGGGATCGCCCGGACGTTCCAGACGACGAAGCTCTTTCCCCACATGACCGTGCATGAGAACGTCATGGTGGGCCGGCACCCGCGGACCCGCGCCGGATTTTTCGCGGGCCTGCTGAACCTGCCCTGGACCTGGCGGGAGGACCGGGAAATCCGGATCAAGGCTGCGGAAATCCTCGCGGATCTCGGCCTGGCGTCCTACGCCAACGAGACGGCGTCGAACCTGCCCTTCGGACGCCAGAGGCTGGTGGAGTTCGCTCGGGCCCTGGCGACGGAGCCCGCCCTGCTGCTGCTCGACGAACCCGCGGCCGGCCTGAACATCTACGAGACCCAGGAACTCTCCCGGCTGATCCTCAAGATCCGCGACCGCGGCGTCACCTGCCTGATCGTGGAGCACGACATGTCCCTCGTGATGAACATCTCGGACGAGGTGCTCGTCCTCGATCAGGGCCAGAAAATCGCGGAAGGCCCGCCCAAGGAGATCCAGCGAAACCCCAACGTGATCCGCATCTACCTGGGGGACGACCATGCTTAAGATCCGCAATCTCGAGGCCGGCTATGGGCCCCTGCGGGTTCTCAAGGGGATCAGCCTGCACGTGGCGCCGGGCGAGGCGGTCGCCGTCATCGGGGCCAACGGCGCAGGCAAGACCACTCTGCTCAAGACCATCGCCGGCGTGCTCAAGGCCCGCTCGGGCGAGATCGAGTTCGACAAACAGGACATCCTGGGCCGACGGGCGGAACGGATCGTCGGGCTCGGCTGCTGCCTCGTGCCCGAGGGCCGGCACGTCTTTCCCACGATGTCCGTCCGCGAAAACCTCCTGCTCGGAGCTTTCTGCCGCCGGCGAACGAACAAGGGCAAGGACCTCGACGAGGGCCTGGAACAGGTGTACAACCTCTTCGGCATCCTGAAGGAGCGGTCGAGCCAGCTCGCGGGCACGCTCTCCGGCGGCCAGCAGCAGATGCTCGCCATCGGGCGGGCCCTGATGTCCAGGCCAAGACTGCTCATGATGGACGAGCCCTCGCTGGGCGTCGCGCCGCTGGTCGTGCGGGACATCTACGAGACCATCGTCACGCTGAAACACAATGGATTGACGATCCTGCTCGTCGAGCAGAACGCGCGGGCCGCCCTGGCGGTCGCCGACCGGGGCTACGTGATCGAGACCGGCCAGATCGTCCTGCAGGGCCCGTCCCGGCAGCTCAGCGACAACCCGGAGGTGCAGCGGGCGTACCTCGGGAAAGAGTATCGGAGCATCGATGAATAGGAGAGAAACTCGAAATCCGAAGCTCGACCCCGCAAAGCGGGAACGTCAATCCGAAACAAATCCAAATTACGAAAACCAAAATGACAGAAATGCTGTCGCCGAGCGGATGATTCGTTTTGGATTTGGGATTTCGGTCATTCGTGCTTGTTTCGGATTTCGAGTTTCGAATTTCGGATTTATCTTGGGGTAGCTTATGGACCCGGTGAACATGTACAACGCCAAGTGCGAAACCATGCCCCGCGACGAACTGGCCCAGATTCAGCTCGAACGGCTGCAATCCACGCTGAACCGCGCGTACCGCAACGTCGCGTTCTACAAAGCAGCGTTCGACAGCCGGCGGGTGAACCTTGAACGAATCACCGACCTGTTCGCGATTCAGGAACTGCCCTTCACCACGAAGGAGGACCTGCAGCGGAGCTATCCATACGACATGTTCGCGGTCCCGCTTCGCGACATCGTGCGAATCCACACCACCTCCGGCACGGCGGGCAAAGGGACGCCGGTACACGAAGGCACAACGGGAGGATCCAAGCCCATCGTCGTCGGGTACACGCAGAACGACCTGCGGAACTGGCGGGAATGCGCGGCCAGGCTACTCACCGCCGCCGGCGTGACGCAGCACGACGTCGTTCAGATCGCACTGCACTACAGCCTGTTCGCGGAGGGCTTCGGCTTCCACCAGGGGGCCGAGCGGATCGGCGCCTCGGTGATTCCCGCCTCTCTGACCGCGGGCGTGGCCAAGCAGATCGTCATCATGAAGGACTTCAAGACGACGGTCCTGGCCACGACGCCGAGCCACGCGCTGAACGTCGCGGTCACCCTCGACGAGGTGCAGGTCCGCCTGGAGACGCTGTCGCTGCGGCTGGGCCTCTTCAGCGGCGAGCGATGGAGCGATTCCCTGCGAAGGCACATCGAGGAGCGGCTCCGCATCCAGTCCATCGACACCTACGGTCCGACGGAGATCCTGGGTCCCGGCGTCGCCGGCGAGTGCCATCTCCGCCAGGGCCTGCACATCAACGAGGACCAGTTCCTCGTCGAGATCATCGATCCGAAGACGCTCGCGCCCGTCCCGGAGGGCCAGGAAGGCGAGCTGGTCGTCACGACGATCCTGAAGGAGGGCTTCCCGCTCATCCGCTACCGCACGGGCGACATCACCCGATTGAATCCCGAGCCCTGCCCATGCGGCAGGACGTTCCGCCGGATGGCCCCGGTCTGCGGGCGGACGGACGACCTCGTCCTCGTTCGCGGCGTCGGCTTCTTCCCCGCCCAAATCGAGGCAATTCTCGCGGACTGCGCCGGCGTCAGTCCCTATTTCCAGATCGTCCTGGACCAGGAAGGCGGCCTCGACACCGTCCAGGTCCGCGTCGAGATCGCCGACGACATCCCCTCGCTCGACAAGATCAAGGCCATCGAGACCCTCCGCCTCGAAGCGGCCCGGCGCATCAAGGCGACGCTCGACGTCGAGGCCAAGGTAATCCTCCTGGAGCCCGGTTCCCTCCGCAAGCTCCCTGGCGGAGCCGAACGCGTCGTGGACCGAAGACCCGGATAGCAAGTTGTCCGCGTTTCCCCTTGATTTCTGCGGCCCATCCCCTGAAGATGACCGCTTTGGGGATGAGGTAAGATGACCTCCTCCGAGAGTATTGTGTTCACGAGGACAACCTCGTAGAAAAAAAACGAGTGATGGCCGAAAAGAAGGTGCCAACGAAATTCGCTCCTGGCGAGCGGGCTTCACCGGAAGAGATTGCCCGTCAGAGCCGACTGTTCACAGGCAAGAGACTGTTGGGCATGCTGCCCGACATGATGCCCTGTATCCTCATGGTGCTCAACGAGCATCGCCAGATCGTCTTCGCAAACCAGCGGCTTGCGGAACTCCTGCCGCCGGCGAACCGGGATCGCAACATCCTGGGCATGCGGCCGGGCGAGGCTCTGGGTTGTATGCACGGTTTCGAATCGGAAGGCGGCTGCGGCACGACCGAGTTCTGCAGTCTGTGCGGCGCCGTGCAGGCGATCATGACGAGCCAGAGCGGCCAGAGCGACGTCCGCGAATGCCGCATCATCCGGCGGCACAACAGCGAGGCCGTCGATCTGAGGATCTGGACCACACCGGTGATGATCGGCGACGAACGCTTCACGATCTGCGCCGCGCTCGACATCAGTCACGAGAAACGCCGCCAGGCCCTGGAACACATCTTCCTGCACGACATCTACAACGTCGCATATGGCCTCTCCTGGTACGCCGACTTCCTGAAAAAGGGCGAGCCGGACAAGGTCCCGGAATACGCCGACACGATCCAGCGTCTGTGCAATGAGCTGATCGACGAAATCGACGGCCAGCGAATCATCCTGCGGGCCGAGACCGGGGAGCTGATCCCCAATCCCGAACGCATCGGCTCGCTCGACGTGCTGCACAAGGCCATTGCGATCTATACCCTGCATCCGGCCGGCCAGGACCGCGCCCTGCGACTCGACGAAAAAAGCGACGACGTCGTTCTCGTCAGCGACAAGATCCTGCTGACGCGCGTCCTGTGCAACCTGGTCAAGAACGCACTGGAGGCCTGCCGGCCGGCCGAGACCGTGACGGTCGGCTGCACGGTCTTGGACGGCGTGGTGAAATTCTGGGTCCATAATCCGGGACACATGCCGCGGAACGTCCAACTCCAGGTCTTCCACCGGTCCTTCTCGACGAAAGGCCCCGGCCGGGGTCTCGGCACCTACAGCATCAAGCTGCTCACCGAGCGATATCTCAAGGGCAGCGTCTCGTTCACCAGCACCCCCAAGACCGGCACGATCTTCACCGTCTACTGCCCCCTGCCGCCGAAATCCTGAGGCCGTGCTGAGTTCTTTCGCTTTCCTGGGGGGGCCGCATCGCCATTCTTTCGACGCGGGCGGACCTTCCGCCCCTCCCTGACTTGACAACTATCGCAGCATCCATTATTGGGAAGAGATCAGGATCGACGTGCAGGGCAGTTGAAACCGGACGCTCCGCACAACGCAACAACAGTCAAAATGAGTCTGGTCGACGAAAGGAAGTGATGATGCATCTTCTGAAAGAGCTATCGGTTCTGCTCCTTGCGACGGCGTGTTCTGTTGCGGCGCAGGCCGCGGACATTGATGAGCCGGCGGTCCGTGTCCCGATCCTCGGGTGGCACAGCATTCCGGAGAACGAGTTATCCATCGATCGGTTCCGTGAGCTGGCCGACATGGGACTTACCCACAGCCTCATGCACTACAGTCCGGCCGGCAATGCCCGAGCGTTGGAACTGGCGGCCCAGACAGGCATCAGACTGTTCGTCGGGGATGCGCGCTTCGGCCAACCGGGCGAGGAACTGAAGCAGGCGGCCGAAACCTACTGCCATCATCCCGCACTGGCCGGTTATCTGCTGCGAGACGAGCCTTCGGTGGGGAGTTTTGCCTCGCTGGCTGCGGCACGCGATGCGCTCGAGGCCGTCGATCCGGCTCATTGGAGCTATGTGAATCTGCTTCCGACCTATGCCAGCGCGGCTCAGCTCGGCTGCGCGACCTATCCCGAGCACGTCCGACGATTCCTCCTGGAGTTCCGGCCGGAAGTCCTGAGTTTCGATCACTACGGGATTCTGGAAGGAGACCAACTCCGCGGGGATTACTTCCAGAACCTCGAATGGATCCGGCAGATCTCGCTGGAGTTCGGGACCCCGTTCTGGGCCTTCGCCCTGACCTGCCCGCACAAACCGTACCCGATGCCGACGCTCGGCCACATCCGGTTCCAGGCCTGGAGCAACTTCGCCTACGGCGCCAAGGGGCTTCAGTATTTCACCTATTGGACACCCGCTCCAGGGACCTGGGATTTTCACGATGCGCCGATCCGACTCGACGGCACGCGTAGCGCGACGTGGGACGTCCTGAAAGCGTTCAATCAGGAGGTACAGGCATGCGCAGACATCATTCTGAACAGCCAGGCCGTCGCGGTCTACCACACCGAGCCATTACCGACCGGGACACGCGGACTGGATGATTCGAGCCCGTTCTCACACGTGGACGGAGGCGAGGCAATCGTCGCGGTCCATCAACTGCCGGACGCCAAACGCTATACTCTCGTAGTCAACCGCTCCTTTACCAAGGCAGTCACGCTCCGACTGACGCTGCAGGACTGGGTGCAGAACGTGAGTTGGACGCAGCGAGCCGGAGGGGTTGAGTTCCTCGGCGTTGCCGACCGCCTTGTGACGCTGCGTCTCGAGCCCGGGGCCGCCGCGTTCTTGCGGCTCAACGCCTCGTCGCAGGCAAACTGATGTGGAAAACAGAATGATGAAAAATGGACTCATGTCTGCTTTTGTGCTCGTTGGACTCTGGGGTATCTCCTGTCACGGCGTGGAGACGCAGCCAAGGATCGTGAACATCATCAATTTCGTTCGCCTGTGCGAGCCCCGAGACGAACGGATCACGGAAGACGTACTGTATCAAACCGTGGTCAAGCAGGTTGAAGTCATGCGACAATACAACCTGCGGGGCACGTTTCTCCTGCAGTACGACGCCCTGCTGGACACACGCTATCAAACCCTGCTGAAGCAACTGCCCCAGGAGTCGTTCGAGATCGGGGCCTGGTGGGAGATCCCCCAGCCGCTCGTGGAAAACGCAGGCATGACCTGGCGAGGACGATTTCCCTGGGATTGGCATGCGGACGTGGGGTTCTCGACAGGTTATTCGCCGACCGAGCGGGAGAAGCTCGTGGACGTGTACATGCGGGATTTCAAGAGGATCTTCGGAGTCTACCCCAAGTCCGTGGGCTCCTGGTTCATCGACGCCCATACGTTGAAATACCTGTACGAGAAGTATCACATTATCGCGTCGTGCAACTGCAAAGACCAGGTGGGCACGGACGGGTATACGATGTGGGGAGGCTATTGGAACCAGGCCTACTACCCCAGCCGGTTGAACTCCTACATGCCGGCGCAACACGTCGAGAACCAGATCCCGGTGCCCATCTTCAGAATGCTGGGCAGCGATCCCATTCGTCAGTACGACCAGGGCATCGGCAGCGAAAGACAAGGCGTCATCACGCTCGAACCGGTGTATCGAGACGGCGGCGGCGATGCGACCTGGGTGAACTGGTTCTTCCGAGAATTCGTCCAGGGAGAGTGTTTAGCCTTCGCGTACGTCCAGGCAGGACAGGAGAATTCCTTCACCTGGAATGGCATGGCCAAGGGATTCGAACTCCAAATGCCGCTGATCGCCAAACTGCGCGACAGCAACCAGGTACAGGTCCAGACCTTGTCCGAGTCCGGCCAATGGTTCAGAGAACGATATCGCGTCACGCCGGCGACCTCGGTGACGGTGAATCAGGACTTGCCGGGCAGCGACCGCAAGACCGTGTGGTTCAACAGCCGGTTTTACCGAACCAACATCCTCTGGGAAGAAGGCACATTGCGATTCCGGGACATTCACGTATTCGATGAAGGCCTGCCCTCCGATTACCTGACGGAACGGGTCCAATCCAACGAATGCCATTTCTTCACACTCCCGGTAATCGACGGCTACCTCTGGAGCACGCGAGAGAATATCGCGGGTCTTCGACTCAAAGCCGTAATCGACGGGACAGAGACCCTCGTCCAGGGCGGCGATCCGAACATCACCCAGCTCAAACCCGGCACGTTGCGCATCACCTGGCCCGTCACGTCTTTCCAGGGCGCCTTCGTCATAGACATAGACGAACGCAACATAAAGATGACCCTGCAAACCAACGAATCGCCGGATTGGTTCCTCGATCTGACCACCGCTCCCAAGGCGGATTTGCCCTTTACAGCCGTCACCCCTCAACGCGTCACTTGCCGGTTCAAAGACAGGAACTACGCCATCGTGCTCGAGCAAGGCGAGTTCTCAATGCCCGACAAGGACATCGCCTTCAGGATCAAACCAGCCAACAACACCGTCCAACTGGCATTCGAACTGATTGATTGAACCCACATTCGATTCTCGGATCCGCTTGCTCGTCCCCGATAACAGCAGAGCTATCGAAGACGAAGTCCTGAAGTGGCGATTCAAGCGGGGAAGCCGCGAGGCCCTGTCCCGTATCTACGAGAAGTACGTGCACCTGCTGCTGAGCATCGCCATGGGACTCCCGAACGATCCCCATGAAGCAGAGGATGTCGTACAGGATGTGTTCGTCTCGTTCGCCAGGGGAGCCGGGGATTTCCGGCTCAAGGGCAGCCTCAAGGCTTATCTGGCCGCGAGCGTGGTCAACCGCGTGCGGGACCGGGCTCGCCGGGAGCGGTTTCGACAGAATCAACGGGATGGAGCAGGCGCAGCTTCGCTCGATCTGTGCGAGCCGGATGAGCGTCTCGTGTACGACGAACGCTGTCGCCGACTCGTCGAAGCCCTGGCCCAACTGCCCTGCGAGCAGCGGGAAGTCGTCGTCCTGAAGATCAAGGACGGCATGAAGCTCAAAGACATCGCCCGGCTCCAGGGCGTCTCGGTCAGCACGGTGCACGGCCGGTACCGGTATGGAATGGACAAGCTCAGGGCACTTTGGGATGGTGAGGTCTGAGAATGAGCACGAAAGACAGGTTCGAAGACATCGTCAGGAAAGATCTGGAGGTCCACGCCGGCGACGGGACATGCGATTGCATGCGTCGCATCATCCTGGCCGCATACGGATCGACGGAGAGAACGAAGATACCGACATTCGCAAGGAGAATGGTCATGGATAAACGAGTCGTCAAGTTCGCCCTCGCGGCGGTGATAGTCGCTGCGGTGGTATTGGGATTGTTCGAGTTCCTCAGCCCCGTCGGCTCTTCCGGCGTGGTCTGGGCCGAGGTCGGAAAGAAGGTACAGGCCAGCCAAGGCGTCATCTTTCGGGCTGTCAGTCGGGACACGCCGGACCCACACGGCAGCGAATTCGACTACAGGATCGACCACTATACCGCCACGCAGTCCCGCCTCGACAAGTACAAAGGAGACAAGATCATCACCAGCATCTATGGCGACTGCAACACGAAGACCACCGTCTTGGTGGATCACATTCACAAGTCGTTCGTCAAGATGGCGGACCAGCAGACGATGCCCGACACTCTGCGGATGGACCCCAACAGCATGGTGCAGAGGTTCCTGTCCTGCAAGCACAAGGAATTGGGCGAGCAGACCATCGACGGTGTGCTCTGCGAAGGGATCGAGACCACGGACCCGGCCTTCCACGGCGGTAAGAATCCGCCGGAGAGTCTCATGGCTCGGATATGGGTCAGCGTGGAGACAGGCTATCCCGTCCGGATCGAGGGCGACTATGGCAGGGACAATGGCCAGAGGCGTTTTACGTTCGTCCAGGATCAGTTCCAGTGGGCCGTGGACCTGAGTTCGGACTCCTTCGAGCCCAACATCCCGGCGGGCTACCTCGACATCTCGCCGTGACAGACAGATGCGGACACACAAGTCTTCGAGGCCGGGCAGCGGAGCCCGGCCTTTTTCCGTGCGTCCAGCTCGTGGTGTGCCCGTAAGAGCCTGCCCTGAGCTTGTCGAAGGGGCATATCCTCCGCTCTGAGAAAGATAACGCCTTACGGCGTCACCACGAACATCCCAGACTGATGAGTTTTGACGGACAAGTTCGGTAGCGTGTACCACTGCTTTGGCAGACTTCGTGCGCCTGGTTCGGAGTTCCGTCAGTCGACAGTAATGTGGCCCAGCCGCCCTCGGCTGGGATCACTGGGATCACCCCCGAGGGCGGGGGTGCCACACGACCACACGGTTCGATTGTCGATCTTGCTCGTCACCACTCATTAGACTGCCTGAAAAACAGAAGGAGCATAATAAAACATCGGGTCCATCGTGCTATTATATGAGAATGGTCATTCTTGAAACGACGTGAGCGGACAACGAATGCTCGAAGACGAATGGCTCAAATGGAAGCTCAGGCGCGGCAGTCCCGAGGCGCTGGCACGGGTGTACGAGAAGTACATCGACGCCATGATGACACTGGCGATGGGCCTGCTGGGCAACCGGGCGGCCGCCGAGGACGTGGTACAGGATGTGTTCCTGTCCTTCGCCCGGTCGGCGAGAAACCTCAGATCGCAAGGGAGCCTGCGCAGCTACCTGGCAACGGGCGTGCTGAACCGCGTCCGGGACCACCGCAGGCAACTGTGCCGACAGACGGTGGACCTGGGGTCGGTTGACGAGCCTGTGTGCCGGTCGGCCGGACCGGATCAAGCGGCCATCCTCGTCGAGCAGATCGCCCGGCTGGATCAGGCGGTCGCAGAGCTTCCCCAAGAGCAGCGAGAGGTCGTGCTGCTGCGGCTCAAAATGGACCTGAAGTTTCGGGACATCGCCAGGCTCCAGCAGACATCGGTCAACACGGTCCTGGGTCGGTATCGTTACGGCCTGGACCGCCTGCGGTCCCTCTTGAACGGCGAGGCGGAACCATGAAATCGAAGAAAGCCATCGAAAAGGCGATCCGAACGAAACTGAACCACACCATGGGCTCGCCGCTTCGGGACCAGTTGCTCGCTCGCGCCCTGCGTGAACAGGAACAATCCCAGGAGACGGAGCCGGCCTTCAACCGACCGGCCATCAGGAGAATGATCATGAAGAATTCGATTGTGAAGCTGGGTATCGCGGCGGTGGTCGTCGCCGTTGTTGGCTTGGGGATCGCGGAGTTCCTCGACACTGGCAGCACCTCGGGCGCACTCTGGGCCCGGGTGGCCAAGAATGTGGAGGCCAGCCGGGGCGTCATCTTCCGGGCAAGAGATACCGGTTCGCGCGATCCGAATGACGCCTGGCCCAATGGCTATGAGATCCGATGGCGTTCCCCGGCAATCTCGCGTACGGACAAGTATCGAGGCGGTCAGATGTATCGTACGTACTACTTCAATTATGATGCGAAGACCGCGATAGCCCTGAACCATAATCCCAAGCATTGTTACAAGGAGGCCCTGAGCGATGAGAGGGCCCAGAGACTGCGGGCTGAGGGTTGGACCGACCCCCAGGGCCTGATCGACCTCGCTCTATCTGTCGAACACCATGCGTTGGGCCAAAAGACAATCGACGGCGTGCTCTGCGAGGGCATCCAAGCGACGGGCCCGGACGGCTCTACGGGGCGGCTATGGGTCGGCGTGGAGACCGGCTACCCCGTCCTCGTGGAGATGGAGGGCCCCGACGGTCGTACGGGCACGATGGACCAGTTTCGGTGGAACGTGGACCTGTCGGCCGAGGGTGTCGAGCTTGAAATTCCCGCCGATTAGGGTCCGTACAACAGCAGCCAACTCGCCACATGGAACACCCCTTCTCACGGCCGGGCCGACGGACGCCCGGCCCTTTTCGTGCGCGTGTCACTGGCCCAGGGCGTAGAGATGCCCCGCTGTTCGGAGGTAGAGTCTGCCTTCGACAATCGCGGGGGTGGCGAAGATCTTCTCGCGGAAGTCGTTCCTCGCCAGGACCTTCAACTCGTCGGCAATCTGGATGACCGTGACGACGCCGCGTGTGGAGGCCACGATAATCTTGTCCCCGGCGGCAACGGGAGACGCGATGTACTGACCCGAAGCGCCGATTCGCTCCTGGAAGAGTTCCTCGCCGGTGGCGGCTCTCAGGCAGGTCAGAATGCCACCGTCCCGCAGAAGGTAGAGTCTGCCTTCACAATAGAGTGCCGAGGGCGTCTCGGGGACGCCGCGGGAGATCTCCCACGCTATGTGCGACGCCCGGGCGTCCTGCGCCGCGCCGGCCCGAATCGCGACCAGAGTCGGATGACTCGCGGCGGCGAAACCCGCCATCGTCTGCATCCATTCACCTTCGCTGATAGCGCCGTCTTTGTCGTGGTCGAACATCCTCTGGAGGGAATCCATGTTGCCGACCGGCATCGCGTAGCCGGGATTGTCCTTGGGCAGTTCCGGCCGCTGAATGAAGCCGAAACCCTCGGTCATCTCGTCCCGCTGGATCTGGTTGTCGTGATTTCGGTCGAACTCCTCGACGGTCATCTTCCAAGTGCTCGCGGCGTCCAGGTCCGCGTCGCCGCGTCCGCCCAGGGCCGCAGCGCCGGCAAAGAGGAGCCCCTCGCCGATGACCGGGATGCCCACGGTCTCCTCCGAGAAGCCGCCG
>ENA-UPTA01005176-UPTA01005176.1-activated-sludge-metagenome-genome-assembly--contig:-NODE-5176-length-12108-cov-8.661827_pt1 | contig 12108 bp, 14 predicted proteins | sample MGYA00238184_ERZ773361 | MGnify/ENA primary metagenome ERZ773361 (study PRJEB29100, sample SAMN05720205) | activated sludge metagenome | isolation source: anaerobic digester from wastewater...
GTCAGGACAGGGAACTGTAACTGTAGAGTGATCTAAGTCCTAAACCAGCCCTGCGAATCCCATGAATGCGAGTGAAAGAAGGCATTAATTCGAAACATTCAAAATACTTCCGGCATAGTAAAGTGGAAGGAACATTAATTTCTGTTTAGGGATCTGAGCATATTCCCTCGTTGAGAAAACAAGTCCTTTCGGGCATTCTGCCGACGGAAAAATATTTTCTTAATTCTAAAAGCAGAGAATTGTGTTTGGTTTCAGGCAGTTTTTCCGACTTAGAGTTGATGATTTCAAAAGCTGTGGGATTTCCGCAGGCATCTAAAAAATCTAAAATTTTCAAAATACAAGGTTGTTCTGAAACTCACGCTTTCAAAATACAAGGGTGTTGTTGTTTAATATGTTTTACAATTAAAGCTAAACTGATTAAATTAAGCGTTTTTTTGTGTCATAAAAGATTTAACACAACTAACTTTACTCACTCTGTTTTTCTGTTAAAATGGGTGACGGTTTATTAACTGTCGGCGGATAAACATATGCCAAATGCAAAATTAAGTGAAGCATGGCTTCTTGATATGAGAAAGAAAATCATGCTTTCCTTTTTTTCCGATGATGAACTTATGGATATTTTCGTGCTGAAAGGGGGTAACGCTCTGGAACTTATTTATAAAGTTACAAAAAGACCCTCACTTGATATTGACCTGTCCATGGAAGATGATTTCGTTGAAAGCGATCTGAGAAGGATAGAAAAGAAAATATTCAAATCACTGAATGATTCTTTTAAAGATGATAATTTGGAAGTGGTCGAGTTGAAATTTGAAGAAAAACCGGCACCTGAAAAAAGGAATACTCCAAGAGGCAACGGATATAAAATAACTTTTAAATTGATTGAAGTAAAAGAAGCTTTCATTGGAGAAAGCGAAGATATTAAACGCAAAAGAGCCCTTGACATCGCAGGATTAAAAAAGACTTTCCATGCGGATATCTCAAAATATGAATACTGTGAAAGCAAAGTGAAGGTGAATGTTGACGGATATACCGTCTATGTCTATTCTCCTGAAATGATCATTCTTGAGAAAATGCGGGCAATCTGTCAGCAGACAAAAGAATACCGCAGTCAGGAAAACTCAGGCGGCAGGCCGAGACCGAAAGATTTTTATGATATCTATATGCTTATAAATAAGATGAAAATAAATATCAGATCCGCTGAGAATGCACTAATGCTCAAAAAAATCTTTGAAAAGAAAAGAGTTCCTGCCGATCTGCTGCTGATAATTAAAGAATACCGTGAATATCATAGGAACGGCTTCCGTGAATTGCTCGATACTCTGCCTGAAAGGGAAAAGAATGTGTCATACAATGAAATTTTTGACTATGTTGTTGAGAAAATGCTATCTATTCATCAAACGCTGAAGGATATATAAGATTCCACCTTTTTGATAATGATCGATCAGATATCTCATAATCAATGTAGAATTTATGCTTTATTCCCATATTTTCAAAAAGTGCAAGATCCTTTTCAGGAAATCCCGCTTTTTCAAGAAGAAATCCGATTGCCTGATGATAAGGATAAATGTAGTTCAATGCCTTCAGATAATTCACAATTTTAGAAATAGAGTACCGTTCTCTGTTTTCAATAAAAACATTTAAAACATTAAATATTCCGCCCGAAAAATGAGGACGGACAACACTGTCGATCAGACTCCGTTCCGGATCTGTCTGAAAAAATGTGCCGTTACTGTTTTTAATCACTCCGGTATATCCGTTAAACTTTGAAGCATGCAGAATGACCTGTCTGCGGTTAAATAAATAATACCGTGCCTCACGGGGTGGAGTGGAAAAGACTTTATCAATGTTTTCCTGCTTAAGTTCCGGCCTTGTCACAGTTATTTTTGTTTGAGAGAGTTCATAAGACACATAGGCCGTCTTCGGTATCTGTTCAGTCATGCTGTTCATGAAAAGGGCAGTGTGGTGGCTGAAATAAGCATTTTTGTTTATTTTGCTGATACATTCGTAACTGTCAAAATCTCCGAAAGTGAAAACAGTCTTTTTCTGATATCCCTCTTCATCAAGTATGTGCCGTTCAGCAAGTCCGAGTTCAAGAAGTTTGCGGAGAAACTTTTTGAAAGATCTGTTATAAGCAGGGAATTTATTTCTGTTCTCATTATACAGTTTCTGAATATCTGCAAATGTGTAAACAACACCGCTGGAAACAAGAGCGATCATCTCATTTTCCATTGTCCCTGAATCTTTCAAATCAACCATTTTGCCATCATTACCATACAGTATAATATATATATTATACTATATAAAATCCAAAAAGCAATAGATTCTTTGCACAAAACTTTCCGGAAGAGATGGAATAGGAAAGTTCAGAAAAAATGAAATGATTTGCGGAGTGAATTTCGGTGACTTAAACCAGCCCTGCGAATCCCATGAATGCGAGTGAAAGAAGGCCGGCGGTAACGAGTGCGATGGGTGCTCCTTTCATGGCTTTTGGGATTTCATAAAGATCAAGCTGTTCTCTGATTCCTGCAAAGACTACTAGTGCAAGGAAGAATCCTATCGAAGTTGCAATTGAGAAAACTACGCTCTGAACAAGATTTAACTGTTTCTGGATGACGATTATGGCAACACCGAGAACTGCGCAGTTTGTCGTTATGAGCGGAAGGAACACTCCGAGTGCCTGATAAAGCGGTGGAGAAACCTTTTTCATAATGATCTCAACCATCTGAACTAATGCGGCAATGACGAGAATATATCCCACAGTCTGCATGAACTCGATGTGAAGAGGAACAAGCACAAGTGAATATAAAAGATATGTGACGGTTGTTGCAAGGGTCATGACAAAAAGAACGGCGGCACTCATTCCGATGGATGTCGAAACTTTATTCGATACACCGAGAAAAGGGCATATTCCGAGGAACTGGGCAAGAACGATATTGTTGACCAGTATCGCGCTGATAAAGACTATTACATATTCCATGGTTTCCTCCTATGCCTTTTTCCGGTTTTTAAGGACATTAACGAAAGCTATCAGAAATCCGAGTGCGATGAAAGCTCCGGGAGGCATTATGAAAAGAAGCATTCCGTCTGCAGATTCCGGGATGAACTTGAATCCGAAAACTGCTCCGGAACCGAGCATTTCCCTTATCGCTCCGAGAATTGTGAGGGCAAGTGTGAATCCAAGACCCATTCCGACTCCGTCAATTGCAGAATCAAGAACTGAATTTTTTGAAGCATATGCCTCAGCTCTGCCGAGAATTATGCAGTTGACAACAATAAGAGGAATGAAAAGACCGAGTTGCGCGTACAGTTCAGGAAGATAAGCTCCCATCGAAAGATCAACTATTGTAACAAAACTTGCAATTACAACTATAAAAGCAGGAATTCTTACTTTATCGGGAATTACATTCTTCAAAAGAGATATTGCAATGTTTGAACAGATCAGAACCGCTGTCGCCGCAAGTCCCATTCCCATTCCGTTGATGGCCGAGCCGGTGACTCCGAGTGTCGGACACATTCCAAGAAGAAGGACTAACACCGGATTTTCTTTGATTATTCCGTTTGTGAGAGTTTTTATTCTGCTCATTTTTTTCCTCCTTTCTGATATGCGTCATAAGCGTTCTGAACGGCATCGCAGAAAGCTCTTGATGAAATTGTCGCCGCAGTTATCGCATCAACATTTCCACCGTCTTTTTTGACAGAAAGTTTAAATTCTGCAGGGCTTTTGCTGACAAACTGCTCCTGGAATTTTCCTGACATCTTACTTCCAAGACCCGGAGTTTCCTTGTGTTCAAGGACAGAGGTATTGACTATTTTTCCCTGTGCATCAAAACCGGTCATTATCCAGACATCACCGGAGAACCCTTTTTCTGAAACAGTTTTTACAGCAGTTCCGACAACCTCTTCACCTTTATATGCGGTATAAAGCTCAAGGCGGTCAAAACCTTCGACGGTGTATTTTTCACCCAGTTTATCAAATTCGGGCACGACGGCTTTTATCGCATTTTCAAGTTTCTGCTGGGCAACTTTATCGGCAACCGGTTTGGTCTTTGTATAGGTGAACCCCAGCGCAAAGGCACTCACAAGTGATATAACTGTAAGAACGATAAGCATATTAGGGAATGTGCTTTCGAGTTTTTTCTTATCCGACATAGTTCACCTCCTTCCCGAATTTTTTCGGTAAAATGTACTTGTCAATAAGCGGAACAAAAGCGTTCATGATAAGAATGGAGAACATGCAGCCCTCAGGGTAGGCACCGAAAAGCCGGATTGCCGAACATATTATGCCTGCTCCGATCGCAAAAACTATCTGACCTTTTACACTCATAGGACTTGTTACCATGTCGGTCATCATGAAGAACGCTCCGAGCATTACTCCACCGGAAAGAATGTGGAAAACCGGATCAAAAAAAGCATCGGGTTTCACAAGCCATGCGATTCCGGTAAATGCAAAAATTGTTGCAAGATAGAAAAAAGGAATGTGCCAGGTGATTATTTTTTTATAAATAAGATATATCCCGCCGATGATTATTGCCAGAGCACTGGTTTCACCCAGAGATCCGCCAACTGTACCAAGAAAAAGTTCCCAAAGTTCGGGTGTTTTAGCTGCAAGCATTGAAATTTCCTCACCTTTTGCAAGACCTTCCTTGACTATCCCAAGAGGTGTTGCGGCAGTAAGCGAATCAACCTTTGAAGCAATGTCCCAAATCCATATCGATTTTCCGGGGATAGGCCATGTTGTCATGTCAACTGGAAAGCTCATCAGCATAAAGCCCCTGCCGATAAGTGCAGGATTGAACGGATTTTTCCCAAGTCCGCCGAAAGCCATTTTGCCGACAGCGATTGCAACAAGCGAGCCCACAACTACCTGCCAGAGCGGAATACTGCTTGGAAGGTTGAACGCAAGAAGAATGCCTGTTATGGCCGCCGATCCGTCAAAAGCTGTCACTGTGCATTTCATAAGGAATTTCTGGATAAGAAATTCAAAAAGAATGCAGGATATAAGTGCAACAGCAGTAACAGCAACAGCTCTTATTCCGAAATTCATGACTGATGAAACAAATGCGGGAATAAGTGCAACAACAACACCCCACATAACTGTATTTACGGTATATGTCCCTTTTTCATGTGGGGAAAGCGAAATTACATATCTGCTCATTTTTTACTCCTTTCCCATCTTAATCTGTTAACATTTGCTTTTCCGAGCCGGATAAGATCAAGTATCGGTCTTGCGCTTGGGCAGGTGTAACTGCAGCTTCCGCATTCGATACAGTCTGTCACAGCAAGTTTTTCCACGTCTTCCCATCTGCTCTTTTCTATAAGTTTTTCAAGAAGATACGGCTGGAGTCCCATCGCACATACAGACACACATTTTGCACATCTGATGCAGTTGGAAACCTTTTTTCTTTTTGCTTCGCTTTTGTCAAAGAAAACAATTCCGCTGGTCCCTTTTGTGACTGAAATTTCAGGACTTATAACAGCTTTTCCCATCATGGGTCCGCCATTTACGATCTTTTCAGTTCCTTCCGGAATTCCGCCCACTGCTTCAACGAGTGCTTCTACCGGTGTGCCGATACGAACGAGGAAATTGGCAGTTCTTTTTATTTTTTTACCGGTAACTGTTACAACTCTTTCAAAAAGGGGCTTGTTCTTTTGAACGGCTTCATATATAGCAAGTGCTGTTCCGACATTGTTGACTACACATCCGACATCAAGAGGAAGTTTGCCTGACGGAACTTCGCGATTGACAGCCGCTTTGATAAGCTGTTTTTCAGCACCTTGAGGATACTGGACTTTGAGCGGCTGTATCTCAGTCCCGGGAAAATCAGCGGCAACCTTTTCCATTTTTGCTATGGCATCGGGTTTGTTTGCTTCTATTCCGACGATCGCTCTGCTTACTTTAAGAGCTTTTTTCATTATCTCGATGCCGACAAGGATCTCTTCAGTCCGTTCAAGCATTATTCTGTGGTCGGCAGTAAGATATGGCTCGCATTCAACAGCATTTATGACAAGAGTATCAACTTTTTTCCCTTCCGGAACCATGAATTTTACATGGGTCGGAAAACAGGCACCGCCAAGACCGACTATACCGCTTGATTTGATCTTTGCAACGATGTCAGCCGGCTCAAGCTTTATTTCTTTAGCAAGCTCCGGAGTTCTGATAATGCTCTCATCCCACACATCACCTTCGACATCAATTATGACCGCTTTGACTTTATATCCGGTTGTGTCAGTAACAGTGTCAATTGCAAAAACTTTTCCGCTTACCGAAGAATGGATGTTTGCCGAAATGAAAGATTCCCCTTTCGCAATTAAAGTTCCGACTTTTACATCGTCCCCTTTTTTAACGACCGGAACTGCCGGTGCGCCGATATGCTGGCTTAACGGAATAGATACTCTTTTCGGAATGGCAAGGGCTTCTATCGGTGTTGAAGCCGCCATTTTATTTTCGGGCGGATGAACTCCGCCGATCTTAAAAGTTTTGAGTTTCACAACACTCTCCCTATATCTGTTGCTGTTCTTTGACTTCTTCTTTCTTTTCGCTTTTCACGGGCTCTTCAACCGGTTTAGGTTTGGGAGCCGGCGGTTCAAAAGTTGCCGATATTGCATGGGTGGGGCATACTGATATGCACTTTCCGCAGGCGATACATTTTTTCGGGTCGATATATGCAAGGAAATTGTCAAGAGTGATCGCAGCCACTTTTTCAGGGCACTCCTTGACACATTTTCCGCATCCGATACAGGCCGCTTTGCACACTTTCATTGCAGTCGCCCCTTTTTCGGTATTCCTGCAGTTGACCCACACTCTGCGGGATTTTCTCCCTACAGGTCTTATTTCAATGAGCTTTCTTGGGCATGCTTTCACACAGGCGCCACAACTTACGCATTTTTCTTCAATAATTACAGGCAGTCCTGTTTTTTTATCCATATACATTGCGCCGAATGCACATACCGTAACACAGTCACCAAGACCCAGACATCCATGGGGACAACCCTTGTCTCCGCATGAAACAGTGTGTGCTATCGAACACTTTGAAGGTCCGTCGTAATCACTTTTCTTTGATGCCTTTTCGTTGGTTCCGCCACAAAGAAGAACTGCAACAGTGGGTTCCGAAGCAGTAACTTCAAGTCCGAGTGCTTTGCCGATCTTTGCCATCTGCTCGCTTCCTGCCGGAGCACAGTTCATACCGGCAATACTTCCGGAGTCAGCCCCTTTTACAAGTGCTTCTGCAAATCCGCGACATCCGGGATACCCGCATCCGCCGCAGTTAGCACCGGGAAGAAGTTCAGCGATAACATCGATCCTCGGATCTTCTTCAACCTTGAACTTTTTTGCGATAACAAAAAGGACGATGGCTGAAACCGCCGCTACTGTTCCGAGCGAGATCACAGAATAGAGAATAATTCCGTCCACAATTCACCTCACTGGCTGATATTACTAATCTTTCTACAGGTAAAAACAAAATTCTTTTTAAAATATGTCTTAAATACCACTAATCCGAGATAATAGGGGACCAGAATCCCGATCGATGAAAATGCCGCAACAGATTCAGACCCTGAAATGTTCCATGCGGCAAAAAGAGTTGCAACAAGAAGGATGAAAGGAATTAAAAATGCGAACATTACCGCTTTGAAACCGAGCCGCTGATCCATTTCAACGATCACACTCTCGCCAGGTTCAACAGATTCTTCAGAAACAGTTTCTATAATCTTTTCAGCCATATCGGCCGCAGAACAGAACCCTTTTGCGTGACATCCCGAGCATGCACTCTGCACTTCTATCTTCACAGATGCTTTAACGCCGTCCACACTTATCACTGTACCGTTATGAGTAACTTTGGAAACTGTCATCTTTTTCGCCTGCAAAAAACACACCTCTATCTACTATTTAGATGTTGCTTTGTCAAATATATTGGTATTAGAAAAAAACAATTTACAAACAGATTAATTTGACAACAACTGCATGATCTCTAAAAGATGTCAGATAACCTATGTTCGCGGTCAAAAAACTTCCCAAAATACAAATTTAAAGCAATAAATCTAAATACTTGACAATTATAACATTGGATGTTAGATTTGTCAGAGGTTTTTTTTGAGGGGTTGATCATGATCGTAAAGAGGGATTTGGGAGCATTTTTAAAAAAGGTGTCGGGGCTGTTTCCTGCGGTTATTGTGACCGGTCCGAGACAGTCAGGTAAAACGACTTTCCTTAAATACACTTTCCCTGAAGCGGAATATGTCACTTTTGATGATCCTGTAATGCAGGATTTTGCGAAAAATGATCCAAACGGGTTCATTTCAAAATTTTCGTCACGGCAAATAATTCTTGATGAAATTCAATATGTTCCGGAACTCTTTTCATATTTAAAGATGGATATTGATCAAAACAGAGAAGTTTGTGGAAAATGGCTGTTAACCGGTTCTCAGCAGTTTAACATGATGAAAGAAATAAGTGATTCTCTTGCCGGAAGGATTGCCATTCTCAGCCTGTTTCCATTCAGCCAGAATGAGTTGTCTTCTGCCGGAAAAAATTTAGAAATTGACAAAATTCTCTGGGAAGGAAGCTATCCGGAAGTTGTTTTGAAGCCCGAAATAAGAGAGATTTGGCTCGCTTCTTACATCAGAACTTATATCGAAAGGGATGTGAGACAGTTGATAAATGTTGCAGACCTTTCACTTTTTCAGACTTTTATCGGCCTGGTTGCGGCAAATCACTCTCAGGAACTTAATGTCGCAGGAATTTCAAGAGACTGCGGTGCTGCCCAACCGACAATAAAAAGATGGATATCAATACTTGAGGCATCATTCATCACATATCTTCTCAGACCGTTTCATGTGAATATTGGAAAACGGCTCGTGAAAACCCCGAAGCTTTATTTTATTGATTCTGCAATTCCGGCTTATTTAACAAAACAGGGAAGTTCCGAATCACTGTTCAACGGAGCAATGGGGGGTGCTTTTTTTGAAGGATTTATAGTCGTTGAAACATTGAAGATCATTAAAAACAGTTCAGCAAATGCAGAGCTATATTTCTGGCGGTCAAATGACGGAATGGAAATTGACCTTATCATTGAATTCGCAGGAAAATATCATGCAGTAGAAATCAAGAAAACCCAGACTCCGACTGCAAAACATGCTGAATCGATTGAGAAATTCATAACACTTTTTAAAGAAAAAACCGGCGATTCTTTTGTCGTCTGCAATATTCCTCAGACAAAACCTCTGACAGCAAATGTATCGGCAGTTCCATGGCAGGAATATTTCAAACGGATTGAAAAAATCCTCGGATTTAATCAGGAAATAATATAATTTGACAAAAACCGCATGATCTTTAAAATAGGTCATGTGAACTATATTGGAGGTCATAATGCTTGCTAAACTTTTTGGCGGATATACTGCTGAGAAAATACTGATGTTCATGTTTGTTTATGGTGAAGGATATGCCCGTCAGATCAACCGGCTTTTCAATGTTGCATTTGATCCGGTAAACAAACAGCTTGCAAAATTTGAGGATGCGGGAATTCTTGTCAGCAGAATGAAAGGTCGAACAAAATTATACACATGGAATCCCCGGTATCCTTTTCTCAAAGAACTTCAAGGGCTTCTTTCAAAAGCTTTTGAATACACCGTTGCTGAAGAAAAACAAATGTATTACAGTGAAAGAACAAGACCGAGAAAAAGTGACAAACCGTTATGAGCAAAATTGATAAAAACACATTGCTTAAAGAACTTGCGCTCATTGTCTGTGATAAATTCAGACGGCACGGAATTGATGCTGTGCTTACAGGCGGAGCAGTCGTTTCAATTTATTCCCAGAACCGTTATCAATCCTATGATCTTGATTTTATTACGCATTGCAGTGTAGAAAGAGTTTCGCTCGCTTTGAAGGAGATCGGGTTTGAGAAACATGGAAGATATTATAAAAATCCTGATACGGATTATTTTATTGAATTTCCTCCTCCTCCCGTTGCAGTAGGGAACAAACCTCTGACTAAATTCAACGAAATCAAAACAGAGTCAGGATATCTTAAACTGCTCACTCCGACACAGTGCGTGATGGATCGACTCGCTGCATTTTATCACTGGAATGATCGACCATCACTTGAGCAGGCGGTGCTCGTTGCAAAAAACAATGAAATTGATTTTGAAGAAATAAAAACTTGGTCAAAAGAGGAAGATTCCATGAAAAAATTTGAAGTTTTTCTTGAATCACTTAGAAAAGAACAGTCCGCATGACCTATAAAATATGTCAATTGACCTATTTTTGCGGTCATATGGTTTTAAGGAGATTGAGAATGAAAAAGAATGTGATTTTTGTGTTTGCATTGATTTTATTAGCTTTTCCGTGTTTGAGTGTGCAAAAAGAACCTGAAAAAATTATTTACACATGCAATGATTGGGTATGTGAACAAAAATATCCTGATGGAAGCGATTTTTTGAAAGGTGCAAAACTCATTAACGAACAGAAATATATTGAAGCCATTCAATTATTTAAAGATATTTTTGAACAGAATTCCAGAAATGCTGATGCAGCTTACCATATCGGAATTTCTTACGCTCTTTCAAATGATTATGACAACGCACTTATTTATCTCAACAAAGCAGTATTCATAGATCCTTTTTATGAAAAAGCATGGCATCATCTTTCAACAATTCAATACAATCGAGGAGAGTATAAAGAATGTGTCAAAGCTGCACTTAAAGGGGGACCCTCATCAAGAACCATATTGGAAAAAGCATATGAAAAACTCAATGAAAAGGGTTTTCCATACAGAAATTATTCACAGATCAAAAATAAACTTGTCATACCAGCTCCTGATTTTAAAGTTGAAGCAACAAATTTCTACCTTTCCATCTCTGTAAAGCCTGACGGAAAAGTGAACAGTGTCTATTTATGTAGCAAAAATAAAACTGAACTGTGTGATTTTTACACAAAAATATTTTCTGAGTTGGAATTTATTCCTGGATACAATTTCTACTCAGATCAATTTGAAAATTCTGTAGTAATTGCCTTTGTGGACATAACAAAAGAAGGAGTTGTAAAGGTTGAGTTTATCGGAAATGAAATTTATGAAAACAGTAATGATGATCCAACAATGGGAAGTCTGGACAGATCACAAATTGATGCTTACATTAAGAGGAATCTGGCAAAAATAAGGTGGTGTTACGAAAAAGCGCTCAAAAAAAACAGTTCATTATACGGAAAAATCGTAATAAATTTCATAATAAACGGTTCTGGGGCAGTATCATTATCTAAAATACACAGCTCAACAATGAACAATAAAAATGTTGAAACCTGCGTGGCTGATCAGATCAAGAAGATCCAATTTCCTGCTCCCAAAGGTGGCGGAATTGTTATTGTGAATTATCCTTTTGTGTTCAAACATTCAATAAATTAGCAATAAATTCAGTTGGTTGACAATTATAACATTGAATGTTAGATTTGTCAGGAATCAGAATTTTATTCCTGCATAAATTCTAAGACTCGGGGAAGTGAACCAGAAAAAAAACCCGAGTTCTTCATCATAAATCGGCTTTCCGTATTCATCATCTTCCCTTGAATAAACACAAAACTGTACATCCAGTGAAATTCCGGTGTTAAACTTAAGATTTCGTCTGCCGACCGAAAATTCATAACCTATTGTGGGACCTATCAGTATAAAATCGCAATGAGATCCCCCGTCATAAGTCATCTGATACATATTTCCGCTCATGAACATCAGGGATGCCCCTGCAAAAATTATTGAATCAAATCTTTCGTTTTTAATCATATCGTACTGTCCGCCGATTCCACCGCCGAATGTATGGAAATTCATATCTTTATCAGGCAGTATTGTATGAGCGTACCCCATGTGATAATGCAAATATTTGAAGTTGCCAAAAAATACAGTGCCCATTGAAAGCGTTCCGTAATACTGTAAATTAATTGAAATATTCCAGTCTTTGGAGCTATCAATCTGCGAAACTGTTTCTTTTGAAAAAACCGTTAAAGTGAAAAAAATTATCATAACTGCAGAAATTTTAGTTAGATTCATTTTTATTTTCATACATCACCTCAGCCATAATTTCAAAGCGATTTTACATCATTTCAAACTTTTTCCCAGTTTTCCA
>ENA-UPTA01005177-UPTA01005177.1-activated-sludge-metagenome-genome-assembly--contig:-NODE-5177-length-12104-cov-3.758237_pt1 | contig 12104 bp, 6 predicted proteins | sample MGYA00238184_ERZ773361 | MGnify/ENA primary metagenome ERZ773361 (study PRJEB29100, sample SAMN05720205) | activated sludge metagenome | isolation source: anaerobic digester from wastewater...
TGGATGGGGAGCACGGGCAGGGAGGACTGGTGGACGGCGCCGAGCAGGTGCTGCTTGAACTGGGACTCGCTGGCCGGGCTGTTGGGAGGGAAGCTCAACCCGAGGGGGCCATCGTTTCGGGTGCCGAAACAACACCCTGCGAGCAGACAGCCCATGCGCCCGAAGCCGAGCCCCATCGGGATCGCGAAGCCTGCCATGTCGGCGGCCTTCCAGAAGGGGAAGCGATCCCGCTTGAGCAGGAACCACGCACCGATCGAGGCGCCGATGAAGCCGCCGTAGTAGGTGAGCCCGCCCGCCCAGAACTCCGCCCAGGCAAGGCAGTTGCGCTGCGCCGGGTGGCAGACCTTGCGCGCTTCGTCCCACACGGCGCGGGGGCCGCTGCTCGAGCACCCGAAGTCGAGCCACGAGCTGTCGACGGGCTTGAGGCACGCTTCCTTGGTGATGTGCCAGTCCACCAGGGAGGGGTCGGTGCACACGTGGACGTAGTCCCAGAAGTAGCCGTCGAACAGGACGTGGGCGATGCGAGCGCCGGCGACGCCGGCGATGAGCATGGCGAGGCCGAGGTCGACAATCACGTCCGGGTTGCGACCGATCCGTCGTGCCCAGAGCACGCCGAGGGCGGTGGCGAAGAGGAAGCCCGTGATCAGCAGGACGAAGTAGCTCGGGAACGCGATCTCGCCGAAGAGTCTGTAGAGCTGCGGGCGCATGCGTTCGGCGGCGCTCCTGGGTGCCAGAGGGAATCAGGCCGCGGAGTTCGGCGGCGGCTGGGGCGGAGATTCTGCGAGGGGAGGCGTGGGGACGGCCTCCTCGGCAGCGGCGACCGGGGCCTGGGCATCGTCCCTGGCGATACGCCGGCTGGTGAACATGTCGATGGCCATGAGGCCGACGCCGATGCAGATGGCGATGTCGGCGACGTTGTAGGTGGGCCAGTGATCGGTGACGACGTGGGAGTGCCAGATCTTGGCGATGACCTCGTTGAGGGCTTTGACCCACGCCCCTCGCATGTCGATGAAGTCGACGACCCACGAGTAGCGGATGCGGTCCACGAGGTTGCCCAGGGCACCGCCGAGCACCAGGGGCAGCCCCCACTTGAGGGCGTGCTGGCGCGGGTGGACCCGTCGGTACAGCGAGACGATGAACACGATCGCGAGGGCGGAGATCAGCAGGAAGAAAGGCCTGCGAACGTGTTCGTCCGCGGACTGCAGAAGGCCCCAGGCCCCGCCGCGGTTGCGCGCGAGCACGAAGCTGAACCACGAGGTGACGTCCTTGGCGGTGCCGTAGGTGTCGCCGTTGGGCAGGGTCTTCTCGAGCGCGCGCAGTGCCCAGGCCTTGGTGATCAAGTCGGCAGCGAGCGACACGCCTGCGACGGCGATCAGCAGCACGTACGACGGCCGCTTGGGATGCGGCGGGGTCGTGGGGAGGGCCGGCGTCTCTGCCGCAGGGGCGGGGGGATCCGCTGCCTTGTCGGCGGGGAGGTCCGGCTTGACGTCGTCGGTCATGGGGAAGTCGATTCTCCTGGAAGGCAGTCGGCGTGGTTTACGACAGTCTGGCCGGTAGCGCCACAAACGGTGAACAGGGGATGCGCGTCGGGCTCGCCACCCAACGGAACGGATGTATAGTACGGCGCGATGGTCGACGCACCCTGGAAACGCCGCACCGGCCTCGAGGCCGTGATCGAAGACTGGCTCGAGTCGCGGGCCGTACGCCCGTGTCTGGCCGCGGATCGGATGTTCGAGGCGACCGACGGGGTGTACGCGGACGTGCCGCGACGTCTCGCGCCGGAGCTTCGGGAAGCCCTGCACCGTCGGGGGATCGACACGCTGTACAGCCATCAGGCGCGGGCGTGGGCGCTGGCGCGTGGGGAAGCCGATCCGGAGGGGGGGCACGACGGGGGAGCGAAGGTGGTGGTGGTGGCGACGCCGACGGCGAGCGGCAAGAGCCTGTGCTTCCACCTGCCGGTGCTGCAGGCGATCCTGGACGATCCTGAGGCGAGAGCGATCTACGTGTACCCGACCAAGGCGCTGTCGCGCGACCAGGAGGCGGGGCTGCACGCGCTGGTGGCGGAAGCCGGGATCGAGATTCCGGCGGTGGTTTACGACGGCGACACGCCGGGAGACGCGCGACGTGCGGCGCGCGAGAAGTCGCCGATCGTGCTGACCAACCCCGACATGCTGCACGCGGGGATCCTGCCGCATCATGCGAGCTGGTCGCGCACCTTCGAGGCGTTGCGCTACGTGGTCATCGACGAGCTGCACACCTACCGCGGCGTCTTCGGATCGCACATGGCGCATGTCGTCGCGCGGCTGCGTCGCATCGCGCAGTTCCACGGCTCCGATCCGGTCTTCCTGTGCGCCACGGCGACGATCGGCAACCCCCGCGAGCACGCTGCTCGTCTCATGGGCGTGGAGCCTTCGGAGGTGGCGCTGATCGACGAGTCCGGCGCGCCGCGTGGCCGGCGACGGTTCTTCTTCTACAACCCGCCCGTCGTCAACGCCGAGCTCGGCATCCGCGCCAGCTACCTGAAGTCGGCCGTGCGTCTCACCTCCGATCTGGTCCGCGCACGCGTCCCCACGATCGTGTTCGGCCAGTCGCGCAACTCCGTCGAGATCATGCTCAAGTACCTGCGCGACAACCTCGGCGACGAGGTCCCCGAAGGCGCTCTCATGGCCTACCGCGGCGGCTACCTCCCCGAGCAGCGAAGGGCGATCGAGCGCGGGCTTCGCGAGGGCGAGATTCTCGGCGTGGTGGCCACCAACGCCCTGGAGCTCGGCATCGACATCGGCGATCTGCAGGCCGTCGTGTGCGCGGGCTACCCGGGCTCGATCGCGGCGATGTGGCAACGCTTCGGCAGGGCGGGGCGACGCGGCGAGCTTTCCGCAGCGATTCTGGTCGGCCGCAGCGCCCCCATGGATCAGTACCTGGCCCGCGACCCCGGCTTCCTGCTCGGCTCCGGCGCCGAGGAGGCACGCATCGACCCGGGCAACGTCGAGGTTCTGGTCCAACACCTCAAGTGCGCCGCCTTCGAGCTCCCCTTCGTTTGCAGTGCGGACACCGCCACGGGGCAGGACGCCGATCGCTACGCCACGCTCGACGAGGGCAACACGCGCGAAGCCCTCGGCTTCCTCGCCCAGCATGGCGTTGTGCACGAAGCCGATGGCCGGTTCCACTGGGCCGCCGATGCCTATCCCGCCAACCACGTCTCACTTCGCTCCATCGGCTGGGACAACTTCGTGATCGTCGATGTCGCCCACGGACGCGCCATCGCCGAGCTCGACTGGCGAGCGACCCACACGATGCTGCACGAGCAGGCGATCTACCAGCACGACGGCGAGCAGTACCAGGTCGAGCGTCTCGACTTCGAGAACCACAAGGCGTTCGTGCGCAAGGTCGAGCCCGACTACTACACCGACGCCCTCACCTACCGCCGCGTCTCCGTGATCGAGCAGGAAGCCTCCCGAGGCGTCGGACGCTGCCAGGCCTCCTGGGGCGAAGTCAGCGTCGTGGAGAAGGTCGTCGGCTACAAGAAGATCAAGTTCCACACCCATGAGAACGTCGGCTACGGCGACGTCCACCTGCCCGACATGCAGATGCACACGACGTCGATGTGGCTCACGGTGCCCGAGGCGACCTACGCCGGCGCGGGGATCGGGAGAGCGGCTGCCATCGACGCCCTGCGTGGCATTGGCAAGGCCCTCGAGATGGTCTCCTCCATGGCGTTGATGTGCGAGGGCTCGGACATCGGGCAAACCCTCGGCGACAAGAGCACCGAAGGCGACATGCCTGGACGGGACTTCGGCCAGGGCCCGCGGCCGGGGTTCGACCCCACGATCTTCCTGTTCGATCACATCCCGGGTGGAGTGGGGATCGCGGAGCGCATCTACGAGCGGATCGAGGAGCTGCTGGGGCGCACGCAGGTGATGATCGCGCAGTGCTCGTGCGAGGACGGGTGTCCGGCATGCGTGGGACCGGCGGAGGAGAGCGGGGGCAGGCGCCGCGCGATCGCCCTGCAGCTCCTGTCGATCATGCGGGAGCGGGCGGCATAGGGGAGCCGCAGGACCGGAGAGGTTTCGGACGCCCGGGTCGGGGAAGAATCGACACGTGGCGCACGACGAGCACGCAACCGTTGCGACGGCTGGCCGATGAGGGGGCATGCAAATTCCTCCCGTGACCCGATCCGTGTCCCCTGCCCCGTCCAACCCACCGGAGACTCCACGCACGAGGTTCGCTGAAGTCCTGCGCGCGCAGGGCCGCACCCCCATGACCGGAGAAGAAGCCGAGCGCAGCATCCGCAGCGCATGGAAGGAGGTCACCGGCGCGGAGCCGTCGCGTGAAACCGTCGCGCTGCTCTGGGCGCAGTGGGCACACGAGACGGCGCGGGGGACGCGCATGTTCGGGTACAACTTTGCGGGGCTCAAGGGGACGGGTCCCACGGGGATGAGCCTCCGTCTGCGCACGATCGAGGGACACGACGAGACGGCTCGCGCAGTGCGGGAGGTGTTTCGGGCCTATCCGGACGCTGCTCACGGAGCGAGGGATTGGCTCCAGTTGCTGGTCCGTCGGTATCCGGATGCCGTGAAGGCGGCGGAGCACGGCGATGCGGCCGGGTTCGTGCGCGGGCTGCGCGCCAGGAGCTACTTCACGGGATCGGAGCAGGTCTATCGACGCGCCATCGAGGGACTCGCCCGGGAGGCGATCGAAGGGCCGCAGCTGCGAATGCAGGCGGCGCCGGTGCATCTTGGGATGTGGGAGCAGGGAGTGGTCGACGCGTTGCGTCGCGCGTGCGCGCGATCCGGCAGCGATGCGGAGGACTGAAAGCGAATGGGGGCCGCGACAGCTCAGCCCGCGGCGCGCTGCACCGGAGCGTCGGCACCAACGGCCGACTCCGCAGCATCGATGATTCGTGCCACGAACGATTCCACGGCGCGGGCAACCTGCCCCCGCGCCTCGCGGCCGAGCAGATCGGGTCCCGGGCTGTCGAACTCGGCCAGGGTCCGCTCCTTGGACGAGACCCGGGACCGCAGACGTCGCAGCGCAGACGAGGGGGGATGGCGTCGGCCCTTGGGCTCCAGCACCAGCAGCGGTGACCGGACGAACGACAGGAGCCTGGACAGGTCGAGGGCGTACTGAGCGGAAGGAGGCAGGTCGCGACGCAATCGCCCGAGCAGCTCGGAGCGCAGGGACGGCATGGGGGGCGCGACGGCTGCCACGCCAGCTACGCGCTGGCCGTGGCGCGCGGCGAGCTCGAGCGCGACCAGAGCCGAGGAGGACACGCCGACGACGACCGCTCGATCGGCGTACCGGAGCAGGTCGAGCAGCGCGCGCTCGGCCAGACGGAACGACTGCTGCGGCGTACCGGACTGCGCGTCGGACCCCGGACCGAACAGGATGGGGGCGCGGTGAGGCACGTCGAGCCGCGTGAGCATCGCCTCGAACGTGTCGAGCGTCTCGTGGTGCGATGGTTCACCGTGAAGCAGCAGGATTCCACATGGAGCCTTGCGCGCGGGAAGGCGCTCGTCTCGCGGGCGAGCCGAGGCCATCGCAGGCAGATCCACTGAGAGGGCGTCGTCGGACGCGGCCTTCGCCGGGACCGCGGGCGCGTTGCGCTCGTGATCGATGAGCGCGCTGATGGCGAGCATGACGCGTTTGGTCAGCGCGGAGAGCTGGTCGCGTGTGAGGTCGCCTTCCGGGGCGGGGAAACGAATCGGCTCGCCGAAGCGGACGGTCACCGGCTCGGGACGAGGCACGGGCAGCTCCTGCATTCTGGGCCAGGCTTCGGGCGGGAAGGCACGGCCGGTTCCGGACACGCCGCACGGAACGATTGGCGCGCCGGTTCGCAACGCGACACGCACGGCGCCGCTGCGACCGCGAAGCAGGTGGGTGTCGGGCTCGACGTCCCAACGCGGGATGTCCTCTTCGCCGGGGATGGTTCCCTCCGGAAAGATGACGACGGCCTTGCCCGCGTTGACGGCATCGCAGATTTCGTCGAGCGCGTTGGGGTCTCCCCCGCGGCGTACGTAGATGGCATCGGTGGCGCGGATGGCCTGACGCAGGAGCGGCCAGTCGCGGAACTCGGACTTCGCGACGAAGTGGACCCGCCGCCCCGCGGCCACGGCGACCATCTCGACGTCGAGCCAGGAAGCGTGGTTCGGGGTGATGATGCAGCCACCCGAGGGGATGTTGTCGCGGCCTTCGACCTGCAAACGATGCAGCACCTTGTAGACCTGCTCGAGGGCGGAGATGCTGAGCTGGTATCCGGTCTCCCGCATGGGCTGATAGGCGCCGAGCAGGTCGAGGGCGTCGAAGGTTGCGCCGATGACGCGGTCCGCAGGCATCAGCAGGTGGTTGACGACTTCGTAGGACTTCATGGTGAGGATGCTTCGTGGCGGCTGAAGAGGAGCCCGACCAACGCTGTGCCGCGTCATCGGGAAACACGCATGTCCTGAGCGTATGAAACTCGACTCAGCGCGTCAATCCTCGCGATGACGCACCAAGTTGAAGGCCCGCAGGACCATCAGGGAGGGTTCCAACGCAGACGCCGGTCACGGAATCGCGCGATGCGCAGACAGGCCCTCACGCAATCGGCCGCATGCCCTCGCGATCGATCCCCTCGATCGTGTAGTCCGGGTCGTTGATGAACGAGCCGAAGATCACGATGAAGGTCAGGACCATCTTGGCGAGCCGCTCTCGATCCTCGAACAGCGCCGCGAGCATCTTCTTCTGCTGCCCCGTCATCGCTGCGTCGAAAGACTCGAGGAACGTGCCGTCGAGAATGCCGCCTGCCCCGGTGCTGCGCACGGCCTCGACGCCGCCCGTGGAGCAGTATTCCATGACGGACAGCAGGAGTCCTCGCTGATCGGCGACGGCTGGGAAGCTGGTGTTGAACACTTCGAGGGCGAGCCACTGGGCTTCGCGAATCCCGCCCACCGCGAGGCCGACGAAGAGCCTGCGGGTGATGGCGTCGGCGGTGTCGAGGCCGTGCTTGCGGAGCATCGCGAGGAAGATGGCGTCTTTGAAGAGCTGGCTGAGCAGCATGACGCCTTCTTTCTGGTCGGGCATGAAGTGGAACCGCCCCATCTCGATGCCCCGGAAGCGCGGCATGAACAGGATGTCGAAGACGGCGCGGTAGAAGTTGTAGTTGGTCACGCCCGGGTGCTGCAGGTGGACGTCGAAGGTGTTGTCGAGCCGGTCGCACAGCTTGACGTGAAGCAGCTCGGGGTGGGAGCGGGCGGTGTCGAGCACCTGGGCGAGATAGCGCTGGTAGGTGCCGAGCCCGCGGTTGGACAGCAGCCGCAGCTGCGCCTGCAGACGATCGCGTGTGCCCGGCTCGAGCTGGAAGATCAGGTCGAGGTACCGTCCCTGCATCGCCTCGAAGCGCTCGTGGCCGACCTCGTCTTCGATCAGATCCTCTTCCTTGTCGTGCAGCAGCGCGCCGAGCACGTCGATGAGGCTCGGGTTGCGCATGGCCCTGCAGAGGATCGCGGCGGTGCGCAGCGGGTGCAGGATGCCCGGAGTTCCGAGGCGGCGACGGTCGTCCTGGTAGCCCTCGCGCAGCACGTCGAAGGTGTCGACGAGGATCTCGCGCTCGGAGTCGGAGAACTCGGCGGGCCCCATCACCAGGGCCAGCAGGACGGGTTTGTTCAGCACGCGGGAGCTGAGCTGGTAGTTGATCTTCGCGGACAGCGAGATGAACTCCTCGATGGTGATCAGCTCGCGGGGGGCGGCTTCCATGCGGGACTCCTGGTAGGGGACGCGATGGTAGCGGTTGTCGGGCGGGCTGTCATGGACGACAGCGCGCTCACGGAGAATGTCCGGGAGCGCAATCGTCCGGGCTCTTGCCGAGCTCCACGACGCGGGCACGCGTCTCCTTGGACGAAGGCATCAGCCGCAAGGCGAGACAGAAGGCCTGGAGCGCGTCGTCGTCCCTCCCCTGCCCCCGCAACGCCACCCCGAGGTTGTGCGCCGCAGCCGCATGACGAGGCTCGAGCTCGAGCACGTGCAGGTACTGCTCCGCCGCGTCGTCCCAACGGCCCCGTGCCGCCAGCACGATCCCGAGGTTGTTCCACGAGGCCGCATGCTCGGGCCGCAAGCGAAGGCTCGCGCGATAGGATGCCTCGGCGTCTTCGAAGCGCCCGAGGGACTGGAGCGCCACGGCAAGGTTGTAGCGGAACGGCGCATGATACGGGTGGATCGCCACGGCGCGCGCGTGGTGGCGCGCGGCCTCGGAGGGATCGTCGGCGCGCGATGCCACCAGGCCGAGCAGATCCTCGGCACCCGCGTGCCACGGTTGCAGCTCGAGGAGTCGGGCGGCCCGGGCTCGGGCCCGGTCGAGCTGTCCGGTCTCGAGCAGCGCCTGGGCCGATGCGAGCAGCGCCCCCGCGAGGTTCGGATCCCAGGCCAGGGCCTCGTCGAAGTGCCGCGACGCCGCCGACGCGTCGCCGCCGGTGAGAAGCACCGCCCCCAGATCGTAGACGACCACCGGCGTGTCGAGATGATTGGAGCGCAGACGCGTCAGGATGCGCGTCGCCTCGGCCGTCTTGCCCTGCTCCCCGAGCAGCAGCGCGTGATTGAGCTGCAATCTGAGATCCGTGGGGCGCAGCTCCAGCCCGCGGGCGTAGACGCGAAGCGCAGCCTCCGGCGAGCCCAGCATCCCGAGCTGCGCCGCCGCCTCGAACAACCGATCCGGATCGTCATCGTAGAGCCGCGCCAGCTCCTCGTAGTACCCCCGCGTGGTCGCTGTCTGCGCACGGAACAGCGGCAGCTTGCGCCCCCCAGGGAGCAGCGCCTGCGCACGCGCGAGGTTGCCCGCGAGCACCAGCCCCTGCGCCTCCCGATGCGCAGCGATGCGCGCGCGACCCGAAGCGTCCGGCGGACGGGAGAACAGCTCGTCGAGCTCCGAAATCGCCCCCAGCAGCAGCGGAGGCTCCATCCTCCGCCCGGCGGAGTACGACGTCGTGTACGGCAGAAGCGGGTGATCGTCGGTCTGCACCGGAAGGCCCGCCGTCCACCGACGAATCGCTTCGGGTCCCGAAAGGTACAGGTCCAGCACCTCTTCGGGCTCCGCCATGCCGAAGGGCTCGAGGTCGCGGTGAACGCGGGTGGAGGCGAGACGGCGCGCGAGCTCGGGGTAGTCCACGCGCACCGGTCCGCCGCGGACGCCGACGAGCTTCGCGTACGCGACATGCCCGTAGGTCTCGAAGCCGGCATTGACCCACAAGGTCATCGCGGGGAAGGCCTCGAGGAAAGTGCGCACGACGATCTTGAACTCGCTCTCGGACATGCCGTGCAGGGGGAGCCACTGCACCACGATCCCGCCGGGGGAGAGCCGATCGCGCAGCAGCTCGAAGAACTCGCGCGTGTACAGGATCCACGAGTCCACCGACTTGGGATGCGTGGAGTCCACGACCGCGACGTCGTAGCCGCCCGGGCTGTTGAGCAGGAACTGACGGCCATCGCCGATGTGCAGCCGCATCACCGGGTCGTCGAGCACGCCGTTGTTCTCCTGCGCGAAGAGACGGGCGCCTCGCGGGATCGCGGAGGAGAGGTCGATCACGTCGAGACGCTCGATCGGGTGCGTGGCGACGGCTCCGGCGGACATGCCCGCGCCGAGGCAGATCATGACGACCCGCTTGGGGGCGGGGTGAAGGAGCGGACCGAGGTGGCCGAGGATCTTGAAGCTCTGGTCGTGAACGAGCCGCGTGGTCACCTCGTTGACGGCATTCATCACGAGCTGCTTTTCGCCGTTGATGCGATTGCGGATCACGGACACCGTGCCGGTGCGCCCTTCCTCGTAGTGCACCAGGTCCCAGTGGCGCTCGCCCAGCACGCGGTGGAGCATCGAGCGAGGCAGGGCGTGGGGGAGGGACGACGCCAGGGCCGCGACGGCGATCGAAGGGACGAGCCCGAATGCGACGCGAAGGGGAGTGCGCCACGGAATCCGGGTGAGGAGCAGTCCGGAGGCGCACAGGGCGGCCAGCAACGCGCACGCGATCAGAGCCCCTTGGATCCCTGCGATCGAGACCAGCCCGAAGGCGCCGGCCAGCGCGCCGACGGTGGAGCCCACGCCGTTGACCAGGCCCACCAACCCCACCGCCCGGGCGCCGTCTGCTCGGCCGCGGGAGCAGGCATCGCACGCGGCAGGGAACGCGGCCCCGGCGAAGATCGCCGGGAGCAGCACCAGCACCGGCGTGTACAGCAGCTCCCGCCAGAGCTCGAGTCGCAGCGAGGTGGCGAAGGTCGAGGTGGACTCCAGGGAGAACGGGTCGCGCCCCGCTCGGATGACGAGGGACGCCGCCACCCAGAACGAGAGCAGCGTCGAAAGGGAGAACCCCGTCATCAGGAGGGCGAGGGTTCGAATCGGATCCCGACGTATCAGCGCGCGGTGAGCGAGGCCGCCCAGGGCGAGCCCGGACAGCACCAGGGCGAGCAGCGAGGAGAACGCGTAGGTGTCGTGGCCGAACACGAAGGTGAGCAGCCGCGCCCAGACCATCTCGCACGCAAGCATCGCCATGCCGCTGACGAACGCCGCGGCGAGCGAGGCGGCGCGGATGACGCGCACGCCGGGGAGCGCTGGCCCGGCCGACGGGCGGTCGTGCACGCGCGGGGTCCGGCGCAGGGAGGCCGCGACCGCGAGCAGTGCCGCAAGCCCGCCGCAGATCGCGGCCGCAACCGAGGAGCGGGCGATGCCAAGCGTCGAGATCGCCCAGAAGCCCGCTGCGAAGGCGCCGGTGGCGGCGCCGGCCGTGTTGAACGCGTACAGGATGCCGATGTGCCGCGCCACGGAGCCAGTCGCGGAGAGGGCGTGGACGAGCAGCGGGATCGACGCACCCATCGGGAGGCACACGACGGTGACGATCGAGAGCGCGCAGGCTCCGCGGAGGGCCACGCCCAGGGGCAGGGCCTCGGATGCGGAGGAGAACGACGGAATCGCGGACAGCGATGCGAGCAGGGACGGCGCGAAGAGCGCGCAAGATGCGAGTCCCAGCTCGAGCCATGCATACGCGAGGAGAGGAGGAGTGCGTCGACGGGACAGCCTGCCGCCAAGACTCGCGCCGGCGGCAATCCCGAGCATGAAGCCCGCCGTGACCAGGGCCACCGCGTCGGTGGAGTTGCCCAGGGGCACCACCAGCGCGCGGGACCAGAGCACCTCGTAGGCCAACGCCGCCAGCCCCGACAGGAACGCGGCGATCCAGATGACGAGCGTAGCTGCCATGATCAGCCGCCCGCGAATGCCCCCTCCCGATAGAACCCCTCGAGCAATGCGTCCTTCTCCCCGAATCGCTCCTGCAACCATCGCGCGATGCCGTCGTCATCCGACGGGAGCGAGTCGATCGGATACCGTCGCACGTGCAGGTGCGCCTTGCGTGCGAATCCCTGGATGTATTGCCACAGGCTCGGCACCCCCTTCTCGTAGCCGAGCGTCAGGTCGTAGACCGCGGTCACGTGGCTGCGCAGCCCCTGCACCGTCGCGACGAACCCCTTGGTGCGCGGCACGAGCGTGTGATTCGGCAGAGGGAGGCCCTGCTTCTCGGCCCAGGCGCGGCTGGACTCGAGCTTCTGCGCGGTCAGGCGGGTTCCTTCGGGGAAGGTGACGAGCCACATGGGAACCCGATCGCGGACGAGCGACGCGAAGGTCCGTTCGATGGAGGAGCGGTCTTCGGCCCAGTTGCGTTCGAGGAAAGGGCAATCGAGGAAGGACAGGCCCCAGCCCACGCCGGGGACGTACTTGACCGCCTTCTTGACGAACCACTTGAGATCGCCGAGGCGGTCCTTGGTCCGCGCGTAGGCCATCAGGAAGGTGATGTCGGTCATCTGCTGGTGGTTCGCGAAGACGATCGCGTTCTCGCGCACGGGGACGTCGTCGCCCGAGACGACCAGGCGAACGTCGTAGAGGAGCTCGCCGGCCTCGACACACCACCCCCACCAGGTATCGGCTGCCCAGCGATTGAACTTGCGGAAGCCCTGTCGGGAGACGGGCTTGATGGCGAGGCTCGCGGACTGGGCGGAGTTGATGGCGATGAGGCTCGAGAAGAGGAATGCGGTGGTGGGCAGACCGGTGGCGAGACCGGCGGCGCGGTCGCGTGCGCGGGGGGGGTTGTCGAGAGGAG